>Ga0116226_10001098_pt1 | contig 23513 bp, 16 predicted proteins | sample S1TSphfallax_FD_89692 | JGI IMG/M metagenome (GOLD analysis project Ga0116226, IMG submission 89692) | Host-associated microbial communities from peat moss isolated from Minnesota, USA - S1T2_Fa - Sphagnum fallax MG | ecosystem: Host-associated > Plants > Peat moss > Unclassified | place: USA... | reverse complement strand
CTCGGCATGCGGCTCCTCGGCATGCGGCTCTTGCGCGCGCGGCGACCACGGATTCAGGCTGCGCAACCACAGCACATCCGGATTCTTCTCGAAGGACAGCACGCTCGCTGCGCCACCACGCAGGCACCAGGCCGCGAAGTAGCCGAGACCGCCGCAAGTGTCCAAGATCCGCTTGGCGCGCGGACGAATCAGGCCGACTTTGCGCTCCGCATCGGCATATGGGGACACAGCCGCGGTCGGCAGCATCTTGATGCCGTCGATCTCGAAGGTCGGCGGACCCCATGTCGTCGGCACCAACTTGATCAGCGCGCTGCCGTAACGCGCAACGGGCGCAAAGCATGTGCCGGTCCAATGATAGATCGTGCGCTCCTTGCACGGCTCCGGGTAGGGATAAGGCGCGCCCTGCCAGCGCCAGTGGTCGGGTTCGAGTTCGACGCGCGTCGTCGACCTGCACAAATCCAGGGAGCACTCGCTGTCCGCTCTGCCGGCGTGCAGCGCCGCGCGCCAGGATGCCACGAGTTCCCGCGTCAACAAGGGTCCCGTCATTCCCAAGCACCGGCCTTTTCGGCAAGATAGCGCGCCATGCGCGCCACGATACAGGAGAGAGTCGATGCTTGAGCGATCCCTGGGTTTGAGTCTCCTCGGCCTCGCCTGCGCCGCCTCGCTTGCGTCGGCGGAACCGGCGCAAACGCCGCTGGTCACGAGCAAGCCGGTCAAAGTCACGGCGGAGGAGGCACGCGGTCCGATCTTCACGACGAAGACCGCGGTCAAGGAGACTGGGCCCGACGGTCCCACGACCGACGTGCTGCTGGCGCGTTCCAAGAACGGCCGCGTCGAGTCCGGACTGTACAGCGCGGGTCCGTCCGAACAGGACATCGACAGTTACCCGGACGATGAATTCATGTATTTCATCGAGGGCAGCGTGCGGCTCACGTCCGCCGATGGCACGGTGCTGCAAATCAACGCCGGCGATGGTGCAGCCATCCCCAGGGGCTGGAAGGGCCACTGGTCGACTCCGGGTTACAAGAAATATTACGTCACTTACGCAAGCGGCAAACTCGCCAAGCCATGAGCGCCATGTGAGCGACTCGCTGGCGCACATCAAGGTCTTGGATCTGTCGCGGATCCTCGCCGGCCCCTGGTGCACACAGGTGCTCGGCGATCTCGGCGCGGAAGTCATCAAGGTCGAGCGGCCCGGGCAAGGCGACGATACACGCGGCTGGGGACCGCCGTTTCTGCAGCCTGTCGATGCCGGCGCCGGCGCCGGCGCCGACGCGGCTTATTTCACCTGCGCAAACCGCAACAAGAAATCCGTGACCGTGGATTTCACGAGCGCAGCCGGTCAGGCCATCGTGCGCAGGCTCGCTGCACAGGCGGATGTTCTCGTCGAAAATTTCAAGCTCGGCGGCCTCGCCGCCTACGGCCTCGATTACGCCAGCCTGTGTGCGCTGAATCCGCGGCTCGTTTATTGCTCGATCACGGGTTTCGGACAGACCGGCCCCTATGCGGCGCGGCCGGGTTACGACTTCTTGATCCAGGCGATGGGCGGTCTCATGAGCGTGACCGGCCGCAAGGACGGCGAAGCCGGCGCCGGTCCGCAGAAAGCGGGGGTCGCGTTGACGGACATCCTGACGGGATTGTACGCGACCATCGGTATCTTGGCGGCGCTCGCCGACCGCGATCGCACCGGTCTCGGGCAGCATCTCGACATCGCGCTGCTCGATGTTCAAGTCGCGGCGCTCGCGAACCAGGCGGCGAATTATCTGGTCAGCGGCACGGCGCCCGCCCGCCTGGGCAACGCGCATCCGAACATCGTGCCCTATCAGGACTTTCCCACCAGCGACGGGTACTTTATCATCGCGGTCGGCAACGATGGCCAATTCGCCAGGCTCTGCGCCGAGCTTGCGTTACCCGATCTCGCGGGCGATCCGCGCTATGCGCACAACCAGGATCGCGTCGCGAATCGCGAGCCCTTGATCGCGGCGCTCTGCGCGGCGACGCGCGCTCAGACCACGGCCCACTGGGTCGGCAAACTCGAGGCGGGCGGCGTGCCCTGCGGACCGATCAATACGATCGACCAAGTCTTCGCGGACGCGCAGGTGCGCGCCCGTGAACTTGCGCTCTCGATGCCGCATGCGGTCGCGGGCACGGTGCCGCTCGTCGCGAGTCCCCTGCGCTTATCCAGGACGCCGGTGAGTTACCGCCACGCTCCGCCGCTGCTCGGCGCGGACACGGAGGCGGTGCTGCGCGAACGACTCGGCATGTCCGCCGCGGAGATCGAGGCGATCGCGGCGCAGGGGGTCATTTAGATCGATGCCGCGCGTGCCGCACACCCGTCCGCCGGCTCCGGTCTTTTGCGCCCTAGTCGGTTGAGCCGAAACGCCATTCGAGGCTGCCGGAATACAGGGCCGCCGTATTCTCGGGAAAACCGCGGTAGTAATCGGCACCGACGCCCAGGGTGAGTCCCCGCCAGAGACGATACGAAACGCCGATCCCCGCGGTCAGACCTCCGCCGCCATGCGTGGTACTCGCCGCGGTGCCGCCGCCCGCGGCCGTGACCTTCGTATCCCAATAAAATCCGCCGAAGCGGGGATCGAGCGAAAGGCGCGGCAGGAGGAGGTACCGCCATTTCAGGGACATCGAATAAATGCTGCCGTAACTGCGTACGAGTTCCGCGGTGTCCTGCAGCAAGGGCAGCACGCTCGCAGTCGATGCCAGCGTGCCGGTGACGTCCGCCACATGTGACTCGCGATGGGTGTAGCCGTACTCGAGAGCGAAATGCGGCAGAAATTCATAGCCGAGATAGACCGCATAGCCGGTCGAGGAATTATCGGTGCTCGCTTGCGCATCCGGGTAGCCATGGCTCGCCAGGCCGTTGTCGATGTTACCGGCGCTGAGCCGCGTCGGCATGCTGCCGACCCGAATGCCGACGTAGAAGGGATCCAACCATTCCGTACTCGAAGTGCTCCCGGTCGCTCCGTCGGCGCGTGCGGAGCCGCTGCCGACCATCAGGACACCGGCCAGCAGGCACAGAGCGATGGGCCGCCCGGTACGCCCTGGCGCCCGGAATCGCAGAGTCACCAACAGTACGAGCATCAGCAACAGAGGCCACGTGACGGCACCGCCGCCTGATTTCGCTGTCACCGTGACCGCCACCAGCGTGGCCGACAAGACCGCTGTGGCCGTCCCGGTGCCGCCGGTGCCGGTGCACGTCAGCGTATAGCTGTAGCTGCCCGGATTCGCCGGCGCCACCGTCAGCGTGCCGCTGAGCGCTTCGCTGCCGCTCCACGCTCCGCTTGCGGCACACGCGCTTGCGTTGCTGCTCGACCATGTCAAGGCTGCGGACGCGCCGGCGGCAATGGTAGTTGGGCTCACCGCGATGCTCACCGTCGGCGCCGGAGTCGGTGCGTAAGAGACATGAATGCCGACAGATTCCGTTGCTGCCGTCAGGGTGCTGCTGCCGGCGAAGGTCGCGGTCAGCGTCGCGTTGCCGGTTTGCGCGGGTGTCAGGGAGCAAGTGGCGACGCCGGTGCTGTTGGTGGTCGCGGTGCAACTCGCACTTCCCAAGGTCAAGGTCACCGTCTGTCCGGAGACCCCCGACGCCGGGCTCGCGGAGACATCCGACAACGAGGCGACGACATTCACCGGCTGCCCGATGGTAGCCCCCTGCGGACTCGTATTCAGCGACAGGAACGTGACGTGCTTGCCTGCGGTCCAGGTCACCGGCACGGTGTTCGAGGTGAGCGTCGTTCCGTTGACGGTCGCCGTCGCCGTGATCCGGTCGCTGCCCGCGTGAATCGCGGTGTAGGACATGGCTGCGTTGCCGCCCGTCGCCGTGTCGGCGAGTTTGGTTTGCGTATTGACTCCGGTCACCGCGAACGTCACCGGTACGCCGGACAGCGTGCCGACATTCTGCAAGCTCGCGGTGAAGCTCTGTGAGTTGCCCTGCGCCGGATTTGGCGAAACCACGGCCGGTGTCAGCTTGATGCTGGGCGCCGGGCTGGTCGACGCGAATGCGCAGCCGCCGCTGCTGTTGGCGATCTTATAGATCGTGTCGTATCCGGCGGAATAAAGACATCCGTCCGGCCCCACGACGCCCGCGCCCGGCGCATTCGCCGACACGATCACGGTAGCGGTGGCGGGACTCGCGATCGGCACCTCGGACATGACTCCGCTGGTCGAGTCGACGATCAAGGATTGAGCGCTGCCGTCCGTGTTCACCGCTCCGACCGCGATCGTATAGCTGGAGGTGATTCCCGTGACCGCGCTTACCGTCACCGCCCCGGAGTTTGTACCCGAGATCTGCTCGACCGGTGCATTCGGGGTGTTGTAGTACCCGCTGACCGCGTACAGCGTTCCGTTGGGCGCGAACGCCATGCCCCCGTTGGGCGTCGTCGGCAACGTGGCATACGTCACCACGGAGGTGGGCGCGTTCGTATCGGAGTCCGCGGGATCGATCACCCGGAAGATCGACGCGTTATCGGTGCCGCCGCCCGTGCACTGATCGTCGAAGAACAGGTCGCCGCTCAAGGGATCGACGGACAGTCCGGCCGGACACGTCAGTCCTGAAGCCACGACCCGCAACTGAGCACCGGTCGTGGGATCCACTTGGACGATTTCCGCGCCCTCGTTACCCAGGGTGGCATACACGCTGCCGTCCTTCCCATAGACGAGCGCCCCCAGTGCCGGCGTCAGCGTGCCGAGCACATTGCCGCTCGTCACCGCGCCGCCCGCGAGACCGATCTGATAGATAGTGCCATTCAGGAAATCGGACGCCAATACGGTACCGGACGAGGTGAACGCAGGATTGTTCGCCCCGGGACAGCCAATGTTCGCGTTGCCATAGAAGATCGTCGCCGCCGCGGGCAGGCCCGTGATGTAAGGCGTGATCGTGTACCCGCTGCCGGCCACGGGAAGTGTGCCTACTCCGCAAGCCGTATTGGTGGCGTTGCTGTAAGTCACCGTCGCCGTGCCTGGCAAAGGCAGATTGCCGTCCGACACATCGACCGCGCTGAACGTGACGGTCTCTGCAACCTGGTCGGTGGCGGTGAATGCAATCTGACCATTGGCATCGGTCACCGCCGGACTCGGACCGGTGAGCACCGCGTGGGCACCGCCATCCGCAACCGTCACGGTCTTGCCGGACGCCGCTTGATTCGAGGCATTCTTCAGGGTGATGGTGATCGTGGCCGTACTCGTGCCATCGGCGGCGACGGTCGACGGGTTGGCGGTGATGCCGGCACTGGTCGCGCTCGGGGGACTGAATGCGGTGCTCGGCACCTGGGTCAGGACGATGCCATCGGTGCTGTCTTTCGCGGTGAAATTCAGCGTCTCCACGGCACTGTCGGTAACGGTGAAAACGGCTGAGCCGTCGGAACCCGACGCGACCCCGGAGCTCGGCGAGATGACCGCGCTGCCCGCCGTACTCAGGGTCACGGTCTTGCCGCTGACCGGATTGCCGTTCGCATCCCACAGCCGGACGACCATGTACAGCGGCGAGCTACCATCCGCCGCGACGCCGGACGGCAACTGGCTGTTGGCGGGATACGAGTAGGACGGAGCGAACGGATAGACTTGGGACACGCCGGCGCTCACCGCGCCGGTGGTCTGGCCGGACACCGCCAGTTCGAGATTCGCGAGATTCGGCGAACCCAGTCCGACATGCGCAAAGTCGCTGCCCATCGAGGCAGCGCTGTGCAGCGCCTTGGTGCCGGATAGCGGGTAGATCACGGCGTTCAGGTTGCCGAGATTTTTACCCGCAGCCTGATTCAGCAACGCCGCAAAGCCCGCCCATAAGGGCGTCGCACTGCTGGTGCCGCCGTAATAATAGCCGGACGGACAACCTCCGTTATCGGCCTGGCAAATGACCACACCATGTGCGGGGTCGGCATTGGCAACGACGTCGGGCACCGAACGATACGCGCCGGCGTTGAGGCTGCTCTGGTAGCTCGGTCGGGGGAAGAACTTGCTGACACCATAACCGCCCTGACCGGTCGCCGGCGTCGAGGTGGAACCATCCCACCAGGTTTCCGATTGATAGGTGAGGCCCGGCCCCAGCACCAGTGAAGAACCACCGACCGCGGTCGCGTTCGGGGAGTCGGCGGGTACGGAAATCGTGTTGCCGCTGCCATCGAGACAGGTGGTTCCGGTATCGCCGGTGCCGTTGAAAACGCTGACGCCCGAGGCGGCCGCGGATTGCAGTACCTGATCGACCGCCTGCGCCTCGGCGAGCGTGGTTTGGTCCTCGCAGGAGGCCCAGCTATTGCTGATGACGGTGACGCCGCTGTTCAGCATCGCATTGAACACTTCCGTGTAGCTCGTGGTCTGACCGTTGAAAGGAGCATCGAAGACTTTGACTTTCGCCCCTGGCGCGGTCACGAGGACGTCGTCGATATCCAGCAGCACTTCGTCTTCCGCGGAGCCGGGGGCCGACACGCCGCCATTCACCGCGACCTCGCTGAGATTCGAGATCAGCCCGCTGGGCGCGCCCGTCAATGCCAGGAAGTCGGCGACGTCGCTGCTCTTGAATGTATCGAATTCCACCAAGCCGATGGTCTGTCCGGTTCCGTCGATGGACGCCGACGCATTCGTGTGCCCCACCGTCGAGTGCACCCGGGAAACCGCACCCAGATTCGGCAGCGAGACGGGAGGATAAGGAGTTCCGTAGCCTGCCGCCGCAAAATTGGAGTTCACGCACTCCGTAAAAGCGGCACGAATGAGCTGGGCTTGCGCGTCATTCGGAGCCCCGGTTCCACCGGGGGTGCCGTAATTCAGGGCCGCCAAGAACGTGGCAATGATGAGAACGCAGGTCGCTTTGATGAGCGCCTTTTGAATGAGATGCTGCGGATGGGCGAGGTCATTCAAGCCGCCGATTCCGGCAACCCGCTTCGCGAGCGTCGCGGGCAGTGCCGGATCGCTGCTATTGGCATAAAAATAGCTGTCGCCGATCTTATAATCGCCGATCTCTGTCGCGAAGGCCGCCTCGACCGCTCTTCGGGGACCCCGCACGGTCAACGTCAAGCGGTTATCCGATCCCTTGGCAAGAGTCAGGCCATGGTTCTGCAGATAGTCCATGACGGCGCCGTACGATTCCCGGCTGGGACCGAACTTCTGGGTCAGTCGCGCCTGCGTCAGGAAGTGACGGTAATGTTTCGATTGCGGATCGTAGACATCGTGCATGTAGCGTTCGAAGCCCGCCGCATCGTCACGCTTCAAGGTGAGCGTGAGTGTCATCGGCTCATCCGCGCCGGAGGCGGACGCAGCCTTCCCGAGTTCATGGTTCGGAATCACGAACTCGGCGCCCGACAGCGCCGATAGGACGTGGCCCGGCAGCCGCACGGCCCCCTCACCAGGATCGGGACCAATCGCTTGAGGCGCAGCGGAGGGAGAAACCACGCGAGGGTCCGGTACCGAGGCGGGGCGCGCGGCAGTGGAGCTTGCAGAAAGCCGCGGAATTGCGGTCTGTGCCGGCCCCATTCCATAGTCCGCCGCGATACTCATCGAACTCACCACGAGGAACGCGGCTATGGAGTACAGCGACCCCGCGAGAATCCGACGGAGCCACCCGGCCGAGACGGCCGGCAGGCTTCTTCTCCCTGAGCCCTTTGAGGTGCTGTTCTGGCCATGTTCATTCGCTTGCCGCTTGTCGCTCATTCCCGTCCCCTGTTTCGCCCCATCGAGGCGGTTTTCAGGAGTGACAAAAAAAACCGCGAACATCACGGCTTGGAAAAAAAATTCTCCTGCGCGCAGCGTGCGATCGCTACCGCACTCTGTTGCCTCTCATTGATACCCCTCTTTCGAGGGGGTTTTTTCGGCGTGTTTTGCTTTGCTACCTTTGGCCCCGCTGATTTCAAGTCAACACCGCGCGGAGCCATGAACGACGGCGAAAATGGCGGCGCAGGGGATCATCGACATGTTTGGACACTCCTTGAGTTGCACGACCATTCCGCCATGCGCCGCTCACTCGACCGCTCTCGAACCCTTTCTTGAGCGTACGAGTCGCGGTGAGTCAAGCTCCGCCTACAGTCACCTGCACTTCCGGCTCGTCACTTACTTTCGCACCCGGTTTCCAGCCGAAGCGGAGGCTCTGGCGGACGAAACGATCGATCGCCTCGCCCGGCGGCTGCAGGACGGGACCCCCGTCAAGAGCCTCGCCGCCTATGCCCTGGGGATCGCGCGCTTCGTCGTTCTCGAGACGAATGCACGACAAGGGAAAGAGCGCGATGCAACGCGTGAAATGCGCCTGCGGATGGAGCTCGGTCCGGATGAGCCGGACCCCCTGCTGCTGGTGTTGCGACGGTGTTTGCGCAGTTTCGATGCGGATTCAGTGCAATTGATCATGAACTACTATGCGTCGGACCCCGGCATCGATCCGATCGAACAGCGCCGGAGGTTGGCGCGGCGACTGGGAATGTCGCTGAATGCGTTGCGCAATCGCGCCCTGCGGATCCGCATCGCGCTCGAGAAACGCCTGCGCGCGCAAATGGCGCAAGACGCAAGCCCGGGATGAGTTTCAGCGCGATGCCAGCGACGCGACGATCGCCCGTTGCAGCACTTCCGGCGCGATCGGCTTCTGCAGCAAGGTGAACTTGTGCCGATTGGCCTGCAGCAGCGCGTCCGAGGAGGTTTCGCCCGTCGTGATCAGCACGGGAAAATGCCCGTGCAGTTGTTGCAGACGATCGGCGAGCAGCGCACCGTGTTCCTCGCTGCCGAGACGCAGGTCGACGATCATGAGATCGGGTATGCCGGCGCGTTCGAACAAGAGATCCGTTTCGCCGGTCGATTGCGCGGTGGCGACCGCGACGCCCCAGATCTCCAGCAAGGTCTGCGTGCTCTTGAGGATGTCCTGCTCGTCGTCGACGACGTAGACACGCCGGCCGCGGAGCACGGCATCGGTTTGCGCACGCGGCAGAGTCTCGGGCGGCGGTTCGGCGAGTTCGACGGGCATGCGCACGCAAAAGCAGGTGCCGCGTCCCATCACGGATTGCACCTCGACCTTGGCGCCGATGAGTTCGCAGAGGCGCTGGACGATCGCGAGTCCGAGGCCCACGCCGCGCGACCGGTCCCGCCCGGGATTGTCGAGTTGATAGAACTCTTCGAAGATTCGCCCCTGCTCGCCCGCGGGAATGCCCTTGCCCGTGTCGCTGACCCGCATCACGGCCGTGGCGCGCGGACCCGAGCATTCGAGCGAGGTCTTGACGCTGACCTCTCCCGCTTCCGTGTACTTGATCGCATTGTCGAGCAGATTGCGCAGGATGCGGCTGATCGCGACCGGGTCTCCGAGCAAACGGATCGACTCGCACTCGCAGCGCAAGGCCAGACCCTTTTGCGCCGCCGGCTGCGCGTATTCCGCGCACACATCCGCCGCCAGGCGTTCGAGTGCGAGGTTTTGATGCTCCGGGACGTAATAGCCGGCTGACAGGCGCGAGAGGTCGAGCAGGCCGTTCAGCAAGTTGCCCAAGGCGCGAACGATCTGATCGACATTCTGGCTGACTTCCTCGAGGGTCTCGGGCGCGGGCCGCGCGGCGAGCACGGCACTGTAGACGGACAGCGCGTGCAAGGGCTGACGCAGGTCGTGGCTCGCGGCCGCGAGCACGCGCGCACGCGCCTGCGCCGATTGTTCCGCACGCGCCATCGCGGCGCCGACTTCCGTATTGCGCCGCTCGAGATCGCGGACCAGCCGATCACGCTCGTGGCGTATCGAGACGGAGCGCAGCAGGAGTTTGTCGCCGTCGGCAGCTGCGAGGATCAGGACGGCGCACAACAGGATCGTCAGCGCCGCGACACCGAGCGATTGGCCGGGATGCAGCGCACCCCAGGTCGCTGCCGCGGGCAGCACGAGGCACAGCGCATAGCCCGCCTGGATGTAGCGCGAGGATTGCGAGACGGCGACGCCGGCCGCCGGTATCACGAGCATCGCGGCTCCGAGCACCGTTTGTTGATACACGGGCAAGGCCGGCAGGAACAGCGTCCCGCCCAGCCCTATGACTCCTCCCGAGATCGCGGCGAGCGCCACGAACGCGAGGTGCACGCGCCGCGGATCGATTGCATAGCCGCGCACCAGGACACCACGGGCATAGCGTGCCCGGATCAGTTCGATGCTGATCGAAGCCGCGGCCCAGGCGAGGAAGACCGGCACGCTGACGAAGGCGAGCGTCAGGAATCCGATGCCGAGCACGAGCATCAGCTGCACCCAGGGCATGCGCAACATCGCCCGCGCGTGCAGGCCGATCAACTCGACGAGCTGTTCGCGTGCCGAGGCGGCCGCGCGTTCCGCCTCGGCATCCGGAAGACTCATCCGCGCACCGTCGCGGGCAGCTCCTGTAATCGCATTTGAGTGGCCTTGATGACCGCTTCCGTGCGGTTGCGCGCTCCCAGCGCCTGAAAAACGAGTGCGATATGCTCCTTGACGGTATGTTCGGACAGGCTGAGTTCGCGCGAGATCAGTTTCGTCGGCAAGCCACGGCTCAAACACGCGAGGACTTGCATCTGGCGCGGCGTGAGCATGGGCTTCTGCGGTAGCGCGCCCGCGGTGCTGACGATCTGTTCGGGCAGATAAACGGCACCACCCAGCACGTGCTGCAGAGCTTTGGTCAGCACTTCCGGCTGCACGCTCTTCGGGATGAAACTCATCGCGCCGGCATCGATGCAGCTGCGGATGGTGGCGAAGTCATCGACACCGGACACGACGACGACCGCGATCTGGGGCGCGAGTTCCTTGATCCTGCGCACGGCGTCGAGCCCGTTTTCCTGCTTGAGGGCGAGATCGACGAGGCACAGCTGCAGATCCGCGTGCCGCTCGATCAGCGCCGTCGCTTCATCGATCGTTGCCGCCTCGAGGCACACGACCTGGTGCCCGATCGTCGCGAGCAACATGCGCAGGCCGGCACGGAACAAGGCATGATCGTCGACGATCAGGATTTTCAAACAGACCCCCGCGAAGTGTACGCCCGCGAAGTGTACCTCTTGCTGCCGGCAGCGCGGCGGCTCCCCCCAATTTGGGGGGGTTGCCCGGGCAGAGCCTGGGTCGATGCAATTGTTCGCTGCTCGCCAAGCCCGGCTAGGCGCTCGGCGCGAGGCGCTCAGCCCGTGCCACCCACCGTCAAGGCATCGATGCGCAACGTCGGCTGGCCGACGCCGACGGGCACCGACTGACCCTCCTTGCCACAGGTGCCGACACCGCCATCGAGCTTCAGATCGTTGCCGACCATGCTGACGCGGGTCAGCACGTCGGGGCCGTTGCCGATGAGCGTCGCCCCTTTGACGGGCGCACCGATCCTGCCGTTCTCTATCAGATAAGCCTCGCTCGCCGAGAAGACGAACTTGCCGGAGGTGATGTCGACCTGGCCGCCGCCGAAATTCACCGCGTACAGACCCTTCTCGACCGAGGCGATGATCTCCTCCGGCGCGCGTTTGCCCGCACGCATGTAGGTGTTCGTCATGCGCGGCAGCGTCATGTGGGCGAAGGATTCGCGCCGGCCGTTCCCGGTTGGGGCCTGTCCCATCAACCGTGCATTCATCTTGTCCTGAATGTAGCCGCGCAGTACGCCGTTTTCGATCAACACCGTGCACTGGGTCGGTGTCCCCTCGTCGTCCACGTTGAGCGAACCGCGGCGTCGATCCAGCGTGCCATCGTCGACGACCGTGATCTCGTCGGTCGCAACCTTCTGGCCGATCCGATTCGAAAACGCCGAGGTCCCCTTGCGATTGAAGTCGCCTTCCAGACCGTGGCCGATCGCCTCGTGCAGGAGTATCCCGGGCCAGCCCGGACCGAGCACGACCGGCATGGAGCCGGCGGGCGCCGCCACGGCCTCGAGATTCACCAAGGCCTGACGCACGGCCTCGCGACCGTGATCGAACAGGTGTTCCCCGCGCAGCAATTCATCGAGACCGAAGCGCCCGCCGCCGCCGCTGTAGCCCTGTTCGCGCCGGCCGTTCTGCTCGACGATCACGGAAACGTTGACGCGCACGAGCGGCCGCACATCCGCCGCGAGCGTACCGTCGCTCGCGGCGATCAGCACGACCTCGTGCACGGCCGCCAAGGACGCCATGACCTGCTTGACGCGCGGATCGATGCGCCGCGTGTCGGCATCGACGCGCATGAGCCAGGCAACCTTGTCTTCGTCGCGGATCGAGTTCAGCGGATCGACCGGCAGATAGAGCCGGTGCGCAGGCGGCCTGCTCCAAGCCTTCACGGCGCTGCGGCCGCCGCTGCGCGCAATCGCACGCGCAGCGTCGGAGGCCTCGATCAAGGCCGGCAACAGCACCTCGTCGGTGTAGGCGAACCCGGTCTTCTCGCCGCTGATCGCACGCACGCCGACACCCTGTTCGATGCTGTAGGAGCCGTCCTTGACGATGCCGTCCTCGAGCGACCACGACTCCTCGCGTGACAATTCGAAGTACAAATCGGCGTAATCGACACCGCGGCTCAAGACGGTGTCCAGCACCCCGGTCAAACGTCCCTCGTCGAGACCGGAGGGGGCGAGGATCGCCTGCTCGGCGATTGCGAACATGGCTGCGCTCATGCGAGCACCGCCACCGAACTGTCGATGCCCAGGCGGCGGTTCACGAGGGCGGGAAAGCGCGCCCGCGTCTCCGCCTGTTTGGCCAGATCGAATTGCGCCGTGATCACACCCGAACCTCGTTCCAATCGTGACAAGATCTTCCCCCAGTAATCGACGATCAAAGTGTCTCCGTAAGTCTCGCGGCCGCTGGTATGCGTGCCGGACTGCGCGGGCGCGACCACATAGCAAAGATTTTCGATCGCGCGCGCGCGCAAAATCGGCTCCCAGTGCGCAATGCCCGTCGGCACGGTGAATGCGGCCGGCATCGCGAGCCACTGCGCGCCCTGCGCCACCAGATCGCGGTACAGTTCCGGAAAGCGCATGTCGTAACAGACCGAGAGCCCAAGGCGGCCGACGGGCGTATCCGCGAGCACGACGCGGCGCCCGGGCACGATCGTGTCCGATTCGCGGTACTGGTCGTGGCGGCCCGGTATGGTCACGTCGAACAGATGAATCTTGTCGTAACGGGCGACCCGTTTGCCGTCCGCGTCGAACAACAACGACGAGTTGGTCACGCGCCCGCCCGCGCCGTCGCGCAGATTGATCGTCCCGCCGAGGATCCAGAGCTTCAATTCTCGCGCGCTGTTGCGCAGGAAGGCTTGCGCCGGTCCGTCACCGTCGGTCTCGGCGATCTGCTGCTTGTCGGTGTCGCGCAGACCGATGAAGGCGAAATTCTCGGGCAGGCAGGCGATCTGCGCTCCGGCATCCTTGGCCTCCCGCAACAAGACACCCGCGGCACTCAAGTTGTCCGCGACGATATGACTCGAGGTCATCTGGATGGCGGCGACTTTGCTCATTTTTTGGGAACTCTCTGCTGAGGCTCAAGGACTGCCGGTCGTCGCTTTCGGCGGCGCAGCGGCCGGCGCGCTCGAAGCGCCCTTGCTGATCCGCTCGATCGTGGGATTTTCCCAGGAACCGGTGATGCGATAATACGCCCGTGCCAGGCCTTTTAACGGCTGTTTGAACACCTGGGTGAAAAGCAGCACCGCGCCGCCCACGACGGGGCCGGCCGCGAACGCACCGGCGGCGATCGTCGCCATGGGCAGGCCGCCGACGTTGCCCGTGACGACCGCCGTTTGGTCGTAATCGTGAGTTTTCAAGCCGACGCGCCCGATCAGACCGATTTCCGCGGCGGGGCCCCGGATGAGGACGTCGTCCGTCTGTGCATTGCCGCCGTGCAAGTCGAAGCTGCCGCGCGCCGAGTCGAAGGCGAGCCCCTTGTCGGTCAGGTCGCTGAAGTCCAGCGCCAGGCGCCGCGGCAGTGCGGTCAGGCTGGCGAGCCCGAGCACGCGTCCGGCGCCCGGCTTCACGCCCAACAACTGACCTTTTTCGAGGTCGACCTGCACGCGCCCGATCGAGGCGCTGAACGCCGTCGCGGTGGGTGCGCCGACCCAATTCAGATCGAAGTCGACGCGCCCGGTCTTCGCGGAAATCACGTCCGGCGCGCCGAGCTGAGCCAGCGTAGCTTCCACGTCGCTGCTCGTGATCTCGCCCTCGATGCGGCCGAGCCCGGCGTCCTTGCCGCGCCACTCACCGTGCGCCTTGACCTGCAGATTCTGGCTGCTCATCGAGAGCTGATCGAGCACGACGCCGTCGTCGCGGCTCGACAGCGTTGCCTCGACGCTGCCGAGATGCGCCTTGCCCCAGGTGAGTTCACCTGCCGAGAGATGCATCGCAGGCACGCTGCGCGGGCTGACGCCGGCCGGATCGACGCCGGTGCCGGCAAGGGCGGCGGCGTCCGGGGCAACGGCGGCGGGAGCGGCAGCGGCCGACCCGAGAGCCACATGATCGAATTGTAGGTCCCAGGGCTCGGCCGAAGCGGCGCCGATGGGCAGGGAAATCGTGCCGGCAAGCTCCGGGCCATCGACGCTGATGTGCCAACGATCGGCGCGCGCGGCCAGACCGAGCGTGACCGAGTGCAAGGTGAATCCGATGAAATCGACTGCCCCGATCTGCAGGCTGGCTGTTCGAAAATAGTCGGTGAGCGGGGGTCCCGATTTGTCCGGGCTCACGGTCTGCAGCCAACCGGTCAAATCCAGGCGGTCGATCGCGCCGCCGATATTGACGAGTTGCGTATCGCTGAACACCGGTTCGGCGTCGCCGAACATCACCGCCGCATGCGTCAGGTGCTGCGCCGAGCCCTCGTCGTCCGCGGCCGTCACGAAGGCGCCGCGCAGCACCGAGCCGAGGACCAGGTTGACGCGCGCACCGCCGGCGCTCGGCCACTGGATGTCGATCCACGAGGGCAGCGGATGACCCGCGGACTTGGCGAGCGGCGCGGGTAGGGACACATCCAAGCCGCTCAGCGAGGAACTCACGTGCAGCGAGCGCTCGCGTGCCGGATCGGGCGCGAGTTTGACGACGCCGCGCCAGTCCGCGACCCCGTGCAGCGCAGCTCGTGCCGGCAGGCCGAGCGCGGTCCGCAGGGCATCACCAGAAAAGCTGCCGCGCAAGTCGATCTGTGAGCGGGTCAACGGCCGCGCGCGCGGCGCACGGGCTTGCGCCCGGAAAATGCCGCCGAGCAGGCGTCCGCGCAAGTCCGCGTGCGCCAGTTCACCGCCGTCCAAATCGAAATCGCCGCTGAGTTCGCTCGCGCTGAGCGGCAAACCCGGGCGCTCGACCGTCACGCCGTCCAGGTCGCCGTGCACCAACACCCGCATGTGGACGAAGTCTCTGAATGGCAGAAACAGATTGAGTCGGGTTTGCAGGCTGCCGGCGGCGGAGACTCCGGAAAACAGCTTGCCGAGCTTGTCGTCGAGCGGCGTGGCGCGCATGAACTGCAGCGCGCCGCCCGCATCACCGCCGGCGAGCACGTGCACGGTCAACTCGCCGGTCTGGAAGTCCGGGAATTGCGCGTCGCCGCTCAGCAGCTTGACCCCGTGCGCGGTGCCCGCGAGCAATTGCGCCGACATCCCCTGATTGTGAAATTCGATTTTCGCATCCAGCCCGTCGATGGCCGGCCAATTCGGGTAGGTCCCGAGCGTCGCGCCTGCGAACTCGGCGTGCGCCACGAACACCCCGCTGCCATCGCGAAACGGAAAGGTGCGCAACGGCCCCTGCAGAAGCACGTCGGCATGCAGCATGCGGCCGCCTTGCAAAGCTTGCGTGAGCCAGTCGAGCGTCGGCGGCGGAATGATCGCCCGGGGCAGGTAGGTGTGTGTTTCGGCGACGCTGCCGTCGTGCAGCTCCATGACCAGCGTGAGGTACGGCGAACCGCCGTCGGCGGGGAGACTCAAGGCGACCCGACCGCTGGCGGCAGCATCTTGATTGTGCAGTTCGAAGCCCGGGGTCGCGATCAACAATCCCTGCGCCGTGCGGTTCCAATAGAGCGTCGTCCGGCCATGCTCGATCGCGACCGGATCCGGCCACTGCACCGGCCACGTTACGTGGCCCGCGTCGATTGCGAGTGCAACATGACCGCCGCTGTCCGTGCCCGCGATTTCACCGGTCACGCCGCTGATGCCCGGCAACCTGCCCATCGAAGCGATGCCGACATCGCGGAATTTCGCGTGGACCTGCATGCGCCAGGGATCCTCTACCGCGGCACGAACCAGATCCAATCGGGCATCCAACCACGCGCCGGTCGGCGCGGCCGCGAGCAAGCGGTCGCGCAAATCCTGCTGCGGCACCAAGCCGGTCAGCGGCAGGAGCCCCTCGGCGCGCAAATAATTGGTATTCGCGTGCAGCTCGAGCAGGCCGGTCTCGGCTGCACGCCAGTCCACGTTGAATTGCGAGATGGGATCGTCATGGCCGGCGCGCAGCGCACGAATCCGCCGACCGGACAGACTCCACCGATCCGCCGTGTGCGTGAGACTGACCTCGCCGCCCAGCTGATCGAATTTCGGCTGCGGACCGCTGCCGAGTGCCGTGACGACGTTCGCGGCGGCGAAATTCAAGTTCGCGCTCGCCGCCTCGATACCGTGACCATTCGCGGTCAACTGGAAATTGCCGGAGCCCGAATCGAGGTTGCCGAGATATTCAGGCAGCAGCAAATGCCAACCGCTGAAATCGATGCCGCGGGCGTGCAGGTCGATGCGCCAATCGAGCGACGCGAGCTTGCCGAGTCCTTCCGCATGAAACCCCAATCCCAACGCGCCGCCGAGGCTCGGCGGCAGGCGCGCGCCGAAGGACAGCGAGACGCGGTCCGAGTCGTGCAGCAAGTCGATGCTGACCTCGTCCAACACCATTTCGGGCAGGGAGGAATTCCACCGCTCGACGGTGAGCCGACCGCCGCGAATCTCGAAGTTGCCGACCGGCACGTCGTTGAGGCTCAGCAGCGAGAGGTCGCGGTGCTCGCCGCGCAGCTCGAGTTCCGAGGCGAGGGCGAACTGGTTCGGCCCGATTCTCGCGATCACGATGTCCGGCGAATCGATGCGCACGTGGCCGGCGAACAACTTGCCGCTGCGCAGCAGCTCCCAGACATCCAAGCCGATGCGGCCGCCCGCGGCGCGCGCCAAGACACGCTGGTCGTCCTTGGAGCGCAGTTCCAGCCGGTCGAAGTACAGCTCCGGGCCGTACCAGCGGAGGCTGGGCGCCACATGCGCGAAACGGATGTGCAAGCCCGTTTGAGTGTGCACCCAGGCCTTGATTTCGGCCTGATAGGCGGGTACCCGGTCCAGGGCCAATTTGACGCAAAGCATCAGAATGCAGACGAGACCCAGGAGTCCCAGCAAGCCGAGCAGCAGGGCTTTGCCGAACTTGCGCAGGCGCATCTACATCAGTACGACGTCGTAGTGGTCGACGGCGTAGAGCGCCTCCGTCTGCAGGCGGATCGGCTTGCCCGCGGCGAGTTCGAGCTCGCCGAGCGCAGCCGATTCCTCGTCGAGCAGCCGCTCGATGACGTCCTGATGCGCAAGGACCATCAACTGCTGACAGTCGAACTGCCGGGCTTGTCGCAAGACTTCACGAAACACCTCATAGCAGACGGTTTCCGCCGTTTTCACGAATCCCCTACCTTCGCAGGTCGGACAGGCACGGCATAGGACATGTTCCAAACTTTCTCGAGTCCGCTTGCGGGTCATCTCGACCAGTCCGAGCGGGGAAACCGAGGAAATGTTGGTCTTGACGTGATCGGCGGCCAGTGCGCGTTCCAGGGCCTGAATGACCTGCCGCCGGTGCTCGGGCTCCTCCATGTCGATGAAATCGATGATGATGATGCCCCCGAGGTTACGCAGGCGCAGCTGCCGGGCAACGGCGACCGCCGCCTCGAGATTGGTGCGAAAAATCGTCTCTTCGAGATTGCGCGAGCCGACGAAAGCTCCGGTATTGATGTCGATCGTCGTCATCGCCTCGGTCTGATCGATGATCGCGTAACCGCCGGACTTGAGCGGCACTTTTCGCTCGAGCGCCTTTTGGATCTCCTCCTCGACATTGTGCAGTTCGAACAAGGGACGCGGCTCGGAATACAGCTCGATCCGGGGCAGCGCAGCGGGCATGAAACTGGCGGCAAACTCCTGCATCTCGCGGTGTGACGCTGCTTGATCGACGAGCACCCGGTCGACATCCGGCCGGAGCAAGTCGCGCAAGACGCGCAGGTGCAGCGGCAGATCGGCGTGGACGAGGTTTCCCGGCTCAGTGCGCAGGCCACGTTGGCGAATGAACTCCCATAGTTTGCGCAAATAAACCATGTCGGTCTGCAAGGCCTCGGCGGTGGCGTCCTCGGCTGCCGTGCGTACGATATAGCCCGCATTCTCGTCCGGAGTTACGAAACGCTGCACCGCAGCGCGCAAGCGTTCCCGCTCGCCTTCGCTCTCCACGCGCGCAGATACGCCGACACCGCGCCCTTGCGGCATGTAGACGAGATACCGCGATGGCAGCGTTATATAGGTTGTCAGGCGCGCGCCCTTGGTCCCGATCGGATCCTTGACGACTTGCACCAGGATTTCGTTCCCCTCGGCGACGAGTGTACGGATGCTCTCGGTGCGCGGCGGTTCGCACTCCGCTACGGTTTGGTTCGGATCGACGATGTCGGAGGCATGCAGGAAGGCGGTGCGCTCCAACCCTATTTCGATGAATGCCGCCTGCATTCCCGGGAGCACACGCGATACCCGACCCTTGTAGATGTTGCTGATCAGCCCCCGCCGGCTGGCGCGTTCGAGAAAAACTTCCTGCAGGACGCCGCCCTCGACGACGGCCGCGCGCGATTCGTGCAGGCTGGCGTTGACGAGGATCTCGGTGTTCACGCGGGCTGCCACCGCAGCGCCCCCGCCGCATCGAGCAACTCGGCCGTTTCGAACAAGGGCAGTCCCATGACGCCCGAGTAACTGCCGCAGAGGCCCGCGATGAAGATCGCCGCGAGCCCCTGCACCGCATACGCGCCGGCCTTGTCACGCGGCTCGCCGCTGTCCCAATAGGCAGCGCACTCGTGTTCGCGCAAGGCACGGAACGTCACCTCGCTGTGCGATACGCGCACCGTGGTGGCGCCCTCGACCGACAGCGCCACTGCGGTCGAGACCCGGTGCGTGCGTGCCGACAATTGGCGCAGCATCGCGAGCGCGTCGTTGCGGTCCGCGGGTTTGCCGAATATGCGATCGCCCAGGATCACGGCGGTGTCGGCGCCGAGCACGAGCGGCTGCACGGGCTCACGATCGAGATGATCGCGGCCCGGCCGGTCGCGACCCAGCAGCTCGCGACCGGCCTCCGCCTTGGCGACCGCCAAACGACTGACATAGGCGGTCGGGTCCTCGCCGGGGCATGACGCCTCGTCGACCTCGACCTCGAGGATCTGGTGAGGCACTCCGATCTGCCGCAGCAGTTCGCGCCGACGAGGCGAGCCGGAGGCGAGATACACGAATGGTTTGGACATGCGCGTAGGATAGCGCAAGCGGCGGGGGAGGCCCCGCTCAAGCCCGGTGATACGGGTGGCCGGCGAGCATGCTCGTCGCCCGGTACAGCTGCTCGGCGACGACGATGCGCACGAGCCCGTGGGGCATCGTCAAGGCGGACAAGGACCAGTGCTGATCGGCGCGCGCGCGGCAGGCCGCCGCCAGGCCATCCGGCCCGCCGATCAGCAGAGCGAGCGCCCTGCCCTCCTGCAGCCTCCGCGCCAGCCAGTCACGTAGTTGCTCGGTGCTCATCGCTTTACCGCCGACCTCGAGGGCGACCACGTAATCGCCGTCGTTGATGGAGTCCAGCATGAGCGCACCCTCGCGCGAGATCGCGGGCTGCGGATTCTCGCCGGGCCGCCGTTGCACGACCGGTATTTCGATCAACTCGAGCGAGAGCGGTGTGCGCAGACGCCGTTGATAATCGTCGAATCCGGTGTTGATCCACTCGGGCAGGCGCGTACCCGCGGCGATCAAGCGGCATTTCATGGGGCGGCGTCGGCGGCCGCTGTCTCTAGGCGCGCGCGGCGGCGCGTTTCGTCGCCGTCATGTCCCAGAGTTTTTCGAGCCCGTAGAACTCGCGCACCCGCGGCAGCATGACGTGCACGATCAGTTCATTCAGGTCGATCAGCACCCAGTCGCTGTCTTGCTGGCCTTCGACGCCATGCGGGCGGTAGCCGGCTTGTTTGGTCTTCTCGACGACGCGCTGCGCGACCGAGCGGACATGCCGGTCCGACGTGCCGCTCGCAATGACCATGGTGTCGGCGATATCGGTGAGTCCGCGCACGTCGAGCACCTTGATTTCCAAGGCCTTCATATCCTCGAGCGCATCGACGACGACTTGTCGCAGCGGCGGCTTGACCGGAGCGGCGAGCGCCGGCGCTTTGGCTTTCCTGGGCGCGCGGGCCGCAGTCTTGCTGGTCTTCTTGGCGGGGCGCTTCGCTTTGCTGGCAGTCTTCTTTTTGGGTTGCGGCACTAAGGGTTCCGTGTTTTTGAGTAACAATTGGACTCCAGTATGAGCTTGCGGACGGAATCCGGCATCAGGAACCGCGGATCCCGCCCGGTCGCGATGAGTTGCCGCACGTCGGTCGAGGAGATCTCGAGCTGCGTGACGGCATGAATGTAAATGCAGCCGCTGCGCGACTCGTGCAGATCGTTGCTGCGCCCCGTGCCGCGATCGACGAGCAATTCGCCGAGCGGGCCCATGCCCGGTGCGCGCCATCCCGGGCGATGCGCGACGACGAGATGCGCGAGTTCGAAGATTTCGCGCCACTGATACCATTTCGGCAGGCCGAGAAACGCGTCCATGCCGACGATCAAACAAATACTGCGGTCGGGATACTCGTGGCGCAATTCAGCGAGCGTCTCGACCGAATAGGAGGGAGTGGTCTTGGCGATTTCGCGGTCATCGACCACGAATCCAGGCTGACCCGCAACGGCGGCCTGGACCATGGCGAGCCGCAATTGCGGATCGGCGAGCGGCTGGTCGCGGTGCGGCGGATTGCCCGCGGGAACGAAGCGAATCTCGCGCAGGCGCAGCGCCTGCTGTAGTTCGAATGCCGTGCGCAAATGCGCGTAGTGAATCGGATCGAAGGTACCGCCGAAGATGCCCATCGTCATGAGGCTACCCTGCCTGAAACGCGCGCGGGTTGCAAAGCACCCGCAAGGGTGGCCGTGAGCCCCGTCAAGGCCGTCCACGTGTCACCGGCGGCGAGCCCCTTGACGATGCGGTCGGCGAGGCCGGCGTCGGCCAACAATTGCGCGAGCGGCAGACTGCGCGCGCGCGCGAGCGCCGCGGCCGACGGCGTGCTCGCCTGATTCCAGCCGCTGCCACGAGCCGAGGAGCGCAGACGGTTGCGCTCGCTCGCCTGCCAAAGGCCGCGCAATTCGCGCACCAAGGCCCACAGAATCAAAGTCGGTTCCACGCCCTCGCTCTTCAATCCCAGCAAGATGCGCAGGGCCCGGGCCGCGTCGCCGGCCGACGCCGCTTCGGCAAGTTGGAACACGTCGTAGCGCGAACTATCGCCGACCGAGCGCAGTACGAGATCCCTCGAGATGCTCGTGCCCAGGGACAGCAGCGCGAGTTTGTCCACCTCCTGTGCCGCGGCGAGCAGATTGCCCTCGACGCGCTCGGCGATGAGCTCGGCGACGCCGGGCTCGAGCACGACACCGGAGCGCTTCGCGCGCGCCCCCAGCCAGCCGGGCAACGCCGCCGCGCCGACCGGCCAGATGGGCAGCCAGCAGCCCCGTTGTGCAAACGCTTGTACCCAGGCCGCGTCGCTCGCTTTCTTGTCGAGCTTGCCGGCCAGCACGAGGGTCAAGATGTCGGGCGGCGGTTGCTCGGCGAGCGCGAGCAATTGCGCCGCGCCCTTGTCTGGCTTGCCGGTAGGCAGGCGCAATTCGATGATGCGCCGCTCGGCGAACAAGGACATGGATTGGGTCGCAGTGCGCAACTCCTCCCAATCGAAACTGCGATCGACGAAGAACACATTGCGCTCGGTGAAGCCGGCTGTGCGCGCGGCGGCGCGGACTGCATCGGCTGCCTCGGCAACGAGCAGCGGTTCGTCGCCCGAGACAAGATAAGCCGATCGCAAGCCGCTCTGCAGGGCGGCCGGAAGTTGCTCGAGAGTCAAACGGGCCATCGTCGGCGATTATCTCACTACGGGGGCGCTAGGGGGCCGGATTTGGCGCCGCCGTCTCGAGGCGCGTGAGTCCGGCCGCATATTCCCCGGCCATGCGCGCCACCAGGGCTGCGACCGGCTCGACCGAATGGATCCCGCTGACGCTCTGGCCCGCGCTCCAGATGTCTTTCCATGCCTTGCGTTCGGCGCTGCCGAGCGCCGCGAAATTCATCGCCGACTTCGCGCCGTCAGGCAGGTTGTCCGGATCGAGGCCGGTTTCAGCGACGCTCGCGCGCAGATAGTTGCCGGCGATGCCGCTGAACAGCGAGGTATAGACGATGTCCTCGGCGCGGCTGTCGACCAGCATCTGCTTGTAGGCGGCGCCCGCATTCGCCTCGACGGTCGCGATGAAACGCGTGCCGAAGTAGGCGAGGTCGGCGCCCATGGCCTGCGCCGCGAGCACGTCGGCGCCGGTGCTCATCGCGCCGGCGAGGATGATCGTGCCGGCAAAGACCTCGCGAACTTCCTTGACCAGGGCGAAAGGACTCAAGGTACCCGCATGGCCGCCGGCGCCCACGGCGACGGCGATGATGCCGTCGACGCCCTGCAGCGCCGCTTTCTCGGCATGCCGGCGATTGATGACGTCGTGGAAGACGAGGCCGCCGTAGCCATGCACGGCGGCGACGACTTCGGCGGGCGGCCGCAGGCTCGTGATGATGATCGGCACGCGATGTTTCACGCACATCGCCAGATCGTGCTCGAGCCGGTCGTTGCTCGCGTGCACGATTTGATTGACGGCGAACGGTGCGATCCTGGCGTGCGGATTGGCTGCTCGCGCGGCGGCGAGCCCTGCCGTGATCTCGGCCAGCCAGTCGTCGAGTTGCGCGGCCGGACGCGCATTGAGTGCGGGGAACGAGCCGATGATGCCGGCACGGCATTGCGCCATGACGAGCGCGGGTGTGGAGACGATGAACATCGGCGAACCGATCAAGGGCAGCGTCAGGCGATTTTGCAGCAGGGGCGGCAAAGGCATGCCTCTAGTATGCGGCAGCCGCGCACGATGCACACCCGGCGCGGTGAGAAATGCCGGCAAGACTCGCGCGGGCGTACAATGATCCATGGAATTCGCCGCATTGACCTACGTACGCCGCGGCGCCGTTGCCGCCGTGACCCTGAACCGGCCCGACCGTCTGAACGCGCTCGACGCGACGTTGATCGCCGAGCTGCGCGCGGCCGCCGCGGCGATCGCCGCCGACGCCGGTGTGCGCGCAGTGCTGTTGACCGGCTCCGGACGCGCTTTTTGCTCGGGTGCGGATCTGCTGCGCGGGGGCATCTTCGAGGACGGTGCAAGTCCCGGTGTCGCCGTCGGGGCGAGTCTGCGCGAGCAGTTCAATCCAATGGTCAGCGCGTGGTACGGCCTGCCCGTGCCCGTGATCGTTGCGGTCAACGGCATCGCTGCGGGCGCGGGCGCGAGTCTCGCGCTCAGCGGCGACCTGGTGCTCGCG
>Ga0116226_10001097_pt1 | contig 23527 bp, 14 predicted proteins | sample S1TSphfallax_FD_89692 | JGI IMG/M metagenome (GOLD analysis project Ga0116226, IMG submission 89692) | Host-associated microbial communities from peat moss isolated from Minnesota, USA - S1T2_Fa - Sphagnum fallax MG | ecosystem: Host-associated > Plants > Peat moss > Unclassified | place: USA... | reverse complement strand
TCCTCTGTCCTCCTCCTCCTCTTCTCTCGCCTACAGCAGTGCAGCGCTCCTCCTCCAAGCCACACTCCCCCGTGCTAGGAACCAAAGAACGGCCGTGCCCGTTCCACCCGTGCAGGGGATCAGAGAGCCGGCTGGCCTTCTGTGACAGACCCGGCCCGACACCCCCCACGGTGGGCCCGGTCGGTGGAAATCCGGGAGTCCGGGAGTGCCGGGCCGGGCCCGATCGGCCTTCTATGACGGACCCAAGCTCCGTGACAGACAGACAAGAGAATTAATATATAAGATTTAGCCTCTTTGGTGCATCCTACATGGGACTTGGAACATGGACCCTAGCTAAAGTTGTTGTAAAAAAACAATTTCTCTACACCCTTTCCACCACACTATAAAAGAACTTCAAGTTGCAAACAAATTAAAAAGAAGACAACATATTATGTGATATTAGCAAAGGTTGGGAAATGCACCTAATTAGTTAGCACACAATAAATGGCTGAAAACTTAATTGTTGCCAATGAATGCATTGTGGTCAATTTACACAATCCAAATATGCCTTGTTAACCTAAAGACCAAAATACAATGATAAAGAGCATTGGGCAAGATGATCAAACACATGCCCTCAACTAGCAACATATAATACATAATAACAAACAACATGAACATGATGGAAGTCAAGCATGCACAAATATATAAGAAGGTGATAAAAAAAAACCTTTCAAGGGTTGCATCCTTCTTAGCATAGCAAAAAAGACATACAATTGAACACAACACCATCTGTAGCACATAGTTTCAACTCATAGATATGTCACATGAAATGATCCATGAGCTTACTACATTCTAGCATATCAATTTGAATTCTCTCATACAAGATTGAAGTTTGAGACACTAGTCTACACTCTAAAATAAGTAAAACCCAAAAAATGAAATAGACAAAAAAAATGTCACAAACTAAATTGAATGCTTAAAATTTTGTATAAAGAATTTATGACAATGGCAAGAAAATGCATGGTGCTTGGGGTAAACCTTGAATGGTCCACATCTAAAGAACGAAATGTGCACGCCAAAGCTTTACCATATGATATATTTGGACTTGAAATAGGAAATTACATATGTGATGTGAATTCTTATGAAATTAGGTGATTTCTAAGGAAGAAGTTGCCCACAAAGGAAAAAGATCAAAGATTAGCATCACCATCAAAATTCTCATAATAAGAATCCTTATTAAATAAAAATGTGGAATCAAACATGTTCTTTGGCAAGACTTCAATGCCTTGTCCTCTTTTGTAGACATCCACGATCTCTCTCATTTGCAAGTCTTTTTCAACCCCTCCTTCTAGATTTTTTGAAGCACTCTTGCATAAAATAGTTAACATAATAAATAACCATCTTGCATTTTTGAGAGATGGAAACAAGTAGATATAACATATTTGCTTGACACAATTTCCTTGACTATAATAAGATACATGCCAAAATGAATCTTAAATCACCTAAACAATTTTGCTTAAATTGTTGTTCCATATTAATTCAAATAGAAAGGTTCCAACAAATTGACATTGATTGCAAACATTCTAGCAAGGTTGATTCTAACCTACAAACATGCGAAGCTTTCTTCATGTCACTTGAAACAATTGTTACTTTATGCCAACAATAAAGATCCCCAAAAATATTAATAAAAATAAAATAAAAAAGAAGAACAAAAACAAAAAAAAACAATAAGAAAAAGAAGGAAAATAAAAAACTAAGGGTGGAAGCATATTAAGGTGGAACATTATGTATGTCACAAAGTACATGATTTGTAATCTTCCAATTTCCATTTGTGTCTAATTCCAATTCATATGTGTCAATGATGGAATGGGACTCCTATAGATAAAGAAAATAATGATTACAACACAATGTGAAAATTTCATGGCAAAATATTTTGTATTTAATCCACAATGGAATTTTTAAGTTGGTGCATGACACTTGTGATAGTCAACATGTTTGGAAATGGAATCACCCCATCCATCACAATAGATATATGTGACCAAGAATTTTTGGACATATAATATGCACATGTATGCAATATAAGATGGAATTAAAGTAGGTTTTTTAATAGTTTTGATGTGACTTTAAGTTTGAAGAAGAAAAGTACTCATAAAGTCCATAATTGTTAGAAAAAAACAATTTGAGGCTCATTTTTTAATAAATCAAATTAAGATACAACAGGCTTTTCACGCCCATAATATCTTGCTCAAAAACTATGGTTATGTAATTTTTGTGTTCCAATGACTAGGTGATGTCATGATCCACGTTAAGTTGTTATGACATCACAAATATATGTGTCAATATTTTGCAACTTCATGCCTTAAGAATGAACTTGAATCCTTGGCTTCCATCATAGGCATGTAGTCTATGTTTAGGGTTTAAGGTACAAATTTTCACATGCCTTGTACGAGTTTCCTTTAGGGTTTGTGTTTGTTGCTCACTAATAGTTGTGAGCTTCTTTTTGATTTGAAAGAGGTGCACTTGTAAGCAATGTGTAGCTTGACAACTTAAATTTGGAATTTGAGCTTTGGATCGATTAATGTACAACTTTTGGTTTCTATTATGGAAAAAATGAATTTATCGTGAGGAACCATAATTGTTTGAACTGGATTTCGACGAGTTGGAAGTAGTGTTCATTATGGTCAACATTTCCAACATTCAACGCATTTTCAAGTTTCAAGCTTGAGTATGATCAACATAACTCAAACTTTTTATAATAATGTATAATGAAATCACTACACTTGTTTTCTATTTAGTTAAAATCACGCACAATTTAGTTTGTTGTTTTGTCAAAATCAAACATTTTAAGTTTTATTGGAAAATTGCAAAACAATAATTCGGGTTTGCAGGTTTTTTGTGAGTCCAGGTGCATACATCAACGAATGAACTAGATGGGATTGAAATGAGCTATTGAAAAATGAGCAGGGGTACCAAAAAACCTAGGCCTTTCACAAAGATTTGCTACAAAAGCTTAGAGGTGTGCAAAGCAAAATGCACGTCAATGAAAGTCATGCGCTTTGCAACAATAGGTAGACCTACAATGAACAAAGATTGATTAGGCTATGGTAGAAACGAAGGTGATTTTAGATGATCAAGACCTACACATGTTTGCAAGTATGATTACAACTTTTGTTTGAGATATTTTAATGTTTTGTCCAGGTCCTAGAAACATGAAGCTAGTTCTAAAAAAAGCCTTATTTCATGTCAAAATTTATAAATACTTACTTGATTACATCTTACCTTCTAAGCTCGCCATTGCTCAACAAGAAGTGTTAGTTGGAGTAAGCAAGTCTTTAAAAGAAAACAAGCAAGCAAACAATGGCATCAAGTTTGCAACAAAACAAGCAAGCAAACAATGGCATCGAGCTTATTATTTCAAATGTAACTATTAATGCCCACAAAAAGTCTTCCATGAGGATTGTAACAAAGACACTTGGGTCCAAATTCTTTAAGGTTTACCACTAAGGACAAAAAGGACCTAGTCTTTAATGGAGTCATTTTTTGTCCTACATTTTGATCCCCATCAATATTAATGAGTAAAAATGTGTCAAATATTTTATAAGTACCATATTTTAAACCATTACAACTCCAAATTCTATCAATTTCATCCATTTTGTATCTTTACATGGTCAAATAGGACTATGTAAAGGAGTACAAAAAGGGTGACAATGTGACATTATTTTGGTATTCCTTAAATAATTTGGACCCACTTGGGGTGCGTGTGAAGAACATTATAAGTGTTGTTTTGCACTATAAAATGATAGACCAATCAAGGGCATTTTTGTGGTGCTTGTTGGTGAGGAAAAAAAAAACATATGGCATTTCAATCCTAGTGAAGAATGTTGTCCTACAATGGTGGGTTTCATAAACTTGAGTGAACCCAAACAAGTTTGATGTGACAAGGAAGAGATTGGAAGTTGGGGTTTTTGATGAGAAACTTACACATTTTTTTATGGAAACTCAAGTCTATTAACTCACTCCTTCATTTAATTTAATGGTTTAATTTCCTTTGACAACGAGTGGATTGTGATGTGTTGATTATGTTTATGTTTCACATGGTTAATTGAAGTTGCATTTTGAAGTGAAAACTACTCTGGATTAATGGATGATTAGTTGAATTCAATTTGTCCACAAATCTAAAAACTTAATCAAACAATAAATATGTGGATGATCTAGTAAAATTTTCAATGGACTATATATATGTTTTCAGTGGTCCACATATTTATTTTTAATGGTTTGGGATATGTAAGTAGTAGAGTTAGTTGAATGCACAATACTTCAATACCTTGTACATTTGTTCATTTGTGATCTTTCATTAACCACTCTTGAATAATATAGTATTAGTAAGTGACAACAAAGTTCATTAGGAGCTTACAAAAAAAATTTAATTTGGATATTCAATTATCCAATGGAGTTGACTTTGAAATGATGTCCAATCCATGCATGGTCTCATTTGATAGTGTACATCAACATACCCTTGTGTCCATTTGTAGTTTGGTTGATAGTTGTGGAGTCCATTCATTATTATTGAAATTTTGGTAAAGTCCTTTGGAAGTTGAATTATTTCATTTAGAAGTACAAGCAGTATTCACTAATACAAATTGTAATCCATTTCTATTGTCTTAATAGTACAACCATAGACTATAAAGTCCAAAGTTGCCAATTATGGAATCCATCCATTATTATTAAAGTTTTATTAAAGTCCTTTAGAAGTTGATTGATTCATTTTAAGGTATTAGTATTATCCACATGTAGTCTCTTGATAGTACAACTCCATAGATTGAAGAGTCCATTTGAAAGTACTCGAATTGAAGTGGAGTCTGTTGTAAGTTGATTGATTTCATTTAAAGGTACAAATTTAGTCCATCTATAGTCACTATGTACTTTACATATGCACTACATGTCCACTCCAAGTTCCAAAAGTAAAAAGCTTTGAACCTTGTAGTCCATCTTTATTCCATCTACATGTTATAGAGTCCAATTATGGTTCATAAAAATCTATAAAGCTTTTGCAACAATCCATTTACAACCTATGTATAATCTTCTAAATTTGATGTAGTTCTTTCTTAATTGGTACAATGCATAAGGAGTCATTGCTACTATTGTTATGTTGTTGAAAAATTATTTATCAAAATTCACATGGATTTTATATTGTAGGGTAAATTTTATTTGAGACTCAAGGTAGCCCATCCAAAGATGTCTATTGGACAATGAACATTTGAAGAGCTAAAACTTTTTTTTGTGAATCCTATGTTCAAGTGCAACACATGTTATATCTATCATGTGGAAATAGATGAACTTTGGAGCGGATTGATTAACATGTGAAAAAAATTTCAAGTCTGCAATCATGACTAAAAAGCTTGTGGTGTTTTTGTTATGTTTTACAAAGGTATCACAACTTTGTGGGAGTGTGTTGTTTGCCTTAAAGGGTAGTTGATGGAATGGCATGATGGGGCTTACTTGTATGGAGAATGTCTAGATTGTGGAGTTGATCAAAAACTCTATTGAACTTGCTGCTATAAGGTCTAACTTGGTTGAGTGGAAATGATTTGCACTTGAAAAAACCAAATCAAAAAGTGGGAGGCCTTTGAAAAAATTGACCCTTGTTTACAAGAAAACCACCTTAAATGAAATGATAGATTATTTGAAACCAAAGTTCTAGCATTTTGTGAAACATAACTTTGTGGTGTGTTGGGAAGACAAACAATTCAAGGCTTGCTTGAAAGCTTTTCCAAATCAAAGTGTTGTGTCAATTGTGGACTTTGCCGATAATTATTCCTTTGAGATCCATAATGAGGTACAAAGTATGCACCATTGGTACTCTTACCAAATTAGCATATTGGTACTCATTTGTTTTTGTCATAACCCTAAGTATGATCCCTATGATGAGGAGACAAGGACCCTTACTCAATATCATTTTTATGTTTCTAACGATCGCAAGCATGACTCAAAATTTGTGCAACATTGCTTCAAGCTTCATTGGTAGCACATGGTGGAACAAAAGTATGCACTGAAATGACACTTTTGTGTGGTTAGATGGATGTGTAGCATAGTTCAAAGTACAAATCCTTGGTATTTTGTGAGCATATACCTTAGTATGACCAATGGGTGCAAAATGATGTGGCCTTTTTTCGAGAGTGGCCATGGAAAAGGCCCCCATGATGGAGCAAGTGTAGTCATCAAAAGATTCATTCAGCGTGAATAGCTTAATGCTCGTGGGGAGAAGTTGATTAATGGAAAATAAGTTATCAACTTCCTTTGCAAGCAAGTATCCAATCATTCAAAATCATCATACACATGCAAAAGGAGGCCTCTTCGTCAATTTTTCTAGCATGTCAAATATGGTGATGTTGACCACAACTCTACCATTTATGCATGTGATGCCATTAAAGGTACCATGAAAATTCATTGAATTTGTGCTTTAAACAAGACTACCATGACATAGCTCCTTGTGAAAAATCTTGCTTGTTTTTCTGCTAATTGTTTGGATGGTTAGTGGGAACAATGTTAGTACTTGCCATGGACATGGGATTGGATTCCCAAACATTTGCAACTTGGAGATAGTAGAATTGTTAGAGAAATAATTTTGGATAATTGGGATGGAGAAATCTCCTTTGGAACAAAAGGTGATGATTTGGTATCCACGTTTGAAGTTGGTGATAACTTTGCCATTAATGCAAAATTTGGAAATGTTGAAGGGGTGGACTTTTATGTCATATGTTGCAATAAAATTCTACATTAATCAAAGGAAGACTTTAAGTGCAAATGGGGCACAACATTTGTAGCAAGTGAGCAAGTTGTTGTTAGCAAATACTATAAAAAATGGGGAAATTCGAATGGGACATATGTCTTGTTGAAAGATTTTCATGTGGTATTCATGTATTCCCATCTGGTTTGAGCAACAAAGTTTTTGATGATACTAAAGGACTATCATGTACAAGAAAATGATTTTGTATATGAACTTCCAAAATATGTAGCTACTAGCTTAAGGTCAACACTTGCAACCTTGGAGGACGATTAATATTTCATTTTGGTCTAAGTGCTTTCAAAGTTCTCTCTAATGTGTTCTATGTATGCATAATTAGGTTGTTTAGTATAGTAAAGGGTTGTGGTGATTGAGGTTCAATTCCTCACTAAGCATATGTATGTACTAGTTTACATGGGTTATAACACCTACTTTGAATACAATATTATATTATAGTTTATATGTCTCCAATGTTTGTAGGTTTTTTGTTCAAGTTACAACACTAGGATAATTCTAATGTCAATACTAATGACACATTTTTTATCTTAATTTTTTTGAGAAAACCAAATCACAATGTTATATAATCCTTGAAGCCAATCCAGGCTCGTCTATAATTTAATTTGCCACAAGTGCATACTCCTCCAATGTGTGTATCCAAACTTGGGACTATTTGAGTCAGTCTTACAATAGAACCAAAATGTAACTATCTCATTTATAGATTTCATCATTCCAAGCAATTCAATTCAATTGAGTGATCACAAGATTTCAATATTCAACAAATCCTTTTAAAGTAATAAGACAGTTTCACATATGTAGATGCAATTGGAGATATTCCTTTAATGGCTTTGGTGACATAAAAAAAATGTGTGTTTGGTCACCCTTTGAAGGTTTCAGAGTAATCAAGTACATTGACTAGAATCACCAATATAACATATTATTCTAAAAGCTTCAACTTGGTTATTGAACCCTGAACTGACCTAAAATTGGTATCAAAAGCTAAAGAACCACTAAACAAAGGTGATGTTGGTCCAAATTTGGCAAATTGTGTATAAAGTGGAAAAATGTTTTGACCCTTGAAAGGATGTTAATAAAACCCTAAACAATAAAAGGCAGGAACTAGTACAAACTTCCTAAAGTTGGGAAGTAAAATCTCATAGTTTTGTAACCAAATAATCAACTACAACATGTTGCAGTGCATCAAAGCACTTGGCTAGGATACTATAAGTGATTCATGAGTCTATTGAACACAATTCTAATGAATGTGTAATCATGTGTTTGTGCACAACTTGACTATTTCACATTCAAGCTAACATTTTCAGGTCTTGTTGATTCAAAGGCACTTGCAAATTGGCATAAATGCTAGGAATTTATACACATGGGCATTTGAAATAAAAAATGAGGATTTGAAAACAAATGTGTACTTAGTCTTATAAATAGCGTGGTATAGCAGATCAATTGAACAACATAGTTGAACAAATTATGCATAAATCTTCTGAAAGGCAAAGAGTTTGATGACTTATAATAAAACATTTTGATTGAGAAAGCCAATTTGGAGTAGCTACTTACTTTCACACTCAATGAATAAAAGGTCACCCATAAAAATATACCATGTCAAAATGCTAAAACCAACCTACTAAATTGAAACAAAAAATTACATATATGTAAATATACATAACTAAAAAGGAATTGGAATTCTAGTTCAAATCCTTTAGTTATGTCTTGCTTGGTGCAAAAAATAATTTGGCATTGCTAGTTCCAAATAAAATTGAACCCATGTTTGCAAGTACAAATGTGAACTCTAGAAGTTTATTTATCACATTTAGTAACATTTCAAACTAATATGGGGTAAGGTGACATAAAATTCTAATCCAATTTCTAGTTGTGTTGTTTTTTCCCATAAACAACAATCATATCATAATTTGTAGGAAATATTTTTGAACCATCATCACTTCTATTGCCTTTCTCCCATTTAACTATTGGATGTTCATTTGTAATCATGTTATAGGTGCTTGAAATTAGTTGTAACCATGTCCAGGTATGAAAGCCCACAAGTTTGTAAAATGTCCTTACGAAGTTCAACCTCTATGTTTGCTTGAATTCAAAATGACAACAAAAAACTCATAAATCATGTAAATCCTCCACCATTCTCCTAACTTGGAGATCTTATTATGAATTGAGTATTAGGTATCAATTGTGACACTTGTAATTATTTTACTTGTTATTGATCAAGGATTTTGTTCATATCTTGGAGGCATACAATTCTGGCATGATGGCATGTAGAAAAATGGATATAAGAACACAATATTATTTCTATCTACTTTGTATCATTTTGAACACAAAATTGATAAAACTATTTTTTAGGCCAACATCATCAAAAGATATAAAATAGCAAATTGCCACACTCTTGTGAATTGATGGGAATAATAAGATACCTAGATGAAAAATATCATTTTACTAACCAATTTTCTTAAGTACCCAATCATCAAGTTTACAACTCCTTTGGCAATTGATGACAATCCAATGTCCACATCCAATTGCACATCATTGATAAAAATACATATTCAACAAAAAATGCAATACGATTTTCATGACATGTTTATGGACACTTAATAGTGGACAAAGCAATGTGGTTCAGGTAAAAGTTTCAAGTACATACCATCTCTACAAGGCCCTCATACACCAAGGATTGAACTTGCAAGAAATTACAATATTAAGTTTATAATTAAAATTTGATGACAACATAGTTGTTTCTTGAAATAAAATCAACCAAATGGATATGTAGGTACCTTAATTCCCTTGTTGAATAATAAATGAAAATTTGTGCCATAGCCACATGTTTTTGATATTAGAAATTCATTTCTCATCCTTTTGTAGTCACTTTGATTTCTACATAAGAAGTGTCACAATTCACTCATGCTTAAAGTTTCAGGAGATGGTTCAACTATTTTTATTGGTTCCTTCATGCATAACAACCGCAAGCAATTAACCCCTATCCAAGAATAATACACAACCAATTGTTAACCTTAACCCCCATGTATAATAACAATTAGGCCTTTCTACACCCAAAAAACATTGTAAAAAGGTCAACAACAGTTTTTAAGCTCGGTAAATATACCAAACACCTATTGAAACATTATGATATCTTGAGGGCAACATAGAATCATGAGGGCATAACATCCTTACTTGACCTTATAAGGTCCAACTGAAATGGCCATCACACTTGCATAAACACATGGATTTTTCACACATTTCTAGTCATTTCTAAACAATACATGATCCAAAGAAATTTTTCCTATGTATAGTTACATGTTCAAACTAAAATGATTTCATATTGGGTGATTGTAGGCATTGAACACATTAGCTGAATAATTCCCATCAAGTCTTTATTCCACTAGGTTTATATCATCAAAGATTTGATAATTATAATCATGCCTAGAAGCTTTGTAGAAATGACACATCCATTTAGGAGTTTATGCTAAAGATATGTTGCAAAAAGCTTTGATACATATCAACTTTAACAAATCCATTTGAAAAAGAGGTTATGTTTATACCATAAAAAGATTTAGAAGGCAAAGTTCTTCAAATGGATAACAATTAAGTACTTACCTGCATTATAGTCCAATAGTTATGCACTTGATCCATGTTCATTGAGTTATTAGATGTGCATTACACTTGTATATTGGACCTAAAAGCCAAAACCAACACATGGGACTTAATTGTTAAAATTCACATTATAAATCTATAAAAAAATATAAGGATCTTGAGTTCTATTTTTTAGAAGAATTACACAAATCGTATTTAGACTCCAATACATACACTATTTACCTATGCATGTTAAATGCTTGAAATGGATGCTAGGTACATAAATATATCTTTCAAGAAACAAAACTTAAAAATATTTTTTCAAATGCAAACTAAGTTAGTAGCTTGAGTTCTTTTTAAAAATGATCTTCTTGGAACAAAAAGGCAAGTCTAATAACTATTTACCTTCTTTGAGCTTTTGCAACCACTAATCACAACAAGGCATAATCATGGACCATTATATGTTCAATAAAACAACTCCATGAAACAAATGGCAAGTCCCATGTGCACTTCAAAGATTCAAACTCAATTTGCAACTAATGTTAAATTTAATCATGTGGAAACTTGCCAAGTGCAAAGTAAAACCAATATGGAATTTAAAGGAAAGTTTAATATCACTTCTAGTGCATACCTTGAAGAACATGTAAACACAAGTTTCAAAGTGTATATAGTTCATCTACAATCCATATATAATAAATATTCACCCTCATTGTACATTAAACATACAATTTGGTCAATCTTTGACACTGAATTCAATTAATAAAGAACCACATGTACATGTGATAGCTCCAAAATATGAATGCACAAATAAATTAAGAGTCCATATCTTGCAATATGTGTAATAGAACTATAGAAAAAACCTTAAAATTCAAACATAAATCTACAAAATTTGATATCTACTCAAGAAAAACAAAATCAAAATTCTAAAAAAGGCCAACTAGGTAGATGCAAGTTACGATGACTCAATATCAACAAAAATTACACTCATAAATCCATACAAATTCAAATGGACATGGGTGTTATTTCTTTAAATATTATTATTCTAATCTTTGAATAATACATGTTCAATCACCTACAAACCTTCCCAAATCTATGTGAAAACTTATATTTATTGTAGCTAATGTCATTTAAAAATTTGGAAGTCCTTAAATGAAAACCACAAAGTCCATAAAAACAATGCCCCATCTAAACTTTCAAAAAATATGATTTTGGGACAAAAAATTTGAAAAACAAACAAAATTTGCAACTCATATGGACTTGTGAAGTATGGTCAAATTTTAACCATTCAAAAATCCCTAGCTATTAAATGATTAAAGTTTTCAAAGAAAAGATTCTTCATATGAGTTTATCATCTTGTACTACATTATATATTGAGTCCCAATAAGAAATTTGGAATGTGAATCAATATATTTTGTGATGTTCCAATCAAACAACCAATCCATATTCTTCAACTTCATAAGTTCATTACTACTAACAAATGAATTTTTTATCAATAAATAACAACATAGTCATCTTCATAATGAAATTTAATAATCTAGATCCAAATCCCAATTAGTAAATCTAAAGATATATTAATCACCATATGCATTTGAATGAAGGGTACCCATGGAAAAAACATCGTTTCATCACAAAAGTGAAGCACGTAACTTGCATCTACCCAATTAGATTCACATTGGGTTGACCATGCAAAAAATGCCACCTATCATTTATATGCAAGTTTTTTTTTACAAGTTTGGACATGACCATTAGCTTTAGATTTCAAAACCATTGATGTGTGAATTTTCATTGGTTTTCATTTTGGTTTGCCTTTGGATTTAGAAGTTGGCTATTGTCCAATTTCTCACTATGGGAACCTTTTCCAACTCAATTTCCAAGTTGTCATCATTATGCAATCCCTAATTTGGAGTAGGGTTTGAAGTGTTTAGTAAACCCATGTTATCTTTAAAGTCATTAAGTTCATCATATTCAAGCCCATATTCCTCTAATTCCATGAGTGTATAATCACTTAGCTTCACTCCTTTATCAACATCAATATTCACATATTATTGACCTTGATTTTTATTCCTTTTGCTTTTAGAATGACCAAGAAATCCAAATTGGTTTTTGCCACCATCCCAACACTTAGAATTGTAAGTGGTAGATTTTTCAATGTTTAGTTTGGGCTTGATACCTTAAGTTCTTCAATGGCACGCTTTTGATTGATCTCCTTTGGTTTCATTTGGATACTCCCCACACTTGGGCTAGGAACATGTCTAGCCTTGTTTTGAAGAGATGGCACCCAAAAAGACCTACATTTGAAAATTGGTGGACATTGAAATTTGCGTCCTTGCAGTACCAACTTGTTGTGAGGCATGGGAAAAACTTGCAAATCAACAAAATCAATCCATGTAATGCAAATGAAAAATAACCATTAAGCATTGAACAAGTGTACCTTGACTTACATTTTTTTAAAAATTCAATAATACCTACCTCAAGTAAGTATTATGACCCACATACAAAAATTGTGCAAATTTATGCACAATTCTTCATCAATATTCACATAAGAAAGGTTAAATGCACTACATATGTAGTTGTAGTCCATTTTTTACGCACCCCCAAGTTCTTTGTTAGATTCAAAAGAGTCCAACTATGTTAAAGAGCGGAAGTAGTTGGAACTTGGTCCTGCTCCCAGCTTCCAGCACTAAAGGGGGTGAGAGGGGCGTGTTGAAAGCTCCATGATTAGACTAGGAAGAGGGACAACTTACTTAGTTACTTGGTCATGCATCAAAACCAACCACAAGTTGGTTAGTTCACCTTTGGGAACACTCTTGGTGTTGGGACAAGCCACGGGCAACACGGACTCACTTGACTCGCCATGGTCCAGACTCGGGAGAAGCCACCACCTTCCCCCATATATTATTCTTTGCGTTGCTCCGCCGCACCTGCATCTGAATGGCTTTTAATCCCGGGACTCCCAAGGAGGAGTCTCAAAACTATCCCGAATTGGACTCTCGGGACTTTGAGAGCTCATAACTCCCGACTCAGACCTCTGATTGGGACAAGGTTTAAAGCGAACTTGTAGCTCACCTCAAGAGCTTTCCAACAATGTGTTGCACTCTACCTGCACACACCAGGGTTGGGTCGATTCCCGACTTTTAGTGGTCGGGAGTCAAATTGCCAATTTGACTCTCGACCCTTCTTTCGACCATAACTTGTGCTGTAGATTCCGAATGGCTCATGTGAGGCCATTTTCGACATCTATATTTCAAGACCTTTCCAATAGTATAAAGAACACCTCAAGACGAGGTGTTTTAACCTCTGCAATTGAGCTATGAAATTTTGGGAGTCCCAGAGGACTCCAAGTTCCCACTTTTGAGAGTGCAAGTCTCATCCTCACACTTGCCTCAAAGTGGGGTTGCGACAATTTTTATGTATTATGTTTCTTGCAAACTTGGATCCATAGTAAATGTACATTGTAAACCCTTCCTAAGCACTAGTTAGACAAACTTATGGACTTGTGTGCATAATATCAACTTTTTGTAAATACTTCAAAAGAGACTAAAAAGGACTTTTATAATGGAACTTTGTACATTGCACATACATAATCAATGAACTATGCACACCAATGTATAATATAGTGAATTGTTTGGACTTTAAGTGAATTCTTGCATAACCTTTATGTACAAAGTTAGATAGCTAGGGACTCTGACAGGTTAGTTAGGGACTATGTTTCCAAGTATTTCACTATCCTTCATGAACCTATGCACATATCCAAGCTATATATACACTAGTTATCTAAAACAACATGATTATTTATAAACCAATACATGTATATGTACTAACAATGGAAATTCTTAAATAAATGAAGACTCTTATATGGTTTTTACACACCCAACTCAAGGTAAGTAAAGAAGGTCCAAACTATTTCAGTAGAGTGGATGAATACAACACGAAGTAAGTTTCTTGTAACTTCTAGTATGTGTACATAATGAAATTTAAGCTTCTTAAATGGATTTTGAAAGAGGAAATCTAACCTACAAGAATAGTATAAAATTGCAAAAAGTTAATTTATTTACCTTTCTACATCTTCCATTGTTGCACCCTTCTTTTGTTGACACCTAGTTTTTGAATGTCGAATTTTCAAAGGGTTCTTAGGTTTGTCAACCGAACACAACCCCATTAGGCCTTGTGCATTTTTGGTTCACATTCTTTCACAATGCATTTATTAGTTCTACCAAAATGATAAGTAGAACACCAGTCATGGTATACATGCTTGTAAGATGGAAACCTTGTGGCCCAAATTGGAGCAAACCTTAAACTACAAAAAACACATTTTTCAACAAGAATACATTCCCATGTGGATTCCATGGCAACATGTAAATCAATTTGGGGTTGTGGTGGCACCCTCCTAAAAAAAATCTTCTTTGCATTGGCTTATGAGGTCTTTGATTGCAAATTCATGTTGCTTGGAAATCTTGACACAATTTGACAAATTGACAAGTATGCTAGATGCATCAACCTCATCTTTGCGCACTTCAAAAAATGCACTCTTTCCTTTGCATGTGAAACTTTTGAAAGCTTCGACAACCCCCCTTTGTGCATTGATTCGTTTATTAAGTGCTTGAAGTATTTGCACTTGAAGTGCAAAAAATTTCAACTCTACACATTTTGCAACTTTTGCTTCTTATGCTTGTAATCCCTTGAACAAGGTGTCAAACCTTCTTTAGCTTGAAAAAACATTTGGTTCATGCCCTCCATCTTGTTTCAAATAAACAAATCTACCATAGCCACACTTTCTTTTTCTTTCACTTTCACAACCAATACTTCTACATAACATCGTAATTTTCTAAGCAAATGAAAAATACCCTTGCAAATGCTTAGACATGTTTTGGTTGTCGAAGATCTATATTGTCCTCAATGTCATTGTTGGAAGCATCTTCATGCTTAGACAATGACATATTTTGATCTTCAAGTTCTACGCCTTTCACTTGGCGTCGCCAAAATTGCTCTTAATTTGTCCATTTTGCATAAGCTGCCCAATTCTTTGGAATTTCCTTTTCCTCACAAACTATACCTCTTACCATTCCTAAGGTAATCACTCTTTTGGCTAGGACGTGGGGCTTTTGGTGAATGGTCATCCATAACCTTTCAATTTTTTCTATAAGCATTGGGTTTCCACATTCCATATAATGATGGCCATTCTTATTCACTATAGGGCCAAAATGTTTCACAACTTTTTTTTTACAACAATCTTTCAGCACTCTAACCTATTTTGGGCTCATGCCAACATAACAAATGGTAATAACCAAAGTTTCACAAGAAAGGAGTTTGTGCAAACCCTACCTTTGAACCATTGTTAAACCCATTAAGCCCACTTTCTTGTTTTACTTTCTTGACCTTGAGGTCAATCAAGTTATTGGGTGAAGGCATACTTCCTAACATTCTACAAGCATAACTCTAAGACTTACACACTTGATTAGAAAATTAATTGTGTACAAAGCAATGACACACAATTCACTCCTAGGATCACCCAAAATCAACAAATAGTGAAAGTAGACGAAGAATCTATATCAATAGTGAAGATCAAATCAAAGGAATAGGAGGTATAAAAAAATTTCCCCTACCCCCTCCCCACATTCTATTCACACCACACCATTAGGTGAAGATGAACACCCAACCGTTAGTGGGCAAGTAATACCAGTGACTAGATCAGGTGGTAGTAGGAAGAGATCCATAACAAATGCCATTTCTAACCTTAGGACCTCATTGAAGGTAGTGGAACATAGGGTAGTAGGTTTGGAGACAATAGGTGAACATATTAAAGTGTTGGACAAGGAGAAGGTAATTGTCATTAAGGGGCAACAACATGCATAGAAAATTGCCCAACTACACTTAACAAAGGTAGTTGAGCTAGAAAGTTGTTTTTACGAAGAAAAGGGGATAAATGACAACTTCAACTATCAATTGGATCAAATGAAGGACACTTATACATGGTTAGAGTATAAGCATTAGGAGGTAGCACTATTGAAGGTTCAAGTGGACAAATTGACGGTGGATAATAAGGACTTTTGGGAAGTAGTTGACATTTAGATTGAGGAAGGCTTTAGGAAAAACTATAATATAACCACCCTAAAGGAACATTTGAAAATGGAGAAAGTAGAAAAGGAGAAGCTATTGATAGGTTGAACGAGTTGAGTGCTAAAGTTCTACCTTCAAGCGCCAACATGGTCTCCAAGGGGCAGAGCAAGATCACAAGGAGGATGTCCTGAGGCAACAATCACAACTATCGTAAGAGACGATAATTAGCTTGCATGCCCAAATAGACCTACTCACAAGGATGGTAGTGCTTGGACTTTAGGACCAATTACTACAATGGAAGCATTGAGGTTCAAAGGTGGATGTGGTAGATGCCAAGTTGGCCAAAGGATGAAAACACATTATGATGACCCCCTTTGGGTGTCATATCGTACTGCTTTCCAAGGATGTGCATGTTTGAGTGTATCCCACCTTAAACTTTGAAAGATTTTCACAATATTTTTGCATATTATGTTAGAATATAATTTAGGCAAAATATTAGAAAAAAAACTATTTCATTTCATTTTATAAAGTGGGAGATTGAAGTATATTTGTGGAAACAAATGTAATGTACATGTGAACTAAAAAACAAAAATATATTCCAAAAAACATTTAAATGATTTTTAATCTTTATGAAAGTTGAAGGTATATTGAACCATGTCATTTCACATAATATGAACCATGCTTGGATACCATGTGACTAATTTGAAAAATTTCATCTCAAAAAATGAGTTTTTTTAGCAAGAATGCAAGAAATGTGTGGTAAATTGAAATTTTGACAAGTAATCACATCCACATAGAAGGTGACAAGCATAGTTAGATGGGCCATTTTTTAAATTTCATTAAAATTGATTATTTTAATGACTAATGGAACCCTAAAGTTGATGCAGTCAAAACAAGATTGTGGCCTTATTATACCAATGTGCATTATAAATATATCAATGGATCTTTCAATATATATTATGAAACTTATTATTATTTTAAAAATAATATTACATAACATTAATTTTGTAAAAATAATTATTGTAGGGTCTAAAAGCCAAAATTAATACCCAAAATTAAATGTACCAAGCTTTTGGAACAATTATACTATATGTACTGTAATACTAAACTTAAAAGTGCCCCAAAAGGCGTCACAGTAATGTGTTTTCACCCCAAATACAATATTTTTTTCATGGAACATACCCTCTTGAAGTTGGAAGTAACAGCTTCACAACAAAAGACAAGAAAGAGGGAAGCTAGGTGGAATGAACTTAAGGCGGGCCTCCTAATTTTGTAGATGCCTACAAAACAATCTGAGGACTATCTACAATTTATAGACAGCCCTAATTATAGACTAGGCTAATTATAGACAATCCTCAGATTGTTTTGTAGGCGAACACTTTTATTTTGTAGACGTCTACAAAATTAGGAGGCCCGAAATATGCCCGTCTACTAATCAATTTTAGTTGCCAACAAACTAATTTCGGGAATGTCCACAAAATAAGCTATTTTGTATATTTTGTAGACGTCTACAAAATTAGGAGGCCCGACTTAAGGCCATTTTGGATGTTGCCCCCCTCCCTATGTTACCTATGATCAATAACTAATGGCCCACATGAGAGTTTCCCTTGATTTCAGGGCCAATGGTGCCCCGCTTGACACATCTAATAGTTTTGATAATAGTAGCAGAGAAGGTACTCCCCAACATGAATTTACCTTCCAAACACCAAGGGCAATTTTGGGCCCAAATGAAAACTATAAGACCCTTAAAGGCACAACTACAACCTCCCCATCTAAGGCGATAGGTAGTAGCGCATCTTTAGAATTATTTTGATCCACATAGTAAAAATTATAGGAATGTAATCCAAGATAGAGGGGGGATAATGTGAAGAGTAAAAATCTCTATATTAGTTAATGCCATAGGCTTCTTAGTATCTCGTGGTTACTAGTGGTAGATTTATTGTCCTTTACCAAAGGGGTGAAGTTAGTGGGATTAAATTCATGTTAATGAGTGGTTAAGTGTAATCCACCCAATCATCTATGAGATTTTTAGGAAGGGGTTATGATAAGGACCCTATTTTCATGGGGTTAATGTGGGCCTTGTGTGGCTTTGTGGAGAAAGAGGATTAAAGGAGGATTGGGGGGATTCTTTGACATTCAATAAGTGAATAGTTTGCAATTGGAGTGGGAAGTTCTTTTTTAGAAAGGTGTGTGGTGTAACATTAGAGAGGAGGGAATAGTTTGGAAATGTATTTATACTTGTGCGTTATTTCAATGGAAAATGGTTGAAAAACCTTCATGTGCTTTGTTTTATTTTATTTTATTAAAAAATGAGGAAGGTAGCATACTTTAAGCTTGCATAATGTGTTGTTACATTTGGTATAATAATTTTTCATTTCTTTTACAAAAAGTTGTAAAAATGTATGTGTCGCATTCCTAACATTGGGTTCACGACTAAGTGTAGAATGCAAGGACACATGAAGCCAAGAGAGTGTGTTTGGGAGTGTAAAAGAATGAACCCAATGACTCTCAAGTGCATTCCCATTTTGGGAGTTGGACTAATGTGAGAGTTCCGAATGTTTAGAACCTTAGTTCAAAAAGAAATAACACTAAATGGGCCCTCCCAACATATCATTGGAAAGGTCTTGATGTGTGGATGCTTAAAATGTCTTCACATTGTTCATTTAGACATGGAATGCATGAATTATGATCAAAAGAAGTGTTAGGAATCAAATTGGGAATTTGATTCCTGACCACAAATCCCCATAGAGTAAAGGTCAAATTATCTTTGATTGGGGCATGCGATACACCTTGAAAAGATATTTTTGAGGGTTATAAAATATTGCGCTCGCATGTTCCAAACATGTTTGATTTGAGGAAAATATGAATGTCCAAAGTTTTGGGACTCCCACTTGGGAGTCTTAGGAAAAAATGTCATTTGGATGTAGCCTACACAAAAAAGTCATAGACTATATTATAGGGAGGCGAGTGGTGCCTCCTCCCAAAGGTTGCGAATCATTTAAAGTTTGTGCTTGAAGTTGTCTTTTTTTAATCAACCACACCGCTTGCGTTCAACTTACATTAACCACCCTTTTACCTTGGTTATGTAAGTTGATTTCATCTTGAACTTTTGCTTGTGAGTTCGTCTTAGTCCCATCCCATAACTTTAGCATGCTTTCCTCCCCCCGAAGTGTTGCGAGCTAAGGAACATGTCCCAACTATTTTCTTTTTTTATTGTTTTATTATAGGAATCACATTTGGGTTTCTTAATAAGGTTAGGGTCATGTCAATATGCAAGATTTTTAGTCTTTAAAATAGGAAGTTAGTTACTACCACATGAAGGTAAAAGCTAATATATGGTAGTAGGAAAAGATAATACTTGGAAGTTGAAGTCTACAGGGTACATGAAACTATAGTAAATGATAAGCAACTATATATTAAGGAAGTTCATAGCAACTACGGATAATAGGGAGTGATGAGAAGGCTTTCCAGGGGGACTATAGATGATAAGCAACGCCCTAAGAGGGTTTGTGTCACAGATGTTAATGCCATGAAGTTCATTCATTTGAATGTTCATCCATGTACTTAACTTTTTGTTTAGTTTTAGTTCATTCTTAAGTTAAGTTTTAGTTCACTTCCACTTAACTCATATTTCATTTTCAATTAATTATTAGTTCATTCTAGTTAAATTTTAATTAAATTTTAGTTAAATCCGAATTAACTCCTAGTTAATTTGCAATCAACTTTGAATTAAGGCCTAGTTAATTCTTAGTTAACTCAAAGTTAATTACTTAAATCTTAGTTAAGTCCTAATTAAAACTAATTAAATTTTAGTTAAGTTTCAGTTAACTCATAGTTGATTCCGAGTTAAAAAGGTTTTCAAGAAGCTTTTTTATTCGATGCACACATAAAAACCTCTTTGGAAGCTTCTTTGAATTGGGTCCCAGAAGGGTATAAATAGAAATAGGACCCCTCATTTCCTTTAGTTTGTTCAACACCAATCTTAAGCATGATTTTGCACCATAGCCTTGTCATGTTCTTTTCATGTTCATATTTACATATGTTAACATAATAAAAATCCATTTTCATGTTTGTTTTGCATATTCCATGTTCTTGTGTTCTTGTTTTTGAATTGCATAATCTTGTCTTGTTCTTTGTTTGAAAGTTAGACTTAGACCTTTCCTTTAGCCTTTGTTTTTGTGGATCTTTGTGTCTTTGACAATTTACATGCGTTGGGAAGTTGGATAGAAGTCAAAGAAGGCTTGTAGACCCCTTGGACCCCATTTTGATGCATTGAACGTACTATAGAGACTTGGAGGGTAGTGATTGCCCAAACTTTCGTATTTTGTTTGTTTATGGTTTGTACTTTCTTTCTTTTACGTTACTAAAGTAGTCTATAGTTAGGATGGTAGGTCTATCATCTAGGGACAAACCCTACTTTCCTTTTTTTTCTCTTTGTGTGAATTTTTAAACTATTACTTGAATAGTTAGTAGAGTAAACAAGTGATAGTAGTTGTTTTTGGGAGTAATAAGGAGTTGACCTTGTTCCCTTGACCTTACCTCCTTGAAGAGGGTAATGTTTGGGGGTTTCAATTTCACCCCTTTACAATCACATAAATATTCAATTTAAGATCTTCAAACCAATTGCTTTCAAGTAAATTTCAATATCTTTAAAATAACACGGGCATTGCAATGATAACCACATTGTAAAATTAGTTTACATGACATCCATATTGGTCCACTCAACCTCAGTGAATTGAATTTTTTTCAATGAAAAAGGTCAAACATAATATTGAGTACAATTATGAACTTGTAGGTGTTCCCATGTTTTGCATTGTTGTAGCTACATAGTTCCTTCTTTGACCTTGTTGATTTAAGTGCTTTTAGAGAAGTTGAGAGACATTGAATGCACATGTTGCCATTTCTTGGTTTGAGTTTCTTTCAATGAGAGAAATGGATTAAATACATTTGTGAACTTGTAGATGTTCTCATATTCTACATTACTTTCAATACTTAGCCATGTACTTATTGTATTGATGATGTTACCTCCATAGGTGAATTGAGATTGCAAAAACTCACCAAATTTTTTTGTAAGTACAATGTTTAAAAACCTAATACAATCTTTAAAAGTTTTTTGAAATCCTATATATTAAAAATATTCATAAATCTAACATTTATTGAAAGGTTAAAAACATAGTTTTGAAACACATTATATAAATACATCACACAATTTCAACACTAAGTTATTTCACCACTAAAAATAATTTAAAATAAATAATGGTTATAGTTTTCATGGTGCATTATGCTACAAATGTGCATTGCACTATTATCAACATTAAATGTTAACCACTATTGCATATAACTACATTATTTTGAGACTTGAAAAAATGTTTAACATTAATGCTAATGATTTTGTTGATCAATAGGAACCAATAAGACCCAAATATTTGAAGCCATTAGTGAAATAATGTCATATCAACATTGTTCCTAAACAACTAGTTGATCAATTGCCTACACAAGTTTTGACATTGATGCATGATATCCAACTATGGTTGTTTGATGTAAATTGTGTACAATTTAGTTTTTACTAACCTAAATTCTAAATGCAAACATGATCCATAAGCTTTAATTTGGATTAAATAGACTACTTTCCAACACCTAGGTTTCTCATTTTTTTCTTCAAAGATTTGGACACACTAAGCATAATTGTGCTACTTGAACTTCAAGATAACTTGGTACAAAGTCCAATAACTTATTTGATCATTGTGTTAAATGCCCACAAAGAAATAACACTATGTGGAATTTTGCCAAATATGGATGAAAACCTTATTGTTTTCCTAAAACTTTTCAAGAAATATTGGTTTATGTGGAACATGTAGAAAATATATTGCCTTTGCCTAAGAAAAACATTGCAACAATGCTTGAATAATAACAACATTGGTCAAATTTGTATTTACTTCAAGTTCTCCAATATGATTATCAATGTCAACTTATCATGTGTCTGTGAATCATTGAAAACACTTATGGATGGATCAAATAGTTTATGGATATCCATGATCCACATTTCATTGTGAATATTTTTGCAAATATTGATTGGGTAAAATAAGTTAAAATTGTTCAAATCCTTGCCTAGCGGATCAACACAAACAATGTTTTGATAACAAAGTAACAACATAAAACTCAAATGTGTATATGAAAATTTTTAATCATATATTGCAATGTCTTGTTGAAGCTTTAACTTCAACTTTGGTGTCCATGAATAATTTTCTTATTACAAAAAATTACATGTTCATAATTCCCATGCCCAAATCCTTGTCATGGATGTCAAATATTTACTAAACAAGTGTTTGGGGGTGAAATCACACACTATGGGGGACCACTTTTGGATCAAGTATTATAGTATGTATAATGTAATTGTTCTAAAAGTGTGATGCATTTAATTTTGGTGTTAATTTGGTTTTATAATATTGATTTTTACAAAAATAATGTTATTTAATATTATTTCAAAAATAATAATATTGAAATTCAAGGATTCATCGATACATTTATGGTACATACATAAATATAGAAATGTTAATTTCTCATTTCAAATTGCATTATCATCGAAGTCTCATTAATCATTGAAATAAACATTTGTAATGAACGTAAAAAAATCCACCTTAATTATGCTTGTCACCTACCATTTGAATGTGATTGTTTGTCATAATTTCAATTACCACATATTTATTGTGCCTCTCTTGAAAAAAAAATCCTTTTTTGAAATAAATTTTTTCAAATTCTTCACATGGTTTATAAACATGATTCAATATATTTTCCATTTTCATAAAAGTTAAAAATCCTTTTTTTTTTGGGAGTTTTTTTAAAAGTATAATTTACAAATATTATTTTTGAAACAATATATTTTAATGTCACACAATATGAAATCAATAAATGTACTTTCTTTAGCAAGTGATTTTTTAATGTAATGAATTATCATAATATTCAAGAAATTGTGAAAATCCTGTTTAATAATGACATTGTTGAAGTTCAAAAATGTGCCACTCCAAAAAAATAGTATAAATTGACACCCACATGGGGTTCCTTATGGTGTGCTTTAACCCTTGGGATTTTTTCAAATATCCCACACCAAGGTGTAGTACATTTCAT
>Ga0116226_10001096_pt1 | contig 23547 bp, 22 predicted proteins | sample S1TSphfallax_FD_89692 | JGI IMG/M metagenome (GOLD analysis project Ga0116226, IMG submission 89692) | Host-associated microbial communities from peat moss isolated from Minnesota, USA - S1T2_Fa - Sphagnum fallax MG | ecosystem: Host-associated > Plants > Peat moss > Unclassified | place: USA... | reverse complement strand
TCCGGCTGCCCGGAAAGCCGGCCGAATTCGCGCGTCAGCACTGGGCTTACCGCCTGGTCAAGAAACGCCAGCAGCATGATCAGCGTGGCGTTGAACCCGACCAGCCCATAGCCCGCCGGCCCAAGCAGGTGAATATAGACAGGGGTAAAGCCAAATTGCAGCGCTGCCTGCCAGACCCGCCAGAGGCCGCCCGAAAAAACATTTGTCAGCACTGATCTGACGCGGATTCGCGGCGCTATGGTCAAATCAGCCTGTTTCACGGAACCCTGGATTGTTCGCGCCGGGCAGACCCATTTAGAGCAACCATCAACCCCGGGGATCCCTTCATGTCATACAAAGCGGAATGGGTTTAAACCACTGGCCTTGCCTCGTCATGCCCGCCCAGGCGGGTACGTACAAACGCTCTGCCAACCCCACGAGTCATTATCCCGGTATCGGCCCGTCGGTGAATACCCGCCCCCAGGCGACTTTTTCGAGAAACCGGCGCCGGTAGGGGCCGGCTTCGCGATATGCAAGGGTCTGGTTATCCTCCACCAGCAGGTTCGGCTGGCCGGGGACCCAGAACGTCCCGCTTTGCGGCCAGAGCTCGGGCGGATAGGCCCGGCCATCCGCCCCCGCCACCGCTGTCGCGCGGCCGGATTTTGCGAGAAAGCTGGTAAAACTCTTGCGGCCATTCTCCAGGATCAGCGCCTCTCTTTTCGAGGCCGGTATGCTGGCGGCGCGGGCGAATGCGAGAAAATCCATCCGGCGGACCGTAAAGGCGTTGGAGCGCAGATGCGGATTGGGCGGGGGGCGGAAATCCGGCAGCATCCGCGCCGTGCCGTTCGGATAGCCGGCCAGGCCGCGCAACACCGCGGCGCCGGCGGTGGCGAGCCCGCGCCGTTCCCGCACATCCTGAAACCGGACGCCAAGCAGGCCGAGATTTGGCAGCACTGACCCGAACGAGCCGGTGGCCCCAGCGGCGCCCACGCCCGGCTGTTCGGCCGCTTGGCGCAGGTTTTGCAGCCATCCCGGCGCCAGAATGCGGCTATGGGTGTTGAGAAAGCAGAGCCAGTCATGCGGCAATTGGGCGGCGGCGCGCATGTAGGCGCCCCAGTCATAGCCGTCATCCGGCAATTCAATCACCGAGGCGCAAAGATTTTTGGCCATCGCCAGCACCTCATCCCGGCCAGCCACACCGTCCCAGCCTTTCAGAAGCACAACCAGCTCATGCGGCATGCCGGCTGGATGGGCGTGGTAGGATGCAAAAAAATTCCGGGCCGACTCGACGCCGTTGCCGATGCCGCGCAGCAGAAAAACGACAGCCTGAGGCATTGATCAGCCGGCGATGTGGCTGAAAACCGGAAAATGGCCGTGGTGGGGCCGGGTCAGCCGTTCCACCTCATCACGCGCAGGCATCAAATGAATATCCAGTCACGAAATATGTTTCTTCAGGTTTGGCTTGAACGCCGCATTGTGTTGCCGCCGCTAAATGTTTACCGACCAGACATAAGCTTAGATACGGGTGGCGTATGAAGAGGTTTTGGAGAGGCCGCAAGGTGTTGCTGACAGGGCACACCGGCTTCAAGGGCACCTGGGCGGCCGTGTGGCTGCAAACCCTCGGCGCCGAAGTTACCGGCCTCGCGCTCACGCCGCGGACGGCGCCGAATTTCTGGTCCATCGCCGGGCTGAAGCTGGAATCACATATCGGCGATTTGCGGGATGCCGCGTTTGTGGAGGCGGCGGTGGCGGCGGCCCAGCCCGAAATCGTCATCCACATGGCCGCCCAGGCGCTGGTGCGGGAATCCTACGCCGACCCGCTCGGCACCTTCGCCACCAACATCATGGGCACGGCCAACCTGCTGCAAGCCTGCCGGCGGAGCAAAACCCTGGCCTGCGTGCTGGTGGTGACCAGTGACAAGGTATACGAAAACCAAGGGCAGGGCCGGCCCTTCAGCGAAGCCGACCGGCTTGGCGGCCATGACCCGTACAGCAACAGCAAGGCCTGCACGGAGCTGGTCACCCAGAGTTTTCGCGACAGTTTTTTCAGCGAAGGCCCGGCAATCGCAACCGCGCGGGCCGGTAATGTCATTGGCGGCGGGGATTGGTCCGCCGACCGGCTGCTGCCAGATTGCGTCCGCGCCTTGGCGGCCGGCCAGCCTGTCGCCTTGCGCTACCCGAACGCCGTGCGGCCCTGGCAGCACGTGCTGGAACCTGTGGGCGGCTATCTCGCGCTGGTGGAAGCCCTGGTGAACCGCCCGCAAACCGCGCCGTTCGCGGTGAATTTTGGCCCTGATCCTGCGTCTTTCCGCACCGTGGCGGAAATTGTAGAGGCCTTCAGCCAGCGTTTTGGCGGGCGACCTGGCTGGGTTCAGGACGGGAGCAAAAATCCGCCGGAAGCGGCGGCGCTGACTTTGAGCTCGGATCTCGCGGAGCGCGCTTTGGGCTGGCGGCCGGCGCTGGATATCGATGCCACGCTGGCCTGGACGGCGGACTGGTACCGCGCCCATCGGGATGGCGCGGACATGCCGGGGTTTTCATTGCGGCAGATTGCGGTCTATCAGGACATGGCGGGCCGCATGGCCGGCCAAACAGATTCGGATTTCGCCTGATGAAATGTGTTATACTTGCCGGCGGCAAAGGGACGCGGATTGCCGAGGAAACCGGCACCAGGCCGAAGCCGATGGTGGAGATCGGAAACAAACCGTTGCTGTGGCACATTATGAAACTATATGCGCATTACGGCGTGTATGAGTTCATTATCTGCCTCGGCTACAAGGGCTACATGATCAAGGAATATTTCGCCAATTACTTCCTCCATCAGGCCGATGTTACGTTCGACATGGCGAAGAACACGGTGGATTATCACGATATTCGCAGCGAGCCCTGGAAGGTGACGCTGATCGATACGGGGGAGGAAACAATGACCGGCGGCCGGCTGAAGCGGATTGCGCCCTATTTGAATCCAGGCGAACCCTTCTGCATGACTTATGGCGACGGGCTTTCGGATATCGATATTGCCGAGGAAATCGCCTTCCATAAAAGCCATGGCCGGCTGGCGACTGTGGCCTGCGTGCGGCCGCCGGCGCGCTTTGGCCGGATTGTGCTGCAAGACCAAAGAGTCGCGTCTTTTCAGGAGAAACCGCAAACCGAGGGCGGCATGATCAATGGCGGGTTCTTTGTATTGCAACCCGGCGTGCTGAAACTGCTCAAGGGTGATGAAACCGTTTGGGAGAATGAACCGCTTGAGGAGCTGGCGGCAAAAGCCGAGCTTTCCGCGTTCGTGCATGAGCGTTTCTGGCAGCCGATGGACACGCTGCGCGACAAGCAGCGCCTGGCGGCACTTTGGGACTCCGGCGAGGCGCCGTGGCGAGTGTGGCAGGCATGAGCGCGGCGCAGAAGCCGGACCCGAATCTGCGGCTGACCTGCCGGTCCTGCGATTCGCCGGTTCTGCATCCCTTCGTGGATCTCGGCCTGCAGCCGCCATCCAATGATTATCTGCCGTCGGCGGCAGCGATTGCGCATGAGCATTTCTATCCGCTGCGCGCGAAAGTTTGCGGCGCTTGCAAGCTGGTGCAGGTGGATTACGACGTGCCGCCGCGGCAATTATTCAGCAATTACGCTTATTTTTCCTCATTCTCGGAAAGCTGGCTGGCGCATGCGCGCAGCTATTGCGCTATGGCAACGCAACGCTTTGGGCTGGGGCCGGCCAGCCTGGTTGTGGAGCTTGCCAGCAATGACGGTTATTTGCTGAAGAATTTCGTCGCCGCCGGGATTCCCGTGCTCGGCATCGACCCGTCCGGCACCGTCGCCGCCGCCGCCGAGGCGATTGGCGTGCCAACACTGATTGAGTTTTTCGGCAGCGAAATCGCGGCGAAGCTCTCGGCCACAGGCCGCCAGGCCGATCTGATCGCCGCGAACAATGTCCTCGCGCACGTTCCCGCGCTGAATGATTTCGTGGCCGGCATCGCCAAACTCTTAAAGCCCACCGGCACCGTGACGATCGAATTTCCGCATCTTTTGAAGCTGATCGAGCATGTCGAATTCGACACGATCTACCACGAGCATTTCTCCTATATTTCTCTCCTGGCGATCGAAAAGGTGCTGATCCGCAACGGTTTACGGCTCTACGATGTCGAGCAGCTTGCCACGCATGGCGGCAGCCTGCGCGTCTTCGGCACCCATGCGGCGCGCGAAGGTTTTCCGGAAAGTGCCGCGCTGCAAGACGTCCGCGCGCAGGAAGCGGCCGCCGGGCTGGATGATATCGCAACCTATGCGAAGTTTCATGAGCGGGTCGAGGCGTGCCGTGGCGCTCTGCTGAAATTCCTGGCCGCGGCGAAGGCGGAGAAGAAGACCGTCGCCGCCTACGGCGCCGCCGCCAAGGGCAATACGCTGTTGAATTATTGCGGAGTGACGGCGGCGCAAATAACCATGGTGGCGGACCGCAACCCGCACAAGCAGAACCATCTGCTCCCCGGCAGCCATATCCCCATCGTGACCCCGGAGGTAATGCTGGCGGCGCGGCCGGATTATGTGCTGATCCTGCCTTGGAACATCAAAACCGAGATTATCGCGCAGCTGACCGGGATACGAGCCTGGGGCGGCAAATTCGTCACCGCCATACCTTCGGTGACGATCATCCCGTGAGGTTTCTGCCCACCCCGCTCGAAGGCGCTTATCTCGTGGAAGCGGAGCCGCAATCCGATGCGCGCGGCTTCTTCGCCCGGACCTTTTGCGGCGACGAGTTCGCGGAGCAGGGGCTTAGCCCGGCGGTCGCGCAGTGCAGCATCTCCTTCAACACGCGCGCGAATACGCTGCGCGGCATGCATTTTCAGGCGGCTCCGCATGAGGAGGAAAAGCTGATCCGCTGCACCGCCGGCGCGATTTTCGACGTGCTGGTGGATATCCGTCCGGAGTCCCCAAGTTATGGCAAATGGTTCGGCGCCGAGCTCAGCGCCGCCAACCGCCGCGCCCTTTTCGCGCCGAAAGGCACGGCGCACGGCTTTCTCACCCTGGCAGACGAAACCGAAATACTCTACATGATCTCCGTCCCCTTCGCCGCCGGCTTCGGCCGCGGCTTTCGCTGGGACGATCCGGCGGTCGGCATTGAATGGCCGGCGCGCCCGGCAGTGGTCTCCGAGCGGGACGCAACCTACCCCACGCTCGCGGAGCTGTTCTCCTGAAGGTGCTGCTCACCGGCGGAACCGGCTTCATCGGCCGCTGGGCCGGCGAAAAACTGCTGCGCGGCGGCAACGAACTCCACATCGTGTCCGCAAGCGGCAAAATTCCGGCAATGCTGGGTGGCGCGCATGTCCACCAGGCCGACCTGCTCGACCTGGATGCGATCGTGCCCTTGCTGACGGAAATCAAACCCTCGCATTTGCTGCATTTCGCCTGGAACGCGCAACCCGGCCAGTATTGGACCAGCAATGATAATTACCGCTGGCTGGGTGCCAGCCTGCACCTGCTGCAAGCCTTTCGGGATGCCGGCGGCAAGCGCGCCGTCATGGCCGGGAGCTGCGCCGAATATGACTGGGGGCAAGGCGGACTCTGCCACGAAACCGCCACGCCCTTAAGCCGCCACGGCGCTGCCTTGCCCTACACAAGTTGCAAGCTGGCGCTCAGCCAGTTGCTGGAGCGCTTCGGCGCCGATGCCGAAATTTCCACCGCCTGGGGCCGAATTTTCTTTCAATACGGCCCGTTCGAACATCCTAGCCGCTTGGTCTCCTCCGTTATCCGCAACCTGCTGCAAGGCGAGCCGGCGCTTTGCACGCATGGCCGGCAGATACGCAGTTTTCTGCACGCCGCGGATGTTGGCGGCGCGTTTGCGGCACTGCTGCAGAGCGAGGTGCGGGGCAGCATAAATATCGGCGCCGCCGAGGCCGTAAGCATTGCGGAGCTGGTGGGGATGATCGGCGAACAAATCGGCCGCCCGGATCTCATCCGCCTCGGCGCCCGGCCCGCCCCGGAAGGCGAGCCGGAAATATTGCTCCCGGATACTGCTCGGCTTACGAATGAGGCCGGCTGGACTCCGAAATACGGCCTGCAATCGGGCCTGGCCGATACCATCGCCTGGTGGCGGGAGAATTTGACATGAAGCCGCAAGCCGCCCTCGCCAGGGGCAAATCCCTGCTCACCGAAGGCCGAACCGGCCAGGCGCTCGGCTTTCTGCAGACCGCCAGGCGCGATTTTCCGGCGCATGCGGGCATAGCGCTGCTTCTGGCCGATGCTTTGCACGCATCCGGGCAGTTGCGCGAGGCCGTGGAGGCGTATGAAACCGCGCTGCTTCTGGATGATGCCCAAGCCGATGGCTGGTTTAGCCTGGGTTGCGCGCAACTTGCCCTGAAAGCCTATGGCGCGGCGCGCAACGCCCTGGCCCGAGCCGCGAGCCAGGCTCCGGGCGCGGCGCCCGTGTATTATAACCTCGGCAAATGCCAGTATGAGCTTGGCAATATCGAATCCGCCATTGCCAGTTTCGCGCATGCTTCGCTCGACCCGGCGATGGTGCAAATGGCGCGCGCCAGCATCGCCACCATCATCCCCGGCAGCCCGGCCGCGAATAACGAAGCCGTGCTGCGCGCCCGCAAAACCTGGGCAGAAGCCGAAGCCGCCGGCCTGCCGCCGCCGCCGCCATGCCCCATCCGGCCGCCGGGCGCAAAAACGCGGATCGGCTATATGTCCGCGTTTTTCGGCGATCGAAACTGGATCAAGCCGGTGATGGCCATGGTCAACCACCATGATCGCGAGCGTTTCGAAATCCATTTCTTCTCGGACGGCAAACCGCCCGCCGCTTCTGCCGGCTACCGCGACCACGACAATGACTACGTCCATGATTTCCGGATGGTCGAGAATGACCGCGCGGCGCAAATCATCCGCGGCCTCGGCATCGACGTCCTGGTGGATTTGAACGGCTATGGCTATCCGAAACGCCTGAATTTGATGATGCAAAAGCCGGCGCCGCGCCTGGTTGGCTGGTTCAACATGTTCGCAACGACCGGGATTGCGGCGTTCGACTGGCTGATCGGCGATGAGTCCGTCCTGCCGGCAGGGGAAGAAAAATTCTACACCGAAAAAATCTACCGCCTGCCAGGCAGCTATCTGGCGTTCGAAATCCTCTACCCCGTGCCGGAAGTCGCGGCGCCGCCCTGCGGCGCCTGGGGCACGCTCACCTTCGGCTGCTTCGGCTCCCACTACAAGCTCACGGACCGCGTGCTGATCGCCTTTTCCCAAATCCTGGCCGGCGCGCCGGCCGCAAAACTGTTGATCAAAAACGGCGCGCTGGAAGACCCCTCAACCCGCGCCGATTTTTCGCGCCGGCTGCGCGCCGCCGGCATCGAGGACTCCCGCGTCATGCTATCCGGCCGCAGCGAACACTACGAGTTTCTCGAAGCCTATAGCCTGGTGGACATCGCCCTCGACACCTTCCCCTATAATGGCGGCACCACGACAACCGAGGCCCTATGGCAAGGCGTGCCGGTGTTGAGCTTTGATGGCGACCGCTGGGCCTCGCGCACCAGCAAATCGCTGCTATTCGCGGCAGGCATGGCGGATTGGGTGATGCCGGATGAAGCCGCCTTCATTGCCCGCGCCATAGCCCTTGCCAATGACCCCGCGACGCCGGACATGTTGGCGGCGTTGCGGCGCGGCATGCGGGAGACACTCGCAGCCTCCGCCGTGTGCGACGCCGCTGGCCTGTGCCGGGCGCGGGAAAATTTCTACGAGGCGATCAGCGCCGGCGCGAAAGAATAGCCTGCATGCGGCCTGCCGTTGCCGGGTCCCGCCACAGCAGCAAAATCGTCATGAGCAGCCCGCCATGCAGAAGCAGCGCCCCAAGCCCCACATGCACCATCGCCCAGATCAGCCCTGGGCCCGCCGCCATCGCGCCCGCCGCCACGCCGTAAGCCGCCAGCCATGGCAGGGATGCCGCCACCCCCAGCCGCCAGAACACCGCCGCCGCGGCGCCAACCGCAATAGCCGCCTTCAGTACCGCCATGAAACGCAAAAGCCGCGTCAAATCCGCCCCGGCATGCGCAACCGCAAGCGAAGATGCCGGCGCGGCGGCGGATAGAGCCCCGGCCCCGGCCCCGGCGACCAGGATGAGAATGAGCAGGCCGCGCGACACAGCGGGCGAAACGCCCTCCGAAACGCCACCAGCCCCCGCCGCCGTCAAAGAAACATTCGCCGCCATATTCCCCTCCCGCCTAGATTGAATAGATCAGTACGAGGCACCATTGCCATGACCCGCAACTCCCGCGCAAAGCGGGACCCTTCTTTTTCGACGCCAGCACCCAGAATCACGGGAAGGCGGATCCAATGAGGACCGTTGTACAGAATATTATATAGCGAGTCTGCGCACCCGTCACCTTTCCCGCCTTCGCCGAAATCGCTACAAGTCTTTGTTAAAAATTGTTAACTATTAACCTTTATAGGCTGAACATGACGATCCCGGCGGCACCACTTGAACGGCAGAGCCGCCCAGCCAGCCAATGGGTTCTGCCGGTTGCCGGGGTCGTTGCGCTGGCCATCGCCGCCCTCTTTTATGCTACGACACGGCGGAATATATGCGGATCACGCGGGCGCTGATGATCGTGCCGTACCAGACCCCGTATATCGATGCGCAACAGGTTCCGGCGGTGATCGAATGCTGGAAGCACGGCATTGATGTATACGTCACTGCGCCATGCGACCCAATGCAACGGCGCTGGGCTTATTCGCCGTTCTGGCTTTGGGCAACATTTATTCCCGCCTGGCGGAACTGGATGGGCCTGGCACTCGATACGGCGTTCTTTATCTCGCTCGCCGTGCTGCCAAGGCCGCGGGGGCGCGTCGGCACGGCCGTATTGATCCTGGCGACATTCTCCAGCATGCCGGTATTCGCCCTTGAACGCGGCAATATGGATATCGTGATGTTTGTGCTGATCGCGATGGGCGGCTGGTTGTGGTGCCGAAACTTTTCATTCCGCTTGGCCGGCTATGCATTGTTTGCCTGCGCGGGGTTTTTAAAGTTCTATCCGCTCGTGCTCTTTTCATTGTTCATCCGCGAGCGCACCGGGGTTTTTATCGCACTTAGCGGCCTGGCGCTCGCGCTGATCTTCGATTTTTTCTCGGCGTATCATGGGCTGTTGCGCGAAGCCGCCCAAAACCTGCCGGTTTTCTCGTATTTTACGGACGCGTTCGGCGCGGCACAGCTGCCCGGCGGGTTTTTGACCGCCCTGCGGCAGGGGGCCGCACTGCGCGGCGTGCAAACCGGGCTTTTACTGTCAGCGCCGATTTACGCCGTGTTTTTTCCCATCACCTGGCTTACCCTCTGCGCCGCCGCAGCCTGTGCCGCCCTCAGGCTTGCCGCCACCCCTCTCGTCAGCGCGGCAATCGCCAAACTGGCGCCGGATGAGCTTGGTTTTCTTATCATCGGCGCCGCGCTGATCTGTGGCTGCTTTTTCGCCGGCATGAATGACAGTTATCGCGGCGTGTATTTTCTGTTCATTCTGCCAGGCATGTTAGCACTCGCTGCGATGCCGGGCGGCCGCGTCTTCGGCTTTTGCGCCGCCGGCATCGTGTTTCTCATGTGGGGCCTCACATTGCAGAGCGCGGTTGCGAAACTCTCCGGCGGCGTGGCTTATCCCATGAGCGGGTCGGTTGCGATTTATGTTTATTGGCTCATTCACGAACTTGTCTGGTGGTGCGCCGTCTCGGTTCTGCTCGGCGTGCTTTTCTGTTTCGTGGCTCAATCATCGGCCTGGCACGCCTTAAAACACGCCGTCCGACACCGCGAACCGGTCAAAACCTGACAGCCGGGCTAAACCGCCTGCTGCCACTCCAGGACCGTGCGTACCACCTGCTCGCAGACCAGCGGCAGCGACTCGGATACCGCGGCGCTCATATCTTCTCCCCAATCCAAAGATTGCGGCTGCACCGCCAGCAGCGCGAGGCGCTTCGGCTGGTAGCCCTGCATCCGCGCCAGGGTCAGCAAGCCCACCAGCCCGGATTCATGCGCCGCAATCCGGCCGCCTCGGCTCACGTGCAACGCCAGCTCCTCACGCTCCAGCAGCCTTGTCGTGCCGGCGGGCGCGCCAATATCCGCCACATCCACCATCAAAACCGCCTGCGCCTTGGTCAGCTTGCTCAGCAGCCGGAACCCGAACGCCCCGGCATCCAGCGCCTTCAGCCCCGGCGGCGTCTCCGGGTCCCGCGCAAGCTGGCGGACCACGTGAACACCGATTCCGTCATCGGCTAGCCTGGTATTGCCAAGACCGAGAACCAGAACCTCTCGCGGCTTGCGGGTGGTGGACATGGAAAGCTTGGATGGTGTGGTTCTGGATTCGTACATGTAAAAACCCCTTGCGGCATATTACCTACCTCAGACATTTCACGGCTGAAAAGATTCGGAATTTACTTAAGTCTACTCACGCCGCCTTGGCGCGCCCGATTTACATTCCATCCAGCTTGTCCCACGGTTGAATGAAGCGCCGAGCGCGCCCAAGAGACTCGAGGGGAAACAAAATGAACAAACCGAGGCCAAGTTATGCGGATGCTGCGAATAATTTTCGTATCAAAGATCTTTCCCGTATATTTCTGGGAGATTTCGAAACATCCATCAACGCCTGCGTTGAATGCTGCGACCGGCATGAGGGCGTTGCGCTGGAATGGGAAAGCCAGGACGGCAGGCAGGACCAATACAGTTTCGCACAGCTGAAAGAGTTTTCGGCGCGCTTTGCCGGTTTTCTTGTGGCCCGCGGCGTCAAGCCGGGCGACGTGGTGGCCGGAATGCTGCCGCGCACGCCGGAACTACTCATAACCATCCTCGGCGCCTGGCGCGCCGGCGCTGTTTACCAGCCGCTATTCACAGCACTCGGGCCTAAGGCCATCGAGCACCGGCTGCAACTGGCAGGCGCCAAACTGGTGGTGACGGATACCACAAACCTGCCAAAGCTGGACGAAGTTGTGCCCCGCCCGGCAATCGCCGTTGTCGGACCGGGCGCATTGGCGCCGGGGGATTTCGATTTCCGCGCGGAACTTGCAGCCCAAAGCGCGGATTTTGCGCCGGTGATGCGCCGCGGCAGCGATATTTTCATGATGATGTCCACATCCGGCACCACCGGCCTGCCCAAAGGCGTTGCCGTGCCGCTGACTGCGCTGCGATCAATCTACGTTTATATGCGCGACGCAGTGGATTTGCGCCCGGAGGATAAATTCTGGAACATCGCCGACCCCGGCTGGGCGTATGGCCTGTACTACGCCGTCACCGGCCCGCTGCTGCTCGGCCACGCCACCACGTTCTATGACGGCCCCTTCACGCCGGAGAGCACGTACCGGATCATAAAGACCCACGGCATCACCAACCTTGCCGGCGCGCCCACTGCTTTCCGCCTGCTCATTGCCGCTGGCGCCGAGGCAGCCGCTTGCGTGAAGGGGCAGCTGCGCGCGGTCAGCAGCGCCGGCGAACCGCTGAACCCCGAAGTCATCCGCTGGTTCGCCGAGCACCTCGCCGCCCCCATCCACGACCATTACGGGCAGACGGAGCTGGGCATGGTGGTCAACAACCATCATGGTCTGGCGCATCAGGTGCACCCAGGCTCGGCCGGCTTGCCCATGCCCGGCTACCGTGTTGCCGTTCTGGACGAGCGGGGCGCGGAATTGCCGGCCAACGTGCCGGGCATGCTGGCGATCGACATCGCCCGCTCCCCCCTGCTCTGGTTCACCGGCTACTGGCAACAGCCCACCCCCGCCATCTCCGGCGGCTATTACCGCACCGGAGACACGGTGGAGCTGGAACCCGACGGCCGCATCAGCTTCGTCGGCCGGTCCGATGACGTCATAACCTCCTCCGGCTACCGCATCGGCCCGTTCGACGTGGAAAGCGCCCTCATCGAGCACAAGGCGGTGGTGGAGGCGGCGGTGATCGGCAAGCCGGACCCGGAGCGCACCGAAATCGTAAAAGCCTTCGTCGTGCTGGCGGCGGGGTTTGAGCCATCCGAGGCGCTGGCGGAGGAGCTGAAGCAATACGTAAAACGCCGCCTCTCGGCCCATGCCTACCCGCGCGAAATCGATTTCACCGACCAACTCCCAAAAACCCCCAGCGGCAAGCTGCAAAGATTCTTGCTCCGCAACCAGGAGAAGGCGAAACAGGTTTCTCATCCCACCTAAGCCAAGGAGACGCCCATGCTGGACCTTCGCCCCAACTGCGAGTGCTGCGACAGCGACCTGCCGCCCGCCGCCACCAACGCCCGCATTTGCAGCTACGAATGCACTTTCTGCGCCACCTGCGCCGAAACCATTCTGGCCAACACCTGCCCCAACTGCGCCGGCGGCCTGGTGCCAAGGCCCATCAGACCCGCCCCAATGCTCCTCCGCCACCCCGCCTCAACCCAACGCGTGCTCAAGCCGGAAGGGTGCCGCCAGGCGGCTTAACGGTTTTTGTTGCGACATCAGGAGAAGTTGAAGCCGGCCAGGTGCTTTTGCCACATCGCAACGTTGACAGGCGATGGCGTGGGATGAACATGGGTGCCGCGGAACGCCGAAAGGAGCCGTGCGGCCATGACAGTTCGAATCAGCCTGGGGACCACCTACAGCCCAACCATGTGGGACCTGCGTAAACAAATCGCGATTGAAAGAAAGGCCGGGCGCGCCGTCGTCACCGCGGATCTGGATGCGCCGATCAAATCATCCGTCATCGGCCTGGCTTTGCGCGCGAGCGATCTTTATCTTATCGGCATCCGCACATCCTCCGGCCAATGGTTTGAATTCGCGCCCGAGCCGCCGGCGCCGCAGGCGCCGATGCTGCCGCGGTCGCGCTGGGTGAAGGCGGGAACGGCATTGGCATTATCCTCGTACCGGGCATTGCAACTGCCGGGCATGATCGCCTCCAGGCGCAGCAGCTTCGCCGGCGGCCCGGCAGCACTGGTGGACCGCTTCGCCTATTGGGATGGGGCGCTGAATGACGACTTTACGCGCCTGCATGTCTGCGTGCTCGTGTTCGTCATCTGCGAAGCTTTGCGCTTCCGGCAGATTGACAACATCGCCTTCAACTGGACCCGCCGCGCCATCGCCTCCAACGGCGAATGGCCGGTCTTCACCATTACCCAGGAGATGCTGGATTTAGTGCAATCCTGGAGCCAGACCGCCAAAAACCCCGACGGCGGCCTATCCAACGGCCTAACCGCCTGGCCCGCCGACAGACCGGATTTGCTGATTACGTAGGATAGGTGGAAGCCCGCGAATGCGGGCTGGAACCCATCACTTTTCTTGCCGCGCCGCAAAGATTCATAGGTTTCGCTGGCGCTCAACTCATCCTACCTTTGATGAAACCAACCGGCATGTGCCTTGACCCGCCGGCCTTCCCACGTCATCCCGGCGAAGGCCGGGACCGGCATCCACGACTTTTTTCCTTCAAGCACCGGCCGGCGCCGAGAGTCAGAGCATGTGAGATGGGTTGAGCGCCAGCGAAACCCGTCACTTTTCTCTCTGCGCCGAGCATTGCCGGGTTTATCTGCCCGGTGCCGCCCCGCCACTGCGCACCCGATTTGCACGGCCACGGCCCACCCGTCTAACCTCCCGCCATGCGACTTAGTTGGAATGAAATCCGCGCCCGCGCCGCCGCCTTCGCCGCCGAATGGCGCGGCGCCCATTACGAGCGCGGGGAGACCCAAACCTTCTATAACGAATTTTTCAACATATTCGGCACCCCCCGCAAGCGCGCCGCGCCCATAAAACGCTGGACGCCGCGGTGGACAAACTCTACCGCCCCGCCGGTTTCGCGTCTGACCGCGAGCGCGTCGAACACCTCTTTACCCTTTACGAAAAACTCTCCGCCCCCGCTCTCGCCGCAATGGCCACCCCAAAATCGAAACGCCGACCGCGCCTCAAACCGGCTTGACCGGCTTGCTACGGCTGGCTATGGCCGATCCAGACGCAGATAAACGCTGTCGCTCCATTCGCCGCCGATCTGCCAGGTTCGTTCGGCTCGTCCCGTCTCCGCAAAGCCAACACGCTGAAGCAAGGCCAGGGACGCCCGGTTGCGCGGATCGACATCGGCGGTAAGGTAGAACGTGGCGCCGGCGAATGCGTAGCCGATGAACGCGTTCAGCGCCTCGGTTGCAAGTCCCTGGCGCCAGAACGCGCGCGCCAGAATGAAACCAATCTCAGCTTGCTGCCAGATGCCAATCTTGCCGATCACAGCACCGTGATGCTCGATAACGAATTCGTCGCCTTGCATATCTGGGCCCGGAATCAAGCCGGCCAAGAATTTCCGGGTCGTCTCGCGATCAGTGTGAGGTGGCGTGGACCAGTAGCGCATCGTTTCGCGGTCAGCCATAATGGAGTGCAGCGCGTCGAGATCGCCTTCATTAGCGCGGCGTAGAAGCAGGCGCTTGGTTTGGAGAAATGTCACGATAAGTCCTTAACCTCGCGGAACCGGCCGCAATATCATTTCCGGCTAAGTCTGCTAACCTTCACCGCCCGCAACGCCGCTTCATAAGCCAGCTTCACCCACTTCGCCATGATGCCAGAATCATCGAACGCATCCGCGGGGATGGACCAATACGGCATGTTCACGGCCTTGCCGGCCTTGCCTTCATAGGCCCATTGCGTGGCGCCGGCCGACTCGAAGGCAGGGGCGGTGGTGGCGTCGGCTTTTAGGAGGATGTCGCCCTGGAACTCGACGGCGATGATGTTGCCCTTGTGGTAAATGCCCTTGCCGCCGAACATCGGCCTGATGGTGACCGGCCCGAGCGCCGAAAACATATCCTCGATTTCTGATTTTTCCATTCAGCGGCACCATTCGCTTCGCTTGCACAGACCGTATTTTACAAAATTTTGTAAAACACTAACAAATCATTAAAAACGACGAATAATAGACCGGCCGTCCGGTCTACCCTTCAAAACTTCATTGGATAACTTATGGTTTCAAAATAGTTAATAACTGGCCGTCCGGTCTATTATACCCGCAAATGCCCAATTAAACGGCAGTTTTACAAAATTTACACCCCATTATACAAGGTCCAAAACACAACGCAAGCGTGGCGCTCAACCCTTCCCCCAATACCTGTCCCGCAACAACCGCTTCAACAACTTCCCCGTCGGCGTCCTTGGCAACTCCGCCTCAAAATCCACACTGCGGGGGCATTTGATCGGCGAAAGCCGCGCCCGGCAGAACGCCATCAGCTCCTCCGCCAGTGCTGAACCGGCCTCAAAACCCTCCGCCGGCTGCACCACGGCTTTCACCTCCTCGCCCATCTCCGCATGAGGAATCCCAAAAACCGCCACATCCTGCACCGCCGGATGCATAATCAGCACATCCTCCGCCTCCTGCGGATAAATATTCACCCCGCCCGAGATGATCATATACGCCTTGCGGTCCGTCAGGTGCAGGTAGCCTTCTCCGTCCAAAAACCCCACATCCCCCAGCGTGCTCCAGCCCTGCGCATTATACGCCTTCGCCGTCTGCGCCGGCAGGTTGTGGTATTCAAATTGCGGCCCGTTAGCAAAATAAACGCTCCCGATCTCTCCCGCCGGCAAAACCTCCCCGGTCTCATCATCAACAATCTTAATCTCCCCCACAATCGCCCGGCCGACACTGCCGCGATGCGCCAGCCATTCTTCCGAATTGATAACGGTCACCCCATTCGCCTCGGTCCCCGCATAGTATTCGATAAGGATCGGCCCCCACCAGGCAATCATCGCCTCCTTCACATCGGGCGGGCAGGGTGCCGCGGCATGCACAGCCCCGCGCAGCGAAGAAATATCATAAGCCGCCCGCACCGCTTCAGGCAATTTCAGCAGCCGCACAAACATCGTGGGAACAAGCTGCGAATGCGTCACCCGGTTCTCCGCCACCAGGCGGAGGAAAAATTCCGCATCGAATTTTTCCATGATGATCGTGGTCGCTCCAATCCCGCCCGCCAGCATCGCAAACCGCAAAGGTGCGGCATGGTAAAGCGGCGCCGGCGAGAGATAAACGGAATCTTGCGCCATCCCGATCATATCAACCGCCAGCAGCTTCAACAGCGGGTGCAGCTGCGCCACTGGCTGCATTTTCAGCGGCTGCTTCACGCCTTTCGGCCGGCCCGTGGTGCCGGAGGAATACAGCATGTCCGCGCCGCCAATGTCATCGGCAATCGGCGTCTTCGGCTGCGCCGCCGCGGCTTCAGCCCAGGCGCCCGCCGAAAAGACCCGCAAGTCCCCCGGCAAGGCGACGCCGGCCAGCCCCTCCAGCATGGCAGGCGAGGCCACCAGAACCCGCGCCCCGGAATCGGCAATAATATACGCAATCTCATCCGCCTTCAGAAACCGGCTAATCGGCGTGTAATAAAGTCCCGCCCGCTGCGCCGCCCAGCAAATCTCCATAAACGCCAGGCAATTCTCCATCAGCACCGCGATGCAATCGCCAACCCCAAGCCCCAGCGCGCGCAACAGCTGCGCCCCCTGGTTGGAGCGTTCATCCAGCTCGCGATAGGTAATCGCGGCGCCGGAGCCCGCCATCAGATAGGCAATCTTGTCCGGCGTCGCCGCCGCATGGATTGATGGATGCGTCAAAACTCTCCCCTTTCGCCCGCAAACCGGCACGTTCATTTGACTTCCAGCATAACGCATGCAGGATGGCTGGCAATAATCGCGGCCAGGGGAGAAGCATGCCAGCGTCCATTCAACGCGCCATACGCGACACGATCGGCGACGCCCTAACCCGCGCCGCCGAACGCTTCCGGGACAAGGTGGCGGTGCGGTTTGCCGGGCGGTCCTGGACCTACCGGGCGCTGGACGAAGCCGCCAGCCGGATCGCCGGGGGCCTGCGCGCCCATGGCCTGAACCACGGCGACCGCATCGCCGCCTTCGGCCGCAACTCGGATTACTTCCTCCTCGCCTGGCTCGGCTGCTGCAAGGCCGGCATCATCCACGTCCCGGCCAATTACGCGCTTTCCGCGCCGGAACTCGGCTACATCGTCAAGCAATCCGGCGCCAAGCTGGTTCTCTACGACGAAGCCCTGCAAGAAACCGCCCTCGCCTGTGGCGCGCCGGCCGCGCAGCCCTTCCCCTGGATCATGGAGTTGGAAGGCCACCCGGTTGACGACGACGTGACCGACAACGACATCGCGCAAATCCTCTACACCTCCGGCACCACCGGCACGCCGAAGGGCGCGATGCTCACGCACCGCGCGCTGCTCAGCGAATATGTCAGCAGCATCATCGGCTGCGAGTTTACGGGAGAGGACAAATGGCTCGGCGCCCTGCCGCTCTACCACAGCGCACCCCTGCATGTTTTTGCGATGCCGCCGTTGCTGGTCGGCGCCGAAATCATCCTCGTTGACATCCCCGCCCCCGCCCATTGCCTGGAAATCATCGAGCGCGACGGCGTGAACGCAATGTTCTGCGCCCCAACCCTGTGGATCACCCTGCTCCGCCATCCGGACTTCTCCACGCGGGATTTAACCAGCCTGAAAAAAGCCTATTACGGCGCCGCCATCATGCCGGTGCCGATCCTGCACGAACTGCGCGCCCGCCTGCCGGGCTTGCTCGCCTTCAACTGCTACGGCCAAAGCGAAATCTCCCCACTCGCCACCTTGCTGAAACCACACGAACACGACGCCCGCCCCGCCTCCGTCGGCCGCCCCGTGCTCAACGTACAAACCCGCGTGGTTGACCTCGAAATGAATGATATGCCCCCCGGTGAGCCCGGCGAAATCGTCCACCGCTCCCCCCATCTCATGCTCGGCTATTGGGACAAGCCGCAGGCAACCGAGGAGGCATTTGCCGGCGGCTGGTTCCATTCCGGCGATGTCGGGTATTTCGATGCCGAGGGGTATTTATACATCGTCGACCGCATCAAGGATGTCATCAACACCGGCGGCGTGCAGGTGGCGAGCCGCGAGGTGGAGGACGCGCTCTTCACCCACCCGGCACTCGCGGAAGTCGCCGTCATCGCCATCCCCGATCCGAAATGGATCGAGGCCGTGGCCGCGGTCGTGGTGCTGCGCGAAGGTGCGGCGGCAACCGAGGAAGAGCTGATCGGCCATGTCCGCCCCGCGCTCGCCGCCTATAAGCTGCCCAAGCGCATCTTCTTCGCCGAAAGCCTGCCGAAAAACACCGCCGGCAAGCTTCTAAAAAGGGAATTGCGCACCCGCTACAGCGGCACCGCAACCGCCGTGATGGGAATTGAAAACGCCAGTTGATTTGTATCAACCCCAAGCCCGGCCGGAACGGCTAGGCTGTTTTCAACAGGAGGAACGCCATGAGCCTGACCGCCGCCGATATCATGACCCGCATTGTGCTGACCGCGGGAGCGGATGACCCGGTTGCCAAAATCGCGCGGCTGCTGAGCGACCACAAAATCAGCGCCGTCCCGGTCTGCGATGAGGCCGGGCATCTGCTCGGCATGGTGAGCGAGGGCGATTTGATGCGCCCCTTCAGCAAGGACCACGATTTGAAGCGCGAATGGTGGCTGGAAATGCTGGCCGAGGGCGCGCAGCTGGCGCCCGCTTTCGTGACTTACGTGAAAGCCGACCACCGCCGCGCCGCGGATTTGATGACCTCACCCGTCATCACCGCGACGGAGGACATGACCGTCCCGGACCTTGCCGAGCTGCTCTCCGGCCATCTCATCAAACGCGTCCCCGTGCTGCGCGATGGCAAAATTACCGGCATCGTGAGCCGATCGGACATCGTCCGCGCGCTGGCTTACACGCCGGAGGAAGAGGGCGTTTAAACCAATTCCGCCGCAGGCCCGGCCTTGCCGTAATGCTCGATATGGATCATCGCCGCCTCGTCGCCGTGAAAAATCGCCTGGCGGGCGTGGCGATGCGCGATTTGGGCTTCCTTTGCCGCGGCTTCGGCGGCCTCGTGTTTCATGGCTTCGCGGTGGTGGCGGCCGGCTTCCTCGTGCTGAAGCGCCGCCGCCTCATGAAGTTCGGCAATGGTAAGGGCAGTCTTCGGCGCAGGCACGGCTTCTGGCGGCAAAAGCTGCGCCGCCTCGTAGCCGGCATAAAACTTCCCCGCGGCGGTCGCGTTGCGCACGGCCAGCAGCCCGTGCCCATGCGCCGCCAGCGCCTGGTGCGCCGCGTGGGCGTAGTCCTTGCCGAGCAAATAGTGATGCCCGGCCTCTCGATGATATTCCGCCGCCCGCCCATGATGAAACGCCGCCTCCGCATGATGCGCCGCCGCCGTATGCTGTGTCATGCCGGTCTCCGGTTGGTTTGGCGAACACCATAGGCCCCGCACCGCCGGCGCGAGAGGGACGGAAACTACTCATGACGCGACGAAATCGCTGGGCAGATTGATGGGTTGCCCTTCACCGCACCCGCCCTACGCACTGCAATCCCAGCCATCGCTTACAGACCTTCGGAGCCGTCTGAATTGGCGAAGCCATATTGTTCCAAGCCACAGCCGGTGACGGCCTTACCGCGCGTCACTTTGCTTGCCCGGTCGCCTATTTTTGCAATGTGTTTTTTCAAATCATGGCACTAGAATAGCTCATCTTCGAATACATCTTCCGCCGTGGAGGGCGCTGCTGGCGGGGCGGGCAGGGAGATACCCCATTCCGCGGCGACCCCCGCTTGAATCTCGCGTTCCTTGGCCATTGTATAAATGGCCGCGAGGGCCGCGAAATGCGCGGCCAGTGGTTCCTGAATTGCGTCTCCACATTGCGCGGCATCAGCCGCCAGGCTCGTCAAATCCTCCGCCACCTGGCCCAGCGTGCCGCCGATCTCTTTCTGAAAGTCCAATCTCTGCGTGGAGCGCGCAAGAAGTCTCAAAACCGCTTCACCCTGCGCCGCCAAGGTTGCGACATCCCGCTCGGTTGTCTCACCGGCAAGTTTTATGCATGAAATCGCCGCCTCCAGCGCAGCACCCGCGCCCATGGCTTCAACACCCCCATTGTCACGGGAGAGTTCGGCCGCCGTTTCGATCAATGTTTTGAGTGCCGCTACGCTGGCTGTGGCGATTATGTCCAGGAAGCCAGCATGAACGCGCAGCTCCGACGCAATGATGCTCAGCGGCCTGCCATCCTCGCCAAGCCGGGCGGATTTCAGCGTTGTGTTCAGCGCCATGTAGAGCACATCCGTCTTCATCGTCTGCACGGCACCCAGCCGGTCCGAGAGAGCTTGCGCTGCCGCCGCTGCCTGGCGGCCGGTATCGCGCGCCAGGGCGTCGGCTTGTTCGATTTCGGTAACCAAGCCAACGGCGACGCCCACCCGCTGTTCCAATGCTTGCATGAATCCATCGGCGCCACCTTCGGCCTTGCCAAAGGCTACATCGCGCAGCCGCAGCAAGGCGGCCGCGTCTTGCGCCAGCCCCGCAAGTCCGGAACCGATCTGCGCCACATCATTACTGAAATCCGCGAGCGTGGAGTCCAGCAGCGCGGCCAGAAGCGCACAGAGCAAAGCCCGGATGCGTGAAGCGGCTTCAGGTGGCGTGGCGATGTCATGCACATCCAGCAGCTTGATGCCGGCTTGAATATGTTCAACCCGCTGGCGGGTGCTGTCGCCAATTTGCAAAGCGCCAAGTATGCGTGTGACTTTTTTGCGCACATCCCGGGCAAGCGCGCCCGCCTCGGCGGTTGCGGCGGCAATCTGGCCGCGATGCTCGGCCATGATCGCCGCGCTGGCCAGAAGCTGGTCCGGGACGGCTGGAATCATCGCGGCGCAACCGCGTGCCAGGGCTTCGGCTCGTGGAACGGCCAACTGCAACTCGTTTTTCAGTTTGCAAAGATTATCTTCCAGCCCATCAACTTCCTTCCGGCCGGATTCGACGCGCGCGCAGGTTTCTTGCGCGAAGACGTGAAATTCCGGATCCACCGAGGCGATGCCGCCGGCGGTGATTTTGATGCTGACGGTGAAGGCGCGCATATAGGCGAGGCTGCGGCGCATATCCTCCACGCCTGACGACAACACCGCGCGGCGGCCTTCCAACTTGCCAATGGCGGCGCGGCGGGCTGATTGCTCCTCCGGCATCGCCGAAAGCCTGGCGGCGGCGGCGGCCAGTTGCTGCGTCGTTGCGGCGATTGTGGCCGGGCTGAGGGCTTGGGTCAAAGCATCGAGCGCGGTCACCAGCGCCGCGATGCCGTCAACCGCGTCGGAGAGCACTTCGCCCGCATCCAGAAACCTGGCCTCGATCAAGGTTCGGGCAGATTCCAGTTGTTCCGCCATCTGGCCGGAAAATTCAGCGGTTTGCGGCACGGCGAATCTCCTGTGCAATATTGTGAAGGGCCACGATTTTGTCGACGCCGCCACGTGCGATCGCTTCCTTGGGCATGCCGAAAACGATGGATGTGGCTTCATCCTGCGCGATGGTGAAGGCGCCGGCGGATTTCATTTCGGCCATGCCACGGGCCCCGTCGTCGCCCATCCCGGTCATGATGACACCGACCGCGTTTGAGCCGACGGAGCGCGCCGCCGAGCGGAACAGCACGTCCACGGAGGGGCGATGCCGCGCGACCAGCGGGCCTTCCTTGACGGAGACGTAATAGCGCGCGCCGCTACGCTCGATCATCGTATGCAAATTACCGGGCGCGATAAGCACCCGGCCACGAAGGACAACATCGCCATCGACAGCTTCCTTCACGTCCATCGTGCAGAGGCTGTCGAGGCGCCGCGCGAAGGATGCGGTGAATTTCTCAGGCATGTGCTGCACGATTACGATGCCAGGCGTGTCGCTTGGCATCGCCTCCAAAACTTCGCGCAACGATTCCGTGCCGCCGGTGGAAGCGCCCATGCAGATGATCGATTCGGTGGTCCTTGCCATTGCGCCGCTTGCAGCGGGCGGCAGCATCGCATCGGCGGTCAGTTTCTTCTCCGGCCCCGCCGCCGGCCGGCTATCCCGCCGGCGCCCGACGCGGGCCTGGGCCGCACCTTTCACGACGTTGCAGATATGTTCGCGCGCTTCGGATAAATGCGCGCCGATCCCGGTTTTCGGCTTCAGGATGATATCCACGGCGCCAGCCTCCAGCGCCTGCATCAACGTCTCGGAGCCGGATTCGACCAATGAGGAACACATCACGACGGGGATGGGATGCTGCGCCATCAGCTTGCGCAGAAACGTGATTCCATCCATCCGCGGCATCTCGACATCCAGCGTAATGACATCGGGTATTTCGTCGCGAATGCGCGCGGCGGCGACAAACGGGTCGGACGCGATGCCGAGCACCTCGATTTCCGGGTCGGATGCCAGAACTTCCGCCAGAACCTGGCGAACCGTTGCGGAATCATCGACGATCAAAACCCGTACACGCTTCTTCGGCTGTAGCACTGAATTACACCTTCCGGAAAATCGTGTTGAAGATCGGGATCACCGGCAAGTTCACCCCGGCGGCGGTTTCGGAATGCCCGAGGATCAGGTAGCCGCCTGGCCGGAGATGGTCGCAGAGCCGTAGTAGCACGTTGGCCTGACTTGTCTTGTCGAAATAGATCAGAACGTTTCGGCAGAAGATCACATCCATGTCGTGGCCGGCGGCGTAGTTGTCATCCATCAGGTTCAACCGTGCCCAAGCAATTTTGGCCCGCAAGGCGGGAATAATCCGCACCAGGCCGAGGGCTGGATCGCGGGATTGCAGGACGTAGCGGTTGCGGATTTCAGCTGGCACCGGTTCCACCATTGCCGCGGCAAATTGTCCCAGTACGGCCAAGGCCAGCACCTCGGTGGAGATATCGGTGGCTAGGATCGAATAATCCGGTCCGTGATGACGCGTCCGGAAATCTTCCAGCACCATGGCCATCGTATAGGCTTCCGCGCCGATGGATGCGGCAGCACTCCATAATTTCATGTCCCGCCGTCCGGAAGCGGCAAGCTCGGGCAACGCGGTATCGCGCAGAAAGTCAAAATGCGCGGGTTCGCGGAAAAAATCTGTTTTGTTCGTGGAGACGGCGTTGATGAGATGCACCAGCTCGGAATCCATGCCGCCATCTTCGAAAAGATACTGGCAATAGCTGTCGAGATCGCCAACCTGCAGCGCGGCGAGGCGGGACCTCAGCCGGACCGCGAGCATGGTCCGCTTCGAAGCCGGCATTTTTATGCCGCTATAGGTGTGAATGAGCTCGGTCAGCCGCGCGAAGTTTCGCGGACTGAAACGATCATCGGCGGTGCCGGGCATGGGCCGCGCCACGGTCTCACTCATTTTGAATCCCGCTTTTCCATCGGCGCATCGCCGTTCAAGCCGCCCGCGGTTCAGTGGTTGCGGCCAGCGCCACCTCGGCGCCGGTGAGCAGCTTCGGCAGGTCGAACAGGACGACAAAGCCGGTCTCCCGCCGCACCACGCCGGCGATATAATCCGAGCGCCAGGCAACGCCGATCTCCGGCGCGCCCTCGATCTCCGCCTCGGTGAACGTCGCGACTTCGATCACCCGGTCGGCAACCAGCGCCAGGCCCAGCAACTGGCCGCGAACCGGGACGTCCAGCACCAGAATACGCGTTGCCGCGTCTGGCGGGCACGGCGGCAGCCCCAGCTTCAGCCGCAGGTCGATGGTTGGCGTTCCCCGGCCGCGCACGTCAATCAAGCCCAAAAGATAGCTTGGCCCTTCCGGGATTTTGAAAGGCGGCCGATAATCGAGTATTTCCCGCACATAGCCCACCGGCACGGCAAACACTTCG
>Ga0116226_10001095_pt1 | contig 23548 bp, 24 predicted proteins | sample S1TSphfallax_FD_89692 | JGI IMG/M metagenome (GOLD analysis project Ga0116226, IMG submission 89692) | Host-associated microbial communities from peat moss isolated from Minnesota, USA - S1T2_Fa - Sphagnum fallax MG | ecosystem: Host-associated > Plants > Peat moss > Unclassified | place: USA... | reverse complement strand
TATCTGGGAGCGCTGGCGCGCAGCCTGACCCTTGGAGGTATCGTTGCCGCGCTGTGCCTGCTGCTGTCCTATCCCGTGGCGTGGCATCTCGCACACGTGTCCGAGCGGTGGCATCTGCTGTTCTATAGCTGCATCGTCTCGCCGCTGCTGGTCGGCGTGCTGGTGCGCAATTTCGGCTGGATGATCATCCTCGCGGTCAACGGGCCACTCAACAAGGCGCTGCTGGCAACCGGCTTGATCGCCATGCCGCTGCGGCTGATGTTCACCGAAGGGGTGGTGATCCTGGCGCTGGTGCATGTGTTCGTGCCGTTCATGGTCCTGCCGATCACCAACGCGCTGCGCAATACCGATCCCGCTCTGGCCGAAGCATCCGCCTCACTGGGCGCCAGCAGGCTACGCACGTTCTGGCGGGTAACGCTGCCGCTCAGCTTCCCGGGCGTGCAGGCGGCGCTGGTGCTGGTGTTCGTGCTGGCGAGCAGCGCCTACGTGACCCCTGCCCTGCTCGGCGGCGCGACAGTGGCGCTTCTGCCGTCGCTGATCGTCGATCAGCTGATCGGCGCGTTCGCCTGGCCGTTCGGCGCGGCGTTGGCGCTGGTGCTGGCGGCCGGGATGCTGCTGGTGGTGGTGGCGTTCGCGATGCTGACCCGGCCGCTGGCGGAGCGCACCTCGGCGGAGCCCGCGCGATGAAGCTGCTCGGCGCCATCGTGCTGGCCGCGATCTACGGGTTTCTGCTGGCGCCGCTGCTGGTGGTGGTGCTGGCCTCGCTGACCGCCGGCGAACTCATGCAGTTTCCGCCGCAAGGGCTGTCGCTCAAGTGGTTCGCGCGGTTCTTCGCCAATGACGGGTTCATCGAGGCGCTGACCCTGTCGCTACGCGTCGCCGTGGTCAGCACCGTGGTCGCAACCCTGGTGGGCGGACTGGCCGCGTTGTGCCACCGCGCCTTGTCGCGGCGGCACGCGGCCTGGTTCCGGCTGATGCTGCTGCTGCCGCTGCTGCTGCCCGAATTGCTCACCGGGATCGGGCTGCTGTTCCTGCTGGCCAGCATCGGGCTTGGCAAAAGCCTGCTAGGGCTGCAGATCGGTCACATCGTGATCACGCTGCCGTTCGCGTTCGTGGCGATCGCGGCCTCACTCGAACAAGTCGACCCGGCGCTGGAAGACGCGTCGGCCAGCCTCGGCGCGAGCGACTGGCACACCATGCGCCACGTGCTGCTGCCGCTGGTGAAAGCCGGCGCGCTGATGGGCGCACTGTTCGCGTTCGTCACGTCGTTCGACATGTTCACGCTGTCGTTCCTGCTGAAACCGATCGGCGGCGATACCCTGCCGCTCGCGCTGTTCAACTACCTGACCTACGATTTCGACCCCACCGCTGCCGCGGCCGCCACCGTCAGCATTGCCCTCGCTTTGGCCGGCGTGTGGGCCATCGACCGCACCGTCGGGCTGCGGCGGGTTTATTGAGGGCGCTGAGGAAGCAAGGAAGGCTGGGCTCTGCCCAGACCCGCAAAGGGGCCGCGCGACGCCTTCGTCGCGTGGAATAGCCACCGGAGGGAGCGCCCGGCTTGCTTGCTTCCTCAGCGCCCTCAATACAACAGCCGCGCCCGGATGGTGCCATCGATGGCGCGCAGGTCGGCGAGCAGGGCGGAGCGGGTGTCGGGGGGGGCTTCGGCGTCGACCACGACGTAGCCGATATCGCCGTCGGTTTGCAGATATTGGGCGGCGATATTGATACGGCCGCGGGAGAACACTTCGTTCACACGGCCCATCAGGCCGGGAACGTTGTGGTGGATGTGCATGAAGCGCATGCCGGTGGGTCGTGCGGGGAGTTGGACTTGCGGGAAGTTCACCGCGCCGACGGTGGAGCCGGTATCGCTGTAATCGACCAGTTTGCGGGCGACTTCGGCGCCGATGCGGGACTGCGCCTCTTCGGTGGAGCCACCGATGTGCGGGGTGAGGATGACGTTGGGCAGGCCTTGGAGGGGGGATTCGAAGCTTTGGCCATTGCTGCCGGGTTCGACCGGGAACACGTCGACGGCCGCACCGCCGAGGTGGCCGGCGCGGAGGCTTGCGGCGAGGGCGTCGATGTCGACGACGGTGCCGCGGCTGTTGTTGATCAGCATCGCGCCGGGCTTCATGGCGGCGATCTGGTCGGCGCCGATCATGTTGAAGGTGGCGGGGGTTTCCGGGACGTGCAGGGTGACGACGTCGCTGGCGGCGAGCAGTTCGGCGAGGCTGCCGGCCGGTTCGGTGTTGCCGTGGCGCAGTTTGTCGATCAGGTCGAAGTAGAGCACGCGCATGCCCATGCTTTCGGCGAGCGTGGAGAGTTGGCTGCCGATATTGCCATAGCCGACGATGCCGAGGGTTTTGCCACGGACTTCGCGGCTGTTCTTGGCGGATTTGTCCCAGCCGCCCTGATGCGCGGCGTTGGAGCGGGGCAGGATGCGGCGCAGCAGCATGACGATTTCGCCGATCACCAGTTCGGCGACGCTGCGGGTGTTGGAGAACGGCGCGTTGAACACGGGGATGCCGGCGTTACGGGCGGCGTCGAGGTCGACCTGGTTGGTGCCGACGCTGAAGCAGCCGACGGCGATCAGGCGGCTGGCGTGGGTGAAGGCGGCCTGGGTGAGTTTGGTGGCCGAGCGGATGCCGAGCACCTGGATGCCCTCGATGGCGGCGATCAGGGCGGCTTCGTCGAGCGCGCGCGGCAGGCGGGTGACGTTGCCGTAGCCCGCGCCGCTGAGGATGTCGACGGCACTTTCGCTGATGCCTTCGAGCAGCAGGAAGCGGATGTGTTCCTTGGCGAGGGACAGTCGGTTGGTCATCTTGGTCTCCGGGCCGGGGCCATGGCGCGAGTCTGTCGTGGGGGGCTTACAGCCTGGGCGTGTGTCGGGCCACGGCGATTTTTGCACGACTGAATCGACCGGGCCGAAAGCCACTGGCCTTGTGGCGGGTCGCTGGGCAAGCTTTGCCGACAATCAGGCAGGGATGGCGAGGGTATGTCGGTGGGTGAAGCGCGGGTGGCGATGGTGTCCGGGGCGACGCGGGGCATTGGGCGGGCGATCGCCGAGGAGTTGGCGCGGCAGGGGTTTGCCTTGAGCCTGGGGGCGCGGGTGCCGGAGGCGCTGCCGGCGGCGTTGCTGGCCAATGGGGCGTTGGCGGTGGCGTATGACGCGACGGATCGCGGCGGCGAGCGGCGCTGGGTGGATGCCACGATGGCGCGGTTCGGGCGGATTGATGCGCTGGTCAACAGTGCCGGGATTCTGCGCAAGGTTGGCCTGGAGGATGGCACGGACGAGGATCTCGACGCGCTGATGGAGGTGAACGTGCATGCGCCGTTTCGCCTGTTACGGGCGGCGTTGCCGATGCTGAAGGCGAGCGGGCACGGGCGGGTGGCCAACATCGCCTCGTTGTCTGGCAAGCGGGTGATGGGGCTCAATGCCGGGTATCAGATGTCCAAGCATGCCGTGGTGGCGTTGACGCACGCGGTCCGGCGGGCCGGTTGGGAGCATGGGATTCGGGCGACCGCGGTGTGTCCCGGCTATGTCGACACGGACATGGTGACGGGTGTGGACATGGCGCGCGAGGAGATGACGCAGCCCGCGGATCTGGCACGGCTGGTGGTATGCGTGATGCTGCAGCCGAACAATTCCGCGGTGGCGGAACTGATGGTCAACAGCCGTTACGAGCACATGCTCTAGATGGTGTTACGGGCTTTCGGAGGCGTCGTGGTTCGAAGGCGAAGGGAAGCGGTAGTCTTTCTTGAAAGAATGAACCAAAAAACTTTTGTCCATTAAGGGTTTGTCGTCGCAACCCTTTTGCTTCATGGAAGAAGTCTTTTTGCGTTTTTCCGACCTCTAGAGTCTCTGGTAGCGAACCTCGGAGCCGTCGACCACCGTGAAGGCGAGCGCGGCCCACTGGCGGGTGGTATCGTACCAGACATCGACCGCGAACGGGCCGGTCAGCGCGTAATGGTCGGCGGCCAGGGTGCCGTTGGCGTCGCGGATCCGTTCCAGACCGCGGTCCACCACGACGGGGCGCAGCAGCACGCCGTCCTCGGCGCTGATCATCGGGCCGTCGAGCATGGCCTGGTTCCAATACGTGGTCGGCACCGCGTCGGCGGGGGCCGCGTAGGGTTTGGTCTGGCTGCCGGTGACGCGCAGCGCGCCGGTCGCGTCGCGGCGTGCGTCGGCCCATTGGACCGTGCCGTTGCGGTCGGTATGGGCGGACAGGGCGACGAGGGTGCCGCCTTGCCAGGTTTCGGTGGCGCGGTGGCTGTAGCGCACGATCGGGATACCCGCGAAGCTGACACGGGCCTCGACAGTAACGCGCGCGATCAGGGTGCCCCCATCCTGGTCGAACGCGACGTCGTGCCGGCCGATGTCGCTGCCGTGGCGCATCATGCGGAAGGCCAGCGCGCCGCCGGAGGGGATGGCGGGCGCGGCGCGGGCGGCGACGGGGATGAGGCAGGCGGCGGCGCCGATCAGGCTGGCGCGCCGGGTGAGGCCGGAGCAGGACAAAGCGGCCGCATGGGTCATGCGGCCGCTTTACCGGTCAGTTCATGGTTCGGCCCGTGACAGTTTCACGACAACAAGATCAAGCGTTGGCGTCAGGGTGGTCCGGCGGCACCACGGGGCGGCGGCGATCGGCCATGAAGGCGTCGAACTCCGACTTGTCCTTGGCCTGGCGCAGACGTTCGAGATAGTCGACGAATTCGCGCTGCTCGTCCTCGAGGCGACGCAGGGTTTCGGCGCGGTACTCGTCGAAGGCGCGATTGCCGCTGGGGGTCGGCTGGCTCGGCCCGGCATTGCCCCATTTGCCCCAAGGGCTACCCCCCGGCGCGCCGGGGGTGGCGGTGTTGTACCAGCGGCCAGGGCCCGCGCAGCCACGGCGATAGCGCTTGGTGGCCTGCATGCCGGCCAGCACGACCAGCCCGACCGGCCACCACCAGACGAAGCCGAGGACCATCGCCACGATCCAGATCGGCCGGGGGATATCCAGGAAATAGGCGCTTATGGGCACGGCCAACCTCCATGTGAATGTAAATCACATTTACATAGGTAGGGCGATGCAGGGCGCGCGTCAAGAAGATCCGTGACAGGCGGGGCCGCAACAAAGAGTCCGCTACGGCGCCTTGGGCAGACCGAGGGACTGGATATAGATCAGGAGGCCCGCCTCGAGCAGGTCCTCGGGGGACATCGGCAGGCGGCGGCGGTTGCCATCAGTGCGGCCGACGAACAAGGACGCGATGCCGTGGGCCATCGCCCAGAGATGCAGCGCGACCATCATCGCCGGGGGCCGCGTGCCTGGGGATTTGTGCATGGCGCAGGCCAGCTCGGCGGCGCGGCGCAGCACACCGAAGGCGCGATCGGAGGCGCGCAACAGCAGCGGATCGTCGTCCAGCGGAAAGCCGGGCTCGAACATCGCGGCGTAGGCGGCGGGCTCGCGGCGGGCAAAATCGAGATAGGCCTTGCCGATGCTTTCGATACCCGAGATCGGATCGGGCCGGCCGTCGCGCCAGGCGGCTTCCAGCACGTCGGCGAAGCGTTCGTAGCCGAGGCGGGCGATTTCGGCGACCAGGGCGTTGCGGTCACGGAAATGCCGATAGGGGGCGGCGGGACTGACGCCGGCGGCGCGGGCGATCTCGGCGAAACTGAAGCCGGCGGGGCCGCGCTCGGCGATCAGACGGAGACCGGACTCGATCAGCGCCTCGCGCAGATTGCCGTGGTGATACGAGTCGCGGCCGGCGCGGCCGCGGGCGGCTTCGGGGTCGTCGGAGGAAAAGGACATGTGAAGGGGGGTTACATCAGGCGCGCCGAGAGAAGCAAGCAAGGCTGGGCTCCGCCCAGACCCGCAAAGGGGCGAGCCCCTTTGATCCCCTGGTGATCAGGTTTAGAGGTTCAAAGGGGCGTGGCCCCTTTGCGGGTCTGGGCGGAGGTAGCGCAAGGTTCCGCGCGACGGCTTCACCGCGTGGAATGGCCACCGGAGAGGGCGCCCAGCCTTGCTTGCTTGATCGGCCGGCCCGCCGTGTCATCCCACCGCCAGCCCGGCTTGCCAGCCGCGATAAGCACCCCCCCGAGCCACCGCTCAGGCGGCGCCAGGGCGAGCCAGTCCGTCCGCCCCGCCAGCACGTCGCGACCCAGTTCGGTGATCGTCAGTTCTTCCTGGGCCCAGCGCCGGCCATCGCCGGTGAACGCCCCGGTCAATACCGGTTGGCGGGCACGACGCATGCTGGTGATGATCCATAGCAGCATGATGTCACCCAACCACGGCAACGGCTCGCGGCCTCGCATCAACGCGGCAAAAATCTCGCCGATGCTGTGAGGGCGCTCGGCGAGCAGCTGCAGCACCAGGCGCTCGGTCAGGCCGAGGCCGTCGCGGGTCCAGGGCAGCTCCTGACAATGGCGGCGCAAAGCAGGCGCCAAATCGGGCAGATCGGGCGTGCCGGCAGCGGCGATGGCGGCGAGGCTGGTCGGGTCGGCGGCACGCAGCCGGTCCCACACGGTTCGGCCAAGCGCGAGTTGGGCCGCGGAGATCGGCCGCCGGTCGTGCCACAGCAGGCGGATCGCCTCGGGCGGCAGCTGGCCGAGGCCGATGAAGCGGGTGGCGCCGGGATAATGGTTCACCGAAATCAGCTCCAGCCGCCGGGGCGGCCGATCGGCGAAGGCCGCCAGGCAGCGGGCCAGCACGAGCTGGTCGAAACTGTCATGCTCGAACCACAGCACCACCCGCTCATGCTGCTGGGCGGCATCCCGCAGAGCGGCCTCGGCATGCGCGGTCCGGGCGGCGATGTCGGCGCGGCTCAATCCCATCACCGCACCATAGGCCTCGGCCTGGAAATCAGCGCGGCGGTCCAGCCAATCCGCCCGGTCCAGCACCGGTCCCTGGCATAGCGCCTCGCTATATTCGAGGAACGCGCCGGACAACCCCGCGTCGGACAGCGCGGTCCGAATGTCCGAGCCGCAGCGCAGGTGCAGCGTCGGCATGTCACCGTCCAAGGCGGGCGTTGTGGCAATGGCGGCACGGGCCTGGCGCATCGCAAGGATGTGCGCCTTCAGCCGGGCCCAACTGGGCAGCCCGAGTTCCCGGGCAATCACCAGTTGCGCCTCGGCCAGACGCGCGAGGTCGGCTTGGGGCAGCCCACCGTTTGGATGATGACGGGCAAAGCGCTGGACGGCATCGGGGTCACCGGCACGGAGGCCCCGCTGCAGCTCCCTCGCGCGGCGACGCTGCTGGTCGAGGTTGAGACGGAAGGGGGATGGGCGGGCGGCATGTGGCCGCTTCTGGTCGACGAGGTCGGTCACGACAGGTCCCTTTTCCGGTGTCTGTGTCCGCCTGCCAGACAGAAAAGGGGAGATGGAGGGATCGCCACTTCTGGATGATCGCGGGCGCAGCCCTTTCCGCGGACACGGCGGCTCCGACCGAGCCATCAAAATCCTAGATCGGGCGGAGGCCGCGGATCAAGTCGATCGGACCGCTATGCGAGATAGCGCAGCAGATCATGCGCGACAGTAACGGCCTGGCGACCATCGCTGGCCACGGCGTGGGCGCCGATGCGGCGGCCGAGATCGGGGTCGTCGGCGAACACCTGGCCGGACACGATCACGCCAATCGCGGGATTGCGGGAGGCGCGCGACACCGCCCGGATGCCGGCGACCAGATCGGCGAGGCCATAGATGCCGTCGGTCCAGAAACACACCACGTCGCACCATTCCGCGCGCACGATCGCCGCGAGATGGGCAACCGGCAGATGCGCGGGAGCCACATCTGGTGGGGCGAAGGCGGGCCAGATGGTCCAGCTGGCGCGGCGGAAGAACTCCTCGGTCACCGAAAGCTCGAACGGAATGCGCTCGGTGGGCGAGGGCACCAGCAGGGCGGCGCGGGTATCGGGCCGCGCCACGATCTCCTTCTGGAACAGCGGGCTGAGCTCGCGCACCAGCAGTTGCAGACGCGACAGGGCGATGGTCAGTGCCGCGCCATCGCAGAGGTCGTCGGCCCAGAGATGGCGGACATGGCGGGCGGCGGGGCAGAGCAGATCGAGATACAGCGCCTCCACGCTGATCCCCTGGCGGCGCATCGCCTCCAGGGCGGCCGTGGCGTCGTGCGGATCGCGGTGCAGCACCAGCTGGGTGAAGCCGGCGATATCGAGCGGCCGCGTGGTCCCGCGGGCGCGCGCAACGGCCGTACGCGCCATCACCAGACGCGGAACGATATCCTGCTGCACGAGCTGGCGCAGGGCGTCACGCAGATGGGCGGTACCGCGCTTGCGCCGCCGCGCCGTGGTATCACCGCGCGACGGCCGACGATACGCGGCGGCCGACGGCGGACTGCCGTCACTCTGCCCGCCTGTTCTGTTTCCTGGTGTCGTAGACGACATCGGACACTCCCTGACCGACAACGTCGGCCCGGGTGGCGATCGATGTCAAGTCGTGTGTATTGCCCGCAATCGCAGCAATCTGTTTCGACGCCAAATCGAGAAATTCAGGACCGAGGCGAAGCTGACCCAGCCCAAATAAGGCAATAATAACCAGGCGGCGAAGTGCACGACACCGTGAAATACCGTGATTGTCGCGACGATCGACAGCCACAGCAGGATGATGTCGGCAAAAGCGAGATCAGGGCGGCGCAGACCGAAGAACAGCGCCGACCAGGACATGTTAATCAGCAGATGAACGGCATAGACGGCGAGCGGAAACGCCGCCCCAGCGAACCCGGCGCGGCGCCAGACCAGCCAGCCAGCGACGGCGATGGTGACGTAGAACACCGACCAGGCTGGCGCGAACAGCCAGTTGGGCGGCCGCCAGGCCGGCTTGTCCAGCTGTTCGTACCACAGGCCGGGTCGAAAAAAGGCGCCGGTGGACGCCGCAGCGAAGCATACGGCGAGAAAACCACACAACACGAGGACCGAGGTTAATGACATTCGCAACATCCTGCCCGCATGGCACTTATATAGGGCAGGCAGGACCGCGTTACACGGGACGGTTCAGGCGACCCGGATCCGCGCCGGGCGGCTGGTGGGGTCGCTGACCGCGGGTAGCCCGGCGTCATGCCCCATACCCGCGGTGCCACCCGTCCTGGCCGTGCGCATGGTGGCGTCGAACAGATCGACCAGCAGGTCCGCCGGGCATTCGGCGCGCAGCCAGACGCCCAGTTCGGCGCCGATGCGGGTCGCGTCGGCCGCGGCCCCTTCGATGCTGCGTTTGACCAGGAACGAGCCATCCGGGCGCGCCACCATGCCGGTGAGCCGCAGGCCGCCGCCGGCGAGCGGCGCGGCATGGGCCCCGATCGGGGTGCGGCAGGAGCCGTCGAGCACCGCCAGCATCGCGCGCTCGGCGCGGCAGGCGGCTTTGGCGTACGGATCGGCCATGGCATCGAGCAGTTCGAGCAGCTCGACATCGGCCTCGCGCACGGTCACCGCGATGATGCCCTGACCGGCGGCCGGCAGCATCTCCTCGCAGTCGAAGGTGATCGAGGCGTGGCCCGCGAGATCGAGCCGATTGAGACCGGCCCGCGCCAGCAGGGTGGCGTCGCACTGCCCGGCGGCGAGCTTGCCCAGACGCGACTGCACGTTGCCGCGGATGCCGGTGATGCGCAGGTCGGGCCTGGCATGCAGCAGCTGCGCCTGGCGGCGCACCGAGCAGGTGCCGACCAGGGCCGCGTGCGGCAAGGCGGCGAAGTGGTCCTGCGTCGCGCGATCCGCCAATGCGGGGCCGAGCAGCAGGCAATCACGTGCATCCTCCCGCTTCAGCATGCAGGCGATGACGATGCCATCCGGCAGTTCGGTATCGAGATCCTTCAGGCTATGCACAGCGAGATCAATGCGGCCAGCCAGCAGCTCCTCATGGATCTCCTTGGCGAACAGGCCCTTGCCGCCGATATCCGCCAGGCTGCGATCCTGGATGGCATCGCCGGTGACGCCGATGACACATTCCTGGAACACACCCTCATGCCGCAAAGCGGGGCAGGCGTCGGCCAGCAGTTTGAGAAAACTGCTGGTCTGCACACGGGCCAGCAGAGAGCCCCTGGTGCCCGCGCGCAGCGGTAGGCTGCGGGCGTGCATCGGGATTCGAACTGCCGTGCTGGCGTCTTGATACTGCATGTTCGCGTCCTACGGCTTAGTCGCTGCGACAGGCTGAGGCACGCCACCGAGTTCGGGGAAATCCTTGGCCATGCTGACCCCGAACAAAGGCTTGTAGACGCCCTGGTGGCAGGTGGCGCAATCGACCTTCGGCACGTCGCCATAGGGGCCGAGCCGATTATGCGGGAACACCGAGGCCAGGCTCTGCAGATAGGCATTGTTGAGATCGCGCGCCATGCGGATGCCATACCACGCGGTCGCGCGCTGCGGGGTGCTCTGGGTCCAGTCGCCGAACGATCTCGTGTTGTGGCAATAGGTGCAGTTGACACCGAGTGCCTGCGAGAAATGCATCATCAGCGCATAGGTCCATTCGGTCTGCTTGATCGACTGGGTATTGCCGGTCGGGAGCGCCGTGGTGCCCTGCACGCGGATGTTGTTGCTGTCCTGCAGGAACGGCGTGAACGGATCATATGGCAGCGAGCTGTCGGCGGCGGCCGGCGACATCAGGTTTTTGCCGGTGTTGGTCTCGGCCATGCCCTGCGCGCCGCCGGGGCCGGGGTTGTTGAACCACAGATAGGCGGGCACCGGCTGGCCACGATGGCAGGTATAGCAGGTGACACCGGTATTGGCGACGTGGCTTTTCCAATCGACATTGATGTGCTGGACCATCTGGATCATGCGCCGGGCGACGACCTTGGTGTAGAGATCGTCGGCGGCGAAATTGTTGCCAACGTGGCAGTAGTTGCAGCCCTGCTGCGGCGCCACCCAGTTGGTGAAGGACACCATCAGGCGGGTGAACTGCCCCACGCTGATGTCACCCAGCACCTGCACGTTCTTGTAGGCGACGCCGGCCTTGACACCGGCGGCGGGCAGCTGCGGCAGCCCCGCCGGGATCTTGTTCAGCACGGTCTCATTGGCAACCACCTTGGGGTTGAACAGCTCCACCAGACCGGTGCCGCGATAGCCGTGCTGGACGGGGATGGCCCCTAGCGGTTCGAACACCAGGACACAGAACACCACACCAGCGGCGGCCATGATACCGGCGGCGACGGAGGCCGCACGAAGGGTCGCGTTCATTTGGGCGCTCCCGGCAACGTCAGGGGATCGGGCACGGCAGGGAACACCATCGGGTAGGCGGGGGCGATGCCGTGCTTGACGCCCCAGAGGTACCAGTTATCGACCACCGTGCCGGTGAGCAGGATGCCGATGCCGCCAGCCAGGGGGCAGAGCACCGCGAACCACCAGGCCCAGCGATGGATGGATTCGAAGGTCGCGTTGAACCCCATGGTCCAGCGCCAGAAGATCGCAGCGCGCTCGGCCGCGGTGCCGCGGTCGACGATCTGTTCGACCTCGCGCTCGCCGCCGAAGCGGCTGACCGCCAGGATGGTGGCACCGTGCATCGCGAACAGCAGGGTCGAGCCATACAGGAACACGATGGAGAGCATGTGGAACGGGTTATAGAACAGGTTGCCGTAGCGGATGGAGAACGCGGCGGTCCAGTCCAGATGCGGGAAGATACCGAATGGCACGGCCTCGCCCCAGCTGCCCATCAGGATCGGACGGATGAAGCCGAGCACCAGATACAGCCAGATCGCGGCGGCGAACGCCCAGGCGACATGGGTGCCCATGCCCAGGGCCCGGGCCCTGCGGTACATGCGGGTCCACCACAGCAGGATCGATGTGGTGAGGAAGAAGCCGGCGAGCAGCCACCAGCCCCCCTCGGCCATCGGCGGGATATGCAGGCCGTAGGACGGGGCCGGGGGTTCCAGCGCCAGCCAGGGGAGTTGGCGGATGAACTGCACCACGCTCCAGTTCACCGAGGCCCACATGTTGAGGCCGATGATCTCGAAGGCGATGAAACCGCAGATCAGCGAGGCGATGCCCAGACCGCCCAGATAGATCGGACCCAACTGGGCGTCACCGATCAGACCCATAAGATGCGAGTAGAATGGCGGCCCGAGGCGTTCCCGGCCGTTGCGTGACAGCGGCACCCCGGGATAGGTGGGTCCACGGACCTGCACGCGGGTAAAGATGTTCTGATATTCGGCCATGATCGTTGCCCTCGCGCCTTAATGCGACCAGATCGGCAGGTTGAGCCACCAGCTCCACCATTCCGGCCAGCCTCGCGTCCAGAACGGACCGCTGATGATGATACAGACGGCGCTCCAAAAGCCCGCCGACAGGGCCAGGAACAATCCCAGCCGGTGAATGCCCAGCGTGCCGATCGAATAGCCGATGGCGTCACGGAAGAAGGTATTCTCGTGCTCGCCGCCCTTGACCACCTCGCCTTTTGGCGGATTGGCCGCCGACAGCACCAGGCCGCCATGCATCGACAGCGCCAGCACGGTGGTGAAGAAGAACGTTACCGCCAGCATGTGCGCCGGATTATAATGGAAGTGCAGATATTGGTAGCCGGTGTTCGACACCCAGTCGAGATGGCTCAGGATGCCGTAGGGAAAACCGAAACCCCAGGCGCCGAGCAGGATCGGGCGGATCACCACCAGTGCGATATAGGCGAACACCGCGACCGAGTAGGCAAAGGGAATATGCAGCCCCATGCCCAGCTTTCGACTGATCTCGACCTGGCGCAGCGTCCATGACACGAACGCGCCGATGGCGCACACCGTGATCACCTGCCAGATGCCGCCCTCGCGCATCGGCGCGAACGCCAAGCCGTAGCTGAGGTCAGGCGGCGCGATGTTGATGCGCCAGACGTTCCAGGTGGTGCCGAGCGAGGCGCCCCAGATGATCATCAGGGTGCCGAGGGTGGCGAAGAACGCCGTCGTCACGCCGAAGAAGCCGACATAGAACGGCCCGACCCAGAAATCGAACAGGTCGCCACCGATCAGAGTGCCCCCGCGTGTGCGGTACTTCTTTTCGAAACTCAGCATCGCCATCGTCGTATCCCCCGTGCAGCGGGCCCAATTGCGCGGGCTCAGGGTCCCGCCACCCCATCATTCGCAAGCCTTCCCTGCAACGAGCGTGACCAGGCGGGAGGCCGGGCCGCGCTCGCTGACAGAGGTGAGCCTTGGCTATTTCGCAGCTGCCGGCGGCAGCGGCGCCATCTGAGCCGCACCCATGTGGTGCGGTCCTTCGAGCCAGTTGAACCGGTCGGTGCTGAGCAGGATGAAGTGGATCAGCAACGCCAGAACGAACAGGAAAACGCCAAGCGCGGTCAGAACCCGCCTGGGGTCGAACAGCAACCAAATGCGCCACATGGTGCTGGCCTCCTATGCCAGGTAGGCGATAGCGTGATTCACGACCGTGGTGGCGTGATCAAGCATCGACGTCGTGTAGCCATTCGGACCGGGGAGCCAGGGGCGCCACTGCCACACCAGGAAATGCGCGATGATCGCGATCACCGTGAACCCGATGAAGCTGGAGATGAAGATCTTGTGGAACTCCTTCGCCTCTGCCTCGGTCAGTCCCGACAGGGTTGTCGGGGAACTTAAGTCACTCATGGTCTAGCCCTCCAGCTTGGGGCCTTGCGGCCATTACCGCGCACGTCCCGCGCGGCAGGGTTCGTCGTGGCATCCAAGGCCACGAACGCGAGACCACCCGGCAGCGCCGGGCGGAACGGGAACAGGCGCGTCATGCCACACCCATGTCGGCGAGTACGCCGAGGGTGGCGCGAGCGAGCGCCTCGGTAACTTCATCACTGCCGGCGGCGCGCGCATCGCGCTCCAGCCGGTCGCGCATCAGCTTGGCAGCGGAGATGCGCACGATGAACGGCTCGCTCTCCACGTACTGGTCGAGCAGGCGGGACGCAGCATCGCTCCAGGCGATGGCGGCCGCTGGCGCGCGCACGGGGGTGGGTTCCACCTTGTCCATCTCGGTGCCGAGCGGGATGATATGGAACAGCGCGTCGAACAGCGCGTTGCAGAATTCCTGCAGGATGTAGGTGGCGCCGCTATAGCCCATGAACGGGGTGCCGGTGGCGCGACGGATGATGGCGCCCGGGAACGAGGCCGGGATGAACATCGAGCGGCCACCCAGCTCGGCGGCATACATGCGCTCATTGAACGAGCCGTACAGCATCAGCGGCGGCTTAGCGCGCAGGGCGGCGCGCACCGCCTGGTTGTCCGGCTTGGTGCCGGCGGTGCGCGAGAAGGCAAAGTTGCAGGGAATGCCCATCTCCTCGCCGAGGAAACGCTGCAGGCCACGGCTGTAGGTTTCGGTGGCGACCACGGCGAAGGAGGCGGTCGCGAAGAAATCCTGGGTGACGCTGCGCCACAGATCCCAGATCGGCTTCAGGGTGGTCTGCTTCTCGCGCTCGATGAAGGGGGCGGCGTCGATGCCGGTGAGTTCGCCGAGCTTCTGCAGGAAATTGGTGGTGGCGAAGATACCCATCGGGGCCATCAGGTACGGCCGGTCCAGTGTCTCGCACAGCTTGCGGCCGAATTCGCGATACATGCAGATATTGACGTCGGCATCGGGCAGTTTGGCGATGTCCTCGACATGCGAGCCGAGCGGGAAGGTGAGGTTGACCTCGCAGCCGAGGCCTTCCACCAGACGGCGTATTTCGGCGACATCGGACGGCATGTTGAAGGTGCCGTAAATCGGGCCGATGATGTTGACCCGCGGTTTGGCGCCCTCGGGGCGTTTGGCGGGGGCACGCACCTTGGCTTTCTTGGCGCCGCCGAATTCATTCCACATCCAGGTGATGGCGCGGTCGGCGCACTGCCACTGGTCCTCGTCGATGGTGCGCGGGATGAAGCGCAGCAGATTGGAACCCTCGGGCGTGACGCCGCCGCCGATCATCTCGGCGATGCTGCCGGTGACCACGACCGCGGGGAGATCGGGGTCCTGGGTGGCACTGGCGCGGCGCATGGCCCCCTCGGTGCCGGTCATCGAAAGATTGTCTTCCGACAATCCGGTGACGACGACTGGCAGTTCGTGCGGCGGCAGGCCATCGGTGTAATGCAGCACGGCGGTGACCGGCAGGTTTTCGCAGCCCACCGGCCCGTCGATCACCACACGCAGGCCGCGTACCGCCGAGAATGCGTAGACCGCACCCCAGTAGCCGCCAGCCCGATCATGATCCAGTACCAGCATCGCGCTATGTCCCGATCGCTTCGACAGCGCGGGCCCGCGCCTCGCGCGCCTTGCGGTTGCGTTCCTTGAGGCCGGGCGGCGTGACGGGCACGCCGGTCCAGCCATAGCCTGCGGCGTCGGGCGTGCCGACCTTGTCAAAGAATTCAACCATGCGGCCGAACCGGTGCCGCCCGGCGGTCTGGGCGGCGACGATCCCGGCGATGGAGGCAGCGCCAGCGGGCCCGAACAAGGGCCGTGCCGACACCATGTTGGTGAAATACAACGCCGGTATGCCGAGCTGCTTGGCCTGCTGCACCAAGGGGGTGGTGCCGACCGCGAGATCCGGTCGCACCTCGCGCATGGCGCTGACATCCTGCTCCAGCGAGGCGCGATATTGCACGTGCGCGCCGTGCGCCACGAGCCAGTCGCGATCGGCCTCGCTCCATTCGGTGCGCGGGCAGGCGGTGCCGACATAGGGCACCTCGGCACCGGCCTCGATCAGCAGGCGCGCGACGAGGAGTTCCGAGCCTTCATAGCCGGACACGGTGATGCGGGCATTGATCGGATTGGCGTCGAGCGCGGCACGGATCGCCGGCAACGCGCGGGCGCGGGCGGCGTCGATCTGGGTGCCGCTGGCGCCGGCGGCGCGGCCGACGGCGGTAAGCCAGGCGTCGGTGCCCTCGACCCCGACCGGGCCGGAGCCGACGACGGGGCGGCCGGCGGCTCGGAATTCACGGATCGTCGCGGTGTAGAACGGATGCACCGCGGCGGCGACGTCACAATCCAGTGCCGCATACAGATCGCGCCATTCGCGCGACGGGATCTGCGGCGCCACCGACAGGCCCATCGGCGCGAGCAAGGCCGAGACGCCCGGGGGATCGGCGGGAAACAACTCGCCAATCAACGCCACGGTGGGGCCGTCGATCGCCTGGCGCGAGCGCTGCACCGGGCCTTGTTCGGCCTCGCCGCGCGCATAGCGGAGCATGGCGCCGGACAGCACGTCCTTGGCTTCGGCATGGGTCGGCACGCCGAAGCCGGGCACGTCGATGCCGATGATACGCACGCCATCGATCTGCTTGGGCAGCATGTCGAGCGGCACGCCGGAGGCGGTGGGCACGCACAGATTGATCACCACGACCGCGTCGTAATCGGCGGGCTTGGCGGTCTCGATCACGGCCGCGCGGATGTCCTCGTACAGCTGCCCGCGCACCAGCGACTCGGAGTTGAACGGAACGTAGCCGACGCTGCGCCGCGCGCCGTAGAAGTGCGAGGTGAAGGTCAGGCCATACACGCAGCACGCCGAGCCGGACAGGATGGTGGCGGTGCGGCGCATGCGCAGGCCGACGCGCAGCGCGCCGAACGCGGGACACATGGATTGCGGCTGGTCGTGCGGACCGCGCGGATAATCTTCCATCAGCTGCGCCATGGCCGCGGTTTTGCCGGCAGCACGGGCCGCGTCCAGCATGGTCTCGCGACCGCCGTGGCAGCCGCCGCCATCAACCACCGGTGCGTCGGGCTCCGCCATCGTCAGACGCCTTCGTAGACGACTTCGAGGGACGCCTTCACCGGCACCGCCTCCACCCACATGTCTTCCATGGTGGCGGGCTGCAGCACCACGTCCCGGCCGACCGCGTCACCCTTGAACAGATTGAGCAGGTTTTCGTGGGTCAGCGGATTGGGACGCACCGGGGGTGCTTCGGCGACTTCGATGGCCAGCGCTTCGAACAACGACGCCCACTGGCCACCGGGCTTGCCGATGATCTCGTAATTGGCGCTCTTGCGGCGAATGTCCTCATCGGCCGGGATAGCGGCCAGCACCGGGATGCCGACGGCGTCGGCGAACGCCTGCGCCTCGCCAGTGCCGTCATCCTTGTTGATCAGCAGGCCGGCGACGCCGACATTGCCGCCCAGCCTGCGGAAATAATCCACCGCCGAGCACACGTTGTTGGCGACATACAGCGACTGCAGATCGTTGGAGCCAACGACGATGACTTTCTGGCACATGTCGCGCGCGATCGGCAGGCCGAAGCCGCCGCACACCACGTCACCCAGGAAGTCGAGCAGCACGTAGTCGAAATCCCATTCATGGAAGCCGAGTTTTTCCAGCAGCTCGAAGCCGTGGATGATGCCCCGTCCGCCGCAGCCGCGGCCGACCTCCGGGCCACCCAGCTCCATCGCGAACACGCCATCACGCTTGAAGCAGACGTCGCCGATCTTGACGTCCTCGCCGGCCGCCTTCTTGCGCGCCGAGGTCTCGATGATGGTGGGGCAAGAGCGACCGCCGAACAGCAGCGAGGTGGTGTCGCTTTTCGGATCGCAGCCAATCAGCAACACGCGCTTGCCCTGTTGCGCCATCATGTAAGACAGGTTGGCGAGGGTGAAGCTTTTGCCAATGCCGCCCTTGCCGTAGATCGCGATGATCTGGGTCTGCTTGCGGGCGGGCGTGGTTGAGACGGGCTCGGGCTCGATGGCCGCCTCGGCGCGGAGCCGCTCGGTCATTTCAGCGTTGGATTGGTGCGGGGCGACGGGCACCGGGTTCGGCGTGGTGGCGTTCATGCGCATGTTCTCCAGTCCAAAACCATTTTCAGGCAGGCGGGGTCATCGAACGCGGTGCGATAGGCCTGCGGGGCCTGCATCGCATCGCTGCGGTGGGTGATCAGGCCGTCGAGAGACAGACGGCCACTGGCGGCCAGGGCGGCGACGGCGCGCATGTCGGCGGGCGACCATTGCGCGGCGACGCGGATGCGGGCTTCCCGCATGAAGGCGGGCGGGAAGGAAAATGACAGGCGCTCACTGTAGAATCCGGCGAGCACGATCTCGCCGGTGGGGGCGATGCGACCGATCAACTCATCGAGCAGGCCGGCGTCGCCGCTGACGTCGACGATGCAGCGATAATCACGGCGGGTGTCGGTGGCGGGATCGATCACCTGGTAGCCCACGGCACCCGCGGCGCGGCTGGCATTGGTTTCCCACACCACCGGCGCGCCGCCGGCCTCCACCACGAGACGGGCGAGCAAACGGCCGAGCACGCCGTGGCCGACGACGAGGTCGGGCATCGTGCCGACGATGGCGTGCCGGGCGGTTGCTGCCAGCGCCAGCAGCACGCCCTGCTCGCCGATGCTGTCATCCAAGCCGACGACGCGCGCGCCGGGCAGCACGACGCGGGAGGCGGCGCCGCCGAACAGGCCGCGCACGTCGCCGAAGCAGCGGGCACCTGGCACGAACACGCGCTCGCCGACGCGTTGGCCGGACAGCGCGCCGGCGGAGGCGATACGCCCGACCGATTCGTAACCGGGCACCAGCGGATAACCCATGCCGGGAAATTGCGGCATCCGACCGGACCAGAGCAGCCGCTCGGTGCCGGTGCTGATGCCGCTCCATTCGATGTCGACGACGACATCCGAGGCGTCCGGCGGGGTGAGGTCGATGCGGCTGAGGACCAGTTGCTCGGGGGCCTGCAGCACGACGGCGCAAGCGTTCATCCCCGATGCCCCGCATTCTGCTGTGTGGTTGTTGATCATGACCGTCACAGTATTCTGACACATTGCTATGTCAATCATAATTTACAGTTCATGGCGAATTTGGCGCCCACGCCTCGATGAGACATGTCAACAACGGGCGACGGGTGGCGATCGGGCGGGCGCGCGCGAAGCCGGCCTCGGTGAGAAATTGGATGATTTCCGCGGCGGTGCGCGGGCGGCCACTGCCCATGGCGAGCAGATAGAAGCCGAAATAGGCGTCGCCGACCGGCTCGGCGCCGGCGGTGCCGGACATCGGTTCGGCCAGCAACAGGCGGCCGCCGGGCGGCAGCGCGGCGCGCACGGCGCGGAGAATCGTCAACGCCCGTGGATCGTCGTGATCATGCAGCACGCGGACCAGGGAGATGACGTCGGCACCGGTCGGCAGGGCGCCGGTCAGGAAATCACCGCCGCGGATGGTGATACGGTCGCCGAGCGGGGCCAATCGCCGGGCGGCGCGGGCGGCGACCGCCGGCAGGTCGAACAGCATCAGTTTCAAGGCGGGCACGTGGGTGGCGACCTCGGCCACGAACACGCCGTCCCCGCCGCCGACATCGAGCAGGCAGCGATGGCGGTCGAGCCCGGCGGCCTCGATCACGTCGGCGGCGATCAGCGCCTGCGAGGCCGCCATCAGCGCGCTGTAGGCTGCCACATGCGAATCCGCCGGAGCAGCTTGGTCGGCGGCGTGGCCGGCGGAGTGGGCGGCGTAGGGCCAGTAGCGGCCGAGCGCCGTGTCGGTCGTCTCGCCGCGCAGCAGGGCCACGGGATCGCGCAAGTCGGCATAGAGCATGGCGTGATGCTCGACCATCGCGGTGATGGCGGGATTGCCGACCATGGCGGCGCCGAGCGGGCCGAGACCGTAGCGGGCGCCCCCGCGTTCGCGCACCAGGCGCAGTGAAATGGCGGCGCGCAGCAGACGCAGCGCCGCATCGGGCGACAAGTCGGTCGCGGTGGCGATGACGGCGAGCGATTTCGGCCCATCGAACAGCAGGTCAAACAAGCGCACCTGCACGCAGGCGAACAGCACCTGGGAGTAGACGAAGCCGGCGACGAGATCGAACAGCGCGCGGGTGCGGGCACGCGCCACATGCCGGGTGAGCGGAAAGGCCGAGGCCCAGCGCTGAAATTTCTGGCTGGCCAGAAGCCGGTCGGCGACCCCCGCGAGGCGGTCGCGCAGGCCGCGGTTGGCCGCGTGGAGTGGGGGTTGCAAAGACATCGCGCTCGCCGCCGGTGCCGGGCCGAAGCCGGCCGGACCCGAGGTCGACGGACGCAACGCCGCCGCCTACGCGGCGACCAGGGTTCGCGCGGTCGGCGCCAGGCTTTTCGGCAGCAGGCGCAGCACCTCCAGCCGGATCAGCGCGCGCAGCGGGGCCGCCCCGGGGCAGTCGGGGATCGACGCCATCGCATCGGCTGCGAGATGCTCCAGCCGCTCCACCGCACCCGGAATACCCAGTTGCAAGGCGGCACTCGGCCGGCCCAGGGCGGCATCCTGCCCGGTCGGCTTGCCCAGTTCGGTGGCGTCGGACACCACGTCGCGAATGTCGTCGGCCACCTGGTAGGCCTCACCGAGCCGCTCGCCGAGCAGGCGCCAGGGTTCGGCGGCCGCACCGGCGGCCATCGCACCGGCCATGGTGGCGGCGGAGAACAGCGCGCCGGTCTTGGCTTGCTGGTAGTCGGACAGATCCACCTCGGTCTCACACTCCCAGGCCTGGCCGGCGGCGATGCCGAGCGGCATGCCGACCGAGGCGCCGACACTGGTCAGCAGCACGCCGAGCCGCGACGGGGTTGCCAGCGCACCGCGCGCCAATGTTTGAAACGCCAGCACGATCAAGGCGTCACCGGCCAGCACGGCCAGCCGCTCGCCGAACGCGCGGTGTACCGAGGGACGGCCGCGCCTGGTGTCGGCGTCGTCGAAACAGGGCAAATCGTCATGCACCAGCGAGGCGCAGTGCAGCAGCTCGATCGACGCCGCCGTGGCGTCCGCCAGCGCCGGGTCGTCGTCGCCACAGGCAGCCGCGACCGCGACGCACAGGCGGGAGCGGATGCGCGCGCCGCCGGGAAAGACGGAATAGCGCATGGCGGCGGCGAGGCCGGGGGGCGCGCCGGGCGCCTCCGCCTGGATGATCGCCTGGTCCAACGCCTGTTCGATCCGAGATACCGCATCCATGGCTGGCTGCTCCCAGTTGTGACCGGGGAAGCGGCTCCCCCTGTCAACTTTACTTGTCACTTGAAACTGTCAATTAAACTGGATAGTGGTGTCAATGCTATTCTGCGAACACCCGTATCCTGGAGGAGAGCCACCTGGTGGCCGACAGACGCGTCGTCATTATTGGGGCGGGCATGGGCGGTCTCGCCGCCGCGATCGATCTCGCGACGCAAGGCTGCGACGTGACGTTGCTGGAGCGGGCGGCGAGCGTGGGCGGCAAGATGCGGGAGATCACCATCCCCGATCCAGGCCGCGCCGATGGCGTGGCGCGGATCGATGCCGGGCCCACCGTGCTGACGATGCGCGACGTGTTCGAGGGACTCTTTGCCGACGCCGGCGCCCAGCTCGCCGATCATGTGACCCTGCGGCCAGCCGGCATCCTGGCGCGGCATGCCTGGTCGGCCACGGAGCGACTCGATCTGCATGCCGATCTTGATCAGTCCGCCGACGCGATCGGCGCGTTCGCCGGTGGGGCCGAGGCTCACCATTATCGGGCGTTCTGCGCGCAGGCGCGCCACGTGTTCGACACGCTGAACCAACCGTTCATGCGCAGCGCCGACCCCTCCCCCATGTCACTGATGCGCGCTGCCGGGGTGCGCCCGATGCTGAAGGTGGCGCCGTTCGGGCGGCTGTGGTCCGAGCTCGGCCGCTATTTCACCGATCCGCGGTTACGCCAGCTGTTCGGGCGCTATGCCACCTATTGCGGCGCCTCGCCCTATCTGGCGCCAGCCACGCTGATGCTGGTGGCGCATGTCGAGCGGGCCGGCGTGTGGCTGGTGGATGGCGGCATGCACCGGCTGGCGCTGGCGATGTCGCATCTCGCGCAGGCCAAGGGCGCGCGGCTGCGCACCGGCGTCGAGGTCGCGGGCTTGATCGTGAGCGGGGGGCGCGCGGCGGGCGTGACCCTGTCCACCGGCGAGCGGATCGCGGCCGACATGGTGGTGAGCAACGCCGATCCCGCGGCCATGTCCGCCGGCGTGATGGGCGCCGAGGCGGCCCGCGCGACGCGCCACGCCGCCAGCGCCCGCCGGTCGCTATCCGCCATCACCTGGGCGATGACGGCGCGCAGCAGCGGCTTTCCGCTGGCGCGCCACAACGTGTTCTTCTCGCAGCACTACCAGGCCGAGTTCGACGACATCGCGCGCGGCGCGCTCCCCACCGCCCCCACCGTCTATGTCTGCGCGCAGGACCGGGAAACCCCGGAATGGGACGACGCGGATGATCGGCCGGAGCGGCTGCTCTGTCTGGTCAACGCGCCGCCGGTCGGCGATCGGCGTACTTTCACCGCAGCGGAGATCGACCAATGCGCGCAGCAAACCTTCAGCCTGCTGCAGCGATGCGGCCTGTCGCTGGAACGGCGCCCGGAGACGACGGTGATCACCACGCCGGCGCAGTTCGACCAGCTGTATCGGGGCACCGGCGGGGCGCTGTACGGCCCGGCGCTGGATGGTTGGCAAGCGGCATTCAAGCGACCGCGGGCACGCGCGACGCTGCCCGGCCTGTATCTGACGGGGGGCGGGGTGCATCCGGGGCCGGGCGCCCCGATGGCGGCCCTGTCCGGACGGATGGCGGCGGCGGCGGTGCTGCGGGATGGGGTTTCGACCGCGTCGTCCCGCCGCAAGGCTATGCCTGGTGGTATGTCGATGCGCTCAGTGACGATGGCCGCCACGGACTGACCATCATCGCCTTCATCGGCAGCGTGTTCTCGCCCTATTACGCCTGGGCACGACGCCGCGGCGGTGGCGAGCCCACCAATTTCTGCGCGGTGAACGCGGTGCTGTACGGTGCCGGCGGCAAACGCTGGGCGATGACCGAGCGCGGCGCCGCGGCGCTGCAACGCGACGCCACCACCCTATCCATCGGCCCCAGTTCGCTGCACTGGGACGGTGCCACGCTGACCATCGAGCTCGACGAGATCTGCGTGCCGATCCCGCGGCGGCTGCGCGGCACTATCCGGCTGCGCCCGAGCGCGCTGCACGAGCGCGCCTACATCCTCGACCCCGCCCACCTCGGCGGCGGGGAACAGCATCGCTGGCAACCGATCGCCCCCCGCGCGCGCGTCGAGGTAGCCCTGGACCTGCCGGACGGAGGCTGGCAGGGCGACGGGTATTTCGACAGCAATAGCGGCGACATTCCGCTCGAACGCAGTTTCGCCAGCTGGCAATGGTCGCGCGCCAATCTCGGCGAGGGTGCGATGGTGCTGTATGAACCGGTCGCGCGCGACGGGCAGACCCACTGTCTGGCGCTGCGGTTCGACGGCGCCGGCGGCGTCATGGCGTTCACTCCGCCAGACATCGCCGCCCTGCCCCGCACGCGATGGCGCGTACCCCGCAGCACCCGCGCCGAGGCGGCGACGCATGTCCGACAGACCCTGGAAGACACACCGTTCTACGCGCGCTCCGTGCTGTCCACCCACCTGCTGGGCAGCGAGCTGACCGCGATGCATGAGAGTCTGTCATTGCGACGATTCAGCAACGGCCTGGTGCAGGCGATGCTGCCATTCCGTATGCCTCGGCGTGCGAGGTGATGGGTGGGAGGTAAGCAAGCAAGCCGGGCGCTGCCCGGACCCGCCAGGGGCCAAGCCCCTGGACCTTAGATGTGAAGGGTGTTTGAGGAAGGGGGCTGACACCGAGGTGGCAACCGCCTGGTAAGCCCCCTTCCTCAAACACCCTTAAGTCTGGGGGTTCAAAGGGGCGTGTGCCCCTTTGCGGGTCTGGGC
>Ga0116226_10001093_pt1 | contig 23571 bp, 23 predicted proteins | sample S1TSphfallax_FD_89692 | JGI IMG/M metagenome (GOLD analysis project Ga0116226, IMG submission 89692) | Host-associated microbial communities from peat moss isolated from Minnesota, USA - S1T2_Fa - Sphagnum fallax MG | ecosystem: Host-associated > Plants > Peat moss > Unclassified | place: USA... | reverse complement strand
TTCTACTGGGATTACCGTAATCACCAGGAGAACGTCCTCGCTCCCCTTAATATAAGCTCGCAGCAATTCGCTCCCTCCACCCGAAATATTGGAAAATCAACACTTTATGGTGAAAATTTAGAATTACAATATTTGCCCACGCGGACAGACTTGTTCTCCGCCCAAATTGAAAATCTGTATGCGACCTTCAACCAATTCGTTTCAGATATTGCCTCGCAGGCCGCGCCGATCCCTGGAATTCAGACAAGCTGTAAGGTCTCGACGATAAGCCCAGGCGAATCTCAAGTCGATTGTAGCGGCAAGCCCTTCACGCGTGCGCCGAACTGGACGGCGGTCCTGGCCTATCAGCACACCTTCCCGCTCGCCAGCGGCGCCAATATTATCGCGGGCGTGAACACCAAGATCACCACTTCCTACTATATCGCCACCGACTACATCGCCAACGAAATGCAAAAGGCGGCGGCGACCACCAATCTCAACCTGGGTTACGAATCCCCGGATCGGAAGTGGAGCCTCACAGCCTATGTGCGCAACGTAACCAACGTCGCGGTGGCGACGGGCGGGTTTGAGCATCCCTTCATACCCGGCCTCGTCTACGGCACCATCTCAGCTCCGCGGACGTTCAGCTTCGACCTGACGACAAAGTTCTAGGCGCAATCACATCAATGTCTGGGCCGGAGCGGTAGGGGCGGCGAAACGCTCCGCGCCCAGAATAGTATCGACAATGCCCACCAGCGTGTCGAAAGCCTGCTCTTCTTGGACCTCGTCCTCAAACGCCCCCAGCCCCTTACCCAGCCATTCATAAAGACACTGATTGGTCATGGTCTCCAGCGCCATGGCGGTCAATCGCGGGTCCATGCCCTGGCATAGCCCCGCCGCCTGGCGAATACGGATCATGCCGGCGAAGTCGTTGCGGGCGAAATTACGCAAGGCGTTCAACGCAGCGGCGAAGTTTGCATCCACTGTCGCGGCGTCGGTCAGCGCCAAAAGAGTCGGCGCGTGGGCCTTATAGGAATTCCAAATCGTGCTTAGCACAAACCGGGCGTTCTCCGGCGCATGGGTGTCTGTTACGATACGCTGGCCGATCTCCATATTGAAGTCGTCCAGCAGGCTCGCCAGCAATTCCGCTTTATTCTCGAAATAGGCGTAGAAGACTCCAATGGATTTTCCAGCCTCCTGCGTAATCTGACTGATTTCGGCGTTCAGATAGCCCTTCCTGGCGAAGACACGGCCGGCCGCCTCCAAAAGCTGTTTACGCGTCCTTTGACCTTTTCGGAGCGGTGCGGCGGCGGGCATGGGCGTAGGGTTGAGAGCGTTCAGGTCCAATGCGCTTATATCCCCCGTAAGCTGACGTTTGAAGCCTATGCGCGATCAGATCATCGGCTACGCCATTTGCAGGCGACGCGCGCCTTATGTCCAATCCCTCAAGGCGAGAGGCGTAATACGTCGGTCGACGGCTTAATTTTCCCGCAAATCCCATGGATCATTCGTCCTTGAGGATAAACTCCAGCCCACCAAAGGACAACAGAGACGAAAATGAATTCATATTAGACTTTAGCTCACCCTCCGTGTAAAAATAGGGGCTAGTCTGAGTTTGGCGGCGCGCACCGGCCCTGGAGGTCGTTATTCCGCCAAATCGGGTTTATACAAAGGCAGAAAATCAAGGCGTCGTTCAAGACAGCCGAGCTGTTGATTAGGGAGAGGCCGAATGACTCGTGAAGCGTCAAACTATCTGATCCGGGAAACCGTGGTCAGCATCCTCATCGGAATCGTGATGAGCGAATTGATCACCTGGCTGATTTTTCACAAGGCGGCGATCGTCCCGGCATGGGGGCCTCACGGTCTGGTGATGGACACCCTTCCTCAGACCTTTGTCATGACCGCCATGTGCGTTCTCGCGCCTTCGTTGTTGACGCATAAGCGGCATGGCCAGGGGCTATGCAAAGACCTGGTCGTGCTTCCCGGCCATATGGTCGCCGGGTCGCCGACGCGGATCGGAATCCTATTTCGCGCCCTCGTCTTCGCCATCGGCGCCGTGGTCATCGGCGTCGCTGCGACCGCGACCATGCTCGTTCTCGCTTTTCCCGGCGGCATCCCCTTTGCGATCCTTATGTTTTACCGGGCCGTCTATGGAGCCGTCGTCGGCTTGTGCGTCACGCCGATCGCCATCACCTTCGTGCTGCATGAGGGCCATGTCCTGGCCTACGCCAAAGCCCAATTGACGCAGCGAGGGACGGCGCCTGGACCGGCCGGTCTCTGATCCGGCGCGTGGACCGTTTGAGCCTATCTTTAAATCTAGCGGCGCCAACTTAGCGCTCGATTTCGGACTCAAAACACGTCAGCCTCGTTGATAGTTTTGAGCCGACGTGCGACGGGCGATGGCGGTTTGCGACGCGTATGGAGTTCGGATCATGGCTGTTTCGCCCCGGCGACTCTTGGTGCGGACCCACTGCAGCGTGAGCGCAGGTTTGACCGCCCTGATCGGCCTGATCCTCGCCGCCCTGAGCGCCCAGCCGGCCTGGGCTGGGCTGGGGGGAAATGTGGACTCGGTGGAGGCTGATCGGACGCATATGGCCGCGCGACTCAGTTCCGTCGCCACGACCGGATACACTGTCCACACCCTCAGCCTGCCCAATGGCGGGGTGACGAAGGAATTCGCCGGCCCCGACGGCGTGGTCTTCGCCATAGCCTGGCATGGGGCTGGGCGGCCGGACTTGCGTCAGCTTCTTGGGGATCGGTTCGCGGTAATGCAGTCCGACAACGCCACCGCCAACGGACGCCGCCTGCGTCGCCCTTTGAGCGTCAATCGCTCTGACTTCGTCGTGCGCACCGGCGGTCATCCTGGCGCCTTCTCTGGCCTGGCCTACCTGCCCCAGCTTGTCCCCCAAAGTTTCTCGTTCCGTGCGCTTCAATAGGGTATCGGCGGTGCTCAAAAAACTCTGCGCGTTCAGCCTGGTCTTGGCCCTTGCGGCCTGCGGCGGGGGCGGCGGCGGGGGCTCCTCCAGCTCCGGCGGAGGAAGCACGTCGACGCCGACGCCGGCGTTAACCAACTTCACCACCCTGACCGTAGACGGCGGCCCAACCTCGCTCACCACCGGACCCAACGGCGTGTTGCAGGACGATATCGCCTACGTGACGATCACGATCTGCGCGCCGGGCAGCACTACCAACTGCCAGACCATCGATCATGTTCAGGTGGATACGGGCTCGGTCGGCCTTCGCATCGAACAGTCGGTGCTGAACGCCAGCCTGCTCGCCGCCATGCCGACGCAGACGGACGCCTCCTCCAACCCCGTCGGCGAATGCTATGGCTATGTGGACGGCTATGCCTTTGGATCGGTGCGGGCAGCCGACTTCACCATCGGCGGGGAGACGGTGTCGTCCATGCCGTTGCAGGTCGTGGGCGACACGGGCGCGTTCAGCACTATTCCTTCCGCTTGCTCGTCCGGCGGCGGCTCGAATCTGAACACGGTGGCGAGCCTGGGGGCGAACGGTATTATCGGCATCGGGGTTTCGACCACCGACTGCGGCGTTTATTGCGCCAGCGGCGGCAATAACGGGGCGGCGACCTATTACGACTGCCCGTCGAGCGGGTGCGTCACGGTGATCGCGCGCGCCGCCAGCACCACCGCTCCTTTTCAGCAGTTGCCCAATCCTGTCGCAGCCATGGCCGTCGATAATAACGGCACGATCATGACCTTGCCTTCGGTCCCGTCTACCGGCTCAGCGACCCTAACCGGAACGCTCTATTTCGGCATCGGGACGCAGACCAACAATAAGCTCGGCTCCCAGACCGTTCTGACCACTACGACATCGACCAGTAATCTGGGGCCAGGCTTGATCACGGCGATCTACAAGGGTCAGACGTTGAATGAGAGCTTTATCGATAGCGGAACCAATCTGTACATATTCGTCGATAACAGCATCACCCAATGCACCGGTAAGGATTTCACCGGCTATTATTGCCCCGCATCGCCGACCTCCTTGTCGCCGACGCTCCAAGGCCAAAACAGCGCTACGGCCTCGGCGGGCTTTACCTTGTATAACGCCCAAACCTTGTTCAGCGGAGACAACACCGCCCTGCCCGGCATAGGCGGCACGCCGACCGGCTTCACCAATATAGGCACGCCCTATCCCAACAGCTTTGATTTCGGCCTGCCATTCTTTTTCGGGCGCAGCGTATATACCGCGCTGGAGGGGCGCACGGCGGGAACTACCGTGGGTCCCTATTTCGCTTACTGAGTTGCGACCCCAGACCACGCTTGCAAGCCTGACGGGCGCGGCGCATCCAGGACGCAAGATGCAAACCCATTCGCAGGCGCTTAGGATTTTATCACCGGGCCGGCTCAGGGCGGCTCAGATCGCCGCCCTCGTCCTCGCCGTCGTCGCAAGCCCTGCCTTGGCGGCGGCTCAGGTGCTGGAGATCGGCGATACCGGCGTTGTCACCCTTTATGACCGTCCCTCCGCCCCGACGCCGGGGGGCCCTCCCGCTCGGCGACGCCTGAGTTCAAAAACATCGCCCCGCCTGAGCGCCGCCGCAATTCGGGCGGCCATAGTCCCCGCCGCACAATCCGCCAGGCTGAGCGAAGCGCTGATCGAAGCCATAGCTTGGCGCGAATCCCGCTTTCACGCGGGCGCCGTGTCGCGGGTCGGCGCCGTGGGAGAAATGCAGCTCATGCCCGCTACTGCGCGACGGCTCGGTGTCGACCCCCATGACAGCCGCCAGAATTTCTTCGGCGGAGCCGCCTATATTCGTGCGCTGATGGAGCGATATGATGGCGATGTGATAAAGACGCTTGCAGCCTATAACGCCGGCCCCGGCACGGTAGACCGTTATGGCGGCGTCCCGCCGTTTCGGGAGACCAAAGCCTATGTCGCCGATATTCTCGAACACCTGAGCAAGATCGCCTTGCAAGACCCAGGTCAGGAAAAAAAGTAATGTCTAGCCTGCGCAAAACCGCGCTCGCCCTTGTCGTCGGCCTCAGCGTCGTCGCGCGCGCAGTCGGCGCTCACGCCCAGTCGGTTCAGTTGGACCCGGCCGGCTCCAACGTTATCCTGACCGCCGTCACCTGGCTGCAAGGCACTCTACTCGGCAATGTGGCCACAGCGCTCGCCGTCATCGCCGTAGGCGCAACGGGCCTCTTGATGCTGACGGGACGGATCGACTGGCGCCGGGGCGCGACGGTGATTATCGGCTGCTTCATTGTATTCGGCGCCGCCGCCATCGTCGCCGGCATCCGTTCCGTCGCTCAAGGGGGCTAGCGGCCATGGCCCAGCTCGACCGCGATCCCGTCTTCAGCGCTCTGACAAGGCCCCAGATGTTTGCAGGCGTCACCTATACCTATTTCGTCTGCAACACGATCGTAACAGTGGAGCTGTTCCTGCTCACCCGTTCCTTTTGGGTCCTTCCCCTCGCCGTTACATTCCACCTGATCGGCTATGTAGGGTGCTTGAAGGAGCCGCGGTTCTTCGACCTATGGCTCATCAAGGCCAGCCGTTGCCCACGGGTTCGCAACGCCCGATTCTGGCGCTGCAACACTTATTCGGCCTGAACATGCCCGCGCAGGCGACGCGCCTTGCCGGTCCAGACCCTCGCCGGGAACAGGCGGCGGGGGAGCGGCTACCCTATGCGCGCCATGTCGATGATGCGACGGTTGAGACCCGCGACGGCCGCCTCCTCCAGGTCCTTCACCTTAAGGGCTACCCATTCGAGACGGCGGATACGGACGAACTTAACTACAGGAAGTCGGTGCGCGACACCGTCCTGCGCGGCTTGGCCAGTTCCCGCTTCGCCCTTTACCATCATGTGGTGCGGCGCGAGGTTGCGCTTGATCTCGCCCCGGGCGAGGGCGCCTTTCCCGATCCGTTCAGCGCTGGACTGGATGCGGCGTGGAGAAACCGGCTTTCTGCCCGCAAGCTCTATGTCAACGACCTCTTCCTAACCCTGGTGCGTCGCCCTGCCCAGGGCCGGGTCGGCCTGGTGCAGGAGGTGGTGCAGGCCCTGCGCGGAGCCGGAGATAGGCAGGAGGCGGCGACCGCCTTCGCCCGCGATCTCTCCGCCCTCAACGCCGCCCGCGACGGCCTAATTTCGGCGCTGACCCCCTACGGCGCGAGACTTTTGACCGTCTATGCCGACCCCCAGGGGCTGTGCTCGGAGCCGCTGGAATTCCTGTCGCTATTATATAATTGCGAGATGCGGCCGGTGCGCCTGCCCACCTCTGATCTGGGCCTATACCTGCCCTATCGCCGGGTCAGTTTTGGCGGGGACGTGTTGGAGCTCGGCCCCGCCGGCCGGTTGGGGCGCAGCTTCGCCGCCATGATCTCGGTGAAGGACTATCCGGCCCAGACCACGCCCGGGATGTTGGACGACCTCCTGCGCCTGCCCACTGAGATGGTGCTGACCCAGAGCTTCGCCTTTGTGGAGCGCCAGGCAACGCTGGACCGGATGAACCTGGCCCTGCGCCGCATGCGGGCGGCGGATGACGAGGCGATCAGCCTGCGCCGCGATCTGTCCACCGCCAAGGATGATGTGGCCGCCGGCCGGGCCGCATTCGGCGAGCATCACCTGAGCGTCATGGTCAAGGCGCCGAGCATGACGGCGCTCAGCGAGGCGGCGGCCGATGTGCAATCCGCCTTTACTGACCTCGGCCTGATCGCCGTGCGCGAAGACATTAATATGGAGCCGGTCTTCTGGGCCCAGTTCCCCGGGAATTTCAAAGATATCGGCCGCCGCGCCCTGGTCTCCTCCGCCAACTTCGCCTCACTCGCCAGCTATCACAACTTCCCAACCGGCGCGGCCAAGGGCGGGCATTGGGGCGAGGCGATTTCAGTCCTGGAGACCACGGCGGCCGGCCCATATTATTTCAACTTCCATCACGGCGACCTGGGCAATTTCACCGTGATCGGCCCCTCGGGCTCCGGCAAGACAGTGGTGCTGGGCTTTTTGATCGCCCAGGCCCAGAGGCTGAAGCCCCGGACCATCTATTTCGACAAGGATCGCGGGGCGGAGATCTTTCTGCGCGCCCTGGGCGGACGCTATGAGGCGCTGCGGCCCGGCCAGCCGACGGGGCTCAATCCCCTGCGCCTGGCGGACGATCCCGCCAATCGCCGCTTCCTGGCCGACTGGGCGACCAAGCTGATCAGCGCCACGCCCGGCCCACCATTGGGGGTGGAGGATACCGCCGCCATAGCCGAGGCCGTAGACGCCAACTTCACCCAAGCCCCCGCCTATCGCCGCCTGCGGCACTTCGCCGAGCTGTTCCGCGGGCGAAAGCGGCCGACCGGGGCCGACCTGGCCGCGCGGCTGGCGCCCTGGCATAGCGGGGGCGACTATGCCTGGCTGTTCGACAATCCAGAGGATGAGCTGGACTTGGAGACCCGCACGGTCGGCTTCGACCTGACCCAGATCCTGGACGATGCGACCGCGCGCACGCCGGCCATGATGTACCTGTTCCACCGGGTGGAGCAGAGGCTGGATGGCGACCCCACCTTGATCGTGGTGGATGAGGGCTGGAAGGCGCTGGATGACGATGTGTTCGTGCAGTGGATCAAGGACTGGGAAAAGACCATCCGTAAGCGCAATGGTATCGTCGGCTTCTGTACCCAGAGCGCTCAGGACGCGCTGACCAGCCGTATATCCAGCGCCATTATCGAGCAGGCGGCCACCCAGATCTTCATGGTCAATCCCAAGGCGCAAGCGTCCGACTATTGCGACGGCTTTGGCCTCACCGCCCATGAGCTGGACCTGATCCGCACCCTGCCCGACACAAGCCACTGCTTCCTGATCAAGCACGGTACAGACAGCGTAGTGGCGCGACTGAACCTGTCGGGCCTGCCAGACCTGCTAACAGTCCTGTCCGGCCGCGAAGCCTCAGTCAGGCGGCTGGACGCCCTGCGCGAGCGCTATGGCGATGCGCCGGAAGCCTGGCTGCACCATCTATTGGAGCGGAGCTGATGGCCGACATCTGCCCCGCCATTGGCCCCAATGATCCCCTGGTGCAAGGTCTGCTCACCACGGTGGACTGTCATGTTCAGGGCCTGGTGCAGACGGGCTATGGCGCGCTGGTGCAGGATACGGGCGGCTTTGCCACGGCGCTAACGGCGCTGCTCACACTCTATGTGGCCTTTATCGGCTATCGGCTAATGCTCGGGCGGGCGACGCTGAATGTGGGGGACATGGCGCTGACCGCGGTGAAGCTGGGCGCGGTGCTGGCGCTCTGCACCCAATGGGGCGCCTATCAGGCCCTGGTCTATCACACCCTGTTCTATGGCCCGCAGCAGGCGGCTGATCTGATCCTGCACGCCTCCGCCGCCAAGGGTTCGGGCTATGGCGGAGATGTCTTCGACCGGTTGCAGCGCGCCTTTACGGACCTCACCGCCTTCTCCCCCGCCCAGCCGCCGGGCCCGGGCGCGGCGACGGCGGCAACGGGGCCATCGACCCTGGCGGCGGGGCAAGGCGCGTTATCGACTCTACTCAGCAAGGCGGGGTTCGACGCCCTGCTGCTCCTGCTCTCCGCCGTCGTCCTGCTGCTCTCAAGCCTGGGCGTGCTGCTGGCGGCCAAGGTAGTCTTGGCCATGCTGCTGGCTGTGGGGCCGATCTTTATCGCCGCCCTGTTGTTCGACACGACGCGCGGCCTGTTCGAGGGCTGGCTCAGGGCCGCGCTGGGATTTGCGCTCGCGCCGGTTCTGATCACCCTCCTGCTCGGCGTGGGTCTTGCCTTGTTAGAGCCGTCTCTGCACGAGATCGACCTCATGCGCGAGAGCAACAGCTATACGCCCGGCGTCGGGTTCGGCGTGGCGGTGCTGACAACGGTTTTCGCCCTTGTGGCCACGGGGCTGGTCGTCGCTGTGGGCGTGATCGCGGCGGGCTTCAAGCTGCCCCAGCCCTGGCGGCCGAGCTTGGCCGGGGCCTCGACGGAGCCTACAGCCTCCGCTCCCTTCATCCTGCCGCCCCGGACGGAACGTCTGGCAACGGCCCTCGCCGCCCAGAGGCGGCGCGACGCGGCCACCCCGGCTGAACGCGGCTGGGCTTCAGCCTCCCCCGCCTCGGATCGTCGCACGATCTTCACCCTCGCCGCCCAGGGCGCGGGCGACGTTCTACCCGTCCTGGAAACCCGGCTTGGCCAATCCACCCGCCGCACGATCGCGCCGAAGGCCGCGCGCAGTGGTGAGAGGAGCCCCTCATGACCCACCTCCCGCCCGGCGGCTCGAAGCCCACGCCCCAAAGCCGCAAGACCTATTATCAGGAGGCGGCAAGCTGGGCCGCCGATGTTCAGGGAACCTTACGCGCCTCGCGGCGCATCGCCTGGATCATCGCCGCCGCCGCCGTTCTGGTGGCCGTCCTGGAAGCTATAGCCCTAGCCGCGCTGGCGCCGCTCAAAACCGTCACGCCCTATGTTATCACTGTGGATCGCCAGACCGGCTATGTGGAGACGCCCAGCACCATAAGGCCCGGCCCCCTGACCCAGGACCAGGCCGTCACTCAGGCCTTCATCGCCCAATATGTGTTGGCGCGGGAGACGTTCGACGCCACGGACCTGCAAAGCAAGTATCAGAAGGTGCAGCTCTTTTCCGCCGGCGACGCCCTGGCCCAGTACCGGACGCTTATGCAGAAGACCACCGCCGACAGCCCGCTGAACCTCTATTCTCCCACCACCACCGTGGCCGTGACGATAAAGAGCGTCTCGCTCCTCTCTCCTACCACGGCCCTGGTCCGGTTCGACACCATCCGGCATGAAGCGGGCGCGGCGACGGCGGCGCAGCAGGCGTGGACGGCGGTTCTAGCCTTTCGCTACAGCACGGCCCCAATCCGCATGGGAGATCGCCTATTGAATCCGCTGGGCTTTCAGGTGACGCGCTATCGCCGCGACGCCGAACAGCTCGCGCCCAGCCCGATCAGCGGCGCGGCGGCGGCAGGGGAACGGCCGTGAAGCGCCGGCTCTTGCTGGGACTTGCCGCCCTGGCGATCACGAGGCCGGTCTTGGCGGCCGATCCGAGGATTCGCATCCTGCCCTACGATCCGGACCGGGTGGTGCTCCTCACCGGCGTCTACGGCTATGCGCTGATGATCCAGTTCGCCGCCGATGAGCGGATCGAGAATGTGGCTATAGGCGATGGCGCCGCCTGGCAGGTGACGCCCAACAAGAGCGCCAACCTGCTGTTCCTAAAGCCGTTCGAGCCTGCGGCGGACACCAATATGACGGTGGTGACGGATAAGCGCAGCTATCTGTTCCAGCTCACCGCCCGCCCCATGTCGCGCACACGGCCCGGCGACCTGACCTATCTCGTCCGCTTCACCTATCCGCCGGGGCCCAGGCCAGTCGTCGCGCCGCCCCCAATCCCGCCTGCCCCCCCAGAGCGGCGCAACACCGCCTATACCTATACCGGCGCCCAGGAGTTGGTGCCATCTGAGGTGTTTGACGACGGCCGCTTCACATATTTCAAATGGCCCGAAAGCGCGTCCGCCCCCGCCGTCTTCCTTTTGTCCAAGGAAGGGGGCGAGAACCTGGTCAATTCAAGCTTCCGCGACGGCTATCTGGTGGTGGAGCAGGTGGCCCAGGGCTTTCGCCTGCGCAACGGCAAGGCGGTGACCACCGTGATCAACACCACCTGGCGCGAGCCCAGCCCCGGCGAGGCCGCGCCCCGCCCGGCCGATCCCAAGGCCGCCCGGGCGATCCTGCATGATACGGGGCGGCCCTGACCATGGCCCGCGCACCCACGCCCAACAACGATCCCAGGCTGGAGCTTGAACCGCCGCTCGAACAGGGCGGCGTGCAGGACCTGCGACCTGAGGTGGCCCAAATCGGCGCCGGCCAGAGCCCCTGGCTGATCCTCGGCGCAGCGGTTCTTCTGGGCCTGATCGTCTTTCTGTGGCTGAGCAGCCACAGGCAAAAGACGGCTCCCTCCCTTATCCACGCGAGCCCGTCTGCGGCTGAGGACCTGCCCGCTCTGCCCCAGACCCCACCGGATATTGCGGCCTTGCAGGCGGAAGCGCGTCGCCCCCCTCTCCAGCCTTCGCAGGCCCCGCTCCCCCCCCAGTCGACGCCCACAACGGCGCCGGTGGCGATCCAGGCGCCGCCGCCGCCCGCAGTCGCCGCGCCCGGCGCCCACGCGCCGGTCCTCGTGATCGACCTGGCGCAGCCGCCTTCGGCCGGGCCGCCGCCCGCCAATGCAGAGGCGACCAAGGCCGCCGCAGCATCTACCGCCGCCAATCTGAATAGCGACGAGCAGTTCGCCGCCCGGCTCGCCAATGCTGGCGAACCCAATCGCACCCATGCCACGGCGCTGAAGAACAAGAGCGCGGTGGTAGCCGAAGGCACGATGATCCCTGCAGTGCTGGAGACGGCGCTGGACTCCGACCTGCCCGGCTATGCCCGCGCCGTAGTCAGCCGCGATGTGCTGAGCTTTGACGGCCGTGCTGTCCTGATTCCGCGCGGCAGCCGGGTGGTGGGGGAATACCGATCCGCCGCCGCCCAAGGCCAGTCCCGCGCCTTCGTCATCTGGACCCGTGTGTTGAGGCCAGATGGCGTATCCGTCCAGATCGGCTCTCCCGCCACCGACCCGCTCGGCCGCGCGGGCCTGTCGGGGACGGTGGACAGCCATTTCTTTGAGCGATTCAGCGGGGCCATCCTGCTCTCCATCGTCAATGCCGGGGCCACGGCTCTGGCCGGCTCGCCCAGCACGGAGGTGGTTATCGGATCATCCGCCGCCTCGTCAGGCGTGGCCGGCGCGGCGTCTGCCTATGCGCCGGCTAATATCTCTCCCACCATCAAGGTACCCCAGGGCGCGCCGATCCGCATCTTTGTCGCCCATGACCTGGATTTCAGCGGCCTAGACCTCAATAATCCGGCAGAGCCGGGCGCCCATCCATGAGTCAGACGCAACTGGCCTTGGGCGGCGGCGCCTATCTTGAGGCCTATCTCAGGCCGCTCGCTACCTGGCTGGATCAACCGGATGTGACCGATATCCTGATCAATGCGCCGGGTGAGGTATGGATCGAAACCCTGGAGGGCGCTCCGGCGCGCCAGGCTGCGCCGGAGCTGACGGAGACGTCGCTGCGGCGACTGGCCACACAGATCGCGGCGGCGGCGCATCAGGGCGTCAGCCGAGAAAGCCCGCTGCTCAGCGCCACCCTGCCAAATGGCGCGCGGGTGCAGATCATCGCCCCCCCCGCAACCCGCGGCGCCATGGCCATCGCCATCCGAAAACACATAGTCCAGGATTTGTCGCTTGCGGACTACGCCGCCGCCGGCGCTTTCAAAGGGACGCGCAGTGGCGATCTGGCAGGGCCCTCCGAGGTCGATGCGCAGCTTAAAACCCTACTCGACGCCGATAGGATCGCGGAGTTTCTCACCGCCGCCGTCCTGGCGCGCAAGAACATCATCGTCTCAGGCGGCACCTCCACCGGCAAGACCACCTTCCTGAACGCTCTGGTCAAGGCTATCCCGGCTGACGAGCGCCTGATCCTGATCGAGGACGCGCCGGAGGTTCGCCTTATCCACCCCAATGCGCTCGGTCTTATCGCCGTACGCGGCGCGCTTGGCGAGGCCAATGTGACCGCGGAAGACCTGCTCCAAGCCGCCCTGCGGATGCGGCCAGATCGCATCATCCTGGGCGAACTCCGGGGGGCGGAGGCGTTCAGCTTCCTGCGCGCCGTGAATTCAGGCCATCCCGGTTCCGTCACCACTGTCCACGCCGACAGCCCCCACGCGGCTCTAGAGCAGATCGCCCTGATGGTGCTTCAGGCCGGAGCCAATCTGAGGCGCAGCGAAATCATCGACTATGTGTCCGGCGTGGTGGACGTCGCCGTCCAGCTCACCCGCCACAATGGCCGCCGCCGCGTCTCCGAAGTCGCCTTCAACCCGCGCCGGTATTCGAAGGCAGGGTGAGGCTAGATCGACACCACCGTCTTGCCCACAGGCGTGAAGGAGATTAGGGCCAGCTTCACATGCTGAATAGCAAAAGGAATGCCGATCAAGGTGACGCCTAATACAACCGCCAGGATAAGGTGATGCAGGGCCAACCACCAGCCGGCGAAGATGACCCATAAGATGTTGAGGATGAAATCCACTTCAACGTCGTCATTCTTCGGCGCCACATAACGGCCGAACGGCCAGAAGGAAAACGAAACGATACGAAACGCCGACGGCGCCCAGGGCAGGCCGATAATGGTGACGGCCAGGATGCAGCCCGCCAAAATCCATAACAGGCCCGAAATCCAGCCGCCGAAGATAAACCAAAGCATATTTAGAATCGTGGTCATTAAGACATCTCCGCCCGCCCCGGGCCGTTTAGCCCCGGCGAGAGCGTTGCCACATCTATGGCTTGGCGGCTAGTTAAGCTTAAGCAACACTTGATTCGCGCCCTTATCCGCCCGGTTTTGAGGCGCGGTCCTCACGGCGAGGTGTTGGATAACGCGAGGCAGGCGCTCGGGCAGGTCTTCGGCGATCAGACCCAGGCCAAAGTCGGCCGCCGCCGCCCCATGCAGCCAAGCGCCCGCCGCCGCCGCGTCAAATGCCGTCATGCCCTGGGCGAGAAGGCCCGTAATGAGGCCGGTCAGCACATCGCCGCTGCCCCCCGTCGCAAGCTGGGGCGGGGCGTTGGCGTTGATCACGGCTCGGCCGTCCGGCGCGGCGATGACGGTGTCGGCCCCCTTCAACAGCACCACCGCACCGCTCAGTTCCGCCGCCCGCCGCACGCGGGTCAGCTTATCACCGGCGGGATCGAACAGACGCTTGAACTCGCCATCATGGGGGGTGAGGACGCAAGGACCGTCGATGGCGTCGAACAGGGTCTCTTTATGCTCGGCGAAGGCGGTCAGGGCGTCCGCATCGAGCACCACGGCGCGCCGGGTTTTCAGCGCGCTAAGCACGGCACGCCGAGTCGCCTTGCTCACGCCTGCGCCAGGGCCGATGGCGATTGCGTTGCGCCTTTCGTCGGCCAGCAGGGCCTCGAAGTCCGAAGGCCCGTCGATGGCGTGGACCATTTCGCTCAGCAAGGCCGTCGCATAGATCGGCCAGACGGCGCGGGGCGCCGCCACCGTCACCAGCCCCGCCCCGGCCCGCTGCGCTGCCCGGGCCGTCAGCCGACTGGCGCCTGTGGTCGCCTCGCCGCCCAGAACCAAAGCGTGGCCACGCATGTACTTATAGCCGGCGACGGTGGGCCAGGGATAGCGGGCCAGCCAGAGGTCAGGGTCATTCTCGAAGGTCTTGGGCGCGATGGCGGCAATCACGCTGGCCGGTATGCCGATATCGGACAACACAAGTTCACCGCACAGGCTGCGCCCGGGAAGGAGCAGATGGCCGGGCTTTTTGCGAAAGAAGGTGACGGTGAGGTCTGCGGCCGCGACTGCCCCCCTCGCCTCGCCGCTCGCGCCGTCCAGCCCGCTGGGCACGTCAACGGCGCAGATCGGCAGGCCACGCGCCGCCAGGGCCTCGACCACCGTCTTAGCCAGTCCGTCCAGAGGCCTTGAGAGGCCCGCGCCGAACAGGGCGTCGATCACCAGTTTTGCGCCCTCCAGCGCCGAAACCGACAGCGGCTCGACCGGCCCGGTCCACAGCTCAGCGTGGCGCGCCGCATCGCCCGTGAGCGCCGTCCGCTCGCCCAGCAACGCAATGCGTACGGGCCAGCCCCCGGCGGCCAGATAGCGGGCGGCGACAAAGCCGTCCCCGCCATTATTGCCCGGGCCGGCCAGGACAAGGACCGCCCGCTTGCTCCACCGTACCGCAATCGCCCCCGCCACAGCGCGGCCGGCGTGGTCCATCAAGTCCTGATCCGGCGCGGCGACAAGGGCGGCTCGGTCCGCCTGCTCCATCTCGTCGGGGGTCAGGAGGGCGAAGGCATTGGGATCAGATAAGGTCATGATGATCGAAGGGCGCGAGAGGACATTGCGTTGCATAGCGCGTCGCGATCCGGTCCGCCGCCGCATTGAGAGCCGCGTCGTTCATCTGCGACAGTTCGATCACACCCAGCCTCAGCCGGACATCGGTCTTGTGCGACTTGGCGTAGGCCGGATCGTAGTGCAGCTCCATCAGGGCCTCGGCCAAGACCTCGAAGGCGCCGGCATCGGCCAGGTGTCGCCAGCTCTCCAGCCGCGCCCGGCCGGGATGGGTGGGCAAGCGGCGGCAGGCGGCGTCCAGCGCGGCATGATCCTGCACGATATCGCTATAGGCTTGAACGAGATATCGCGCGCGCTCGGGCCGTGGGGCGGTGATTTCAATCACCGGCGCAGCCTGCATCCGGGCCCAGAGCTGGGGCGGGATGAAGCGTTCGCCGATCTTGCTGGACTCCGCCTCCACCACCACAGGACGGGTGGGGTCAAGGCCATCCAGCGCCTGCAAAAGGCGGCTCTCGAACATTTTCTGACTGGGCTGGGGAGCGTCAGCAAAACCCCCGAACAGGGAGCCGCGATGCCCGGCCAGCCCCTCAAGGTCCAGAATCTGAACGCCCCGCGCTTGCAGCCGGGACAGCAGCGCCGTCTTGCCCGTGCCCGTCCCGCCGTCCAGGAGAATGAGGTTCAGCAGGCAAGCCTCGTCGTAAAGCCGCTCCCGCACCCGATGACGATAGGTCTTATAGCCGCCCACCAGCAAGGCGGTGCGCCAGCCGACCTGGGAGAGGATGACGGCCATGGCGTTGGACCTCTGCCCGCCCCGCCAGCAATAGACCAGGGGCTTGAAGTCGCTGGGCTTGTCAGCTAACGCCGTCTCCAGGTGATGGGCGACATTGCGCGCTACCTTGGCCGCGCCGATCCGCCGGGCCAGGAAGGCGGACCGCTGCACATAAATCTCCCCCACCTCAGCCCGTTCGGCATTGCTGAGCACTGGCAGGTTGAGGGCGCCGGGCGCATGATCTTCCTCAAACTCCGCCGGACTGCGGACATCAATGACGGCGTCGTAGCGCGCCAAGTCGGCGGGTCCGGCGGTGAGAAGGCGTTCGATATTCATGGTTTGGCGTTTCGTACGTCCCGGCCCAGCCCGGCTTCCTGTATAGCGCGCAAACTCTGCGCCCGCGTCCATAAGGATGGCTCTTTATGACCTTACCCCCTCGCCTGACCAGCCTCGCCCATGGCGGAGGTTGCGGCTGCAAGATCGCCCCGGCCGTTCTGCGCGATATCTTGAGCGGTATGCCCAGCGCCGCCGCCTTCGCCGACCTGATGGTCGGGACGGAAACGTCTGACGACGCCGCTGTCTGGCGGCTGAATGACCGGCAGGCTCTCGTTGCGACGACCGACTTTTTCATGCCCATGGTGGACGATCCGTTTGACTTCGGCCGCATCGCCGCGACCAACGCCTTGTCCGACGTCTACGCCATGGGCGCTTCGCCCATCTTCGCCCTGGCCATCGTCGGCATGCCCATAAATACGCTGCCGCCCGAGACGATCTGCGCGGTCCTGGCAGGCGGCGCGTCGGTCTGCGCTGAAGCGGGCATACCCATAGCGGGCGGCCATTCCATCGATAGCGTGGAGCCCATCTATGGCCTGGTCGCCCTGGGCATGGTTCATCCGGACCAGGTGCTGAAGAACAGCGGCGGCCGGGCCGGGGATGTGCTGATCCTGACCAAGCCGCTTGGCGTCGGCGTGCTCAGCGCCGCCTTCAAGCAGGACAGATTGGACGCCGCCGGCTATGCCGCGCTGATCGCGACAACGACCCGGCTCAACGCGGTGGGCGCCGATCTTCCCAGTCTGTCCGGCGTCCACGCAGTGACTGACGTTACGGGCTTCGGCCTCCTGGGCCATGCCCTGGAGCTTTGTCGCGGCGCAGGCCTGGGGGCGGAAGTGTCTATCGACGCCCTCCCCCTCCTGCCCGGCGTTGAGGCGCTGGCGCGGGCGGGCGTGGCGACGGGCGCCTCCGGCCGCAACTGGGCGAGCTATGGCGAGGCGATTCAGAAACCGCCGGAGGGCCTTGAGGATTGGCGTCGCCAAATCATCACCGACCCGCAAACTAGCGGCGGCCTGCTTATCGCGGTGGCTAAAGAGGCCGCGGATACAGTGCTGACCCATGTTCGCCAGGCGGGATTTGATCAGTCGGCCATTGTAGGGCGGCTGGTCGAGGGACCGGCGGAAGTTCGGCTGATCGGCTAGTTGCCCTTTCGCCGTGGCGCCACCGGATTCGACTATGCCAAGGATGGGCGTTTCCTGCGGCTGAACGCTAAGCGGTGACGGGCGCGCCCTCCGCCACGGGATCGATCTCCCCAGCCGCCCGCGCATAGCGGTACTTGCCCAGCGTCAGGAGCGACAGGCCGCCGACCACGAGAAGACATAATCCAACCTCAAGGATCAAGCGATAGGAGCCGGTTTTCTCTACGCTCCAGCCGAAGATCGGCGAACTGACGCCCGCGCCCAGAGCGAAGAAGACGTAGAGCAGCCCATAAATGGCCGTGTAATCGCGCATGCCGAAATAGCGCGCCACCAGATAGGCTACGAGATCATACTCGACGCCGACGGAAAAGCCGACCAGGAAGATCGCGAGCGCAGCGCCCAGCGTGGACAAATGCGGCTGGGCCAGGAGCAGGCTCGCCACGCCCGGCACGGCGAACAAAAAGAGGGCGATGGCCGGCGCCCAGAACAAATCCAGCAACCAACCGCCGACCAGGCGCCCCACCAGGGCTGACAGGCCGATGAGGGAGGCCAGCTTGACGATCGCGGGGCCGGCGAAGCCCGCCTTGGTCAGGATCGTCTCCATATTCGGCAAGGGCCCCGATAGGGCGAAGGAGACGGGGATAAGCACCAGCGCGATCAGCCAGAACCGCCAGGTCTTGATAGTTTCAGCAAAACTCAGCCCCGTGGGGGAAGCGCTCGCGCGAAGCTGGGCTGGCGTCGACTCCGATATCGGGCGCTCACGATACAACAACATAGCGGCCGGCAGGGCGATCAGGATCGGCAAGAGACCGATTCCCACGAACGCCCCACGCCAGCCGAAGGTGGGAATAAGCCAGGCGATCAAGGGCTTGCAGAAGAAGCCGAATATGCCCGTCCCCATCATGGAGATGCCGAGGGCCAAGCCCTTACGCCAGTCAAACCGCTGATTGACGGCGACCGTCCAAGTGATTGGCAAGGTGCCTGCGCCGACCAGCGCCGCCACGGCCCACTGGATGTAATAGAGCGTCAGGGAGCCATTGGAGAATCCCAGGCTCATATAGCTGAAGGCGAATAGCACCAAGGAGGTGATCGCCACGCGGCGCGCGCCGAACCTCCCGGCGAGAAACCCGGCGGCTGGACCGGCGACCAGCACAACCAGCGTGGTGATCGGCAGGGCCGAGAAAATCTCGACCAAACTCCAGTGAAACGTCTTCATCAGGTGCGGCGCGAAGGCGCCCAGCGTGTAGAAGGGCAAGGGCGAAAGCCCCAGGCCGATACCCAGCAGCGAGGAGAGGACCACGGGCCAGCCGGCCTTGAACTCGGTATAGTCCGTCACCCGCATGAACTCGCTTCCTCATACAAAGCCCCAGTTGGGGCGGCGCGGCTTCAGATTGGCAAGGACGCCGGGGGGCTTGTCCACCTTGCGGGCGCCTCTCAGCCTAGCCGGACGTCCGAAGACTCGGCCCATGCTAGAAAAGCGGCGCGTTTTGCTCGATTTGATTATGCGATAGACTTACATCCGAGGCGACTCCGGCCATCGCGCGCCGGATGAGCGCAACGGGTTACGGAGGCGAAGATGGACGGATCGCAGGAGACGCCGCTGACAGGCCAGGCTGTGCGGACCACGCCGGTCTATGACGGCCTGCCCGATTCGCGCGTCGTCGGCCGCCACGGCGTCTACCCCGAAGCGGATCATGACGATCTGGCGCGGATCAACTTCCTGGCCCAGCTAAACCGTCATCTGGCGACCCAGGTCATGCCCTTCGTGAAGACGGCGTGGGAGCGGCGGGCGGAGCCCAAGCTTAAGGCTAAGCTCGGCCGCGCGCCCAAGGATCGGCACGAGGTGCGCAAGGCCCTTTTGGAAGACCCGATGTTCTGCACCTGGTCCGCCCTTCGTCGCCTGACCATGGAACAGCGCCAACAGGCCGGCCGCTTCGCCGTCATCCGTCAGGCGGAGGCGCTGGCGGCGCGAGTCGAGACGGTGCTGGACGGCGATAACCGGCTAAAGCTCGACCCCGCCGTAAAAACACCCCGCTATGTCTCCGCCGTAGATCACCACTGCATGCCCGGCAGCTATCATACGGAGTTATTTGACGGCGATGTCTCGGCGGCGGCCAATTATGATCTGGGCCTCTTCATCACCGCTGGCGGCCTGCTCGGCAAATGGTCGGACGGCGGCGGCCGGGCGATTGTCGATTGGGTGCGCAAGGAAAAGCCGGACTGGCGCCCAACCCGCATCCTCGATATCGGCGCCACGCTCGGCCACAATGTCCTGCCCATCGCCAAGGCTTTTCCGGAGGCGGATGTGATCGCGGTGGATGTGGGCGCGCCCATGCTGCGATACGGCGCGGCGCGGGCCAAGGCCATGGGGGTGGAGAATGTGCGCTTCATCCAGGCGGATGGGGCTGATCTTTCCCAGTTCGAAGACGCGAGCTTCGACTGGATTCAGACCACCATGTTCCTGCACGAACTGTCGCTGACCTCCATGAAGGCGATCTTTGCGGAATCCCACCGCCTGCTGCGGCCCGGCGGCGTGGTGCTGCATGTGGAGCAGCCGCAGTATACGCCCGACATGCCGCTTTATGAGCAGGCCATGCGGGACTGGGACGCCTTCTATAACAACGAGCCGTTCTGGAGCACGCTGCACGAGATTGATCTGGACGCGCGCCTGACCGAGGCGGGCTTCAGCGCGCAAAAGCTGATCCACGATAAGGTCAGCGCCGACGCCCGCGACATCTTCCCCGCCGCCATGGACGACAAGGTGGAAGACTTCGGCCGCCGCGCCGCCTGGCGTCTTCTGGGAGCTGAAAAGTGAGCCTTGAGCAGGCCATCCTGGAAGCCGGCCGCAAGCCCGCCGGCAAGCGCCCCTATTTTTTCAACCCCGACGTCGAACGCGTGCTCGCCATCACCATGGCGGCCGTTCAGGAATTGGCCGTGGCGCGGGAACGGATCGACACGCTTGAGCGACTTTTGCAAGCCAAGGGCGTGCTGGGCTCCGAAGACATCGACACCTTCAAGCCGACCCCCGAACAGCACGCCGAACGCGCCCTGATGAGCCAAGCCTATATCGCCCGAATCTTGCGCATCGTTCAGCAGGAGGGCGAGGCCATAGCCGCCGCCGAAAAAGGCGACCTCTATTCCGAAGAGGTGGCGCTGGAAGTGGCGGCGGAAGTCCCGCGCGCGCGATAAGGCCGACGGCAAGGTCAAGCCGACCCACATTCCCCATTTTCTGGCTTGCGGATAAGTTTTTTTGCTTTGCGCCTGGGCTACGGATAGGGGAGGCTTCGATCGATGGCGGTTGATCGACGATCAAAATGACGTGGACTGAAGGGGCATGGCGTTTTCAGAGCTTGCGTCGGCCGTCCGTCATTCCCGGATTTGGACTGACCTTCGGCGTCACCCTGTTAGGCTTATGCCTAGTCGTGCTCATTCCGCTGACGGCGGTGCTGGCCCGCAGCGCCTTAATGGGCTCGGCCGCTTTCGCCCAGGCTGCGTTCTCGGCCCGCGCGCTCCACGCTTACGGGCTGTCCCTGTCCGCCGCCCTGATCGGCGCCAGCGTCAACGCCGTCTTCGGCCTTGCAACCGCCTGGGTCCTGGTGCGCTACGCTTTTCCCGGCCGCGCGATGCTGAACGCCCTGGTGGACCTGCCCTTCGCCCCGCCGACCGCCGTCGCGGGGATATCCCTGGCGGGCCTCTATGGCGCGACGGGATGGATCGGCCGTCTCCTGGCGCCTTTGGGGATAAAGGCGGCTTATAATGAGTTGGGCGTCGTCATCGCTCTCACCTTTGTGGGTCTGCCCTTTGTAGTGCGGACAGTTGAGCCCGTCCTGCGCGACCTGGCCAGTGATGTAGAGGAGGCGGCGGCCAGCCTGGGCGCAGATCGGCTCCAGATCCTGGCCCGGGTGGTCTTACCCGCCCTTGCGCCCGCCTGGATCACCGGCTTTGCGCTCGCCTTCGCCCGCGCGGTAGGCGAATACGGCTCGGTCATCTTCATCGCAGGGAACATGCCTTATAAGACCGAGATCGCGCCGCTTCTGATCACCATCGAACTGGAGCAGTTTGATTACGGCTCCGCCTCCGCCATCGCCGCCGTCATGCTCGCGATCGCCTTGGCTATGCTCCTGACCATCAATGGCGTCCAGGCCTGGGCCGAGCGTTTCGCCAAATGAGCAAGCCCCTTTACGGCGCGACTGAGGACCCGGTCTGGGTTCGATATGGCTTGATCGCCTTGGTCGTCGCCTTTGTCGGGCTGATGCTGGTCCTGCCCCTTATCGCGGTCTTCGCACAGGCCCTGGCCAAGGGCCTGCAGGGTTCGCTCAAAGCCCTATCGGACCCGGACGCCCTGGCGGCCATCCGCCTCACCCTCATGACCGCCGCTATCGCCGTGCCGTGCAACACCTTCCTCGGCGTCTGCGCCGCCTGGGCCATCGCCAAGCAAGACTTCCTATTCAAGAGCGTGCTGATCAGTCTGATCGATCTGCCCTTTTCCGTCTCGCCGGTCGTGGCCGGCCTGGCCTATGTGCTGGTGTTCGGCCTGCAGGGCTGGTTCGGCCGCTGGCTGGAGGCGCATGATATCAAGATCATCTTCGCCATTCCGGGCATCGTGCTGGCCACCGTCTTCGTCACCTTCCCCTTCGTGGCGCGGGAACTGATCCCGCTGATGCAGGCGCAAGGACGCGATGAGGAGGAGGCCGCCGTCTCGCTGGGCGCCGGGGGCCTGACCACCTTTCTGCGGGTGACCGCGCCCAATATCCGCTGGGGCCTGATGTATGGCGTACTTCTCTGCAACGCCCGGGCTATGGGGGAGTTCGGAGCAGTCTCGGTCGTGTCGGGCCATATTCGCGGGGTGACGGACACCATGCCTCTGCATGTCGAGATCCTCTATAATGAGTACGACATGGTGGGCGCCTTTTCTGTCGCGGCCCTACTTTGCCTCCTGGCCATCGCCACCCTTGTGCTGAAGGCTGTTGTTGAGCGCCTGCAGCCGCAACTGACGAACGCCACAGCGCCCCAGACGGCGCCCACCCGCCCATGAGCCTTTCGGCCCCCTCCGCCACCTCCGTCACGCTAGAGAGCGTCCACAAGCGGTTCGGCCGTTTCGCCGCACTGAACGGTGTAAGCCTGGATATCGCGGCGGGAGAGTTGCTGGCCCTGCTCGGCCCCTCCGGCTCAGGCAAGACGACGCTGCTTCGCATCATCGCGGGCCTGGAGTTCCCGGATGAGGGGCAGATACGTTTCGGCGATCAGGAGGTCACCTTCGCTCATGCCGCCCAGCGGGGCGTGGGTTTCGTTTTTCAACAATACGCCCTGTTCAAGCACATGACGGTGGCTAAGAACATCGCCTTCGGTCTGGACGTGAGGCGCGGAGCCGCCAAGCCCGGCGCGCTAGAGCGTGCGGCGCGGGTTGAGGAACTCTTGAAGCTTGTGGAGCTTGAGGGCTTGGGCGGGCGCTATCCGTCGCAACTCTCGGGCGGACAGCGACAGCGGGTCGCCCTGGCCCGGGCGCTGGCGGTCTCGCCGCGTATCCTTCTGCTCGATGAGCCATTCGGCGCCCTGGACGCCACGGTGCGCAAGATGCTGAGGCGCGAGCTTCGCCGCCTACACGACTCCACCGGCCTGACCACCGTCTTCGTGACCCATGATCAAGAAGAGGCGCTGGATCTAGCCGACCGTATCGCGCTTCTGAACGGTGGCCGGATCGAACAGGTGGGGCCGCCGGCCGCAATTCTGGATCAGCCGGCAACACCCTTTGTCGCCGGGTTCGTCGGCCAGTCAAACGCGCTTACGGGTGCGGTGAAGGGTGGCGTTTTTCGCTTTCAGGGGGCGTGCCTGCCTGCGCCTGGCCTGGCCGACGGTCCGGCGACGGCCTTTGTGCGCCCCGATCAACTCTCACCTGACGCCGAGGGGGTTCCAATCCGATTGCAAAGGGTTACACCGCGCGGTCCTCTGTTATGGCTCGACGCCGTAACGCCCGACGGTCAATTGATCGAAGTCGCTCTGGTGCGCCAGGGGGCGGCGATGTTGGAGGCAGGAACGGCCTTACGGCTAACGATCCGCGAAGGACATGTGTTCGCCAAAGGCTAGGAACTCCGCCTTTTCATCGCCTCTATCAGTGCGGTTTGTAGATCCGGTCGAACGCACCGCCGTCGGCGAACTGTTGCGCCTCTACCTTAGGCCAGCCGCCGAAGTCGACGATGTTTGTCATGGTCACCTTGGGGAAACGGGCGCCGTACGCAGCCAGCACCTTGGGGCTGCGGGGGCGATAGAAGTTCTCAGCCACGATGGCCTGGCCCTTGTCAGTGTAAAGGCCGCGCAGATAAGCCTCAGACACCGCCAGCGTGCCGCGCTTGGCCGTCACCTTATCCACCCAGGCCACGGGCGGTTCGGCCAAAATCGACAGGGACGGGATGACGATATCGAACTTGCCGGGGCTTTCGGCCTGGGCCAGAAAGGCCTCATTCTCCCAGGCGAGCAGCACATCGCCCAGTCCCCGCTCC
>Ga0116226_10001092_pt1 | contig 23580 bp, 19 predicted proteins | sample S1TSphfallax_FD_89692 | JGI IMG/M metagenome (GOLD analysis project Ga0116226, IMG submission 89692) | Host-associated microbial communities from peat moss isolated from Minnesota, USA - S1T2_Fa - Sphagnum fallax MG | ecosystem: Host-associated > Plants > Peat moss > Unclassified | place: USA... | reverse complement strand
TTTATGATTTAACCTTTTGTTTAGATAGAGATTTTGTGTTGTTATAAATAACATGGGCATTATATTTAGATTCATAATTAAATTATCTTTTGATTAAAACATTTTATTTTTTTTTGTAAAATATTATTCAAATGGATTGTAAATCTATTTAAAGTTTCAAATCCATTTCATGTTTATAAATGATGATGTCCAATGCAATTCAACATTATCTATTATAATTAGGACAACATGATAATGGTTGTGCGAAGTTTGTATAATTGCATTATAAGTTACAATTTAATTGTTTAGTATTACTAAAATCAATTACCATACAATTGCTTTGAAACCCAAACTTAGACACTTGGTTGCAAATTAGTCACTAAATCCTTTATTTTCATTTCAAAATTCATTACTCAAATGGATGAATGAAATAATTAAAGATTATGTTCGTTAAAATAATTGTAAAATAATTATAAATAAGTTGTAAAAGGTATTAACAAATATCATTCGTTGACAAATGGATGAAAAGTTATGTTGGCATTTTGTCCACCACGTTGGAATTTTGTTTGCCCCATTGGAATGTGCAAGAGAATTTGACATGCCGATTAGTTGCAAAAAAGTTGCATATAATTGCATGTGAGTTGCATTGTATGTACAATATTGTATACAACATAAGGTGTCTATTGCAATTATTGTAACTACTGCAACTTGTCCGTTAGCACTCAAGGTTGTATAAATATCATGAGCTACAAATGTGTGTTGCAATTGGAAAACCCAATTGTAAAACCCTATATTTTCTCATAATGAAGACTTGTAATTTGAATACATGGAATGAGTTACAAGCTTCAAAATTTATCAATTATACATGTTGCCAACATTAATTTTATACTGACCTACTAAAACCCTAAACCTAAAATGTATTCAAAGTTTAAATTTTTTTAATATGAGTTCATTTATTTAAATATTTGATGGGAATTTTATTTCCATGGAAGTTTTTATTACATTTATAGTTCAAACGCATATATCCCATGGTTTGTCATATTAATAAATGCTCCACGTGCCAATTGGATTTAGATTTCACATCTAAAAATTTACACATTTGCTCATGGTCATATATATTTTTCACTTTTGAAATAAATCACATGCAATAGGATAGGTTGACATATGCATCGAAATTCATTTACATAGCACATGCATATGTATGTATGGTGGGTATTTAGTAAAAAAATGCATTCTTTCATTTAAATGGCCAAAAGATGGAATGCATACATATGACACTAATAGATGGCACATCAATATTGCAATCACATTGTTTCATGCATCATCCACCTACTTGTGGTATGGATGTAACAATGTTACTTATAGTTCTTATGATACATATAATACATGTGTTCCATATGTGTTACATATGGCCCATATCGTCAAATGGGAACAAATTGTACTTATGAGGCATGTGGAACATGGTGCATATGGGACACATGGGACATGTGGCACTTTTGGTGGATATGGTGCGTGTGGGACATGTGTTACATATGTGGATGATAAATGTGGGACATTTGTTGCAAATGTTGCGTGTGGGATATATGTTACACATGTCCCTTATTTGCAAATGGTTCACACATCAATGGACCTTCCAAATGAATATAAACATACGTTTACAAGTGGATCCAAAAATAAAATAAGGCCCATTCCAAATGTTCAGGATTTTGTTAGATCATGTGCATATGAATAAACATGGCTTTGCATACAAATCGAAATGTAGAACACATTAGTAAATACATAAACCTTTCTACAAGATGAATCTCACACATTATAATAGAATTTTCAAATATATGTCCCACATATCTACCTATCCATTTCAATAGATTATCCACAAATTCAAATCTATAGCCCTTGCACATGATTTTCAATTTATGGGGTACAAATATGGGTCACAAATTTCATGTAATTGGTTTTCATATTAACGTAACTAGGATGATAGATGCCTAATACACATATCTTTATGAAGGAGAAATATGGTTTTAAAAATAAGTTGGCCATTAGTAAAACGTCAATACAATACACAAATGTGCATTGATTGTATGGTATCCAATTATGGCACTTGTTCCATATTTCACATGTGCGGGTATAATAATCAACAATAGTATCCAAGATATTAAGGGTCTTGATATTTATGAAATGAAATTTTTAAAAATTGCATTTTTTTCATGGCCTTAAACATGCCTAGTGGTACAATGTACGTATGTCACTGCTTTCTCAGTCCTATTCCCCAATCCATTTTGTAATATATTCTATTCCACATAATTTTTATTACCATAATTTCCATAATTGTGATTTGTTTTAAATGTCCCTTCGACACCTTTTCTAATATTGTTTTAAACCTAGGCATTTTTATTATGGTTCGATTATCATTCTACAAATGCACCTTATATTATCGTTAATGATGTTTAATGAATCAAATATAAATCAAACCCCATCCTTTTTTCTTGGCCTCAAGTTGTCGACTGATATCTATATGATATATATTTTTGTTATTTATTATTGTTTTGCCCAATTTTCCACAATAAAATATGTCAATCTTAGTGTTTGATGACTTTTTATTTTGCATGGTTGACTTTAAAACTACTATCAACTTGTTGTTGTGATTTTTTCATTATTGTTTGCCATTTTATTTTTTCTCAATGACCTATCACCAATAGTTTTTTTCTAAGATTCATATACATTGCGCCAATCATCGTTGATCTGATAGGCTTTGTGTGGCTTAACTCATATGTTTTCTTCTTTTTGTTTAAATTTTCTTGTCCCCCTATTTTTATAAACATTCTACACCATTTTCCATTACAATTAAAAATAGTCGATCTATTTTGTATTTAAGGGCTTGCTTCCACATTTTTTTGTTGGAAAAATATTCATTTCTTTTTCATATGGCCTATTAGGATCAAATCCATGCCATTATGGTTTCCCAACTCTCAATAAATTGCTTTCCAGATTAATCTCCAATTTTTCATTTGTGTGGTGTACCCATTATGTTAATGCATTTCAAATACTTTTGGTAAGGTAATTGAATTTTTTTGTTGTGTTATGAATGTTTTTAATAATCACATATACTCATTTTTTCGACTTTCATAATATGCAACACAATCCATGAAAAGGCATATTCATTGGATACAATAACCCTCCTTGGTTTAGTCTTTCAAGGCTAACCTTGTCATTAGAAAAATCCACCCATGAAGTTTTCACTTTTATTTCCTTATGTGTGGTTTAATTTCTCATTTTGGTATGTGCCATTTCATATTTGTCGTTGCTTGTTGCACCCTCTTAACCATTTGAGTTCATGCATTGCATTCGAATTGTATTCCATTATTTGCATTCTTGCTCTTTTATTTTGATTTCAGTTTTTTCAATTTTATCATTGTGCTCCTAGAAATATGGCAACATTTCATGCTACTTGTAATTCGGACTTTACCATCACAATGGATGAATCAAGGACGATGTCTATCTTTGAACATTATTTGTGCACTATGTTTGTTTTTCAGTTAGGTTCTTTACATATATCCAAAGACATCTTGTATGATTCTAATAACTTGGTTTTGAGTTTGTTGTACTAGATTTTTACCATCTCCTCTCAAGGTTGCTAATGGGTTGTTGGCTATGGCCAATATTGCATTGTTGGCAATAGTTTGAATCACAACTCTCAAAACACCATTCTCACATTGGGAATCGCAAGTTTTGTTGTCAAGATTGTAAAAGATGAACACAAAGTGTTGAACACTCTCCCTCAATCTTCAAACATTCCCACATCTTCTATTTTCATTAAACTTTTTGATTCCTCCTCAAATGACGGCTTGCCACTCGATGGTTCTCCGATGAGATCATTGATTATGAGTTTTTAATGTCACGTCTCACATTTACCACAACCCTCTAGCCCTACATGTAGTATTCAATTTTTTGTCTCTTACTTCCATGCCATGGTGCTACTATGACATACCTCCAACAAGTTGTGAAATTTGGATTATAACAACATACCTTTTTAGAAAGTTAAATTCTTGCTTATTGCTTGAAATGGAAATGTCTTTTTAGAATTGCCACCATGCTTCTAACTATGCATAGGCCTTTGCAAATGTAGGGCATAAATAGAAAGTATGATGGCCATGCTTGGTGCAAGGTGATCACAACCAATATCAAAAATAGTTTTGGGCTTAGCTTCAGGAAAGCTCGTTGCTTGGGTCACTTTGCGATGTTTGCATGACAAGTGTGAGGACTTTGTGCACACTGGCTTTCACAATGAAATCTTTTGGTGTGGTGAGTGCACACATATTCCAGTCATGGGTTAGATGGCATTGTCTCCATTTGCTTCTTCCTTTGCATGCAAATTCTGTCATTCTCATCCCATGTGTGTGGCAAAGTGTCTTAAATGAATTTATTATGTTATGCATAGACTACCAACAATCACTAGAACAATTATTCATTTTAAGGTCCATAAGCTTCATGTGGCAGATGACAAGTGAAGGGAGTTTATGGACAAGACTGTAAGGTTGATTGTAGAGGAGGTCGAATGCACACCTAATGTGAAGATATATGTGATATCATTGGGTGCTAACAAGGCCTTCTTGGCTACACATTTGTTTGATGATAATGGTGATGGCAATATGGAGCTTTTGAACAATGAACAACTAGAACAAATCCAAAACAAGTTTTTAGAACTGAGTTTGCCCAACGTTTGTAACTTAGTTGTTGTTTTCAAATGTCGTGCAAGTCATGGCTATATTGATAGCATCCTTGAATTGAAGTCTAAGAATTACTATGATTACATCCATGAATGTTGCTTCCGAAATCAAATTATAAGACAAAAGGTTCTCATTTCAAAATGTTGATAAATGGCGTGGGGAGTGGAGCAAGCCTCATCATGCAATGTAACTTGGAGGGCATTTGTAGAATGCTTGGATCATGTTTGATTATGTGAAATGTGTTGTTGGTTAGACAACAATGGTTTGTCATGTGTATGATCTTACTTATTGTAAAGTGATGACCATTTCAATTTGTGACATGTAATCTAAGGACACCGAAGCTCAACATATCACATGCACAAAACTTAATGAGATTGTGTTAAAACACTGGTTTCCAAAACCAAATTTTAATGGATTCATGGTTGATAGTGTAAGCCAATTAAAATGATATCAAAATTGTTTATGGTTTTGGGGACCCTTTTGTCAAGATGGTTAATAAAGAACACACTTGTTTAGTCCATTCGATTTAATCGCTCAATAGGCACACCAAAAATTTGATCAAACTTGAGTTGCAAGATCAACACAACGTTTTATGCCACCAATATAAGAATGCAAAATCCCTTGTGAAGGCTGACAATTTCTATGCTACAATTCATTATTGGTGGTTGTCATTAAGGGCTACTTTGGAAGCAAATCTCCATGAGCTTGCAAATTGGCTTAACTTTTGGCATTTTTGTGTCAAGTAATGGGGAGGTTTCATGGTCCATGTGAACATTTCACCTACGAACTTCCTATGACTCCCTTTTTTTTTTAAAAATTCAAAACTAGAATTCCATTTGCATTCGAGTTCCATCTGCACTTCATTTCCATCTATGCTTCTATCTATGTTGTGACATTTCACATTTTGATGATATTTCCTTTCTATTCTTTTGTAGAAGTTCAATGATGAAGAATGGGCTGACATGCCCACTTGCAATTTGGCCAAAATTGTGCATAACAATTGGTTGCAACAATTGAGAAAACACAGCACTTGTCTGTAAATAGTGACGTCTGACGACTACATTCATGCTTTCAAATAATCTACATTGTATAGACAATACTTGTAAGGTGGTCAATTTGGTCATGGTCCTAATAGGAATTAATTATTGTTGAGGAGGGCTTTAGGGTAAAGTGATCATGCTAGACTTGCCACATTAATGGCAAATTACACATCTAGATCATCCTTCATAAATCGCCTAACAAACCTCAAGGGAGAAGAGGTTTTTGGGTCTTCCAAAAGACTTGCTAATTCAGTGCAAAACATTGAATTACATAATAAGGTGGGCAACATTCAATACGCCATTGGTTGTCAACACAAATATTTTTTTTCAATTCCAGGCCACCTTGAAATACCAAAAGGTAACAACTTACTAGAATTAGAGGGCGGTTGTTGCATGTCAACATCATTCGTAATATTGGGTTCCATAATACTCAAATGCAAAGCAAGGATCAACCTTTGAAAATTTATAAGTGAAACTCATGCTCCATGTTACTTAGGTTTCTAGGTACAATATTACAACGGATCATTCGAGCACCATAAACATTGGTTTTGTCCAAATGACTTGAATCATTGCGTTAGTGGAACATTGCAAAAATTTGTAGTTACTAGGCATGTAGTTCCAACTTTATGGCCCATCCATGTTCTTTAGGTGGCCTTGGGACATATGTGCAATTTGAACATGTATATCACATATTGTAGTTGTTTATTTTCTATGGGCTCACATAAGACTTCACTCATTACTACACGTGGAATTGGGATGAGGTTCAACATTTGTTACAATGCTCTTAAGTCTTAGGACTCTATTGAAAATACATCACAAATGTGTCTATATCAAATCAATTGTGTAAATTTCATTCATGAAGCTTACAATAAAACTTTTGACAATCATAATGTGTTTCCTTGTATATTGTCTCTTTGTGTATAATATCATAATACCTTGACCATTTCACAAATATTTCTCAACCATGCAGTTTCCACCCATTTTAGCAATTCTTAAAATCAAATAATTTTTTGACCCTTAAACATTATGAATATTGGTTGCACCAAGGATTATGAAGTGCATATTTTTATTTATTTTTGTCTTTAATCCCTCACTTGAGGTTGCATTCAAAAAAATTGTTAGCCAAGCCCATGTTTAAAGTCAATAACCCTTTATTGATACCAACAAATATTTTTGTGATGTGGCAAAATATTCCATGACACACATCAAATATTTTTCCATGTCATTTGAAATTTGCCACATGGAAAAAGAATATATCAAGAATATTCCATGATATGGCATGGAATATTTTTGAAAACTTTGTCCTATTCAAGTGAACAAGCTCACATACTCATGTGAGCCTACTTGCCTGCTCACCCACTAATGTTGTTGCTAAGAAAAAAATCTATAACTACTTTCGGATCATTGGTTGTGATTTAGAAAAGGATGAAAAATGAACCTATTTAGATGAAATTGGAGTTGGAGGAGGAGAAAAACTTTATGCAACAGCTACACAAGGCAACATTAAGGAAAAACCTAAACCCAATTTGGATTATGTAATTGACAACATCCAAGTTGAACCTATTGTGTTTATTGAACCTATAATACCCATTACAAAACCTACACAACTTGTAGTTGTAGCTACAAAATCATCCCAACCTATTCAACACGTAGTTGAATTTGTGCAAATACAAAACCCATAGTTTTTTAGATTCCAACCTATCCCATTTTCTAGTCATTCCACTAAAAACTTGTGACAAATTAATATGTTTTTAGAGCAAGTTGCTCAAAATGCCACAACATGGTCAAGGACATTGCAAGAACTTTCAAATCTTAATATTGAGCTTGAGCAAGTAAAAAAAACATGTCTAAGACCCACAACCACTTGCAACCTTGTAGCCTAAAACTAAAGACAATGTAGAAGACTTTGAAGAATTGTAACAAAGAATTGGTCACAATCAAGGGGCAAATGAATAGGGTCGAACATGAGAACCAAAACATGTCCAATAAGTTGAAAGAGGCAAAACAAGTTGTTAGGAAATTTGAAAAACCCATAGCAAGAATATGTCGAACTCAACTAGTTCAAATGGAAAACCCACAACAATCTAAAGCGTCTCCAAGCTAATTTGGAGCGAATGACGTGGGAGTACACCAAAATGGAGGAGTCCAGTATGTAAAACAAGGTGTCATAATTGGTTTGGGACAACAAGTAGTTGCTCACATAAAGTTTGAAAAGGAAAAACAAAATTTGATTGCCCAAATCCAAGATTGAAAAGGTTAGTATGAAATAACTAAGGTACAATTGAGTAAACCCAACCCCATTTTACTTGTTAGGATGAACAATAGGTTGAAGGAGTTTGAAGATTTATTGATGGACAATACACTATTCAAAATGCATAATCAAACCTTGGAAGATAGAAATCCCAAGTGGAAGGAATGGTGGCAAACTATTTAGGAGTTCATAAAGGAGTAGATTCAAGAGAATATGGAACTAGTTCACTTTAATGAACAAAGTTACCAACTTGAGTTGCATGCATACCAAATCACATTCCTTAATTTTAAGTACAAACCCTTAGTTTTGTATCTATGGAGATTGGAACTAGTAGTAGAGTTCTAGCAATGCCATATGTGGTATAACCTATTGCCATTACCAAATCGGTTAATCCACTAAGAGGTGGAATAGGTTAAGAGATCATACCATTACATGTTTAAACTTTTACTATACTTGTTCAAGTTGCCATTGTTGCCAATGAACTTGTGAAAGGTAGTGACAAATTTGACAAGGAATAGGTTGAACCTATTAATCCTTCATTCACCATATTAGACAATAGAGTAGAATCTTTGGAATTCTGATTTGTTAGTTTACCTTTGACCCCACACCAGATAGGTATAGGTCAAGAGATTACTTTAATATCAAGTACCCCACATGCCTCGAAGGTATTCATGACATCCATAACAACCTTGGAAGACACACCTAATGGACAAAAGATTATAGTGCTTCAAATTCTGAGCCAAACTTGTGGAGGAAGTAGGTGCTGAACTTGTCGAAGGAGCCATCAACTAACTTGTTGCAAAAGACCAAGCTAACCTAGGACTTCGGGCTAACATTTTCAAAGGGGGATAATGCTACTCAAATTTAGCAACATGTGATCTAATAGGTCAAAAATGTGAGTAGGTTGTTAAACCTAACATGTGACTTAACCTAACATGTAGTATTCACCTAATTGGTTACTGAACTTGATAGGTAATATTATATTGGGTCAAGAAGATAGGTTGACAGGTTAGTCAATAAGTAGTCTACAAAATATGTAGTTGAAGTAGTTAGATAAAATAGAACTTGGCAGAACATGTAGTTGAATAGGTAGTTAAATAGGGTGTAGTTTTTTGAAATTTTGGACTATTAGTCTAAGTACTAACTAATGATTGTTTATAATGGTTAATTATGATTGTTATATTTTGAAATATTTAGTACAAGACTAGGAGGATAAACCCATTTTTAAAACTTTTGATTTCATTTTTGATTATGCGTTTCATTTTTTCACTTATAGAACATCAATTATTTTCTTCAACCAACTTTCTTCAAGTTTTTAATAATTTGTATATTTCAATTTTGGATTTGTAGTTGCTTTTAGTTTTAATAAAAAAATTCATGTACTTGTTGATTTTAAAAAAACATTTTGCTGAAAAATTCATAAGTTGAATAACCTTAATGGGAATAAAAAAAACCCTTTAACAACCATGTGTTCAACATAAAATACAACCCGATTACCCAATAAGTAATGTTTGAATTTGTGTAAGGCATAGACCATCATTAAGGTTTCCCTCTCAATAATAATATAGTTACTCTCAATTGAATTTAATAATCTAGATGCATACATAACTAGTTGATCAAACTTACCTATTGGGTTCTGAGCATGTATGACTCCTATTGTTAAGTGAGATGCATATGAGTGAACATAAAACTCAAGCTCCCAATTTGGACTAATCAATATAGGGGCTTGTACATATTGGTTTTTAATATCCTCCCAAACATTTTGACATTTTGTAATCCATTCAAAAATTTCAAACTTCTTGAGAAATTTGGTAATTGGTGACATAATAGAGGCAAAGTTTTTTGATAGAACACCTATAAAACTATGCCATCCCATTGAAAACTTGGATTTCTTGGGGGTTAGTAAGTATTTTCATGTTTATCAAGACCCACTTTCTTCATATCCATAACTTTCCCTTCTTTGGACATTATGAAACCTAAGATGGTTCCTGAACATACCATGAATGCACATTTGTTTAGGTTTAGGCTAATACCCAAAAATTTACACTGGAGAAATCATTTTTTGAGTTTCTCAAGTTGAGTTGACAGGCCATTGAAAATTGTAAAATCATCCAAAAAAAATTTCATGAATACATCAATGTTCTTTCAAAATGCTTTAGTTTTTACCCTTTGATAAGTGGGCGGTCCATTTTTGACACCAAATGGCATCACAACCCACACAAAAGCCCCCTAATTGTAATAAAAACAATTTTGTGTTGATCTTTTAGTGTAATCAAAATCTGATGATATCTTGAAAATTCATCTAGAAAGGTATAAACCTCATGCCCAACAATTGTGTTAATAACTTCAACATAAAAAGAAATGGGTAAGGATTTTTCTTTGTTGTTGCATTGAACTTCCTAAAATCAACACAAATTTTCAACTTCCCATTCTTCTTGGGAATAACCACTATTGAAGATAGCCAAGTTGCTTCCTAAATTAGTTTGATAAAACCAGTAGCAAGTAAATTATTTATGTTTTGCTTGACTATGGTAGCACAATTAAGATTCAACCAGTGCTTTGTTTGATGAACAAGTGGTATTGTGGTATCTAAATTAATCCTATGTTGAACAATCTTTAGTGGAACACCTTTCAAGTTTTTGTACGTCTAAGCAAATGCATCTAAGAATTATTTTACAAGCTCAATTAGTTGTTATATGATAACTAGTTCAAGTGTAGAGTTCCTTTTCACTTGTTACACATTTTCCTTGGTGCCCAAATTGATTTTGGTTATTTATTTTTCTTTAGTAACCGTCCAACCAACTATGGTTAAATCTTGTATTCATTTTCAAAAAGGTGTCATCAATCATCATCTCCCCCACTTTTGGATGGAATTTTTTTTTTCAAGTAGGTGTTATTTAACAATGTAAGGTGGGATAACTAAGTCAATAACTAAAATACATATTAATTCAAAAGGTTGTTTGGAACCAGTTTTATTATATTAAGATTTGGCATGTGGAATAGTTTAGAAATTGGTTTAATATGAGTTGGTACTTTTATATTTCCTATTGAAAACATGTTTAATTTTGTAATAAACATCACATCCTCCTCTTCACATGATATTCTAGAATGGAAATCATAACATATTAAAACTTTTGTTCTTTTGGTTTGAACACCAAATTTCTTAGTAATAGGTATGGTTCCTATTGTACATGTTCCCTATATGGTAACAATATTAGTTCCCCAATCATGGGATACTTAACATCTCTCAACCATAGGCATCCTAGCAACATTGAATAACTAGAATCTAGAACAATATTGTTGATAACAATAAATGTAAATGTATAAGGAATACCATGAACAAATATTTTCAAATCCCTAATAAGACCAAGTGGTTTAACTATAGTTTGATTTGCCATACACATATTATAATGCGTTAAATTAAGTTTTTACAAACTTAATTGTATATTCAAGTTTTTAGTAATGATCTTGACTTTAAAACCTCCGTCAATTAACACATCATCAATAAAGTTTTAACTAACATGGATTTGAATCATTCCCATCTAGTGGTCAATGGCCATTATTGCATAGGCAGGTTCAGGTTGCATTGATTGAACAAACTTAACTGGTTTAAAAATATATCTTTTGATGTTTGGCATAATCTTCAATAGTTGTCCCAAGTTGATTACATACTTGGTCTCCAAAACTTGAGTTCTAACGTCTTTCAAAATCTTGTTTGGTAATGTTGTTTGTGCAATCAACTAAATAGGTCACTTGCTAGTAACCAATTGACTTAATGGTTCTAATAAACTTGTTTAATTTAAATGAAATGGTCCGTTAAACTCAATGCGTGCTTGTGATATTGATTCACTCCCATGTAAGTCCTTGATAGTACGGACAAAAGATTCATGCATTTGTTCTTTAGTTTGCCAATCAATTGTTGTTTTTGCCTTCACTGATTCATGTTTTCTAAATACATGTTATAGTACTTAGCTACGGGTCATGACAACAACAACTACATTAATTGATACATTATCAAAGTTAGAGGGGTTTACTACTATAATGGCAATAGTGGTTGGCTTAGTTTGAAACATGTTATGAACTTTTCGTCTTTCTCAGACAATCAAGTGCATGGTGTTCAAAGTTAAAAAAAATAGTGCATGGATATTTCAATGCTAATCTAGTTGGTTTAACACGTTGTGCAAAAACTTCAACTATTAGTTCAGCAACTTTGGTGGGAACAAGTACAAGTTATTATCCTTTTTTGTTGTGATAGGTTTCTTTGACATGACCAAATTTACCACAATTTGAACATGTAAGCATCAACTTACTAGTAGTATAAGTGATTATAGGTTGTGTAATTAGTTTGGACTCTAGGTGAGTTACCAAGGTGTTGTATTTTGTTATGATCGGTCCACTTTCTTCACAAATCATTACAACTTCCTTATGCTTGATAAGGGTATTACTTGCCATACATGTTGTTGTTAATTTAAGGTATGATTGTAAAAATGCTCTAAAAATAATAGTAAGGAACACATCAATAACCTTTACTTGCAAAAAGTTAGCAAGTTTTAGCAAATGTTCATAATAAACTCTTACCCATTCACCAACTTGTCGTTGGAAGTTTTTAGCTACATATAAAAAATTTCATTGTTCTTTAATTTGGAAAGGTTTGCAAAATGCTTACTCCAACTCCTCAAAAGTGCAATTGGGATGACCTTGTACAAAGTTTTCGCCCCACTTTAAAATATTGTTCATAAAGTGAAACCAAAAAGGTTGATGATATCAACTTCCACAATCTCCCCATTAACTTTGATTGCTTTTTGAAAATTCTAATGTGAACATCATGATCAATATCCTTCACATATGTTGGATATTGAATTTTTTTTATATGGTAGTTTACTAGTTAGTTTAGATTGAATTGTAACTAGTGGGTACCATGGTGGCATGAACTTTCTTGGATCAAATGTCAGTCATCCATAAAATCCAATAGGTGGATCAAGCGGTGTACCTCTAAATGGTCTCAATCAAATGATCCTCCATTAGGCAAACTTTTAAGGCAAATTCTCCATTCGGTTGTGGATTTGAATTAGTCCTCCTTAATTGTTGAAATAAAACATCATTACCATGGACATGTCCATTAGCAACATGTATGTTAATAGGTAGAGTTGCTACGATTATTTGTTGAACATGTACACCTATGGGAATTAGAATTAATTGTTTTAATCTAGAAGTTGGTACTTTGACATGATACTAAATATGTTCCAATAGCTCAATAGGTGGCACCAGTTATATTTGGGTAGTGGTTGGCGTATCCAAAAAGATTGTTTGATTTTATATTCACTAGATCCCCTCACATAAACATGTTATTGAAACTTAATTACACATTCATATTGAAAGTTTGATTTATTCATAAATGGATACATTACAAAGGTATTATTATATGCATAGACTATCAAATTTGAGCAAGTTTAAATATTCTTACCATGTCTTTAAAAAAAATTAGGACTTTGTTTAATAAGCAAAAAAAATTCAAAGACTCATAAGGAATGTTTAAACAAATTTTTTTGGCCCAAGATTTTTACCAAAAACACCTTATGTGCTAATGTGTATAAAATGTATGAATGTGACAAGGACCAAATGGCCTATTGTAATGTGAAAAAAATTCAAAAAATCAAATTTATGGGAATTTGGGGCGATTGGTAGAACATGGCCTAGATTGGATAAATTTTATTAATTTCACTTTCATAATTGAAAAAATAGATACTTTAGAGGCCTATATAAAATTTGGAACAAAATTATTTCATTTGACGTGAAGAAAAAGGGTGAAATGTAAAACAAGTCATAGGAAAAGTGAAGAAAAAGGAGAATTTGGGAGGCCTTGGAGTGAATTTTCAAGGTTCAAATGTTGTACCCCAATCATGCTTGGACCCTAGTACAAGATGCATATCTCTCCTTTCTTCCATAAATCAATGGATCATGTCTTTTGATTATAGAATAATATGTAGAGTACATGTTAGGATCCATGGGTTCAAAAGGTGGAACTACATTATTCCACATTAGATATGGTGGAAATGGTATAACTTTAGCTTGTCTTACTATCAGTGGTGTAATAGGTTGCTACCAACCTAAGTGTTGATTATCTAGTGTTGGGTGAATAACTAAACTCAGATGTGATCAGATTTGTGGCATAGGTACACCAATTATATTGCTAGTGTGTTCTTCATGGCAAGTGGTAAAGAAGTTTTGATTTTTTCTCTCATTAATCACTTCAATTCATCATCCACAAAGGGATAATTATTGAATTCATGCCTAACATGTTAACAATATGCATAGGTTAACTCAATTTTAATAGTGGATTGTGTGGGTTTATAACTGGTATACTTCGTTGAACATGTGGTTGCTCAATGGTTCCCATAACATGCACCCTTGGCCAAACACTTTCATTGACAGGTTGTGTTTGTTGGACATTAACTATGACCATGTCCACTAGTTTTGCATGTTATTAAAAACTACATCATTGTGAAGGTCTTCATTGTAAGTTGTGTAGTTGTTCCAACTAATTTAAAAATTGATTATGTTCCAATTGGATTCAAAGGAACTAATTCGGATGTGTACTACCCCAACAATTGGTGTTGATTAAGATGGTATAATAGCTATGGGAATGTAATAACCGAGTGTGCAGATTGCCACGTCTATGTTGCAAAAGTTACTTCATCAACATGTCAGACAAGTGTGGTGTCTTGTCCACCATGTTGTGCATTTGGCCTTTGTTGTCGAGACAATTGTTGGGGTGTCAAAAATTGATTGGTTGAAGGTAATTGTGGTTCCTTCTTTCCTCCTATTCTACTAATATTTGAATAAAAGTTAAATTTGTCGTAATTAGTTGTTGAGGCCCATTGTTAAGAACATCAATTGGTTGAATTCCTTCAACTTGAGAACGTGGTTGTTTTTATGATTAAACCACCTTATGAACGGGTTGTCAAATGGAACTTCTAATTTTAATTGCCTTCTAAGGCCCTTTTTTATTACTTTTGACATTTCTTATATTGATTTAAAACAATTATTAATTAATTGTTTTTTAATCAACGAATTGCTATAAAAATCAGAAATCATCAACACACAAAAAAACTCTTAAAAAACTATTATAAATATTATAAATCCAAACTTAAAATTTCAAAACAAAATGATTATTGCAAAGAAGAAAGTGTAAACATTATTGTTTCCAATTTCTTTCCACTACATGGTCGCCAAAATGTTTAAAGGTTTTTAATCTAGGTTTTAAATTATATCAACATGTGAGTTGCTTTAGATATGTATATTGTAAAAGTCAAAGACACAAGATATAGATATTTTTCACAAATGCAAAAAGAAAATTGAATCAATCTTGCATGGCAAGTTGAAAATAAAATCTCAAAGTCCAAAGTAAACCTATTCAGAAAACCAAAATAAAAGCAAAGAAATGATTTCAAAAATCAAGAAGAAAGAAGTTCTGAAAGTTCAAAAATTCAAGAGAAATCCCAAAAAGAAGTTTTTCATTATCCTCCAATCCTCCTATTTATATTAAACATAACATTGTTTTAAGTTAAACAATCATTAGTTGATATAACATTTAGAAAACTTAAACTTTAGCAACTATTGGCCACATGTTTAAAACAACATGTTATCATCAATAATTAGTCATTGTAACAGACCAGTTATTGGTTCACTTAATTTATTGGTTACCTTAACACTTGTTACTAGTTATTTTAACATATCAATTAACTTAAGGTCTTATTATCCAATAATAAGTAAATTAAGTTTCAAAATCATATTGCCTCACCGATTACTAGTTGTTAACAATTGGTTATTATGTACATTCTAAAAATTTAGGTTAACAATGTGAGCTTTCAAACAATTTGCATTGTACTATGCATTCTTGCATGGTAGTCCTTTCAGGACTTGATCAAACATGGATGAATTACAATTGCATAGTGCCAACTAGTCTTCACAAATGGTGATGGTGGCTGCCAAATTCGCATCAAATTCCTCGTATATATCGAAGATACCCCACTTGGAAGGTGAAAAGGTCTTTGGATCCATGAAAGGAAAACAAGATCTAACCCTTAGATTATAAGGCAATTTTCACAGTGACAATCATGTATTTTTTGGGGTCCCCAAACAAAGTTCATTTCACAAAACCCTACACCTAATGTAGTTTCGAGCCAATGAAATTATTTGCAAAAGGCTTTTCCAACTTGCTTTCACAATCACAAGGAAGTGTTATAACATCTTTGTGGTGATGATTTTGGCGCATTGAACAATGTCCCCAAAGTCAAATGCTCGATGTTTGGCATTGCAAAAATACATCAAACATTATTGCAAGGCGAAAATCATTTAAAAAAAAATAGACTATGGCATTTTTGCTCCTTATTATGTTGGTAATTGGAGTGTTGTTGGGTGCAATCACAATCAAATGAGCCAAAAAGCATGTCGAGCAACTGCTAAAACTTTATAAAAACTATAATTTTGTAAAATATATTTTTGTGGTGCCATTTTAATGTCATGTTACTCATGGAATGTAGTGCTAAATGACTAATATGAATGTTGAAGAATTCAAAAAAAGTTTTTTTTTGGGTTTTGGGTTTTGGGTTTTGGGTTCTGGTTTTAATAAATGACCTTTGAACTTGAACAACAATTACATCAAAAGTAGTCAATTTTGTAAAAAAAATAAGTTAAAAATTCTTTTTTATAAAGGAATTTTGATGAAAAAAGGATTGAGCTGATGTTAATTGATTATCCACATTCAAAAAAAATCACAATTTGAAAGTTGTGAAATTTGAAAATTTTGAAAATTTCAAATTTCAAAAGTCCTTTACCATATGTAAATGGGGTGTAATGTACATGGCATCGAAAACAAAGTTATAGTTTATGAAACAATAAAATAAATCATTAAATAAGTAAAATATTTTCATACAATTTGAAATTAAATAATTTTTTTAAAAATGCAAAATTTGGTTGAATTTGTACACTTTAAGAAAATTCTTAGTTATTCATGAAAAGTTAATACAAAAAATGTGATGTATTGAAAACATTATATGTAATTTTAGGAACATATTGCAAAATATTTCATCCAAAAATCCTTTCTATGAAAAAATGAAAATGACCACAAAAAAAATTGTAATTTTCAAGTCCTTTGTCACCATTGGCTTCATTTGATTATAATCACACCATGCAAGTGTAACAATTGAGTTTAGATGAAATAACTAGGACTTTGAACTTCGATAAAGAGTTATATACTAGAATCAATAAATATGATGTAGCAACATGACTTTGATGTTTTGATTCATGTAAAAAAACAAAGATTCAACTGGTTAGAAAGGGAAGAAGTGGTACCAAGGTACATATATGCTTCACCTCCTTATTATCAAGAGGAGAATGCAAAGTTTGAAAAAAAAAAAGCTTGGAATTTTGAACCTTTGATTTGTTATATGGTTGAATAAGAAGCCACAACTTAGGGCATCGGAATGTCAAGAAAAGTTAAGTTGGTACTTATAACTAGACAATAAACTATACTTTTACCAAAAATAGAACCAACAATAACACAAGGTGTACTTGTGGCTATCAAAGTAAGGTACAATGAACCCAAACTTAAGTAGCAAAGTGGAAACATTGTTGAAGGAGTCTCGAGGGACTAGAGCATAGGGATTCATAATGCATGTATTGTCATCATCAAATTGGATATCAAATCAATGAATGTCCATTTATTGAAGATAATGTGAGGCAAGGATATGATGAGCATTTCTAGATCTAAATCTAGAACCTATAAGAGCATAAAACCATGGATATAGTGAGCTAGAGGAATTGTATCGTGAAAAGGTCAAAATTCCAAATAGATTCAGAAAACATATTTGGAGATATAACAAAGTAGAATTGAGAGCTCAAACTATGGTAGTTGTAGTACATGTACCAAGTTTGTTACATCACAATGATGTTGAAACTACTTATCCAATTAATTTTAATTTAAAAATGGAACCGGTAAGATATGTACCATTATATTTTGTGGTTGCTTAAGTCTATGGTTATAATTACTAAAGCTCCATTTGCAATAGCATAAGTTCATATTGTCGCTAGTAGGTCTAGACCCTAAATTCCAAAGGAAACATAACTAGTCAATGTGCATACAAAGATGCCTAAGGAGGTGGACAAGATTTTTGTTGGACAACCATTAGATCCAAGAGGAGGAGGCTTAGACCCACCAAAACCACCATGACCACCAAGACCTCCAAAACCTTTGGGATATTTTGAATTGCTAATGATGAATCCAAATAGATCACCATTACTGCCAAAAAGGCCTTATTGTTGGCCATTGAACTATGTAGAATATGCCAAGGATGTTGACCCAAATGCTCATGTAAAAGCTTTTAAAGTTGCCATTAAAACAAATGGTGAAACAAATGATGCAGAAATTGTTAATTTGTTTAGTTTTAACTTCGGAAATATTGTGTCTAATTAGTGTAACAACTACATGGGAGATTACCTAGATTCCACTTTTGCAGAATTGTTAAAAGAAAAGAAGATCATGTTCTTGTAATCTTTAAGGTTACTATTTTACATATTAAAGTATAGAGGCCTATGAAGTATTATTGTCATATTTGTGGTGACATTGGACATAAAATCATAGATTTTCCTAAATTTAGTGATATGAAGAATATGTTTAAAAATAAAATAATGAAGCCAATAGAAAAACAAGTTATGGTAGAACCCAAGGTTTCAAATCCTTCACTCCATATGGTGGATGTGAATATGGCCATCACCAAGAATAAGGTTATTGAAGAACATGTGTTTAAGGATAAAAAACCAATCAAGAAGAAGTTTGATGCTAACTTGGAAGAGGAGCATAGACTACAATAATCTTTTGTGAAGACTATATAAGAGATGTAAAAAGAAAAACATAGTGGAGTACAAGTTAGGCAAGATTGCAAAAATTTGGGGTGTCCATGGAACCAATTGTATCACAAAGTATATTTGTTATTCCTAATAACAGAGTTATGTCTATGGAACAAATATTCCAAGATATCAAAAAATAGATGTTAAAGTCCACCTATACTTTGAAGTTAGTTCAATTGTTGAAGATAACACTAGATCTTAAAAAGTATGTGTGGCAAAAAATTAAGCCATAAAAACCTGATATAACTACTAAATAGATGTCAAAGCCTAGTATAGCCACAATGGTTGAAACACATTTAAAAGTAAATGTTACAATTATAGAGGTAGATAACCAAACAATAGTTATTCAAGTACAAGTTGGGAAGAACATTGTTGAGGATGTTTTAATAGATCGAGGGGCAAGTGTAAATATTATAATAGAAAACTTCAAAACAAAATTAGGTTTACCCAAAACAAGACCAACTCCATACCACCTTAGAATGGCAAATCAAAGTATGACCAAACCTTTAGGAATCATCAAAAAGTTGAAGATTCATATACATGGTATACCATATATAACCACATTTACTATTTTGAAAAATAATGTGGTGGATTCTAGCTATTATATGTTGTTGGGAAGACTTGGCTTAGAGGTACAATGGTTACACATGATTGGGGTAACAATGTCATTACTATTCAAGGTAATGGAATAGTCAAAACAATATTAGTTAATAAGAAACTGGGAGCAAAAACCAGATTGCCCCAAATATTTGTTTGTTACGACTTGTTGGAAAGGTTAACATATGATGAGGAAGATATGATCTTTGATATAGAACCAAAGTTGTTTTCAATTGGCACAATCCATTCGTCATTTTGCACTTGAAAATTCGCGAATTTACGTGGTAAAGCACCTTGTCAAAACATTCGGCATTTGTTAAAATTCGTGCTTCTTTGGGCTTCCATAACATTCCCGCACCAGGAATGTCATAACTATGGCACAATCATTATCGCATATGAAACAATTTCATTGCTAAACATTGGAGTGTCAAAAATTAGAGTTAGTGGAAAATCTAACCCAAAGCAAGAAACATCATATCAAGGAGAAACAAAAGTGACGCTTTCAACAATAAACACAACAAAATTTCATGTTAGACCAAAGATCTCACTTGAGATAAGGTTTATCCAGAAACCTATTATCATCATAACTAAACTAATATTAAAGTGCATGAGACACCAACAAAAATACAAATAAAAAATCTTTAGATAGTAGGTTGGACTTTGACTAAATAACAAAAAATTGTTAAGTTGAATCTTGGTATAGAAACAAATTCACAATACATCAAAGTTAATGCACAATTGACAAAGGAGAAAATTGAAGAGTTTAAGATGTTGTTCAAGGAGTTCAAAGATGTGTTTGTTTGGACCTCTAAGGATTTGAAAGGCATATTTCCAAAATTGGTTCAACACAAAATTGAATTAGATACTTCAATTCCACTAGTACATTAAGTAAGGTATAGATTGAACCCTAATTATATTACAGTTGTCAAATAGGATATTGACAAACTATTAACAACAAGGTTTATTCAATTAGTAGACGAGGCTACATGATTATCACTTGTAGTGGTAGTGCCTAAGAAGAATGGAAAATTGAGAATTTGTGTGGATTTCAAGAAGCTCAATAAGGTAAGCAAAAAAATCCCTAATCCTTTGCCATTTTCTAATGAAGTATTGAATATTGTGGTAGGGTATGAAGCATATTCATTTTTAGATGGATATTTAGGATACCATCATATATTTATAACCCCTAATGATAGATACAAAATAGCTTTTGTAATAGATTGGGAAGCTTTTGTTTGGATGGTGATGCCATTTGGTGTTAAAAATGGGCCACCAACTTTCCAAAAAGAAGTCAACATAACCTTTAGAAAGTACTTGGACCAGTTTATGAAGATATTTCTAGATGACTTCATGGTCTATAGTGATACGGAGAGTCATTTAATAAAGCTCAGACTTTGCTTTCAAAAATGTCGGGAATATAAAATTAGTCTTGACCCAAAAAAATGTGCCTTTATGGTATTTTTAGGATTCATAGTTTCCAAGGAAGGAAAAATATTAGACCCTAAGAAGGTTTAGGCAATAATGAATATGCCACTACTTACAAACCCACAATCGATTAAAATATTTAATGGTATGGCTTAGTTTTATAAATGTTTCATAAAAAAATTTGCCTTTATCATGGCACCAATCATAAAGTTGACGAGCAAGATAAAACCTTTTATTTGGATCACATAATGTCAAGAAGCTTGGGATTAGATCAAACAAAAATACATAGAAGCGCTAATTTTGATACCTCCAAATTGGTAGATGGAGTTTCATGTGCACACAGATGCATCATTATTGGCAGCATTGCAATGTTGGCACAAAATCCAACTGGAAAATATGACTAGCTTATAATATATGCTTTTATACTATTAAATAAAGCCACATATAATTATACTACTACAAAGAGAAAAACCTTAGCAATGGTTTATGCTTTGCATAAGTTCAAACTTTTTTGTTGGGAAACAATTTTTTTTATAATGTAGACCACATGGCTTTTATATACTTGGTCAACAAACCATAGGTGTATGGAAGGATAACAAGATGGTGGTTGTTATTTTTGGAATATGAATTCATACTAATCTACAAGCTTAATGAAACAAATGCAATAGCTTATGCTTTATCCATATTACTAAATAGTTTAAAACAATTGGAAGTCCCATATTAGAATGTGGATGCATCACTATTATTTGTAGAACCTATATGGATGTAGGAAGTGAAGAACTATGTGGAGACATGTCAGATGCTAAAAACTCTTAACCTAGTTCAGAAACAAAAGTTGGCTAGAAAGGCATAACCCTTTTATTTTGAAAAAGGGAAGAATGTATAAAGTGGGACAAGATAATTAAATGCATAGATGTTTGACCACCTTAGAAGCATAGATTGTTTTGAAGGAGTTACATGAAGGGGTGGTAAGAGGACATTTTCCTACATATACTATTGCAAAGAAAATGTTGATTGCAATATATTGGTGGCCAACTTTATTCAAGGATACTCATGAATTTTACAGAAGTTATGATAGTTGTCAAAAAATTGGAGGACTCAAAACAAAAAAATATGGCCAAGTTGGTAACAACACTTCCAAAGGAACTTTTATGAAATGGGGTTTAGATTTGATATATCCAATTAAACCAGCATGAAGACTAACAAGAAACATATATATCCTAGTAGTTCTTGATTATGGAACTAAGTGGGCAGAGGCAAAGGCATTCAGAACCAATACTATAATAATAACATCCAAATTCATGTATAAATACATTTTGACCAGATTTGGATGTCCATTGACGATAGTTATAGATCAAGGAATACATTTTATTAATGATATAATCAAATATTTGATAGAATAGTTTATGTTCAAGCATATTAGTTCATTTACCTATTATCCATATGAAAATGGACAAGCAAAATCTACTAACAAAATCATTGGTAGACTTTTGACCAAGTTAGTTGATGAAAAAATAACAAACCATGAAGAATATTTATCTAATGTTTTGTTTTTATATAGGATCGCTTACAAGGTGGCAACATGTTATACACCTTATTAGTTAATCTATGGTTTGCATCCTCTAATGTCGATAGAATATGTTCTATCGGCTATTAATGGGGACCACAAAGATGCATAAACAACCAAATTACTAATTGTTAGAATTACATAGCTAGAAAAATTACAAGAGAACAAATTGGAAGCTCATAATAATGTGAAAGCCACCCAATGGAACAAATTTTTATGGAATCGACAGAAAAACACAAAAAAGAAGTTTCAATTTGGAAATAATGTTTTATGGTTTCCCAAGGGAGGAAATACACACTTGGGCAATTTCAAGAAAAGATGGTTTGGTCCATTCAAGGTATAATATTGTTTACCCAATAATATTATTCTTCTTGTTTCTATTAACAATTTTGAACCAAATCTAGTATTAGTCAATGTTAACAAGTTGAAACCATACAAATATGTGGATCAAACCAAAGTAATGACATTCGTCATTTTGCACTTTAAAATTCGCGAATTTACATGGTAAAGCACCTTGTCAAAACATTTGGCATTCGTTAAAATTCGTTAAAATTCGTGCTTCTTTGGGCTTCCATAACATTCCCGCACCAAGAATGTCATAACTATGGATCAAACATTGAAGGGGGTTTTTAATTCAAATCAATAGACCTCTATAGAGTCCATAGATTTAGATCATATGAAAGAAAAATCTAACGAGGATTCAGAAGATCAGAGGAAAATAAAGATAATTGAAATTGATCAAATATTAGTATCAGAAGAAACCTCAAAAAGTCTAATGAAGCATCATGTTCTGAAAGTATTCACAAATAATGATTATATAATTTCATAGTCATTGGAGTATGGGTCAAATAAGTTTGTTAGATCATAACAAAATGTTGTCAATATGATGATTCAACATAGGATAAAAGTAATTTTTAGTGTAGACAACACCAAGTCATCACATTTTGAATTGTCATCATAAAAACTTGGTGTCGCAACCCTAGCCTTGGCTCGCGACCAAGGCAAGGGGGTTGCAAGGGTGCGGGCCAAAAGGAAGCCCGGGAGTCACATCAAGACTCCCGGGAGTGCAAGAAAGTGTGAGGGAGT
>Ga0116226_10001091_pt1 | contig 23584 bp, 24 predicted proteins | sample S1TSphfallax_FD_89692 | JGI IMG/M metagenome (GOLD analysis project Ga0116226, IMG submission 89692) | Host-associated microbial communities from peat moss isolated from Minnesota, USA - S1T2_Fa - Sphagnum fallax MG | ecosystem: Host-associated > Plants > Peat moss > Unclassified | place: USA... | reverse complement strand
GCCGAGTGGATAAATCCAACAAAACTCAAATGCTTGCATTAATACCAAACCTAGTGCTTATAATCCCCCTCCCCTTGCGGGAGGGGTTAGGGGAGGGGTAATACAGTACTTTTAGAATTGCTGAAAGCAGGCGTGGCAATCTCGTGCAAATCGCCTGAGATCTTCACTACGGCTCGTGGGTGGCAACGTGTGGTGAGTGAAAACAGCACAATCACCCTCTCCCATAAATTGAAAAATACAAAAAACTTTTTACTATAAGTAGAAAAAACATAAAAACAATAATTATTTTTCATTTTTTTGCATTTTTCGCTTGCAAGTAAGTAAGTAAGTAAGTGGGTAAGATGAAATTGTAAGTTTTCATTAGGAAGTTAAATTAAATTAATTTTAATTTTCCTGCTTTTTGACTGTTGGGGAAATACTTACTATCCCCAATCTGGTTTGCTTTTTTCATTGTTTCATTGTACATCTGAAAAAATTACGGAGAAAATCCCATGGCTTTAGTTGCTTTTGATAACCATGTTAATGCTTCTCAACTGTCTGTTAGCAATCCTGTGATATTTGTAGATCAATCGGCGTCTTGCCCATTGGGACACAATCTACCAAAGGGTAGTCAGATCCTAATTTTTCCGCTTGATGAAGTACAGCAGCAAGAGGCTAATCTCTTGTTGCCAACTCTTGAAGTTATCTATGGTTCCGCTAACATTCATTATCTTGACTGCCGAGACCTTAATGGTTCTGTAGAGTTGGGTAAGAGAATAGCCGATTATCTGCTCGACCTTGCAGACATCCCTGTCTTAATGGACATGGGTGAAGGTATAAAATCAGCAGCTTGCTCAGGCAAAGTCCAGCTTTGTTCCAAAGGGGGCGGAGACTGGTTGGGTATCATGAGTGCATTGACGACTGAAGCATATTTATTAAATGCTGGTCGAAAAATGCAGTGGTTACACTGTGACAACCACTAAGTTCCTAACTTAGTATAGAGTTGGCTCTGAGTCTTGACAATTCCATTATGGTTTTGTTCAAGGCTTGGAGCCTTCTCTTTTTTAAACGCTTTTTCCCCTCCATCCTACCTAAAAAATCCTGTGCTATGGATTGTGATAACCCCAACATTTTTCCCAACATTTTCTTTGACGCTAACTGGCAAGCTATGTATCATGCCATAACAGGCACTTAAATAACCTAAACTCGGGATAAAAATAATATTTTTTTCTAAACATGAAAAACCTAATCTACCTATTTATAAACTATCAGCGTCATGAGCCAAGGGAATGCGAAGCAATCCAGCCTTGCAATTCGCAGCAACTTTTCACAGATTGCCACGCCATCTGCGATGGCTCGCAATGACGAACGATAGATTCTTCAATAGGTTAATAAAAAATATCCCGAGTTGAGCTTAAACTATGAAACTATTACTAATCTTCCTCCTCTTCGCCTTTCCCGTCTATGCCATAAATGACAATGAAAGCCATCTGCAATCTGCGTTTCTGTTTGCCAAGGACAAAAACTGGAGCGAGGCGATTGCACATGCGAGGCTGGCACATAGTCCCATATTGGTGAAATATTTTACGTTTGAATATCTGAAAGATCCTGAATCGGAAGCGGATTTTGCATCCATTAATGATTTTTTAGCCAAAAATCCCGATTGGCCAGATAGAAATGCCCTTGAAAAACGTGCGGAAGTGGCACTGATGGCAAGTGAGGCTTCGGAAGACGAATTGAATGAATGGTTTAGCAAACATCCTCCCCAAACCTATATGGTAAAGCTCAAGCGAGCAAAGACCAACGAAGAGTTGAACCTGATGATTCGCACGGCATGGATTAATGATAATTATGATAAAAAAACCGAAAGCAAAATCTTGCAAAAATACCATGCGATATTGCGGGCAAGCGATCAGGAAAAACGTATCGACAGGCTGTTATGGGAAGGCAAAAATGACGAAGCCAAACGTCTGTTAAAATATGCTTCCCCTGATTATCAGCATCTTTTTCAGGCGCGTATCTATCTGAATGAAGATAAAACGCTTGCTCCTATTCAGGTGTTGCGTGTGCCAGCCCGCCTCAAAGGCAATGCAGGGTTATATTATGAACGCCTGAAATGGCGACTGCGTAATGATGATAAAGACGGCGTGCGGGAATTATTGCTGCTTACGCCCAATGAAATACCCTACCCTGAAAAATGGTGGACGATAAGGGATCGCCAGATTCGTGAAGCTCTTGACGAAGGTAATCTCGTTTTGGCAGAAAAATTACTGCATAATCATGGACAAAAAATAGGTACACCCAGTTACCGTGAAGCCAAATGGCTGACGGGCTGGATTGCCCTGCAATATCATAACTCCCCTGATAAAGCCTTTGCTTTATTTAAGGAATTGCTGGAAGAAAGTGAAACGCCTGCGGGGAAAGCCAAAGCAGCCTATTGGGCAGGCAGGGCAGCCGAAAAAATCCCCAAAACCAATGCGGCTCGCTGGTACGGAGAATCCGCCGCTTTTGATACTACCTTTTACGGGCAGCTTGGTGACTGGGAATTGAAGAAAAATGATTTGCAGCATCGCTCCCACACGATTCATAGTGCTACCAATGCGTCAGAGGCTGAAAAAGCCAATTTCAAAAAACGCGAGCTGGTGCAACTGGTGTATGCACTCGCCAATGCCAATCAGGCAGAGCTGGCAGGCAGATTCATTTATTATCTGGCAACCAATGCCAAAAGCGACGGGGAAGCGGTGCTGGCGGTGGGGCTGGGCAGGGAAATCCATCATATTGAATTTGGCGTAAGGGCTGCTAAAAAAGCCTTGCAGGATGAAGTGGTTGCCCTTGAAAATGGCTGGCCCATTGTGCGTATTACTAGCACCAACGGGCTGGAAAAAGCCCTGATACTCGGGCTGGTAAGGCAGGAAAGCGAATTTTATACCGAAGCCGTCAGCAGTTCAAACGCTATTGGGTTGATGCAGCTTCTGCCTTCTACCGCTAAAGAAATCGCCCGCAAGGAAGGAATGCGTTTTTCGACTGATAAACTCTATGATCCTGATTATAATATGAATTTGGGGAGCAATTATCTAAACCGTATGATAACCAAATTTGATGGTTCTTATGTGTTGGCAGTGGCAAGCTACAATGCAGGGCCAGGCAGGGTGCAGAAATGGGTGAATCAATATGGCAAACCAGGTACTAATGCCCATGAGGTAGTGGACTGGATTGAGAAAATCCCCTATTCCGAAACCCGCAATTATGTCCAGCATGTGCTGGAAAATACCCAGATTTACCGCTATCTGTTAGCAGGAAAAACCCCTTCGGAAGTGATGATTGGTGATGATCTGGTACGATAATGGCGTTTGCATGAAAATTGGCTATTGATTGTAGGGTTATTATTTGCTAAATAGACGCTCTGCTTATGCGGTCGTGGCGGAATTGGTATACGCGCAACGTTGAGGTCGTTGTGGGGCAACCCATGGAAGTTCAACTCTTCTCGACCGCACCATTATTTTTAGTCAAATACAGGCAAAAAAATATGGCAGGGAGTGAGGATTCCGCTGCCATATGGTTAAGGATTTCTATAATAACAATGGGTTATCTGCTTTGCCCGGATCTTCCATTGCTTGGAGTTTGGGTTCTTGAAGCAGTTATCATACCAGTATGAAGAGTATCTTTATGAAGAGTATCTGTATGACTTGGAGCTTCATAACTTTTTTCCAGTTCTGCATTACGCATATAAACTTCCATCATGTGATCCAAAAGTTTCGGATTATCGCATCCCATTATTGCACAATTCTTTGCATCAACTGGAACATTACCAAATACTTTGCTTCCTATATCCATACCTACCATATCATCCTCACTCACTTTATTTTATTACTACTTTTAATCTTATAGTAATATATCTAAGATATTATTAATTTATGTTAGGGTTTTATCTATTTATTTGTTGCTAAATTTATAGGTAAAATACACGCATAAATCAGATTGCTTTATATTTACAGTATAACGCTTTCTGCCCCTCCCTGTAAAGCGTATAGTGCCATTGTCAAAAACACTTCACAATTCCGTAACCTAACTGTAATATAACATAGTCTTTGGAAAGTATTCAGTATGAAAATTATTCTTTGTTTTTTATTTATTATTCAGTTTGTTGGCTTATCTGCTTTAAGAGCGGAAGAAATAGATTATACCGCTACCAGCTCGGAAAATCTCAGTCAGATGGTGAAGCAGGGTGATAATGAAGCTTTAAAGGAACTGATATTTCGCTGTGATCATCATGATCCCAAGTCGCAATATCTGCTTGGCATCATGTATAAAGACGGGGAAGGGGTAGCAAAAGACATGGATGAGGCAGTGATATTGTTGAATAAATCTGCCAGCAGGGAATTTTCCAAAGCCCAATATCTGTTGGGGGTGATGTATAAAAACGGGCAGGGGGTGGAGCAGGATTTAGAGCAGGCTTTTCAATGGTTTCGCAGAGCCGCACAAAACCAGAATGCACAGGGACAATATAGCCTTGCGGTCATGTATGCCAAAGGAGACGGTGTGGTGCAGGATCCCGTCTATTCTGCCAAATGGTTTCATAAGGCAGCCGAACAGGGAAATGCTGCGGCTCAGGGGGATCTGGGCTATATTTATTATAATGGAACGGGTGTGGAAAAAAACTATGTGTTGTCCTATATGTGGCTGAATATCGCCTCGTCAAACGGGTCTGAAAAAGCTGCATTACTGAAAGAACGCCTGGAAAAAGAGCTTACCAAAGAGCAGATTGCAGAAGGAAAAAAGATGGCGGAGCAGTGGGTGGAACGTCATTAAGCACCAAAGACTAATACCCCTTCAGCCGTATAAACAAGAGGCATTACGGAATTGTGTCTTGTTCCTTGAATTCCGTAATGCCTTGCTTTTTCATGCGGTAATGCTATATTCAGGGTATGAATCAGCGTGAACAGATGGAATATGATGTAGTGATTGTGGGCGGAGGCGTGGCGGGTCTTACCGCTGCCATCAGGCTTGCACAGCTTGCAAAAGCTGACCATAAGGAGCTGAATATTTGTTTGCTGGAAAAAGGAGCAGAAATTGGCTCGCATATTCTCTCGGGAGCTGTCATTGAAACCCGTGCCTTGGAAGAGCTGTTTCCTGATTGGAAACAAAGCAATAGCCCCATTAAGCTGGCAGTAAAACACGATGAATTTCGTTTTTTATCTGCTAAAGCCTCCTATACACTCCCTACCCCCAAACAGATGCACAATGCAGGTAATTATATTGTTAGCCTAGGCAATGTCTGTAAATGGCTGGCTGCGGAAGCGGAAGCCTTGGGCGTACAGGTTTTTGCTGGTTTTCCTGCCAGTGAAATCATCATCGAAGCAGGTGAAGTAAAAGGGGTGATTACGGGTGATATGGGGGTTGCCAAAGACGGAACACTTAAGACCTCTTTTCAGGCGGGTATTGAGATACGGGCGAAAGTAACGCTTTTTGCCGAAGGGTGTCGTGGTTCGCTTTCTGAAAAGTTAATGCGGGTATTTGGCTTGCGGGAAAACTGCCAGCCCCAGACTTATGCGATTGGTTTCAAGGAAATATGGGAAATCCCTGAAGCTCAACACACGGAAGGCAATGTCATCCACACGATTGGCTATCCCCTGCCACAGGACACCTATGGCGGGTCGTTTATTTATCATACCGAGCATAATCGTATTTCGCTTGGGCTGGTGGTGGGGCTGGATTATAGTAATCCCCACCTCAATCCCTATCAGGAATTTCAGAAATTCAAGAGGCATCCTTTGGTGGCAACCTTGCTGGCGGGGGGAAGACGTATTTCCTACGGGGCCAGGGCGTTAAATGAAGGTGGCTATCAGTCCATCCCTGCCTTGACGGTAAAAGGTGCAGCACTCATTGGTTGTAGTGCAGGCTTTATGAATGTTCCCAAAATCAAGGGAACCCACACCGCCATGAAGTCCGCTTTGTGTGCTGCCGAAGCGACTTACCAGCATATTATATATGAGAAAGACCTTGCAGAGTATGAAATACAGTTGAAAAACTCGTGGGTTTATAAAGAATTATACCTTGCCCGCAATATTCGTCCTGCTTTTAGATGGGGGCTATGGCCTGGCTTGCTGTATGCTGCTTTGGATACTTATCTCTTGCGTGGCAAGGCTCCCTGGACGTTTAAGCACAAACCCGATTTTGCCTCGCTGTGCCAGGCTAAAGAGGCTAAACCCGTTACCTATCCAGCACCCGATAATGTCACCAGCTTTGATTTGCTGTCTTCCGTCTATCTCTCCGGGACGAATCATGAAGAAAACCAGCCCGTGCATCTGCACTTAAAAGACCCTGCACTCCCCATAGACTATAATCTGCCTCATTATGACGAACCCGCCCAGCGTTACTGCCCCGCTGGAGTTTATGAGATTGTAAAGGAAGCAGGCGAACTCAAATTCCGCATCAATGCCCAGAATTGTATCCACTGCAAAACCTGTGATATTAAAGACCCCTGCCAGAATATTGTCTGGCATACACCTGAAGGGGGCGGTGGACCTCTTTATAACGGGATGTGAATGGTTTGGTGAAATCAATGCTTTAGCAGAATAGTGATGAGCAAACCAATCACGGCAATGAAGCCTGTAAAAAGATATTTCATGATAGCAGAGTTGCCAGCTTCTATTTTGGTTTCCAGGCGTGCTTCTACAAGGTTTATTTTATTATCAAGAGCAGCAAAGTCGCTCTTCATCTCAGACTTGAAAATTGGTTGTTCGGGGCGTGTGAAAGCATCTGCATTTTTGGCAGCGATAGCCTCTGAAACAAACTCAATCAGGTCATTAGCCTGATTTTCGGTAAAACCATCATTCTTGAATTTCTGGTAAAAACGATGCGTATCAAAAGTAGCCGTAGTCATATCTCATTCCTGTTTGGTCAATCTGTTCATTATAGGGCAGGTGTTAATCAGACGCAAGAGCCTTTTCAAGGCTTTAATACAGAAAAAATTAATATTACTGCATGATGTGAACAGCTAAGTCGCATTTTTAAGCGGAGCCTGACGATAAGAAACCGCTTCGGCAATATGGTGTTTTTCCACCTCTTTTGATTGCTCCAAATCAGCAATCGTGCGAGCGACGCGAAGGGTTCTGGTATAACCCCGCATGGAAAGACGAAAACTTTCCGTTGCCTGCTCCAGCAAGGTAATGGCTTCTTTTGCCTTGGGTGAAAAATGGGCTAATATTTCCCCTGTTGCGTCGGCATTGGTACGAAAAGGCATGTTTAATGCTTCAAAACGCTGTTTTTGCACGTTGCGGGCATTGGCGACACGGGTTGCAATCGCTTCGCTGCTTTCGCCTGCTTCACGGGTGAGCATATCCAGTGTTTCCAGAGCAGGCACTTCAAGGGTTATATCAATACGATCCAGTAAAGGACCAGAAAGGCGGGATTGATAGTCAACCGCACAACGCGGAGCTTTGCCACATGCCCTCGAAGCATCTTCCAGATAGCCACAACGGCACGGGTTCATAGCGGCAATGAGCTGAAAATTGGCAGGGTAGGTGACGTGGGAATTGACCCGCGAGACGGTAATGCGGTTGCTTTCCAGCGGTTGCCTTAGTGATTCCAGTACCGCCCTTGGAAATTCAGGTAATTCGTCCAGAAACAATACGCCATTATGAGCCAGTGATATTTCTCCTGGAACAGCACGTTTCCCCCCTCCCACCATAGCAGGCAGGGAAGTGGAATGATGCGGTTCACGATAGGGACGGTAACGGCTCAGTTTTCCCTCGCTAATCAAACCTGATACGGAAGCAATCATGCTGGATTCCAGCATTTCTTCCGCTGACATGGGAGGCAGGATGCTTGGAAGGCACGAAGCGAGTAGGGATTTTCCTGCACCAGGAGGCCCTATCATCAGCAGATTATGCCCGCCCGCCGCTGCAATTTCCAAGGCTCTGCGTGCCGTTTCCTGCCCCCGAATATCCTTCATATCGGGCATTTTCCGTCTTGCTTCATTCAGGTTCTTTTCAGGAGGTGAAAGTACCTGCGTTCCCTTGTAATGATTGATAAGGGCGAGCAGGTTGGCAGGAGCCAATACTTCAATATCCCCTGCCCATAAGGCTTCTGCTCCGCATGGTTCAGGCGTGATAATGCCTAAATGTTCAGCATTGGCTCCAATCGCAGCGGGTAATATGCCTGAGACGGGTAGAATTACGCCGTCTAATGCCAGCTCACCCAGTGCGACATAACGCTCTATGTCTTCCTGTGCAATAATCTGCATGGCAACCAGCACACCCAAAGCAATAGGTAAATCGTAATGACTGCCTTCTTTGGTGATGTCTGCTGGTGACAAATTCACAATGATTTTTTTAGGTGGAAGTGAAAGCCCCAACGCATGGATGGCAGCACGCACCCTTTCCCGTGATTCTGCTACGGCTTTATCTGGTAGTCCTACAATGGTAAAGGCGGGTAGACCAGGAGCAATCTGCACCTGCACATCAACAGGAGTGGTTTCCACTCCTTCAAAGGCTACTGTTCTGACGTGTGCAACCATAATACCTTACTAAAAACCCCTATATATACCACTCATGATTCAAAAATTGTGATTTCTTACTTCGTCTTTATTGGCACTAATAAAGCTGAATTTTCTTGAAATAGCAGTAAGTATTCCTACGAAAATTCAGCTTCATTATTACCAAAAATACTCGCAATAAACCACAAGTTTTGAATCATGAGCGGTATAAATAGTTATATAGGGGTTGCTGCTATTTTATACTTGCATTACTAACGTGAATAAAATTCCACGATGAGGTTCGGTTCCATCTGTACGGCATAAGGAACATCTGCCAGTTGTGGCATCCGCACAAATTTTGCCTTGCATTCTTTTTCATCAAACTCGATATAATCAGGCACACGGCGTTCCTGAGACTGTAGTGATTCCAGAACAACGGTAATCTGGCGTGATTTTTCACGCAACTGGATGACATCGCCTTCCTGCACGGTGTAGCTGGGGATATTGACCTTTTTATTGTTCACCAGAATATGTCCATGACTGACAAACTGGCGGGCAGCAAACACGGTTGCTACCACACCCATACGGTAGACTACAGCGTCCAGACGGCTTTCGAGCAGACCAATCAGATTTTCACTCGTATCACCCTTGCGACGTGCGGCTTCTTTATACACACCACGGAACTGACGTTCATTGATATTGCCATAATAGCCTTTCAGCTTCTGTTTTGCCATAAGCTGGGTTCCGAAATCGGAAGCTTTACGGCGACGGGTTGCACCGTGCTGACCAGGAGCGTAGTTACGTTTCCCAACAGGATCTTTTGCACGTCCCCAAAGATTTTCACCAATACGACGACTTATTTTATATTTTGCAGCAATGCGTTTGCTCACGTCTGACTTCCTTACCAGTTTATAATAAATACGAAAAAATCTTGATTCTTTAAAAAGAGAGGGCATACTATACAGAAGTAAAATCGGGTGTCAAATAAAAAAAGCTGACACCAGGCACGGGTATAATTATGACACATAGCCTGCTGGTAGTGGATGATGATGAAATACAGCTTCATGTAACAAGGCAGCTATTGCTAAAATCCGGCTATCAGGTGCTGGTGGCGGGCAATGGAGAGGCAGCCCTGCGGATGCTGGAGACCAACCCGGTAGATCTGATTCTGCTGGATCTGTATATGCCACAGATGGACGGTCGGCGGACGCTTACCCATATCCATCAGCTTTATCCCTCTGTTCCTGTCATTATACTCACTGTAAGCAATGAAATTGAAGATGCGGTGGAATTGCTGAAAATGGGGGCATGTGATTATCTCAATAAACCTGCCAGTATGGCACGCCTGAAACTTTCCATTGAGCAGCACATCAAAATCAGGGAATTAAATACGGAAGTATCACGCCTGCGTCGTCAGGAAAAAGGGCAGGGCAGATTTGCTGATCTCATTGGGGATTCAGGCGGGCTGGCGGGCTGTATTGCTATGGCACGCAAGGCGACGGCTTCGGATATTCCCGTACTGATTACGGGTGAAAGCGGGGTGGGAAAGGAGCTGCTTGCCCGTGCCATTCACGGCGAAGGGCATCGCTCGGGCAAGCCGTTTGTTGCCATTAATTGCGGTGCGATTCCTGAAAATCTGATGGAAAGTCTGCTATTCGGGCATGAAAAAGGAGCCTTTACAGGAGCGATTGCACGCGAAATCGGGAAATTCCGCGAGGCAGAAGGCGGTACGCTATTTCTGGATGAAGTGGCAGAGCTGAAAATGGATATGCAGACCAAATTACTGCGGGTATTACAGGAAAAAGAAATTCAGCCCGTGGGAGGAGCCAAACCTGTCAGGGTAAATGTGCGGATTATTTCTGCTACGCATCATAACCTTATTGAATCCCTGGCAAAGGGTGTTTTTAGGGAAGATCTCTATTACCGCCTGAATGTCATGCCCATTAACATGCCTCGCCTTCGAGACCGCAAGATGGATATACCCGAATTGGTGCAGCATATTTTGAGCCGTTTCTGTGCGGTGGAAAATAAATTCCAGATGACGGTGAATGATGCAGCTCTTAAATGGTTGATGGAGCAGCCGTGGGTGGGCAATGTCAGGGAGCTGGAAAATTTGCTGTACCAAATGGTGGTGCTGCATGATAAAGCTATATTATCCGAACAGGATTTCACAGAAATTAAGGATAGCCAGCGTCAGGTTACGCCCGCTGTGCCAGCCCTGGATAGTGTTCTGCTTTGTAATGAAAAAGGCATCCCGAAAACACTGGAAGCGATTGAAATGGAAGTAATAAAACGCACCCTGGAGCGTTGCCATAACCATATCCCTGAAGCAGCAGGATTGCTCGGAATAGGACAATCCACGCTTTATAAGAAGCTAAAGAATTGGTAATTTTTTATTAATTTTCTATTAAAGTTCATAATCACGCTGGATTTATTAAAAAAACCTGTATATAGTACGTCTGGTAGAGAAACTGGCATAAAGGATAGGGTAATGACGAGTTTGCGTGTAGAACAGGATAATATATTGTCTAATCCTTTAGATTTGGTAGAGCAGATTATTGTGAATCGTGACTGGGCTTTTGATCGTCCTGGTGATGAGGAAGTGGTAGCAGAAATCACCAGCAACTGGTGCAATTACCGGGCCTGGTTCCACTGGCAGTCCGAACAGGGAGCATTGGTGTTTTCCTGCGGATTTGAGAACAAGGCTCCTGCTTTTTCCTACGCAAGACTTTATGAGCTGCTCGCTCTGGTAAATGATAAATTATGGTTGGGGCATTTTGATTTGAATATGACCGATCGCACTATTTCCTACCGTTATGGCATGTTATTGCGGGGTGGATGTGCCATTTCGATTGAGCAGGTGGAAGACCTTATTGATATTGCCGTTGCGGAATGTGAACGCTTCTACCCTGCGTTCCAGTCGGTTATCTGGAGCAATAAACCACCACAGGAAGCCCTGGCAGCCGCTATTTTTGAAACGGTTGGGGAAGCCTAGATGCTGCCTGAATCCCTCCTGTTAGCGGGTGCAGGAAAGATGGGTGGGGCATTATACCAGGCGTGGCTGCGTGCGGGTATGCGAGCGGATACTATTACTATTTTATCAAAAACCAGTCATATGTACCCTAATACCCTGCACACACTGGAAGCCGTAACGGCAGTACCTGAATGTGTGGTGCTGGCAGTCAAACCCCAAATGATGGAAAGCCTATTACCCCCTCTATTTGCTAAATTTGGTGCAAAGCCTCTTTATATCTCCATTGCTGCGGGTAAAACACTGGGCTTTTTTGAAAGATTCCTGCCTGGATCTGCCATCGTCAGGGCAATGCCCAATACGCCTTCGCTGGTGGGTAAAGGCATGAGCGGACTTTATGCCAATGCTGCTACTACCCATTATCAAAAAACACTGGCGGAAAACTTGCTTAAGGCAGCAGGTGAAGTCATCTGGCTGGAAAAAGAATCCCTGATGGATGTGGTAACAGCCATTTCAGGCAGTGGCCCCGCCTATCTTTTCCTTTTTATGGAATCGCTGGTGAAAGCTGCCATAGAAAATGGAATCACCCCTGAGCAGGCAAAAATACTGGTATTACAGATGGTAACAGGTGCAGCAGAGCTTGCCATGCAGTCGGGTGAATCGTTGGCAGAATTAAGGCAGAACGTTACCAGCAAAGGTGGCACTACGGAGGCAGCATTGGGAGTATTAATGCACAATGACGTACTGGAAAGCTTGCTAAAACAGGCGGTTGATGCAGCGGTTCACCGTGCGATTGCATTGTCATGAATCACTTTTTAGCCTTGCTTATTGGCTAATTTACGGCTAATTTATGGCTATGATGAAGCTATTATGTGTTAAGATTATGAACAGTTCTCAAGCAGGTACATAGCAAAATGCAACCCACTACCATACTGCGTTCCTACGGCAGGACGCAAGGCAGAAAATTAAAACCCGCCAAAGCGGCACTGGTGGAAACCATGCTGGGGAACCTGTTGATTGATGAACAGGATTTCACCCTGCCAACACTTTTTGATAACAATAACCCCATCTGGTTTGAAATTGGCTTTGGAGCGGGCGAGCATATTGCCTATCAGGCAGCACAGCACCGCAATATTAATTTTATTGGCTGTGAGCCTTATCTTAACGGGGTAGCGGATTTGCTGGGTAAAGTACAGAAACAGGAAATTACCAACCTCAGGCTCTATGAAAACGATGCCAGAATCCTGCTGGAGAAACTTCCCGATCACGCACTAGAGCGTATTTTCCTGCTTTTCCCTGACCCGTGGCGGAAAAAACGCCATTATAAACGCCGTATTATTTCACAGGCAACACTGGCACTCTTCCATAGTAAATTAACAAAGGGCGGGTTGTTGCGTATTGCTACCGACCATTATGATTATTGTGCCTGGATATTGGAACAGTTATTTTTGTTTCCTGCCTTTGAATGGCAGGCAAATACCGCAAAGGACTTTGAACAGCCCCCGCAAGACTGGGTTAAAACCCGCTATCAGCAAAAAGCCGAAGCAGAAAATCGCAAACCTAGTTTTCTGGATTATGTTAAACTATGATGTTGCCATGATTTGCCTTGCATAAGCGATATACTGCTTCTAATGTTTTTACATAAACCCGTATTTTATCACAGGCAGGCAATGCTATGATGATTAATGTTATGTAGGCAATAAGGAAATATGAGTAAAACTTTTTTTGATTTCTGTTCGGGAATAGGTTCCGCCCATATCGCATTGAAAAATCTGGGATTAGAGTGTGTAGGCTATAGTGAAATTGACGAAAAAGCAGAAGCGACTTACCAGTTATTTCATGGTAGTAGCTATAAAAACTATGGCGATCTGATGCAGATTGTCCCCTCAAGCCTTCCTGATTTTGACCTATTGGTAGCAGGTTTTCCCTGCCAGACTTTCTCAATCGTTGGCAAACGAAAAGGTTTTGAAGATGAAAGAGGAAAAATTATTTATGGTATTTCTAAAATAATTGAGGCTAAAAAACCTAAAATGTTTTTACTTGAAAATGTAAAGGGGCTGGTTAATATCCACAAGGGCAAGGTACTGGAAAATATCCTTATATTATTAAATCAATGTGGCTATCAGGTAAGTTATAAGGTGCTGAGCAGTGAGGATTTTGGTATCCCCCAAATGCGTGAGCGTGTGTATTTTGTAGGAATACGCCGTGATCTTTATCAGGGAAACTTTATGTTCCCAACACAGGGCGGAGCTAAAAAAAACCTTAAAGATTTCCTCGTTGATGAAAAGGAAGTATTTGTCGTTAGTGATAGTGCCTATACTACGTTCTTACGCTTTTTGGAAAATAAATATAATTATGGTCGTTATCACTTGGAGGATTTGACTAATCAGGAATATCTCGTGCTGGATACCAGACAAAGCGATCTCAGGCTTTATTATGATAAAATTCCGACACTGCGTACGGGAAGACAGGGTGTTTTATACATTAAAAACAGGCAGCTTAGAAAATTGAGTGGGCTTGAAGCCCTGATGCTGCAAGGCTTTGATAGAAAAATGGCAGAAAAAGCACAGCAACATTTCAGCCAAACCCACATTTTGTCACAGGCAGGTAATGCCATGACGGTTAATGTCATGCAGGCAATAGGAAAAAATATACTGGAGTATCTGGTATGAATAGTAAAGTAGAAATAGGCTCTCAAACTGCCAAAGCGGGTTTTGCCAATGAACATAGTGTAGTTGAAAGTTTCAATAACTGGCAAACCGATAATCTGGCTCAAGCGTGGTTAAAAGCCATGAATTATAATATAACTGAAATTGAATATGTGAAGGCAACGAAAATTAAAGGGAGTTTCAAAGCGGATGTGCAGGTGCAGGTTTCGGTAGAAATAAAATTGAAAAAATTGCTTGATATACAGAATTTGCAAGTCAAACTGGTTTCAAACCCGAATGGATTTAACCAGATTGATAAAAGAAAAGTGGATAAATATAAAGAATTATGGAATATACCCCCAGAAATTATCCAGTTACTCAAATATTTTACGGGAGAAATTGCCCCTTTTATTGAAAATCCCAGAGATACAAGACGCATGTTTGCAGATGAGTTCACCCAAGAACAGCAAGTCATGCTGGTGGATTTTATCAGGCAGAATCAGGCTTTGATTATATCGGATATTTTAAAGGGAAGAGGGCAGTTTGCAGCAGAATGGGTATTGGTTATCCTGAAAATCAAAGTAGAAGCAATACGATGGATTCTCAAGCCTATGAATATTTGCCTTAATCTGTTTGGAAATGGTGAAGTAGAAATTACCAAAAAGGGTAGCATTAAAATTGGCAATATAACCATCCAGCGAAAAGGTGGAGACGGTGGAAGAGAAAGTGCTAAAATGCTGCAATTCAAAATTAATCCCTGCCTGCTTTTTACAGAAAGCTGAACAATCCATGCCAATACTGAAAATACTCCTCGCCTCCCTCATCATCCTCACCCTTGCCGCCTGCGGAACCACGAAAACGCCTCCTTATAGCGGTGTAAAAATTGGGAAGCCTTACGCTGTCAAGGGCAAGGTGTATGTCCCGCATTATGACCCTAATTATGATGAAATCGGGATTGCTTCGTGGTATGGGCCTGGCTTTCACGGCGAGCATACGGCAAGTGGGGAACGCTATGATCAGGATGGCATCAGTGCAGCCCATAAAACCCTGCCTCTTCCTTCTTTAGTGAGGGTAACGAATCTGGAAAACGGTAGAAGTGCCATTATCAAGGTAAATGACCGCGGGCCTTTTGTAGCGGATCGTATTATTGATCTTTCCAAGGGTGCAGCCATAAAACTGGGTGTATATCAAGTGGGTACTGCCAAGGTGCGGGTGCAGTTTCTCGATCAGGAAACGCGGGAATATGTCAGCAATCTGCCAAATGGTGCAAAAAGTCTGGCGACGCTGGATAAGAGTTTAGAGCGTACCCGTGAAGTGCCTGTTGCCTCAGTTGATAAGGCAGAAGTGATAGAAGTCACGGAAAAAGATATTGAAGATAACACGGCAGTGGAAGAAATTTCAAAGGATGATGAGGAATATGATGATGCACCGCTGCCTTTTGTGGCTCCGCCTCTTGTCCTAAGTAAGAATGCACATTTGCCAAATAACACTACGCCGCTTTTTGTCGCACCTACCCAAACCATAGCTACACAACAAACTATTGAATCAAAAGAAAAATTTAGCATTCAGGCGGGTACGTTCAGCATCAGGGAAAATGCACAAAAGCGGGTAGGGCAGCTCAGTAATTTATGCCATGCCAGTATTGTGCAGACCCAATCAGGAGGCAAAACGCTTTACCGTGTCGTCACCGAATCCTTTAATTCGCTGGCAGATGCAAAAAAACTGTTGAGTAAATTGGATTCTATGGGTATTTCTGATGCCAGACTTATTAAAAATTAGATGTAGTATCATGTTTATACGCTTTTCCCTCCTCTTCCTGCTTTTAACTTTCCCCGCTTTTGCTACTGAAACCAGTGCCATGCAGACGGCTGCCAGGCAGGCAATTATTGTCGATGATACTACGGGTACAGTGTTGTTTGCCAAAAATGCGGATGCACGAATGCACCCCTCTTCCATGACCAAGCTGATGACGGTATATATTACGTTTAAGCATTTGAAAGAAGGTAGCTTAAAGCTCACGGATATGCTGCCCGTAAGTGAAAAAGCATGGCGATTGCAGGGTTCAAAGTCTTTTGTGGAGATTGGCGGAAGGATCAGTGTGGATGATTTGCTGCGTGGTATCATCATCCAGTCAGGCAATGATGCGTGTGTGGTGATAGCGGAAGGACAGGCGGGTAGTGAAGAAGCATTTGTCGCCCAGATGAACGATATGGCGAAGGAATTGGGGTTGAAAAACAGCCATTTTGTCAACCCGCATGGGCTTTCCGACGATAATCACTATATGACGGCGGAAGATCTGGCAACGCTCGCTCATCACGTCATTCATGATTTTCCTGAATTTTACCATTATTTTTCGGAAAAAGAATTTGTCTATCATGGGATTAAACAGGGAAACCGTAACTTGTTGCTGTATAAAAATATTGGAGTGGATGGGCTGAAAACGGGGCATACGGATGCGGGGGGATATGGCATTACCGTTTCGGGTGTGGACGTCGCAGGACATCGCACGATTATTGTGATTAACGGACTGGAAAGCGAAAAGGCACGAGCCGAAGAAGCCGAACGCCTGCTGGCTTTTGCCCAGCGTGATTTTGAAACTGTAACCTTGCTTAAAAAAGATACGATTATTGATACAAGAGAAGTTTGGTTTGGCACAAAAGAGCAGGTAGGGTTGACGGTGGCGGAAGATGTGGTACTTACCTTACCCAAACTGGCGAAAAACAGGCTGAAATTTACGGTAATTTCTAATAAACAGATTCCCGCTCCCGTTAAACAGGGGGATAAGGTGGCAGAGCTGAAAATAGAAATACCTGACGCTCCGCCTGTGATGATAAAGCTGGTGGCAGCGGAATCGGTGGAGAAGCTCACGGGATTTGCCAAAAGCTGGCGGGTGCTTCACTCTTATCTATCAGGTAAGTAAATGCAAAAGATAGATAAACTATGGCAAAAAGGTAAGGATTTTCTTGGCTGTGAAATTGCCATTTTAGGTGGTGCAATGTCGTGGGTTTCCGAGCGTAATCTGGTAGCTGCGATCAGTAATGCAGGGGCTTTTGGGGTTATTGCGTGCGGTTCCATGTCGCCAGCCTTGCTAAAAGCAGAGATAGTGGCGACAAAGAAACTTACTCAAAAGCCATTCGGGGTTAATCTCATTATCATGCACTCTGATCTTGATAGTCTGATAGATGTCTGTATTGCCGAGCAGATTTCGCATATTGTATTGGCAGGGGGGATTCCCAAAGCCAGTATGGTGAATAAAATCAAACAATCAGGGGCAAAAGCTATCTGTTTTGCTCCTTCGGCTCCCATTGGCAAAAAACTGGCAAAATATGGGGTGGATGGCTTGATTATAGAAGGTAGTGAAGCAGGCGGGCATATCGGGCAGGTTTCTACCTCCGTGCTGGCTCAGGAAATTCTACCAGAAATCAGGGATGTACCCGTATTCGTGGCAGGCGGTATTGGCAGAGGCGAAGCGATTGCTTCCTACCTTGAAATGGGAGCTTCAGGTGTGCAGATTGGAACACGTTTTGTTGCGAGCGAGGAATCCATTGCTCACCCGCATTTCAAACAGGTATTTATCAAAAGCAATGCCCGTGATGCGATCGCTTCCAATCAGGTAGATGCGGATTTTCCCGTGGTTCCCGTGCGTGCGATTGAAAATAAGGCAAGCAAGGCGTTTATCCGTTTTCAGATTGAAACCATTGCCGATTATCGTGCAGGCAGGCTGGATAAAAAAGAAGCAATGTTGAAAATTGAGCATTTCTGGGCAGGAGCCTTGAAAAAAGCCGTGATTGAAGGCGATGTTGATAATGGTTCCTTGATGGCAGGGCAAAGTGTTGGTATGGTAAGGCAGATAGAACCCGTCCACACCATTATCCATGACTTGCTCAGGCAGGCAGAAAGTTACCTTAAACATGAATAAACCCCTCTCTCTCTGGCTTGGGTTTTTTACGCTCGTTCTCGTGCTGATTATACTGGATCTGGGGCTTTTCAATAAAAAAGACAAGCAAATGAGTTTCAAACGCAGCCTGTGGTTGAGCATTGGCTATTTTACCATCTCGCTTTTGTTTGGAAGCTATATTTACTGCGGTATCAATGGGGATGATGGCGAGGATTTCTTCACGGGTTATTTTATCGAAAAAAGCCTTTCGCTGGATAATGTATTCGTTATGGCAATGATATTCGCTCATTTTTCCATTCCCGAACATTATCAGCATCGTGTATTATTCTGGGGGGTACTGGGAGCCATCATCCTGCGGGGTATATTGATTATGCTGGGGGTAGAGATTGTGCAGAGCTTCCACCCCATTCTCTATCTTTTCGGGGCATTTCTGGTCTTTACGGGTATGAAAATGTTTCTTGCAAAAGAAGAAGATAAAGAAAATATTGCCGATAATAAAATCCTGCATTTTATTCAGAAATTTATCCCCGTAACGGAAAAACTGCATGGCAACCGTTTTATCATCAGGCATAAAACGGGCGAAACGGCTCGCTTTATGGCAACGCCTTTATTGCTGGTATTAGTATTTATTGAACTCATTGATGTGGTCTTTGCCCTGGATAGCGTACCCGCCATTTTATCCATCACCACGGATTCGTTTGTGGTCTATACCAGTAATATTTTTGCGATTCTGGGGCTGCGAGCCTTATATTTTGTGCTGGCAGATTCACTGCACCGCTTTCATTACCTCAAATATTCACTCGCTTTGGTGCTGATTTCGATTGGCGGCAAGATTTTTCTGAGTGATATATTGCCCATTCCTTCCGAAATTTCGCTGGGTTTTACCCTGTTATTGCTTATAGGCGGGATTGCGGTTTCGCTTTATAAAACTGCGGGGAAAAAATGAGAGGCATAAGTTTTGTCGTTTGATTATTGACAACTATCCGTAAATTCCGTAACATATGTAAAATAGAATGACGGGAGACAGCATAATGATTGAAGTGGCTTCAGCAGAATTCGCCAAGCATTTTGGGCGTTATAAAGAACTTGCCCAACGTGAAACCGTTGCAATCACCAGTCACGGACGCAAGAGTGGCTATTTCCTTTCAGAATATGAATATGCGGAATATCAGAAATTAAAGAAACTTTCCCGACATGCTTACCATATTAGCGAGTTGCCTGAAGCAACCCTACAGGCAATGAAGACTGCACAGATGAATCCTGCTCACAACCATCTTGATGATCTCCTTAAATAATAGGAAGTGGTAAAAATGGCAGTTAGCACCTATTACCCATACACCGCCGAAAAATCCCGACATTGCTATTGAGATTCCTGCAAGGGTGAAGCAACATTTGGGCTTGGACAGCAACCGCTCGTGGGTGGTACTGGATGATTTTAATCAATTAATGTGTCATAAAGTTTTTGACTTCCCTATTTTATTTTTATAAGGTGAGTTTGTAAATGGTAAATGCCATTTATGGGGCTTGAGAACCTCTTAAATTAGCGGTGCTTTGTGCTATCGTTACTTGCACTCCTCAGTCTTTGGGCTGGGGAGGCATTGTTGTATGTTCAGGGTGAAAACCTAAAGAGCAATGCGAACCTTCTAATTTTGGTTTTCTCAACTCCCCACGCCACCAGAGCAATCTGGTGGTTTTTTCTTGTCATTTAAGGGGAGAACAAATGGATAGCCAGCTTTTAGCCACACGTCGCAGAATGTTGCTACATTTACTCAGCTTTGAAGACCCTGCCTATAGGGGCGTTAATTTTTTTACTAAATTTCAGTATGATGTAGAAACCCATATCCGTTCCCATTATCCAGGTGCAAGCTGTTCAGAACCAATGATTCAGGCGTTCATGCAAAAAGCGATAGACCATTTTATTATCTGCTATACGCAGCAAGGAAAATGGAGCGATGTAACAACATCACTTTATAGCAGTGAAATCTATGCGTTATTGAAACTGCATCTCGAACGTGAGGGGTAATAGGCATTACCTACTAAAAAACGTACCAGACGAAAAATCTGGTACGTTTCTTTTAGCTATAATAAACAGGATTATTATTGTGCAGCAGGAGCAGCAGCTTTAGCTTTTTTTGCTTTTTTATGTTTTTTAGCTGATTTATGTTTGGTTGCTTTCGCAGGAGCATCAGCAGTAGTTGCAGAAGCAGATGGAGCAGAAGGAGTTTCAACAGCAGGTTGAGCAAATGCAGCAGATGCAGAAAGAACAGCAACAGCAGCAACAGTAGCGAGCAATTTATTCATAACATGATTCCTAATTTTTTTTGTTAAATGCGGCTTGGAAACCTATCCAGCCCTGAAATTCATCTAACTTAAGATCAGTATAACCAACTAATATGGTGCCAGTTTCACCGCTACATTAATTATTTGCAATGTTGTACTAAAGTTGCATAAATACCCAAATAATCCTCTGCCATTTGGTCGGCGGTAAATAAGGATTCATAATGCAGGCGGGCTGCTTTTCCCATCTGTGTTGCCCGCTCTTTATCACATAGTTTCAGCATGGCAGCGGAAAATGCTTCGCTGTCCTCTGGTGGCACGACCAGACCCGTTATATCTGCCTGATTGACAAAGCTGGTTCCTGTCCCTATTTCGCAGGAAATCATGGGCTTTCCTGACATTGCCGCTTCCAGCAAACTGATACCGAAGGCTTCCGAACGCTGATGGGAAGGAAATACGAAGGCACGGCATAGACTCAGTAATGCCATTTTATCTTCGTCACTGACCTGTCCTGTAAAATGGATGTTTTCTGCACCGTTTGCCTGTGCCTTTAACGCTTTTTCCAGCCCGCCACTACCCGCAATAACAAGTGTTTTTCCGTTTTTAAGGGCTGCTTCTATGGCAATATGCAACCCTTTATAATAACGCAATACCCCTAAAAACAGGAAAAATTCCTCTCCTAAAAGATTTCTCCATTTTGCGATAAGATCAGGCGAAGGGGTGGGATAAAGTGATTCGTCCAGCCCGATAGGAATCATTTTCACCTTGTCTTTATAATGCTGCAATACCGGACTGCTGGCAATATAGTTGGGACTGGCAGCTATGATGCTCTGCATCTGGTTCAAAAAACGATACATCAGCGGCTTATAAAACCATTTTAACCATTTTTGTTTTACAATATCCGACTGATAGCTCACCAAAGCAGGAATATGACGTGGGATAAACTGATGCAATAAATCCCCCGTAGGCCAGGGGAACTGGTAATGGATGAGGTCGTGATCCAGGGCAATGCGTCGTATATGCCAGAAAAGGCTGAAAGAAAATCCATTGGAAGCAATTTCAATATCCAGTGGAAAACGCCAAGTGGTAATCCCGTTTATCGTCTGTTTTTCGGGTTTTTTAACGGATTTTGAAAGGGAAAGCACGGTAACTTCATGTCCCGCAGCGATATGCCTGCTTGCCAGTTGGTAAATAAACTGCTCAATTCCTCCCATTGAATCAGGAAAATACGTCTTGAAAATATGCAGGATTTTCATTCGATTTCTTCTTCAAACAACGAAATATCAGTCGCAGGTAGAATCGTAGCAATGGCATGTTTATATACCATCTGCATTTGGGAATCACGCCGTAAGAAAATACAGAAACTATCAAATCCTATGATATTTCCCTGTAATTTTACGCCATTTGCCAGAAATACGGTGACGGCTATTTTTCTTTTACGCAAGCTATTAAGAAAAAAATCCTGTACATTAGGTTTATCATTCACCATTTGCCTCTCCCATTCTTCTATTTCATCACTTCAGGCACAAACTGACGCTCCAGCATTAAATCCACTGCACTGCGTATATCCAGTTCGCCACTTAAAATCGCATGGACGGCACGGCAAATGGGCATGGAAACCCCGATTTTATTGGCAAGCTCTGTTACGGATTCAGCCGTTGTCACGCCTTCCGCCAGTTTTTTCTGTGAACCTTCCAGAATGCTTTTGATAGCGTGTTTCTGTTCGCCAATCATGATGCCCAGCGACATATTGCGAGAGGTAGTGCTGGAACAGGTAAGCACCAGATCGCCAAAACCCGAAAGTCCCATCAGGGTTTCTGCTTTTCCTTCTTTTGCCACTGCCAGCCTTACCATTTCGCTAATACCTCTGGTAATAAGAGCGGCACGGGTATTTTCGCCAAAGCCATAGCCAATCGCAATGCCACAGGCAATCGCAATCACGTTTTTTACCGCACCGCCAATTTGCGTACCAATCACATCGCTATTATAATAGGGACGGAAATATTTATTGCCAATGCTGTAAATCAGCTCATTCGCCAGATATTTATCCGTGCAGGCAATCGTGGTAGCGGTGGGAAGTCCACGGGCAGCTTCACCCGCAAAATTGGGGCCGCTTAAAATCGCTACGGGATTTTTGGGCAATACCGAAGTCACGACTTCACTCATCAGGGCAAGGCTTACTTTCTCAATGCCTTTGGTTGCCACCACCAGCGGTTTTCCCACTTCCAGATGATCCGAAAGGGCGATACAGGTGGAACGCAGATGTTGTGAGGGTACGCTCAAGACGATAATTTCCGCAGCACAGGCTTCTGCCAAATCCGACGTAACATGAATATGCGGTTCGACAAAAATATCAGGCAGATAAACATCATTCGCCCGCTTATCCTTGATGGATTTCAACACGTTAGGGTTGGCAGTGTAAAGCGTGACTTTACTGCCGGAACGGTTAATCACCACGGCAAGGGCGGTTCCCCAACCCCCTGCACTGATGACGCTTACTTTGGTATCGCTAACGCTCATAATGTTGCTTTGGTAAAACCAATCGTGACGTTTTCGCCCTCAATCTCGCCTTGCGTCTGGTATGGCTGCTGCGTGAATTCGCCTTCATGCAGGCTTTCTGCCAATACCTGACTCTGGATATAATCGCCATGCAAGGCAATAGCAGGACGAAGTTTTTCAGATACTTGCAGATGCAACTGGATTTTATCGCTTACATCCAGATTCGCATCTTTACGGGCTTGCTGAATCAGGCGGACTAAATCCCTTGCGTAGCCTTCTGCTTCCAGTTCGGGGGTGATATGGGTATCTAAAATGACTAACGCATCATTACTGCTTAAGGCTTGGGCATTGTCTTTATATTCAGGCTTGGGTTCCAGTTGCAGCGTAAATTCGTCAAACTTTAAAATTTCACCCGCAATTTTTATCCTACCGTCTGGCTGTTTTTCCCACTCGCCTTTTTTTACATATGGGATAATTTCTTTTACCTTGGCTGGTAAGCGTTTGCCTAAAACAGGAAAATGGATTTTGAGTGAATAATCTGCAAAATCAGTAAGAGGATAATGTTCCGAGCCTACTAATTCTTTTACATTAATTTCTTCTTTTATAATGGCTTTTAATGCTTCATTTCCTCCTAGCGTAATATCGGCACTCCCTATTATTCGTACAAAAGCCAAAGGCTGCCTGACACGGATATTATTTTTGCTACGAATAGCCAAAGCTGCGTTACAGACATCACGGGTAGTATCCATTTGACTGATTAAATCAGCATCATTCTGCCATGTTGCTACATAAGGAAAATCAGCCAGATGCACGGATTTTTTACCTGTAAGTCCCGT
>Ga0116226_10001089_pt1 | contig 23619 bp, 15 predicted proteins | sample S1TSphfallax_FD_89692 | JGI IMG/M metagenome (GOLD analysis project Ga0116226, IMG submission 89692) | Host-associated microbial communities from peat moss isolated from Minnesota, USA - S1T2_Fa - Sphagnum fallax MG | ecosystem: Host-associated > Plants > Peat moss > Unclassified | place: USA... | reverse complement strand
TCCGCATCCAGCCAGATGCAGTGGCCGAGCATGGTGCGCGCCCGCAGCAGACCATATTGCTGATACACATCGAGATAGCTGCGCGCGTTTGGAAACAGCGCTTTGACCCAAGCTACCTCGTCGGTGTTTTCGGCTACATGAGTCTGCACGAATACATCCGGATAACGTGCGGCCAGCTCGCCGCACAAGCGCAACTGCGCTTCGCTGGAGGTCGGTGCGAAGCGCGGCGTCAACGCATAGAGTTGACGCCCTTGCCCATGCCAGCGTTGGATCAGCACTTCACTATCCCGTGCCCCGCTCTCTGCGGTATCGCGCAAAAAGTCCGGGCAGTGACGATCCATCATCACTTTGCCGGCCACCATGCGCAGATTGCGGGCCGCGCTGGCGCTAAAAAACGCATCGACCGAAGCCGGGTGCACGGTGCAATAGACCATCGCAGTGGTGGTGCCACACCGTAGCAATTGATCGATAAAAAAGCGGGCCACCTCGGTCGCATGCAGTGGATCGTCGAAGCGGCGCTCGCACGGAAAGGTGTAGGTGTCGAGCCAGGGCAATAGGGCTGGTGCGGGGGACGCGATGATATCAGTCTGCGGGTAATGCAGATGGGTATCGATAAACCCCGGGGTGATCAACTTGCCGCGCAGATCGTGCAGCACCGTATCGGCGGGGAGTTGCGCCTGCAGCATCGCATAATCGCCGCAGGCAAGCACGCGACCCTGTTCGACCAGCAGCACGCCGTCTTCGTGCCAGTGCGTGGCTTGCGCATCGAGCGCCGGGTCGCCGCTGAAATACAACACGCTGGCGCGATAAGCCTGGGGCGCATCGCCAGTAGCGAGATCGACCGACATGCGGTGTTTCCTTGCAAATGGGCCGAGGCGTCAAGCCGCCGGCGCGGGAGTGAAATGACGCAGAAAATCGGCCAGGATGCCGGCGGCCACATCGAGGTCGTCGGCGCTGGCGGTTTCCAGCGGATGATGGCTGATGCCGCCGTTGCCGCAGCGCACGAACAGCATCGCGATATCGGTCAAGGCTGCCAGCGCCAGGCCATCGTGTCCAGCGCCCGAGGGCAGGCTGACCACTTCCAGCCCTGCGCGCGCGGTGGCGGCGCCCAGTTGCGCCATGAGCCAGGGCGCGCACGGCGTGGCGGCGGTACGTAGTACCGGTTCCAGTGTATGCGCGATGCCGCGCCGTGCGCAGATGTCCGCGATGCCGGCCAGAATATCGGCCAGCGCCGCGTCGCGCACGGCATCGTCGCCGGCACGGATATCGAGCGACAGCCGGCAACTGCCGGGCACCACATTGATTGAGCCGCGCGGCACGTCGAGCTGGCCGACCGTGCCGACCACCCCCGCGGTGGCGCGACAGCGCCGTTCGACCAGTAGCACGATTTCGGCAGCCGCAGCAGCGGCATCGCGGCGCAGCGCCATTGGCACGGTACCGGCATGACCGGCGACACCGGTCAGCTGTAATTGATAGCGACAACTGCCGGCGATGGCCGTGACTACCCCGACCGGCAGTCCGCGTTCGAGCAGGACCGGGCCTTGCTCGATATGCACTTCAACAAAACCGAGCAGCTCGCCAGCCGAGCGCGCCAGGGTCGGCACGGCGTCTGGATGGAGGCCCGCGTCCACCAGCGCGGCACGCAAGGGGATGCCGTCGGCATCGAGGCTGGCTAGCCAGGCTGGATCGAAGGTACCGGCCAAGGCCCTGCTGCCGAGCAGGGTATGCCGGTAACGCACGCCTTCTTCGTCGGCAAAAGCGATCAGGTCCAGATGAAAGGGCAAACGCTCGCCCGTGCGATGCAGCATCTCTACCACCGCCAGCGGCACGGTAATGCCGGCACGGCCATCGTAGCGACCGGCATCGACCACGGTGTCGTAGTGAGAACCCATCAGCAGCACCCGCGCATCGGGCCGATCGCTGCGATAGCGGCCCACCACATTGCCGATTGCATCGATGTGCGCCGTCATGCCGGCCGCCCGCATCCATTGCAGGATCTGCGCAGCGCAGCGCTGATGGCTGGGACTCAGATAGGTACAGGTAAGACCTTCGGGGGTATCGCTCCACTGCGCGAGTGCCTCACAGGCGGCCAGCGCTTGCGCGCCCAACGTGGGCACATGGCCGCAGCGCTGGTTCAGCCGCAACTCCGCGATACGTCCGATCTGACGCAGGCTTTCGGCGCGTTCGTCGGCCTCCTGTGCGCGCAGGCGCCGCTGCAAGGTGGCGATAATGGCGCTGCGTGGCATGCCTTGCCCATCGTGTCCCTTGACCGCCAGAACGAAGGGGAAGCCGAAACGCGCACGGTAGGCAGCATTGAGCTGACGCAAAGTTTCGAGTTCCGCTTCACCGTCGCTATGATTATTGCCGCCGTTCCTGTTGCGCTGACCGTCCAGGCCGGCACTGGCCTGTTCTTCGGTCGACGCGGCGGTCAAGGTGCCGGCCATGGCCTGCTTGCCGGCCAGTTCCGGATGGGCTCGTATCAAGGCCAGCTGCGCGTCGGCTTCTGCCCGCAGCACGGTCTGTTGCAGCGCGACCTTGAGCGCGCTCAGGGTCGCGAATGGGCGTGCTGCCGCGGTGCGTTGGGCGACCCAGGGCGAGTGCTCATAGATGCCGTCGAGCAAGTTGACGAAGGTGTCGGCGCTGCAGGTGTTCAGCTCGGCCAGCGTCAGCATGCGCGCTCCGGGTTGGCTTGCCCCGCTGCACCGACGCGGTAGGGGTGGACGTCATGCCAATGATTGGCGATATCGATGCGGCGCGTGATCCACACCCCTTCATGGCGTTGCACATAGTCCAGAAAACGCGCCAGCGCGGCGGCGCGCGCAGGCCTGCCGATCAGGCGACAATGCAGTCCGATGGACAGCATCTTGGGCCGATCGAGTCCAGCCGGATCGCCTTCTGCGTACAGCACATCGAACGCGTCTTTCAGATAATCGAAGAACTGGGTGCCGGAATTGAAGCCTTGCAACGCGGCGAAGCGCATGTCGTTGGTGTCCAGCGTATAGGGCACGATCAAATGCGGCTTGTGCACGGTATGGCCGGCGTCATCGGTGATGGCGACCGTATCCCAGAATGGCAAGTCGTCGCCGTAATAATCCGAGTCGTAGCGAAAGCCGCCGTGTTCCACCACCAAGCGCCGCGTATTGGGCGAGTCACGACCGGTGTACCAGCCCAAGGGCGCGCTGCCCGTCAGCTCGCGCAGGATCGCGACGGCTTCGGCCATATGTGCGCGTTCGGTGGCTGCGTCGACCTGTTGATAGCTGATCCAGCGCAGACCGTGACAGGCGATTTCATGACCGGCTTCGAGGCAGGCGGCGGCCACTTCGGGGTGACGCTGCAAAGCCATGGCCACGCCGAACACGGTGAGCGGCAAAGCGCGCTCCTCGAACAGCCGCAGCACGCGCCAAACGCCGGCGCGAGAACCGTATTCGTACAGCGATTCCATGCTCAGATGGCGCATCGGGAATGCCTGCGCGCCGATGATTTCGGAGAGAAAGGTTTCCGACGCCGGATCGCCATGCAGCACGCTGTTCTCGGCCCCTTCCTCGTAATTGAGGACAAACTGCAGGGCGATGCGCGCGCGTTGCGGCCAACGTGCATGCGGTGGCGTGCGGCCATAGCCGATCAGATCGCGTGGATAGGGGGGATCGCTCGGTGGCGGAGAAACAGGCGATGCGGTCACGGTGCGCTCGCTCCATATAGGGCAGATCAAACAAGGTCGAATCCATCATATACCGCTGCGTGCGTCTGCACATAAGGTCAGGCCGATAGCCGGCTTCACCTGCGCGATATATCGGCCTGATTCTTATCTTCTATATCTTGTCTTCTACATCGTCCTGCACCTCGGGATGCATAGCGAGATGATCGCCGCGCCGAGTTTCGACCTGTTGTAGCAATTGCGCGGCAACCGCGATCGCAATCGCATCGGGTGCCTTATCGCGGATGCCGGGAATGCCGATCGGGCAGACCATGCGGGCTACTTGGCCCGCGTCGATACCGCGCGCCAGCAAGCGGTGCTCGAACTGGCGACGCTTGCTGAGCGAGCCGATCAGGCCGAAGTAGGCGAAGTCGGCCCGGCGCAGGATATGGGCGCTGAGCTCCTGATCCAGGGTGTGACTGTGCGTCATCACCAGGAAGTAGCTGCCGGGCGGGGCGCGGTCGATCACGGCCTGCGGCGCATCGTGATGTTCGGTGGTCAGATTGGGCCCGCTGAGCGGTGGAAACGGTATCTCGCGCGTATCGACCCAATGGATGGTGCAGCGCAGATGCAGCAATATCTTCACCAGTGCGCTGCCGACATGGCCGGCACCGAACAGGACCACGTGAAAGCGATCGGGCAGCAGCACCTCTTGCAAGGTCAGCCCGGTGCCGTCACCGGTGCTTGGCAGCAGCTGACACGAGGCACGCACCGGACCGTCGCTGTCGCCTTCGATGGCATGCCAATGCACAGGGGGCAGGACCGATTCGTTGCGACGCGCGGCGCTGGCGTCGCCGTTGACGACCGGGGTCGGAAAGCACACCTCCCGCATACTGGCGAGGCCGGCTTCATCGCGCTTTTGTAGCGCGGCGACCCAGCCCAGGTCGGCCAGGGTGAGTCGCTCGTAGGCGAGTATCACGGCACCGCCGCAGCATTGGCCCAGGCTGGGACCCAACGGCAGGCGCTCCACTTGGCGCAGCGGGCTTGAGCCCGTTTGCGGGGCGCTGAGCAGACGGCGCGCCGTTTCGATCGCCTTCCATTCGAGATGACCGCCGCCCACCGTGCCCGCGACACGGCCGCGCGAGATCAGCATGCGCGCGCCGGCGTCTCGTGGTGCCGAGCCGTCGGTCTGGGCGACCGTGACCAGCACCAGCGCTTCGCCGTGTGTCAGCGGCGGTTTGATTTGAGCCAACCAATCATGCATGATGCATCACCGCGCTGCGGGCAGATGGGTCGCGCGCTCCGGCACCCCATCGAGCGCTGCCAAAATCGCCTCGGGCGTGGCGGGCGCGCGCAGCGCCGGCAGCCAGCATGGGTCGGATGAGGTGGCGGCAATCGCATCGCGCAAGGCAAAGAACACCGAAAACGGTAGCAACAACGGCGGCTCACCGACCGCCTTGGAGCGCCAGATGGTGGGCTCCGCATTGCGGTTATCGAACAGGCGCACGCGGAAATCGGCCGGGCAATCGCTCACGGCCGGAATCTTGTAAGTCGACGGCGCATGTGTCGTCAGTTTGCCTTGCGCATTCCAGCACAGTTCCTCGCTGGTCAACCAGCCCATGCCCTGGATGAAGCCACCTTCGATCTGACCGATGTCGATGGCAGGATTGATCGAAGCACCCGCGTCATGCAGCACGTCGGCGCGCAATAATTTCCATTCACCGGTGAGCGTGTCGACGATGACTTCGGAGACGGCCGCGCCATAGGCAAAGTAGTAAAACGGATGGCCGGTCAGGGTGGCGCTGTCCCAGTGCACCTTGGGCGTGGCATAAAAGCCATCGGACCACAGCTGCACGCGTGCCAGATAGGCGGCTTTGACCACTTCTTCGAAGCTTAAGGTGGGCGCGGCCGGATCGGCCGGCCCGATGCGACCCTGCGCAAAACGCAAGGTGTCGGTGGCGACGCCGAGCCGGCTGCCAGCCACTTCGGCCAGCCGCTGGCGCAGGGTGCGGGCGGCATCCAGGGCTGCCTGCCCGTTCAGATCGCTCCCAGTCGATGCCGCTGTCGCGGAGGTATTGGCAATCTTGGAGGTATCGGTGGCGCTGACCCGCACGCGCGCAAGCGGCACGCCCAATTCATGCGCCACGACTTGCGCGACCTTGGTGTGCAGGCCCTGGCCCATTTCCGTGCCGCCGTGATTGACTAGCACCGAGCCATCTTGATAGATATGGACCAGCGCGCCGGCCTGATTCAGGAACGGCACATTGAACGAAATCCCGAATTTGACCGGGGTGCAGGCGATGCCGCGTTTGAGCACCGGACTGCTGCGATTGAATGCGGCGATGTGGGCGCGCCGAACGGAATATTCGCTATCGCGTTCGAGTTCTGCGCTCAGCGGCGCAATCACATTGTCGTTCAGCTTTTGTCCATAGGGCGTCGTATCGCGAGTGCCGACGCCATAGAAATTGCAGCGCCGCACGGCGAGCGGATCACGCTGCAGGCGACGCGCGATGCTGTCGATGATCCATTCGATCGCGAGGGCGCCTTGCGGGCCGCCGAAGCCGCGAAACGCGGTGTTCGATTGCGTGTTGGTACGGCAGGCCAGCGCGGTGATGTCGACATCGGACAAATAATAGGCGTTGTCGAAATGGCAGAGCGCGCGAGTGGCTACCGGGCCCGACAGATCGGCCGAGTATCCGGCGCGCAGCGCGATCTCGATGCGCGCGCCCAGTATGCGCCCGCTGTCGTCGTAGCCGACCTCGTAGCGATAGAGCGCATCGTGCCGCTTGCCGGTGATCATAAAGTCGTCATCGCGATCGGCGCGCAATTTGACCGGGCGTTGCAGGTGGTCGGCGGCCAGCGCGGCGATACAGGCGAACAGCGCCGATTGCGATTCCTTGCCGCCGAAGCCACCTCCCATGCGGCGACATTCGCACACGATGTCGTGGGCCGGGCGATCCAGCATATGGGCCACCACCTGCTGCATTTCACTCGGATGCTGGGTCGAGCTCCAGAGCCAGATACCCCCCATTTCACGCGGCGCGGCGTAGGCGATCTGCCCTTCCAGATAGAACTGCTCCTGCCCACCGACGCCGAATTCACCACTGATACGATGCGGCGCCGTCTCGATCTTGTGCTGCGGCTCGCCGCGCATCAGATGCAGTGGCGGCACCACATAGTCGGCCCGATCCCGCGCGGCTTCGATGCTCAGCACGGCTTCGAGCGGGGTGTAGCGCACCACCTCGGGCAGACTCGCAAGCGCCGCCGCGCGCCGGGCCAGTTCGTGGCTTTCGGCGATCACCGCAAACACAGGCTGACCGTAGTACAGCACGCGCTCGCCAGCGAGGATGGGGTCGTCGTGCAGCACCGGGCCGCAATCGTTGAGACCCGGGATATCGGCGGCACTGAGCACCGCCACCACGCCGGGCGCCTGGCGCACCCGGCTCAGATCGAGCGCATCGATCCGGGCATGGGCGTGGCAAGACAAGCCCAGTGCCGCATGCAAGGTACCCTGCAATTCGGGCAGGTCGTCGGTATAGTGCGCGGCCCCGCTGACATGCAGTCGCGCCGATTCGTGCGGATGCGGATGGGCGCCGGCGGCATCGGTATCGACCAGGGTTGACGCGCCGGGTGCGGCCGAGCCCGGCGCGCTGCGGCGTGCGTCGCTACCGGCTTCCTGTGGGATGGGGTTGGGTTTCATGGACGGTAGGCGTAGACATTGAGCTCGGCTGCCGTCAGCGGCGCCTCGGCTCGCGTTTCCAGGTAGTAGCGCCAAAGCAGATTGCGCGCTGCGCGCAGGCGGTAGTCGGCCGAGGCGCGCATATCGCTGAGCGGCGTGTAGTCGAGTTCGAGCGCCGCCATCGCATACTGCACGCTGGCTTCGTCCCAGCGCGCCCCTTGCAGTGTCGCCTCGGCGTGTCGCGCGCGCTGGGGGATCGCCGCCATGCCGCCGAAGGCGAGACGCGCCTCGATGATCTGCGTGCCCTGTGCGTCGAGGCGCAGGGCAAAGCCCGCGCATACCGCCGAGATATCCTGATCGTAGCGCTTGGCCAATTTATAGCTGCGTATCTGCAAGCCCGGCCGGCTGGCGGCGCGCGGCACCAGCACCGCCTCGACGAATTCGCCCGGGTCCAGGGCGTTCTTTTGATAGCCCAGATAGAATTGGTCCAGCGCCAGTGTGCGCACCTGCTCGCCGCGGCGCAGGCGCAGTTGTGTGTTGAGCGCGATCAGCGCCGGCATCGAGTCGCCAATCGGCGAGCCGTTGGCGAGATTGCCGCCCAGGGTGCCGGCATTACGGATCGGCAGTGAGGCGAAACGTCGCTTCAGTTCGGCCAGGGCCGGATACTCGGCCAGCAATGCATCGTAGGCGTGCTCCAGCGTGACCGCCGCGCCTATCACCAGGGTTTCGGCGTCGCTGGCAATACGCCGCAGTTCGGCAACCTGGCCCGTGTAGATCACATCCCCCAGTGCGCGAAATTGCTTGGTCACCCACAGACCCACATCGGTGCCGCCGCCCAGGATGCGCGCCGCGGGATAGGCGAGCCGCAGTGCGGCCAGTTCGGCCAGCGTGCGCGGCGCGTGGAACTCGGTGTGCGCGTAGCCCGCGCCGCGCGCATCCGGTCCGCGGTAGCGCAGTGCACTGTCGCGGCTCAGGCCACGCAAAGCCTGCGTGATGGGGGCGCACGCGAGCGGCGCGCGCGGGTATTCGAACATGCGTTGTCCGGCTTCGATCAGCGGACGGTAGCCGGTGCAACGGCACAGATTGCCCGACAGCGCGTCTTCGATGTCGGCGCGCTGGGGCGGGGCGGCTTGCGTATCGTGGTTCTGGTACAGCGCCCACAGCGACATCACAAAGCCGGGCGTGCAAAAACCGCACTGCGAAGCATGGCACTCGACCAGCGCCTGTTGGACCGGATGCAGGGTCTGTTTGGGTCCGGCCAGATCTTCGACGGTGAACAGGGCGCGGCCGTCCAGGGTCGGCAGCAATTGGATGCAGGCGTTGACGGCGCGCAATGTCAATCCGCCGTCTTCGGCGAGTTCGCCCACCACCACGGTGCAGGCGCCGCAATCACCCTCGGCGCAGCCCTCCTTGGTGCCGGTGCAATGGCGGTCTTCGCGCAGGTATTGCAATACCGTGCGGGTCAGCGGCAGGTCGCGCACTTCGCGCACGGCGCCCTGATGGTAAAAGCGTATGGGTTCGGTCATGAGTTGCGCGCTATGAATACAGGATCGGCCAGGCCGGGCGCGCCTTGCTTAGCATGCAGGTGATCGCCATCCAGCAGCCACCTTAGCATCTCGCCGTGGTGGACATATTTAATCCTGCTGATGCAGCCTATCATCCTTGGATTATGGATCGCCAAACAGGTTCTGGCAGGTTCGAATGCGCTTGGAAGTGAATGACGTCGTGCGTATCCGACACTGGTCGACACAGCGGGCGTACTTTATGCTTGAGCCGAGGGGATCACGGGACACGGTATTGCGCCGGATTTCCGCCAGGCCGCCCATGCCGTCCATGCCTTCAACGCCAAAAACAAAGACGATGCCACGGCATTCGTCACAACCGTCAGGAGACGTCATGACAAGACCCGCAGCGCTGGATGCCCAAGCGCACACGAGCGCGCTGTACAACGAGGATCTGGCGCCGACCGACGCCGCGCAGCGCACCTGGCGCTGGTGGCACTTTGCCGCGCTATGGGTCGGCATGGTGATGAATATTGCGTCCTATATGCTGGCTTCCGGGCTGACCGAACAAGGCATGTCGCCCTGGCAAGCGGTGCTGACCGTGCTGTGCGGCAATGCGATTGTGTTGGTGCCGATGTTGCTGATCGGCCATGCTGGCGCCAAACACGGCATCCCCTATGCGGTGCTGGTGCGCAGTTCCTTCGGCACCCAGGGCGCCAAGTTGCCGGCCTTGTTGCGTGCGGTGGTGGCCTGCGGGTGGTATGGCATCCAAACCTGGCTGGGCGGCAGCGCGATCTACGTGCTGCTGAACATCCTGACCCACAATGCGTTGCATGGTGCGGCGCTGCCGGCGCTCGATATCTCGCTCGGGCAGCTGGCGTGTTTCCTGGCTTTCTGGGCATTGCAACTCTATTTTGTGGTGCATGGCACCGATTCGATTCGCTGGCTGGAGAGCTGGTCGGCGCCGCTCAAAGTGGTGATGTGCGTGGTGCTGGTCGGCTGGGCCACCACGCGTGCCGGCGGTGTCGGCTCGATGTTGGCCATGCCCTCGCAATTTGTCGCGGGCGGGGCCAAGGCCGGTCAGTTTTGGGCCACGTTCTGGCCTGGCTTGACTGCCATGGTCGGTTTTTGGGCCACCTTGGCGCTGAATATTCCCGATTTCACCCGCTTTGCCAAAACGCAGCGCGATCAGGTGCTGGGGCAGTCGCTCGGCTTGCCGATCCCGATGGCCTTGCTGTCGGTGGTCTCGGTGGTGGTAACGTCCGCCACGGTGGTGATCTATGGCAAGGCGATCTGGGATCCGATCGACCTGACCAGCCGCATGACCGGAATCGGGGTCGGCATCGCCCTGGTGATCCTCACGCTCGACACCATGTGTTGCAATCTGGCGGCCAATCTGGTCGGGCCTGCGTACGATTTTTCCAGCTTGTGGCCGCGAGCGATCAGTTATCAACGCGGGGGATTGCTGACGGCGGGCCTCGCCATCGTGATGATGCCCTGGAAGATACTGGCCTCGACCCAGGGCTATATTTTTACCTGGTTGATTGGTTATTCGGCGCTGCTGGGGCCGGTCGCCGGCATCATGGTGGTCGACTATTTCCTGATCCGCGGCACTGAACTCGACCGCCGCGCCTTGTTCGACGAGAACGGTATCTACGCCTACCGGCGCGGCTGGAATCCGGCCGCGGTGGCCGCGCTGCTGGTCGGCGTCCTGCCGAATCTGCCGGGCTTTCTGCACACTGCATTTCCGGCGGCGTTCCCGCATGTGGCGGACCTCTTCAATACGCTTTACACCTACGCCTGGTTTGTCGGCCTGGCATTGGCCGCGCTGGTCTACGCGCTGCTGATGAAATGGGGCAAAGCCCCGCATCGTTCGCTGGCCGGCGCCTGATCGAGGCAACAGGGAGGGCCGCGCCCGCGGGTGGTGCGGTCGGCAATACGCATGAATTGTTATATTGTTTCAATTTGAAATAAAATGTTATAACATTACATCTTATTGGTGATCCGGAGCATCGCTGCGTCCAAGCGCACACGATGGCGACGATCCACCAACGCGATTTGCCAGTGCGCCTGCGTCCCGCGTTTGGAGGACGCAGCGCACGCCCCTCACGCCCAAAATCAGAAGATCATCATGCCAAAACAACATCGGCCGCTGGCGGCCGGGATAGTTGCGTCCGCACGCACTGCACGGCAGCGCCGCCCGCTGCGCGCCAAGCTCGCCAGCACCTTGCTGGCTACTTTATCCTGCGCCGCTTGCCATGCCTGGGCTGCGGATACCAACGGCAACGCCGCCACCCAGCCCGGACTGCGCAGCGCGGCGGATGCGGGCAGCGAGACGGCATCCCCGCGCGGCGAGGCGCAGAGTCAGACCCAGATCGCGGGCTTGGTGCAGGACAGCGCCGGCCAGCCGCTGGCGCACGCTTCGCTGACCGTGTTGCGGCAAGGCGCGGATCCGGTGGCGCCGATCCGGTTGCAGTGTGACGCCGCCGGGCACTTTGTGGCGACGCATCTGGCCGCGGGCATCTATGCCGTGACGGTGCAGACAGGCGGGTACCACGATGGGGCTGCCCAGGTGCAGGTCACCGAGGGGCATACCGCCGAGGTGACCTTGGTGTTGCAGAAGGGGCCGGTGGTCAATATCGATGTGGTGCATGTGGCCGCGGCGCGGCTGGATCAAGCCCGCAACGGACTGTTGCCGGAAGCGGGCAGCAGCGTGTATCGGATCAAGGCGGCGGATATCGAGAACCTGCCGCAGGGCGAGGACACGCCTTTGAATCAGGTCCTGCTGCAAGCCCCCGGGGTGGCCGATGACTCGTATGGACAACTGCACGTGCGTGGCGATCATGCCGATCTGCAATACCGCATTAACGGCATTTTGATCCCGGAACCGATCAGCGGCTTCGGGCAATCCTTCGACACCCGCATCATCGATCAAGTCAGTTTGCTGACGGGCGCGCTGCCGGCGCAATATGGCTATCGCACGGCAGGCGTGATTGATATCCAGACCAAAACCGGCGAGGACCAGCAGGGCGGTACCGTGGACGTGTATGGCGGCAGCCATCAAACCCTGCAGACCAGCGCCGATGTATTCGGCAACACGGGGCCTTTGGACTATTACTTTACCGGCACGCTGGGCGAAAACAATCTCGGCATTGAAGCCCCGACCTCGGCCAGCGATCCGCTGCATGACCATACGCGCCAGGGTAACGATTTTGGTTATTTATCGTATCTGCTGGATCCGCAAACGCGGGTCAGTGTGATGTTCGGTTCGGCCAGCAACCAATTCGAGTTGCCCAACACGCCTGGCCTGACGCCGGCCTACGCGCTCAATGGTGTCAGCAACTTCGACTCGGCCGATCTGAATGAGACCCAGGCAGAGTTGAACGAGTTTCTCGTGCTGGCCTTGCAGGGTCAGCATGGTGCCGACATCGATTACCAATTGGCGCTATCGACGCGTTATACCCGTACCCAGTTCAACCCCGACCCGATAGGCGATCTGATCTTCAACGGCGTCGCTTCGCGAGATTTCCACAGCGATCGCGCCAACGATCTGGAGGGTGATGGCACTTACCGCCTGGACGGCGCGCACACCTTGCGTGCCGGCTTTTCGCTGATGCAGGAACATGCCGAGTTCAACGACACGGTGTCGGTGTTCCCGACCGATGCCGATGGCAACCAGCTCTCCGATGTGCCTGAAACGCTGAGCGATGCCAGCCAAAAGACCGGCTATCTATACAGCGCATACCTGCAGGATGAGTGGAAGCTGAGCAGTCGGCTGACATTGAATTACGGACTGCGCTTCGACGGCATGGACGAGTATGTGCAAGCGCATCAGGTGAGCCCGCGCGTCAGTCTGGTCTATCAATTGACGCCCTCGACCACGCTGCACGCGGGTTACGCGCGCTATTTCACCCCGCCGTCGTTCGAATTGGTGTCCAGCCAGACCATCAGTCAGTTCAATCACACCACCAATGCAAGTGCGGTGACCCAGAACGATCCGGTGCAACCGGAGCGGGACGACTACTACGACCTGGGTGTGATCCAGCAATTCGGCCCTGCGCTCAAAGTCGGGCTGGATGCGTACTATAAAAAGGCCGATCAGTTGCTGGACGAGGGCCAATTCGGTACCGCCCTGATCTATACGCCGTTCAACTATGCACAGGGACGCGTCTATGGGCTTGAGTTCACCGGCAACTACAAATACGGCGACTTGAGCGCCTATGTCAATATTGCCTATAGCCGCGCGCAGGGCACCGATGTCGATAGCGCGCAATTCAATTTTGACGCGGCCGAGCTGGCATATATCTCGAACCATTGGGTCTATCTCGATCACGATCAGCGGGTGACGGCGTCTTATGGCTGTGCGTATGTCTTGGGCCGGACCACGTTCTCGGCCGATGCCACGGTGGGCAGCGGCTTGCGCGCGGGCTTTGCGAATACCGAGAAGCTGCCTTGGTATATGCAGTTGAATCTCGGTGTGACGCATCATTTTGACGAATCCGTGATTGGACGCTTTGACGTGCGTTTGAGCCTGATCAACGCCTTGGGCCGAGTCTACGAGCTGCGCGACGGTAGCGGAATCGGTGTTGGTGCACCGCAATATGGACCCTACCGAGCCGTCTATGCCGGCGTGACCAAGCATTTTTAAGTCGTGACCTCTCCCCCGCGGCCCAATCCCGGTTTGACGCCGCGGGGTGTCCGGTGCGAAATCTGCTGGCACAAGCACGCTATAAACGATACATTCGAGAGATGCATCGGATAGCGGAGACGGGCGATGAGGGGAGCGTCGCAGGCGTGGTACGGCAAGGTGCTGGATCGGGTCAGTGGTCTGACAACAAAATGGCTGCTGGCGCACCCGATGACGGTGGTCTGGGGCGGCACCACATTGGCTGCCGTGATGCTTCTATTGTGCGCTATCGTGCTCGCGCAAAGCCGGCGCGACGCCTACGAATTCAGCAGTGAAACGGCCCGCAATGTGGCCTTGATCGCGCAACGCGACATCGACCGCAACCTTGAGTTGTACTCCCTATCCTTGCAGGCCGTGGTGGACGGCTATGCCGACCCTGAGGTGATGCGCTTGCCCATGCACCTGCGCCGTCAGGTGTTGTTCGATCGGGCCGCCACCGCCAAATATCTGCAATTGCTAGTCGTGCTGGACGCCAAGGGTAATGTGGCGATCGATGCCGCCGGTGACGTACCGCGCAACGGCAATTTTGCCTTCCGAGATTACTTCACCGTCCTGCGCGACAACCCGCAGGTCGGTCTTTACATCAGCAAACCGTTTATCCCCTTGATCGGCAATCGCGAGTTATCGATTGCGCTGTCGCGCCGACTCAACAATCCGGACGGTTCGTTCGGCGGCGTCACCGTGATTCTGGTGTCGGCGCGCTATTTCAAGGATTTGTTCAGTGGCCTGGCACTCGGGCCGAACGGCACCATCACGCTGTTTGAAACCAATGGCACGGTGGTGGCCGGCTCGCCCGATCTCAGCGCCGACAGTCCGGATAGCAGCCATGAAGTCAGCCAGGGAGGTGGCAGCGCGGCGTTCGACGTGGCGGCAGAGCGCCAACTGATAGCGGCCTCGACGGCGGATGATGGCAGCCTGGTGACGGTGCCGGCGCCGGATCATGTGCCGCGCCTCTATACCTTCAAGCATTTCGCCGAATTTCCGCTGGTGCTGAGCGTAGGGCTGGCCGAGTCCGACATTTATGCCGCCTGGACCCGCCGTGCCCTGTGGATAGGCTCATTGATGCTGATATTCGGTGTGGCTTTTGTCAGTCTGACCCTGATGTTTGCGCGTCAGCTCAATCAACGCATGCGGGCGCAGGCGGAGTTGCAGCTGCTGGCGCGCACCGACGGTTTGACCGGTCTGAGCAACCGTCGCACCCTGGATGAAATTCTCGATGGCGAATGGCGCCGGGCCAAGCGTGCCGGCAGCGCGTTGGCCGTGTTGTTTGTCGATATCGACTGGTTCAAGGACTTCAACGATACCTATGGCCATCAGGCCGGCGACGATGCGCTGATCGAAGTGGCGCTGTGCATCATGCACGCGATCCGCCGCCCTGGCGATCGCGCGGCGCGTTACGGTGGCGAGGAATTCCTGGTGGTGCTGCCCGATACGGGTGCGGCTGCCGCGCTGGCGATTGCCGAAAAAATCCATAGCGCGGTGCAGGCACTGGCGATTACCCACCAACACGGCGCCCACGGACGGATCTCCGTCAGTGTCGGTGTCGCCAGCGGTACCACCGACGATTATTCCAGCGCGTCGGCCCTGGTACGGGCTGCCGACGACGCGATGTATCAGGCCAAATCGACCGGTCGCGACAAGGTCGTGGTGTACGAGGCATCCCAGGCGGCCGCGCGCGAGCGCTCGGTCGCCTGACCGCGCCGACAGCCCCGTCCGACCCATTGCGGCTGCGCAGCAGCTTGGCGCGGCAGCATTTATGATGAAATCACCGCGCACGATAGCGCACAAATCACCCGCGCGCCGCAGCGCGTATTGCCCAACTTAGAGTCCCCGATGAACTTCGATATCCCACCGGAATTGCAGACGCTCAAGGCGCGGACTGCACAGTTTATTCGCGACCGCATCATCCCGCTCGAGGACGATCCCGGCAATACGCCGCACGGCCCGTCGCCGGCCCTGCGCGAGACCTTGATCGGTCTCGCCCGTGAGGCCGGCCTGTTGTCTCCGCAAGTCAGTACCGAGTTGGGCGGCCTGGGACTGAGTCATTTTGGCCGGGCCATCGTGTTCGAAGAGGCGGGGTATTCCCCGCTGGGCCCTGTGGCGATGAATGTATTTGCGCCCGACGAAGGCAATATGCATCTGCTCGAGGCCATCGCCTCGCCCGCCCAGAAGGCGCGCTGGCTGCAGCCGCTGGCCGCAGGCTTGACACGCTCCTGCTTTTGCATGACCGAACCTGCGCCGGGCGCCGGTTCGGATCCAGGCATGCTGCGCACGAGCGCGCGGCGTGATGGCGATGAGTTTGTCATCAACGGGCGCAAATGGCTGATTACCGGTGCCGACGGCGCGGCTTTTGCCATCATCATGGCGCGCATGGAAGACGGTAGCGCCACCATGTTCTTAAGTGATATGGATGCGCCCGGCATCCTGATCGAACGGACGATGGATTCGCTCGACAGCTGCTTTCCGGGCGGCCACTGTGTGGTGCGCTTCGACGACTTGCGGGTGCCGGCGGATGCGGTGTTGGGCGAGGTCGGTCAAGGTTTGCGCTATGCCCAGGTCAGACTGGCGCCGGCACGCTTGACGCATTGCATGCGCTGGCTGGGTGCGGCCCGACGTGCTCACGACGAGGCGCTGGCCTATGCGCGCGAACGCGTGGCATTCGGCAAGCGTCTGGGCGAACACGAAGGGGTGGGCTTTATGCTGGCCGACAACGTGATGGACCTGCATCAGACGCGGTTGGCGATCTGGCACACCGCCTGGGTGCTCGACCGCGGTGAGCGAGGCGGGACGGAATCGAGCATGACCAAGGTGCTCGCCTCGGAAGCGATTTTTCGCGTGGTGGACCGCGCGGTCCAGATCCTGGGCGGCCAGGGGGTCACCGGCGAGCGTATTGTCGAGCGCATCTGGCGCGACGTGCGCCCGTTCCGAATCTATGATGGCCCCTCGGAGGTGCATCGCTGGAGTCTCGCAAAACGCCTGCTCGGGGCACCGTCGTCTGCATGACAGCCGTATGAAAGGTCTAAAGAACCACGCGCGATGGGTGGATTCAAGAAATCATTCGTCGCGCTCAAGCAACACGAAAAGGTTAGGAAATATGCACCAACCTAGGGTATTCCCGCTATCGGGACAACCCGTATGCACCAAGCTGGATTAATGGGATTTTGATGCCCAGATCTGGGCTGCCGCCAAAAATGGCACGCTCGTGCCACTGAAGATAACCGGTAAATCCAGTACAGAAGGGCTTTGCGGCAGTCAGCGCAAGCTTTATGCCAATAACGGCAAAGCATAAAAAAATCGTTAATTCGGGGCTTATCTTCGCGCTACTACGCATGCGCAATTCTGGTGCGTCGCAGCACTCAAAAAATTTTCCATTCGTCAATGGGAAAATAAAGATGCAATCGTCAGTCTTGCTGTCCGGGCAGATAGGGATAAAGTTCACCTGCTGGAACAACATGTTCCTCAGCTGAAACGAGATAGCGTCGGACGGCGGCACGACTGCCAAAAGGCGTAATAAATGCTGGACGGCAAGAGCAGAGGAATAACAACGGCAGGATGATAGGGCGGAGTGCAGCGCGGGGATATCGCGCACTACGTCCTGTATCACGGCTCGCAGTTTTACCGGATGAAGCGTCAGGCGGTTTTCAGCTTCTAAGCAATCTTCAACCCTTAAAAGGACAATACTGATGAAACGTGTAGCGCTTTCTTCATTGGCACTGGCAATGCTGGGCGCGGCTTCCGCTGCCCACGCACAAAGCAGCGTGACGCTGTACGGTATTATCGATGCAGGTCTGGCTTATACCCACAATGTGGCGAACGGCAGTGGCGGCAATGCGTCGTCGCAATACGGTTTCAACGACGGCACGATGTCGGGCGACCGTTGGGGTTTGAAGGGTACGGAAGATCTGGGCGGCGGTCTGCAAACCGTGTTCCAGTTGGAAAACGGCTTTGACGTGGCAAACGGCAAGCTGGGCCAAGGCAGCCGTGAATTCGGCCGTCAGGCTTTCGTCGGTCTGTCGAGCGCAACCGCTGGTACCGTGACCCTGGGCCGTCAGTACGACCCGCTGGTTGACATGGTGCAGCCGCTGACCGAAGACAACTACTTCGGCTCGATCTTCGGCACGCCGGGTGACGTCGACAACTACGACAACAACTTCCGCGTCAGCAATTCGGTGAAGTATGTTAGCCCGACCTACGCCGGTTTCCAATTCGAAGGTATGTACGCCTTCGGCGGCATCGCGGGCAGCACATCTTCGGGTTCCTCGTACGGCGCAGCAGCATCCTATACGAACGGCGGCCTGGGCTTGGCAGCAGGTTATTTCTACTCGAAAACCGATTCCACGAAGGGCTATGCATCGACGACGGCTGACACGAATGCCGACGCTGCGATCAACCAAGGTTTCTCGGACTACGCACGTTCGCTTGCTATCGGTCGTTTCGGTGGTCAATACGCATTTGGCAACTTCACGGTCGGCGCTTCGTACAGCAATGTGCAATACAAGCCGGTATCGGGTTTGGCGCTGTTCACGGGCACCGAAACGTACAACGCAGGTTCGGCTTACGTGAACTACCAGCTGAACCCGGCTACGTTGTTGGGCTTGGGCTACACCTACATGAAGTCGACGGGTGTGACGAGCGCGAACTACAACGAAATCAGCCTGGGTTCCGACTACAACCTGTCGAAGCGCACCGACCTGTATGCTGTGTTCGCTTATGAAAAGGCAAACGGCAGCGCGCTGAGCGAAGATGGTTCGGCCGTCGTCGGGGCCGACGCATCGATCGGTTCCTACGGCAACCCGTCGGGCAACGACACGCAAGAACTGCTGATCCTCGGTATCCGTCACAAGTTCTAAAGCACGGGGGCGTCAGCCCCCTGGCCTGAACTCGCTGGTCGGTTGTACCAAACAAAAACCCCGGAGCTTGCTCCGGGGTTTTTGTCATGGGTGCTGTGCCGCGCGCGATGCTGGGCGCCGTATTTCGCGCCTGACTTCCCGCCATTCAGCGTGTCGGCAGTGCACTTTGCGGATCTATCGTGCGGCCTTGATAGCGCAGCTCGAAATGCAGCATGACGCGATCGCTGTCGGTATTGCCCATCTCGGCGACTTGTTCGCCCGCCGTCACGCTCTGACCTTCCTTCACCAGCAGCTTGCTGTTGTGCGCATAGGCCGTCAGATAATCGGCGTTATGCTTGATGATCAACAGATTGCCGTAGCCGCGCAAGCCATTGCCGGCATACACCACACGCCCGGCCGCAGCGGCGAAGATGGGCGTGCCCGGATTGCCGCCGATATCGATGCCTTTGTTGCCGTCGGCGTTGTAGCGCCCAATGATGCTGCCTTGCGCGGGCCAGACCAGCGCGATTGAGGTGGCCGGTTTGACCGGTGCCGTTTCTTCGGCGCCTGCCGCCGGCGCCGCGAGGCGGCCATGCGTGCCGCCCGAAGCGTTTGGCGTCGGGTTGACTGTACCGCCGGGCGCATGGGCCAGCCCAGTGCCGCCACCGAACGGTTGGGCCGGTGGCACCACGCGCAGGATCTGATCGACTTCGAGCGCGTTGGGGTTGCTCAAGTGATTCCAGCGCACTAGATCGCGCACGGTGACGCCGTTGTGCATGGCGATCAGCGACAGCGTATCGCCGCGTTGCACGCGGTAGTACCCCGAACTGACCGGACCCGGGCCGGCACAGGCGGCCAACAGGACGCTGCAGGCCAGGACAGTAAAATGGCGTTTGAGATGAGCTTGCATTGACCCTCTACTTTATGACGCAGAACTGTCGCTATGCTCGACCGTGAGGCTGAGGGCCGCGCGTTCGCTGGCGCCCGGCGCAAGCCAGCGCAAGCCCTGGCCATGGTGGATGGCATCCGGCAGTCCCAGCCAGGGCTCGACGCAATAGAAATCGGCATCGGGCCGCTCGGTCCAGGTGGTGACGGCATACCAGGGCGCACTATCCGGGCCGCCATTGAGATCGAAGCGGATGGTACGACCCAGCGACGGGGTGTGCAGTGCAAGCCCGCCAGCGCCTTCCAGCACGTGGAAACGGTCCATGATGATGGGGTCGTCAAGGCGATAGCTGGGTGCACCGGGCACGGCGGGCGCAGGCGTGCCGTCCGGCAACTGATACTGGCGCCGAGTGGGCGGCAGACTCAGTATTGTTTCGCCGCGCAGCGCAGCGGGCAGGGCGAAATAGAAGTGATGTCCGGCGTAATAGGGCAGCGGCGTATCGCCGGTATTGTGCGTGACAAATTCAACCCTCAGGGTGCTGCCGGCGAGCGTGTAGATGACCTCGAAGCGAAACGCGTAGGGGTACACGGCAAGGGTTTGCGGCGTATCGACCAGCGTCATGCGCACGGTCTGAGTAGCGGCATCGACCACTGCTTCAAAGGGCAGGTCGCGCGCGAAACCATGTAGGGGCAGCGGAAAAATCCGACCCTGTGCATCGCGCCAGTGACCGATTTCACCGTCGACAAAATGGCGTCCGATAAACGGAAAGAGGATGGGATTGCCGCCGCGCACACGCGCCGTGTTGTCCCAATCGGCATGCTCCGGCCAGAAAATCACCTGTCGCCCGTCGACGACCCAGCGCAGCAGGCGCGCGCCATATTGCGGCGCGACCAGCAGTTCGGCGTGGGCATCGCTGAGCGCGAGTACGGATTGACCGTCGAATTGAGTCTGAGTCATGGTGGCAAAAAGATAGCGTGCCGCATACGTGCCGGTCAAATCGGCACTTTGCGGCGATACATGGGTCAAAAGAAAACGAGCTCGATGCGAACGATATCAGACCCGCGCGCAAACGCGTAGCGGACTTGGCGCGAACACACGCGCAAGGCATAATCGACCGCTTGTCTGTTTTCCGGCCGACGGCATTCGCGGCCGGCCCTATCGCCTCCGAGGATAGCCGCGTGAATCTTCTTTTTCTATTGTTTCTGAGCGTGTTGCAAGGCGTGACCGAGTTATTCCCGGTCAGCAGCCTGGGCCATACCTTGCTGGTGCCGGCCTTGGTGGGTACCAACCTCGACACCCACACGCCCCAGTTGTTGCCGTTTCTGGTGGCCTTGCATTTGGGCACGGCAATCGCTTTGCTGGTGTATTTCCGCCGCCGCTGGGTCGGCTTGATCGGGGGCTGGTTTGCGTCACTGCGCGGCCGCCACAGCGATGATGGGCATCTGGCCTGGGCATTGATCGTCGGCACGGTGCCGGCCGGTCTGATCGGGATGCTGTTCGAAAAGCGCCTGGAAGTGCTGTTCCATGATCTGCGCATCGTGGCCGGCGCGCTGATGATCAATGGCGTGGTGCTGTGGTTGGGCGATCGCCTGCAACGCCGCAGCTTGTATGGTGGCGTGCAGCGGCTGGGTCTGTGGCAGGCGGCGCTGATCGGCATCGCCCAGATCGGCGCGCTGATCCCCGGTTTTTCGCGCAGTGGTCTGACCATGGTGGCGGGTTTCCGAGTCGGCCTGAGCGCAGAAAAGGCTGCCGAGTTTTCGTTTCTGCTAGGCACGCCGATTATTCTCGCAGCCGGCCTGCTGGAAATTCCGAAGCTGCTGCATAACCACGCGCAAATGATGGATGCGCTGCTGGGCGGCGTGCTGACGGGCGTGGCGGCCTATCTGAGCATCCGCTTCCTGATGCACTACTTCGAAGGGCGCGGGCGTCTGGCTAATTTCGGTCTCTACTGTATCCTCGCCGGCGGCTTCAGCCTGGCCTGGTTTGCTTGGCGTCCGGCGCTGCTGGGGTAAGCGAGGATAAGCGGGGCGGCGGCGGGGTTGCGCGCCTTGCAGCCCCAGCGTGCTGCCGCCGTCTGTGCGCAGCCGCTATAGCCGGCTGTCGCGTAGGCCGCTGGCTCGGGTATAATTCGCGTCGCGCGAACCCGTTGTCTGTCCGTAGCTCAGTTGGATAGAGCAACAGCCTTCTAAGCTGTGGGTCGGGGGTTCGATTCCCTCCGGACAGGCCAATCAAATCAATGCGCCACGCTCAGTGCGCTGTTTTCAGCCAGCGAACGCAATAGCGCCGGCACCTTCACCTTGCTGGTCACCTGCACTCGCGTCATCAACGCGTGATCGACCGAGGCCACCCCATAGGTTTGGGCGATATCGTCTTTCAGCCGGTGCCAAAGATGACACGTCATTTCAGCATCGACCATCGCCCGGTGAGCACGCCCCGTTTTGGGCAGCCGCAGCATCTCGGCCAGGCTCGATAAGCGGTGGCTCGCTGCATGCGGGTAGATCCGCCTTGAAGCGAGCAGGGTGCAGGCAAAGGCGTGACTGGCCGGGATGCCCAGTTGCGCCAGTTCCGCCTGCCAGAATCGTTTGTCGAAGCCCGCGTTGTGGGCGACCACCGGATGGTCTCCGACAAACTGAGCGGCCTTGCGCATGACTTGGGCCGCAGGCGGTGCCGCAGCGACCATCTCGTTGGTGATGCCGGTCAGATGGACCACGTCGGCAGGGATATATCGGCCGGCATTCATCAGACTCTGGAACCGGTCCACGATGTGCCCGTCACGTAACAGCACGACGGCGATTTCGGTGGCCCGATCGCCCTGTGTCGGCGACAGTCCCGTGGTTTCAAAGTCCAGTACGGCTACGGTTTGCATGGCGGAATTCCAATTCGTTCGGCAGCAGGATAGCACTCTCTGTACCGTGGATGGCCGCTGCAAACGATACAAGCCCTCAGCAATTCAAGGCAATACGTGCCGCCGCCGTGCGCGTTTCGACGCCCAGTTTGTCGAACACATGCTCCAGGTGTTTATTCACCGTGCGCGGACTCATGCCCAGAATGTCGGCGATATCGCGATTGGTTTTGCCCAGCATGGCCCAATGCAATACATCGGCTTCGCGCGGCGTGAGCTTGAAGGCCTGCATCAAGGCGGCCGGATTCGGGGTGCTGGCGGTCTTGCGCTGGATCAGCACCAGCGCCTCGCCCGGCATGCCGTGCCGCAAACGGCTGAAGACCAGGGGGGGATCACTGTGCAGGAAGTCCAGCGGCTTGGCGTCGTCATGCTCCAGGGATTCGGCCAACCAACGCCGCACGCTGAGCGGCAGGCGCCCATCGGGATCCAGCGAGCCGCGCAACCAGTTTTGCGCCAATGGGGTCAACCACAGCAGATCGCCTTGGGCGCTGACGGCAGCCACAGCCTGGCCGATCGCATCCATCACCTCGTGCGTTTGCGCCATGCGCTGCGCATTGCGCAGATGCGAGGCGATCCGCGCCACCACCTCGGCCGGGCGGATGGGCTTGGTGATGTAGTCGATGCCGCCGGCCTGGAAGCCGCGCAGAATATGCTCGGTTTCGGTCAGGCCCGTCATGAACATCACCGGGATGTAGCGCGTTTCCAGATTCTCCTTCAGGCGCAAACAGGTTTCGAAACCATCCAGCCCCGGCATGATGGCATCCAGCAGGATCAGATCGGGCGGCAGGCGCTTGACGCGATCGAGCGCACTGGGGCCGTCGGTTGCGACCAGCACGGTGTAGCCGGATTGATCCAGCAGCGCGTGCAGGATGGACAGATTTTCCGGGACGTCGTCGACGATCAAGACAACGTCCCGCGCGCCTTCCCGTGCGACGTCATGGGCTGCGTTATGGGTCACATCATGGCTCACGTCACTAAGCGTATCAAGATGATGCATGGGGCGGTATCCTCATCGAGCGTTCCAGAATTCTCAGGTATTCGGGTAAATCGAAGCGCTCGACGTGATCGCGCAACAAACCGGTGAAAGTCAGATAAGCCGGTTCGTGCTGTTCGATCTCGTTGAGCTTGTCCAGGATGCCGCGCACATAGCCGAGATTGCCGAGCTCGTGCAGGCTGCGCAGGATGTCCCCCGGCGGTTGCACGCGCAGGGCATCGGGTCGCTCGGACGGTGCATCGTGGCGCGCCGGTTCCGCGCTTGGGCTGGTTTCGATCCAGGTCAGCGCCAGACGCTGGCGTATCACCTCCAGCAAGGCCAGCACGTTGAGCGGTTTGACCAGGAAATCTTCGTCGCGGATGCCGGCGGCATTGTCGCGGCCTTTGTCGAAGGCGTTGGCCGATACCACCACGATGGGCGCCGCCGTCATGCGATTGACGCGCAGCAGGCGCGCGGTTTCCCAACCGTCCAATTCCGGCATGCCGATATCGAGCAGGATCAGATCC
>Ga0116226_10001088_pt1 | contig 23620 bp, 19 predicted proteins | sample S1TSphfallax_FD_89692 | JGI IMG/M metagenome (GOLD analysis project Ga0116226, IMG submission 89692) | Host-associated microbial communities from peat moss isolated from Minnesota, USA - S1T2_Fa - Sphagnum fallax MG | ecosystem: Host-associated > Plants > Peat moss > Unclassified | place: USA... | reverse complement strand
TTTTAACCGCATTCTGAACAACTTGTGGAAATTCTATTATTGCAGGCATAAATCCCTCCACACAAAGAACCCATACCACTATTTTAACAAATTTTTGAATTTTTAAATTTGCAAAACTTCAGTGATAAATAAGAGCCCGTTTTCTATCGTTAAAGCCTGTCGCTTTGACTAAGCCTAAATTCAATTCTTGTTCGGGCTGTCTCTCCCTTTAGGGAGGGGTGTGGACTACCGAGAATTTTTTCCAATTTTGACTTTTCCATCTTTGCGAAAGGAAAAAAACACGTATGAGCTCCTCGATGATTAATATCACCCAAATGCCTTGCAGCTCCACATGAAAGAAATGAGTCACAATATATGCGCTTGGAATCGTCACTCCCCACATGCTTATCATGACTAACGCGAGTCCGAATTTAATATCTCCTGCTGCTTTTAATCCAGCGTGGAGATTGAATGAAAAGGCTCTTATTAAAGTGAGAATCGCAACAAGGATGACGAGTGGCGACCCTATGTCCACGATCAACTGATTATGCGAAAAAAAACCGATCAGTTGGTGGCGGAATGGCAATCCAAAAAACAAGATCAATATGGAGATAAAAACACTTGCAATGATCCCCTTCTTTAATTGAGGGTTGAGCCATTGTATTCTCTTTGCGCCAATAAGATATCCAAGATAAATTTGATTGCCTCGAGAAATCGACCAAGAGGCTGTCTCAAACAGAGTGGTAAGAGAAATGATATAACTCCGAAGGGATAGCGATTCCATATTTATGGTTGAAATGATTTTAACGAGTACAAACTGAAATAATTGATAAGAAAGGGGTTCAAAAGCATTTGGAAGACTGATACGCAAGAAATTGAAGATGTGTTCCTTAACGATACGCGATGGAATTTTTTTGTAGAGATAAAAATTTCGCACAAATGCTTTTGTCATGAATATGAGAAAAAGCATCCCACAAAAGCGTACAAATAAATTTGTCACTCCGATCAAGGTTAATCGGTTCATCAGAAAAGAGTCAGGTAATGTCGCAATAAGAGAGTAGAGTCCAAGGCTCATTCCATTGACCAGTAGGGAATATGCCATGCTATACTTTGTTAATCCATTAGCATTCAAGATATAAAGTAGGGCATAATTCAATGCATATACTCCAAAGCCACTGCCCACTAAGGTTAAATAATCTGCACCCTGATCGAGAAGAATGCCTGCAAATCCAAAAGTAGCAAGCAAAAGTGAAGAATATGCTGCAAAAACAATGCTTAAAATCAATCCAAAAAGGACATTTAACCAAATTGTTGTGACATAGATTTGCCCAACCTCTTCCTCCTTTTTCGCTCCAAGATACTGTGTCAATATGATACAGCCGCCCTGTGCTAGACATTCAACAAGACTGAACCCCACAAGAAGATAAAGATTAGTTATTCCTAAGATCGCAGCCATGTCATCGGAAATACGACTGACAAGGCCATAAGAACAGACAAGCACAAGCATTCGTAAAAAATTTTCAACGAAAATCGGGTAAATCAGTGAGATAAAGTTAAGTCCAGTGATTTCGTCAGCATTTTTCATAAAATTGACGGCAACGATTGACCAAGCATTGCTAACGCGATCCTCTGCCTGTCGCTGTGATCTCTAATACAGAGGTTCCCTTCATCGAATGAGGAGTCGATCACTCGAAGATTCCCCCTCGTGAGTCACTCACCTTTGGGGAGAATGGGGTCGATTTCAAGGCAGTTTGTGTGCAAGTGAAACTGGCACCCGTATACCTGTTTAACCAGTTGCCTTAGAGCGCGGGGCTGAAGAAGCATCCCACGGGATCTATTTGCTCCTAAGGGAGTCCAAAGTTAAACTGAGGGCGTTAGGCGGGTCAACGTCGGGCTTGTTTGCACAAGCTCCTCCCTTTAGGGAGGGGTCGTTGACAGAATTAAATGATTCAAAAAAGTTCCCAAGTGTTGTTTGAAGTAGTAGAGTTTTCTTAAATCTCGTTCCAAAAGCTTGAGAAAGGAAAGGTCGCGTGTTTCATATAGGGTTCTTTCAAGAAAGAAGGAGCTATATTCTTTAAACAATTCGTAGTTAATTCCGAATTCAATTTCTTTAGCAGTGAGTGGAAAGGCAGTCTGGTAGGCTTGCATAAAGAATCGTGCGTTTCTTAAGTTAGAGGCTTCGAAACCTGTATTGCAGCATCCTAATAGAATAAAGTGCATCACATCTGCGACACGATGTCCTTGATAAGTTTTTTCAAAATCTAAAAGTCCAATGATGCCTTGATTTTCATCGAATAAGATGTTCTCGTTGTGAAAATCCCCATGAACGAATTCTCGCTCTGTTAGAAAGGGATAAAAACGACTGAGAGAGGCAAAACCCTGTAGGGCCTCTAATTTGGCATGAATGAGCTCTTTGGCAAGGGCATCGGGATTTTTTCCTAAGGGGTATTTTTCGATTAAAGCAATCATTTTACGAGCATGATCTTCAATTTTTTTTATTGACAGAGTACGCTTTACAATAGTATCTAGGCGCAATGAGGTTGGGTTAAGTCGATGAATTTTAGCGAGAAGCGCCGCTACACTTAGGAGGGCCTGGTCTTTTAACATTGGTTCATGAAGGATGTGTCCTGGGATTTTTGGATAAAGGGTGAAAATGCCAACGCCGAACATAAAATGCTGTTTTTGTTTTGCCGAGCGCAAAGGAAGGGCAACTGGAACCCCATGAGCATTAAGGAAATCATTAACGCGTTCAATTCGTTCTACGTCCAACTCGTTTATTGAGCGATATTTTTTTAATATATACGCAGTAGAGTTCGCATTTATTTCATAGTTTACAGCGCTAAACCCGCCTACTTTGTCTTTCCAACTGATATTGTGTAGAGTATACAAAGACCCGATCAGCTGAGACATTTTTTCTTTAAAGTTACTGTCCATCATCTGGGCTCTTCGAGAAAACATTCTTATTGTATTTTGACGCGGTGCAAAGAGAACTCTGACGGATAGAGGGTTCATAAAATTGATAGCGCCGAGACCTCTCCCTTGAGGCGAGCGAGGAAGCGCTGCTCCTATTTTAGAGGTGATTTGTTTTTACCTATTTGCGGTTCCCCACACCTCAAGCCTGGTCATGGTCTCCTTGCCAATGTGATCGAGCAGTTTATATGTGGGTGGCACTGGTTTAACCGTTACACCTATTTAACCACTGATGCGAAGCACGGCTTTTAAAGTCATGGAAGCTATTGGAATGACTTCTGGAGGTTGTAATGTTCAATTCGCGATTCATCCCAAAACAGGAAAAATGTTTTGCATTGAGATCAACCCACGTGTCTCTCGATCTTCCGCTTTAGCATCAAAAGCCACTGGATTTCCGATTGCAAAAATAGCCACCAAGATTGCTTTAGGTTATAATTTACATGAGCTTTAGAATGAGCTTATAAAAAATTCTTTTCCCTCTTCTTTTGAACCGACGATTGACTATGTTGTCGTCAAAATTCCACGTTTTAATTTTGATAAATTTCCTGAGGCTGAGACTCGTTTATCGACTCATATGAAATCGATTGGCGAAGCGATGGCGATAGGAAGAACCTTCAAGGAAGCGCTCCTAAAAGCAATTGCAAGTTTGGATCCGCTTTCATGCCGATTTTTCAAACAAAATCTATCATTAGAAAATCTATCATTGGAATGGATTAGGAAGCAGTTGATCACTCCTCATCCTGAGCGTCTTTGGATTCTCTTTCACGCTTTTAGACATCAGATTTCTATTGATGAAGTCCATAAGGTCACAGGATATGATCCTTGGTTTTTATTTCAAATTCAAGATTTAGTCGCTGAAGAACAAGTGATTAAACAGTGCTTACGAGCGAGGGATAAGAATAAAATCAAAAAAAAACAGCTCTTTTCATGGAAGCAAAATGGGTTTTCTGATAAACATCTCCCTTATCTCTTAGGCTATAGTGAAAAGCAATTGCGTGAACTGCGATGGAAGATGGGGCTTCATCCCGTTTATAAAAGAATTGACACCTGCGCGGCTGAATTCCCTAATGAGACTGCATATATGTATTCGACATATGAAGAAGAATGCGAAAGCAAGCCCACCTCAAACAAAAAAATCGTTATTCTAGGCAGTGGCCCGAATAGAATTGGCCAGGGAATAGAATTCGACTATTGCTGTGTGCATGCTGTTAAAGCAATTAAAGATTTAAATTATGAAGCAATTATTATCAATTGTAATCCGGAAACTGTGTCAACCGATTACGATGTCGCAGACCGGCTGTATATTGAACCTCTATCCGCTGAATATGTGTTGGAGATCTTGAGAATTGAGAATCCTATAGGCACAATCCTTCAAATGGGGGGACAAACTCCACTCAATCTCGGGCAACACTTGTCTCGGGACGGATGGAGAATTCTTGGCACTCCTTCTGAGTCGATTGAACTTGCAGAAGATAGGGATAAATTTCGTTTATTTGCACACAGAATAGGCTTAATCCAACCTAATAATGGAGCATTCTCTTCTGATGATGAAGCTTTTTATCTTGCTAACAAAATAGGCTATCCGGTTATCGTCCGTCCCTCATTCGTGATTAGTGGGAGTGGTATACAAATTCTTTCAAATGAGAAAGAGTTAAACAGCTATCTAAGCGGGATATGTAGGGATGATTTGGGCCCCTTTCTCATTGAGGAATTTCTTGAAAACTGCTTAGAAGTCGAAGTTGATGCAATTTGTGACGGTGTAGAGGTCTTTTGTTGTGGAATTGTAGAACATTTGGATCCCACTGGGATTCATTCAGGCGATTCTATCTCTTTCTTGTTTCCATATAAACTTACACAAGAGCTCCAATTTCAGATTCTAGAAGAGACGAAAAAAATAGGAATTGCCTTAGGAATCATTGGTTTATTTAATGTTCAATTTGCGGTTCGGAATAACGTATTGGTGATTTTAGAAGTGAACCCTCGTGCATCGAGAACAGTGCCTCTTCTTTCTAAAACAACTGGGCTGCCTTTGGTGCAAATAGCGACAAAATGCATTCTAGGGCGTTCTCTGCAAGATCAAAAGTTATTAGGGCCCGCAAAAGTTGGATGGCTCGCCATGAAAATGCCAGTGTTTCCCTTTTCTAGACTTTTTATTGAAAATGAGACGTTAGGCCCTCAAATGAAATCAACTGGCGAGATTTTATGCGTGAGTAAAACTCTTGAAGAGCTTTTTATGAAGGCAAGTATATACAATGCTAACAGCAAGCTTTTTCCTAAGAGTAATAAAGACAAGCTTCCCCCTCCCGATTCGTCCATACCCTGGGAAGTTTATCAAGTTAATGAGACTGAAACGTGTTCAGAAAAATTAGCGTTATCTACCCATTCCACTTCAAGAGTTGAATTTGGGCTTAGCCAAAGCCCCGGGCTTCAATGAATCGGGAAATTTTTTTCAGCAGGGTCAAGATCAGTCCTTTCTTTTTGAAACATTGACTATCGCTTTGATATTAGAATGGCTATCCCATGCTTCGCTTAAGCGTGAGCAAGGTGAGTTCAGGAGGGGCAAACCAGCGAAACTTCATAGTACTCGAGATTCCTCGATTAATATAAGCCCATTTCTCCCCCACCCGCTTGAGCCCATGCTTAAATTCTAAGTGTTCAATTCGGGTAAAGCGTTTCCACAAGCCACTTAAGTTGATTTGTCCTCCATGCGTATGACCTGACAAAATAAGATTTCCTGGATAATCTTTTAATCTCTTCAATGTATCAGGGTTATGTGTTAGAATAATGCCTGGATAGCGAAGGTCATAATCCTTGAAAGCGATCTCTGGATGAAATCTTCCCAACGAATACTCCTCTAAACCACAAATGTTAATCCCATGCCCATGGTGAGAGACAAGCTGTGTGGTGTTGTTGAGCAATTGAAAAGGGGTCTGTTTCAATAATGTCATGAGCTCCGCATGCCATCCTACTTCACGCGCTTGTGTCGTCACATGTCCTGTCAAGGGAACTGGGTGGAAAAGACGCTTAAATCCTTGAACAATATTGGAAGAAGGAGGGGCGATATCATAATCTCCTTGCGCATTCACGGTGACGAAGCGCGCGTAATCATGATTCCCTAACACAGCAAAGCAACCGATCTTAGCCTTTAAAGAAGTGAGAGTTTTTTTCAGTCCTTCTTTCTTTTCAAGCGCTGAGCGACACAGAAAATCTCCTGTGAAAAGAATCAAATCGGGCTGAAGAGCATTCGCTTTTCGAATCAATTTTCTTTGCAATGTAGAAGAAAATGAGTGATTCCAGTGCAAATCGCTAAAATGGGCTATTTTAAGGCCAATCAGTGCTGAGGGGAGCTCAGGAATAGGCAAAACAAAACGGCTGACCCCTAAGAGCCGCGGTTCAATGTAACGGGGCCAAATGCCAATTCCCGATACAATGCACCACGCCTCCCACATCCATTCGGTCCACGATTTTTTTAATGGCATGAACGTGAATGTCTTTAATGCTTATCAGACATTTCAAGTTCTTTGAGGTGTTTTGAGACTTTACCTGTCATTTGAAACATGCTAATCGGTTGGAGAGAATCGAGTACAGCGGCTAATTTTTGGTCAGGATGGATAATCCGCTTATCAGTTTGATCCTGTAATTTGTGTTCTCTAATGTACTCCCAAAGTTTTTTTGGCACCGCTGTGCGTGGCATAGGCCCTTTTCCGACGATCACAGCAAGAGTCTCGCTAATGTCTACAGGTCTCATAAACGCAGAATTTTTCTTCTCCTTTCTCATTCCTGATCTCCTTAATTGTATCATTTGATAGAGCACAACCTGATGATGGCGGAATCGAGCATTTTAAACAACCAGCACAACGCTTTTACTTGCTGTCAAATCTCCGTTTTCTTAACATGCGCACTCCACTTCAAAAACAGGAACAGCGCTTCCTCCCTCGACTGAAGTCGCGGGTTTCCGCGCCGTCAATTCTATGAATACACCAGCAAATTTAACAAAGCAGATTGATGAACTACAAGAATTATTGCGTTCTTTAGAAAACAAAACGAACTATTGCGATAAGTTAATTGTGTTGAATGCCATTCCCATCGTTCATGACTATCTCAGACAGAGTGGCCCTGTGCAGACATTTCTCAGGATTCTCACCCCTGAATCTGAATTTGCCATGAAATCGATTATCGCGATTGGTCAAGCTCCAGTTGTATTTAATACGCAACATCTCAATGAGGATCCTTTTAAGAAGCTGCTGACGTTGCTAGAACAACTCTTAGAGATTGAGCTATTTTATGATGACCTGGGTGGGATTATTGGCTATCACTTAACTGTCCTCATGCTGATTCTCCGTCGGCTCAAACCTCAAGATCCCCTTCCGAATGACACTGACTATATCCGTCCTGAAGGGATTGATTTAGGAGAAGACAGCAGAAGAGTGAGAGAGGCTGTTCGGCGAGGGATAGAACACATTCCGGACATCGCAGCCATTTATCCTTTGGGAGGGGCCGGCGATCGTTTGAATTTAATAGACGAAAAGACAGGACACTCGCTCCCTGCAGCGCTTTTGCCTTTTTTGGGTCGCACGCTCTTAGAGGGAATGGTAAGGGACTTGCAGGGAGAAGAATACTTGTTTTTTAAGTTATTTGATCAACAGCCTCTGACGCCTATCGTGATCATGACTTCAGCCGAAAAAGACAACCATCTCCACGTTCTTAAGATTTGCCAACAGTGCGGCTGGTTTGGAAGACCCTCACAGAGTTTTCATTTTTTTCTTCAACCTCTTGTCCCGATGATCACAGCGACTGGCAATTGGTCTCTTTCTACACCTCTGACACTGACTCTAAAGCCATGTGGCCATGGAATATTATGGAAACTGGCTGAAGAAAAGGGGGTGTTTAAATGGTTGGAATCGCAAGAGCGGCACCAGTGTTTTGTTAGACAAATCAACAACCCTTTAGCAGGAACAGATCACGCTTTAATCGCTCTGATCGGAAGGGGATGCCACGAAAATAAAGCGTTTGGATTCCTTTCATGTGAAAGATTCCTTAACAGCGACGAAGGGATAAATATCTTGATGGTCAAAAAGGTGAAAAACCGCTATGATTACTGCCTGACAAACATTGAATATCCCGAATTTGCGCAACGAGGGATCTGTGAAACCCCTGCCGAGCTAGGGAGTCCCTTCTCTCTTTATCCTGCGAATACCAATATCTTGTTTGCCGATATTCGATCAGTGCGCCAAGCGCTCAAGATTTGCCCTATCCCTGGGCAGTTGATCAACATGAAGTCAATCGTTTCTTATATTGACCCTCAAGGCGAAAAGTCTGATGTCCAAGGAGGCCGCTTAGAATGCACCATGCAAAATATTGCCGACTCTATCATTGACCATTTCCCCCAGCAGCTCGACAAGAACGGATATAGGGAGGCTTTACAAACCTTTATTTTGTATCATCCTCGATCGAAGACGATTTCTACAACCAAGAGACCTTATCAACCAGGAGAATCGCCCTTTGAAACATGTGAACAAGCCTTTTATGACATGTTATCCAATCACTATTCCCTTCTACAGCAGTGTGGATTCGAACTTCCTGCATGGAAAAACATTGAGCAACACATGCAAGAGGGACCTGCCTGTATTTTTCTCTTCCATCCCGCTTTAGGTCCCCTTTATTCCATCATTGCGCAGAAGATTCGTAAGGGACGGATCGGGGCAGGAGGAGAACTCCAATTAGAAATCGCAGAAGTAGACATTGAGGAATTATCCATAGAGGGAAGCCTCGTGGTCAAGGCGATCTCTCCTTTGGGGATTAGAGATGTTGCTGGCATTCTTCAATATGGCCAGGAAAGCCGTTGTACGTTACGACAAGTCAAGATTCAGAATCGTGGAATAAACCGCAATGTCAAACAATATGAGTGGAAAAATGAGATCACACGGGCAGAAGAGGTCGAAATTCTCCTTCATGAGGGAGCTGAATTTCACGCAGAAGGAATGACTTTGGAGGGTTCTCATCGCTTTGAGGTTCCGCCCCACCACCGCCTTGTCCTCTCTTCGCCTATGAAAGGGCGCTGGAAAGAAGAGATGACTGCCATTGAAGCACCCACTTGGCATTGGCGTTACTCGTTTGACTCTGAGGATACGGTTCAGTTGACAAAGATCATGTGGGTCGATTCTTAAAGTGAAATTGGGACAATATGGGTTATGGGTTATCCAACATGTCGAACATGGGTTTGTTAAGAACGGGTCGATCATGGAAATACCAATCTGTTTCCTTTACATCACCGATATAATGATGTACAGGACCATGCTTTTGCCCATTGACCCACGAGACTTCTTGAGCAAGGGTGTTGTCGTCGACGGTTTTTCCATTATGGCGATAACAACGCTCAATCCCATGCTTTTGCCCATGGACGTAAGGAATGTCTGCCCGTTTTTCTCCCTGTTCAAATACATGTGTTATTCCATGTTGGGTATTATTCCTCCACATTTCTATCGTGGCAGGTTCACCTCCTGAAAAATAGCTGCGCCGCTCTCCCTCTATCACCCCTTGGACATAAGGAGTGTGGGCGGCAGGCATCCCATTGGGATGATAAGTTGTTCTGAGGACGATTTGACCCTCTTGAACGGTATCAATAAACTGCAACACTCCTTGGGCATCCCTGCATGTTCTTAACCCATTTCCTTTGATCACATGAGACTCGACTTGTTGGTCTAAGCGATAATATTCTCCTTCGATCCAACGTCCATTCTCTACCTCCTCGCGTATATGCGGAGCCCCGCTCTCATACCAAACAGTGACAAACTGGTGCAAAGGAGAATGATACACAACTTCTCTTTGAGGAAATCCATTTGGATAATGAAAAAGGTCTCGCTTCAAATGGCCTTGATCGTAAGTTTCTATGTGCTGGATCTCTTCGGCATAAGGAAAACTATAAGTACATTGTCCATGCAATAGACCCCCTTCGTAGTTCCGAACAATAGTGACGCCATCTTTCCGCATCGAAATCACTTGACCATGCCCCCCCCGTGCCGACCACTCTTCTGGTTCCAGGGGAATGCCGTAACGATGAATGGTGGCACAAACAACTTCATTAGAAGGCGATTGGCTAGATCCGCAGGAGGCCACGCCTCCCAAAAGAACCAAAAGAGAAAGAGAGGAGGATAATTTTGTCAATTTGACAACTCTAGGGGAAAGCACGCCCCCTTTTTTGGAATGTTTAGCATGTTTAGACGTTGACTGCATCGCCCAATTCCCCTAAAACGGCTTGAGTTAAGCGGCGATGTTCAGTCTCGACAACCTTTTGCTCAATTGTTTTAGAACAATCACGATAAACAAAATGCAAGGTCATATTCTGATGGGAGGGGCCGAGTTTCTCGTGGCGATAAACATCCTTTAAGGAGAGCGCCTCCAAGATGGGCGAAGCTTGTTGATGGATCACCTCCGAAATTCTCGCGAAAGGAACGGAGGTCTTTACCGTGAATGTCCAATCCCGCTCTGAACTTGGGTAAATGGCCAAAGGTTTAACGTTTTCCATGGGCTTGGCGACGCGCAGGATATCATGCAAATTAAATTCTCCAAATAAAAGACGTAGAGGGACATCTAAGCGACGCTGAATCGCAGGGTGAATTTCTCCAATCGAACCCAGTTCCAAAGAGTCGACAAATACAGAAGCTTGTCTACCGGAGTGAAACGTAGGAAGAGCCAAATTTCTAAAAGTGAAATTTGCAATCCCAAACGAGTTTAATAGGTTTTCTACCATTCCTTTTAGGTCGAAAAAATCAAAATCACGAGGTTGTTCGCTCCAATGACAAGGGCGGGCTTGTCCCATGAGGATTATTCCTGCAACAGACTGTTCCTTATACTTTTCTCCATCGCGAAAATGAATCTGCCCCACCTCAAAGCCAGCAACAGAGTGATTTTGATGATCAACATTATATTTTACCACTTGTAATAAACCGGGAAGCAAAGAGCTTCGCAGGATCGACTGTTCGATAGAGGTCGGATTCAAAACAGAGATGAGTGACTCAGGAGAGAGGGAATGATCTTGCACGACTTGCAAAAGAGCAGGACCGATAAGGTCACATGTTAAAAATTCTTGCAATCCCTCTCCTATAAGTCTTGAACGCACTTCTTTCTCAAAAAGATAAATGGGCGCTGACGGAAGAGAGGAGGCTTGATGAGACCCTCCCCCGCGGGGAATATGATCATATCCATATAAGCGAGCGACCTCTTCAATTAAATCGATCTCCGCTTTAATATCGATGCGATAGGTGGGAATGCGAATCTTAAACTGATCTTGACCGTCCCATTCACGAGAGAATTGCAGGCGTTTGAAAATCTCCTCGACCTCGCCTCGGCTAAACGCCGTTCCAAGAACTTGATTGATCTGGCTTAAACGACAGGAAACGAGCACTTCTGGAAATTCTTTTGCTTGAATATCAATAACGCCAGAAAAAATCTCCCCTCCTGCAATGTGTTGGATCAAGGTGGTGGCCCGATCTAACACCGCTAAGACCTGATTGGGATCGGTTCCCCTTTCAAAGCGTTTTGACGCATCTGTCTGCAAGGCTAACTGTTTGCTTGTCCGGCGAATAGTGACAGGGTCAAAGTAAGCCGACTCCAGAAGGATATGCCGAGTGTTATCGTGAATTTCGCCGCGGTTTCCTCCCAGGATCCCTGCGATTGCCAGAGGCCCTAGAGCGTCGGAAATCACCAGCATCGTTTCCTTAAGAATCCTTTCTTTACCATCAAGGGTTTGAATATTTTCCCCTTCGTTTGCCTTTCTCACAATCAATGTCTTTCCCTGAACCTTGTCGTAATCAAAGGCGTGCAGAGGATGTCCCATCTCCAAGAGAAGATAATTTGTAACATCCACAACGTTGTTGACGCTACGCAGTCCGCATTTTTCCAATCGTACCTTGAGCCAATCAGGGGAAGAGGAGACTTTGACATTCTGAATAAGGCGACAGGCATAGCGAGGACATCCCTCCTGATCCATCACTCTGATATGTAACGCATCGGCGATAGACTCTGCTCCCTCTTGAAGTTCAAGAGGGGGGACGTGAAATGGTTGTTCTGTTAAAGCGGCCAGTTCACGTGCAACCCCAAAGACGCTTGAACAATGGCTCAGATTAGGGGTCAGTGAAATGTCAAAATAGGTATCGGCAAAAATATCGTACAAGGAAGATCCTTCCGGGAAGTCATTCGGCAATTCGATAATCCCTTCGTGTTCATCAGAGATCCCCAGTTCCTTCTCTGAACAGAGCATCCCTTCAGACTCAACCCCCCTAATCTTCGTCTTCTGAATGGTCAACACCTCATGGCCTTCCCTTAACGTTGTTCCGATAGGGGCAAAAGCGGTCTTCATTCCCTCTCGACAATTGGGGGCGCCGCATACAATTTGATGCATGCCTTGACCATCGCTCACAGTGGCAACTTTTAACTTATCTGCGTTGGGATGCTTATGGGTCTCCACCACACGGGCGACAACAACCTCCCTCAAGTTCTCTCCAATCGTTTCATAATGATCCACTTCCAAGCCAGCCATTGTTAGCATGTGAGCCATTTTTTCAGGGGTCAACGAAAGGGGAATGTATTCTTGGAGCCAAGATAAAGGAATGCGCATAGAGCCCCTGAAAAGGTTAAGGTTGAACAGACTTGCATTGAGCAAGGTTAAGTCCCTTAAATTCAAAGAATTTTAATTTTAGAGAGTTTTCGTGGAATGGGTATAAAAAAACCCACTCCGATCTCCCCATTTCACTTCAAGAATGGGATTTCGACAAAAGGATAAAAAATGCCCCCATATGACAAATATGAGGGCGTTTCTCATCTTTGAAGCCGAGGGCGGCTAACCCCAAATTTAACTCTTGAAGTGGAACGGGTGTATTCTAGCAGATTGCTTTCAATTGTGGAAAGAAAATTGCGTGCATTTTTTCCGGTTTTCTGCGAGAATCCGCAGAGATCAGGAATCTGACGCCCCTCACTAGGGGTCTAAAATAGGAGCAGCGTTTTTTCCGCCGACTGAAATAGGGGATTTGGGCGCTGTCAATTTAATGACTATAGAGCACACATTATCTATTATCAAGCCCGATGGAGTCGGAAAAAATCGCATGGGAGAGATCATTTCCCGTTTTGAAAAGGGGGGGTTGCGGGTCATCGCGGCAAAAATGAAGCATTTGAACCTATCGGATGCTGAGGGATTTTATGCCGTGCATAGGGAGCGTCCCTTTTTTAAAGATCTCGTCTCTTTTATGATCACCGGTCCTATTCTCATCATGGTTCTGGAAGGAGAAGATGCCATTGCAAAAAACCGAGAGATCATGGGCACTACTGATCCAAAAAAAGCAGCTCCTGGGACTATTCGAGCCGATTTTGCGCAATCAATAGAAGAAAACATGGTGCATGGCTCGGACAGCCAGGAAACAGCTCGGACAGAAATTGCCTATTTCTTTGCGCCTGAGGAGATGTGCCCCAGAACCCGTTAAATGACAACAGACGTTAGGACCGCTCCCTAACCGATATTGAGCAAATAGACCCGTTCCGCTTCAAGAATTGGATTTGCACAAGGCGAAAACTCCCGGGATTCAAGGATAAAAAATGCCCCCATATGACAAAGATTAGGGGGTTTTTTTATCGTTAAAGCCCGGGGCTTTGGCTAAGCGCAATTTCAATTCTTGAAGAGGAATCGGTATAATCACTTGTTTTCAGATCACTTGTTGCTGATGTTGACTTCATTAACAATCTTCTCTGCAAACGAATGCTCGTCTTGTTTTTCAGACAAGAGGAAGGTGTGGCCGTTTAAAATAGCACTATTATTCACGAGATAGTCAATATCATTCACGCTCTCTTAAAGGCGATTTGAAGAATGGGGGAAGTGGTCAAGAGGATCAATATTGTATTCCTTTAATTTAGAAATTAGGTGATGAGCGTGAAGAGCTCCTGAGAGAAAAATGACTCCTTTTTGACGGTTGACTAATTCTTTTAGATTGCGGGTTATCGTTTTGATTATAACCCCTTCATTTCATTTCTCTAACATTTTTGTGGTCAATGCCTCTTATAGCAATCGAAAGGCGTTTTGATTTTTCAAAGATTTGTCCCATCAATAGAGAAGCAGGTCAGTCCTTGAGCATGAGAGCGAATTCGTTGTATTTCTTGCTCGAAACGTGCTGTCTTATTAATTCGGCTAATGCATCATAGCTCATATCGCTTAATTTGCATGTCGGATTCCCCTTTGCCCGATTTAACCATTGCTTGGCTTGACGATCGATGTCAAGAATGCATCCTAAACGAGTGTTTTGTTGTTTCTCTATTTGACTTAGCGTCAATTGTTCAGGAACTTCAAGACATAATGTCTTATAGCCTTTTTCAGGTAATGGAGGGAGCAAATTCATCAATAAGCGTTTGGGAGTCTCATCCCAATGACGCTCAAATACAATAATAGGCATTAAAGTCGGCATTAACATGGTTGAGCTCTTTAAATAGTTTTGGTTCTTTAAACAAAAATAGCAGAAAAAAGAGGGCATACGCATTTATTAAGAAGATGTCAATACAAAAAGTTAATGCTTATTTTTGAAATTTTCCATACTCCAGATTGACGGCCAACCGGCTGTCAAAGGAATTTGAGATCTCCTGAGCATGCGCGATTCACTGGTTCATACCGCTGTAATAACGCTGGATTAATATCTACCCCTTCTATCTGAAAGCTGAAAATAAACTCCCAACTAATGTATACTCCACTCCATTTATCAAACTTAATCCAATTAATTTGAGTTAAAAGTCGCCACAGAGGTCTTTCAACGGGCAGGGGTCTATAGACCCATTTCACTTTAAGAGTTGAATTTGGGCTTAGCCAAAGCCCTGGGCTTCAATGATAAAAAAAGCCCTTGTGATATCGGAGCATTTTTTATCATTGAATCGCGGAAGCTTTCGCTTTGTCAAAATCCAATTCTTGCAGTAGAATGGGTATAGACCCAAAAAAGCAGGATTGTTCCTAACAAGAGTAGAGCAGCTCCAGGATAGGTTAGAAAGTATTTTGCTGGATCATAATTGACGACTAACCGAATGTATTTAAGGCTTAAGTCTGCGGAATGGCCAATCCCCGCAAGGTAGAAGCGATAGCCATCCCATGTTTCGTACACATCGTTCATGCTTAAAGTTTGCTCCACAGGAGGTAGGCCATCTTCTGAGATCTGCACATCGCTTTCGTAGCTATAGATTTGTTGAGAGTGCGGATAGCGAATTTCTCGTGCTTGGCGTAAACGTACGCGATAAGGTAATTCTCTGATGATGGGTTGCAGGCGAATGAGGTAGTGTCCATAAAGGATGGGCCACTTTAATCCTCTAGCGGAAGAATCGTAAGCCAAGGCGATCGAGTGTTTATCTTCTCCCTCTTCAACTTCGAGTACAATCCCTGGACATTGGTCTTCAGGCTTGAGGGGAGCGGGCTCTGGGATCACCCGATGAGACAAAGGGGTTTCAAAAAGAGTCGTTTGTCGTAAAAGCTCTTTAGGAAAATCAAGATCGGCTTTCCAATAAGATTCTAGTTGATCAAATTCCTCTTTCCCATTCTCTCTCCATGGCATCAATGAACGATAGCCGATTCCGTACGCTCTGAAATAAGCCGAGAGAAGAGTGGCGGTCCGTTGATTTGACTGGGGAAGAGGGAAATCAATGGGGGGCAATTCCCTGATGATCGAAGAGATTTGTTGTGAAAGAAGGTTCAGAACAGAATCCTCTTTAGCGGATGCAGTGGCTTCTTTGAGCTCTTCGATAAAGGGCCAACCGTGGCTTTCCAATATCTCTAGAGGGGTAATGCCCTTTTTGCAGCTTTCCTCCAATTGATCTAATAAGCAGTAGATCCACTGTGCGGTCGCGTAATCTTCACTTGAAATATCTTCCCAATTTAAGTGATTGAGCACAATCGAGAGAGGCTCTGGGATGAGATGGAGGGGATGATAAAGAAAATGCGGGCTGGCATCCCATTGGACTAAGAATTGAACGATAGCAGTGGAAAGATCTACCTGTCCTTGAGCGCACCCTTGTGCAAAAAAGGCCAAGGGAGGCGACAAAGGGGGGTGTTGAGTGAGGGCTTGCTGTAATTGCCTCTTCAATTCATAGGCCTCAGCTCTTTCCTTATCTTCACGACTGCAAGGAAAGGAGGGAATGGGAAGGATCACCTGTTTTCTATAACCACCAAACCCTTCTTCACAAGAGATCAATGTCTGCAGAGAGGAAGCCGTCACCTTTTCCTGATGCACTCTTCCATAAGCGTCAAAAGCGAAAAGAAAGGTCTCTCCCCCCTCTTCTTCAACCAGGCAAAGAAGAGGATGGGGGCGTCTTATATCGACTGCGAAAAAAGGCTTTAACCCTTGAGCGTGATCGGCGCGAAGCAACAAGGCATGTTGTCCTTGAAGAGGAATCGTCAGTCGTTCTTGGCCTTGATGATATCGAGATGTCCAGGTGAAATGGAGCGCAGGGATCTCTTGTGGGTCCCAACACGGAAAGGGGAGATCAAGAGACGAATGGATATCGCCTTGACCAAAGGAGAATGAGGATTGGAGAGCCTGTTGCAGGGGAATATCGAATCTCTCTTCAGCCTCTTCTTTCCCTTTCAGTGCAAGGGTGAGTTTCTGGAGATACGCTTGCCGCATAGCTTCTTTGACATGAGACGTGCGAAGGGCCAGAACAGACCATCGAATGGACTCTCTTGTCCCTCTGAAGGAATGACTCATTGCTTCCGGAAAGGGTTGAGAGGGCTCCCAATACTGGACAGGCAGGGGGGGGAAACCCGCAATAGCGGCGTGCGATCCTTTGATCCAAGTGTCCAGTTTTTCTTTCACATGAGGAGCGTACCCTATGATCTTACATTTGAGCTGTGGAAAGCCTGGAGGATGATAAGTTGCAGGATGGAAGCTTTCTAAAGCAATCCAAGCCTTTCGATCAGAGGCATGGACTCTGTTTTCAATCGCTAATGCATACGTATGGGGAAGAAGAACGTGTTGATTGCCGCTTCCCTCCCAAACAGTTAACTCTCCTTGTAAGCCAAGCCGATGTTTAATCATTGTGCCGCCAATCATCATGAGCAATCCAAGATGAGTCATCAAAAAAGGAATGTGCCTGATTTTAAAAGGCCATCTTCTCAAGGTAGAGAAAAGAATATTGATAAAGAAAAGCGAGAGAAGGAAGGAAAAAAAAGGATGCTCATAGATCCATCGAGCCGCGAGTAAATGGGAGCTGCCCCAGCTTTCAAGCACCGTTCCTAGGATGACCATGATTGCTGTCACCGCAATGAGTCCAATGGCAAAGGGAAGGCTTCCCAAAAAATGAAAAAATCGTTTCATGGAGCAGGAAGTTCGTCAATGAATTCAAAACTGCAGGCAAAGGCAGCTATCGCGGCGCGATGGCTATTCATTAAGTGAGGAGGTCCACTTGCTTTGATCGTATAATCTGCTCGTTTGTTGCTATCCAAAGGCATTCTTCCTAGAGCTAGTTGCCGTTCATAGGGAGAAGCTAGCTGCATAGTCCAACCCATGATTTTCAGAGGAACTCCCTCGAATATCCCTTCTGTTTCGAGGAATAACCCACTGAAACCTCCATGAGAGTCCTGTTGAACCTGCGTAGTCGCGAGGTCGAGTTCTTGAAACTGCTGTTTCCAGCGTGTCACTTGCATCTGAGGGGTGATTCGCGGATGGCCTTGCACAAGGGGAAACGTATGAATTATGATGCGGATAAATTGATGATTTTCGCGAATATAAAATGTGCAGAGGGGCTTCATTGTATCGGCAATGGATTCTGTAGCAGGGGGATCTTCTCTTATCCACTGGAGGGGGACGAGAGCGCGATAAAGTAAGGGTCGCTCGGGTGAATCGCCATTATCGCGTCCAGCAATGAGTTGCCAATGCGTTGGGGAAGGGGAAGTGTATTTATTGCAACTGATGAATACACAAATCATTAATATGGGCAACAGGTGCAGAAGGCTTCTCATCGTTTGGAGCGAAGAAGGAGGGTCATGTACGGCTTAGGCTAGTTAACGTGGTGCTTATTTGCACAAGCCCCTTCGTTTTTACCGAGATTGAACATATTTAAGCTCCTTAGATTCAAAGAGATTTTATTTCACACAGTTTCTACCGAGCCGCTGCAAAAAGCCCCAGCAATCTATAAGGATCCGCAAGAATGTGAATGAAATTGAAAGAATTTGAATAGGAGACCTCTAAATTTGCTCAATGTGGGTTTTTAGGAAGGGATCGTTGACTTTTGTTTTATCTTCCATATAAAAAAAGGTTAAGTGGGTCTTTTTGGCAGTATTCAAACTTGGGTAACAGTTAACTCACCTATCGCAAAGAGAGCGACATGTGGGCTAAAGCGAAAGCTCCTGGCGCTAACTGCTGGGTCATATCGGTTTGATATCACGTCTCTTGCGAGCCGTCAGCCCTGGGGCTTTGGCTCAGTCGGACTCTCTTTGCATCAGGTGAGTGAAGTCACAGCGACGATACCCAATCTTCGCCAACCGCTAGAGGCTATGGGCTTTTGATAAATCAAACAATCTTAGCCATCTCGCTTGTCATCTAATAACTGTGAATCAAATTTAAACGAGGCCCTCTTTTTCGACTTCATCTTAACAAAAGGAGTGGAATATGAGCAAATGCTCTTTTGCTATCTATAAAGTTGCGCGTGGGTGGATAATCGCTTTTGTATTGGCCTTAGCATTTTTGCAGGTTCCTCAAGCAAATGCGATAGGCGGGTGTCAATCTGGAGATGATTGCGATAAGTGCTCAAGTAATAGTTTGAAGATTACCGGCTTCCTTGGTGTGGGAACAGTGTTACTACCGCCAGGCATTGATGTAGAAGTCACACCATTTGTTGTTCTCCCTTGTGGAGTGACTCGCTATGGTGAGCCGCAACACCTCTCTTTAATCAATATTGGTCATCGTTATTTTACTCTTAATCCGGTTCAAAGTAGTTTTTCAGATAGCCCTGGAAAATATATTGGAGGCGTAACCATTACTTCTGTTTCGAACCTTGAAGGCCTGACCTTGTCTTTGAGTCATTTAGTCACATCTTCTCTTGATAAACCATTAGTAATGATATCAGGTTTAGATCATGAGATTATGCTTAACCCCGAAAGTCTTGATTTTCAATTGATTAATCCTTTCATTTACCCTTGTTTCCCACATTGAGCAGGTTGACGTTCTCAGCTTTAAGTCGCTTAGATTCAAAGAAATTTTGTTTGAGGTAATTTTTGCCGAGCCTCTGTAGATAGCCCTAGCACTATCTACAAGGATCTTCAAGAATTTGAATGAAATTGAAAAAATTTGAATATGAGGCACTTAAATCTGCTCAATAGGGGTTTTTAGAGATGGGTTGACTTTTGTTTTTTACCCGAGTAGAAAGAGCTCAAGTGGGGATTTTTGGCGTCGTTCAAACGCCAATCGCTAGAGGCTATTGGCTTATCACAAATCAGACAATCTTAGTCATCTCGCTTATAACCTAACTGTGACTCAAATTTGAACGAGGCCGTCTTTTTCAAATCGATCTTAACAAAAGGAGTGGAATATGAGCAAAAGCTCTTTTGCTATCTATAAAGTTGCGCGTGGGTGGATGATCCCTTTTTTGTTTGCCTTGGCATTTTTACAGGTCCCTGAGGCAAATGCGACATCTCGGTGTGAATCTGGATGTGATTCGGATGAGTGCTCGAGTCCTAGGTTAAAGATTAAGAGTGTACTTGGTGTGGAGTCATACTTTCAACCAATTACAGACATTAAAATGGAAGTCACACCATTTGTCGTTCTCCCTTGTGGAGTGATTCGGCATGGTCAACCACAACAGATCTGTCTAAGCGGTGTGACTGAGGATTTCTTTAATCTTAATGATGTTGAACGTAGTTTTCGTGGTACCCCTGGAGAATATGCTACAGGGGTGAACGTTTCTTTTGACTCTGTGTCGGACATTTTCGGCATTACCTTAACTTTGAGTCATTCCATCATATTGTCTCATGATGAAACAATAGTGATACCGCCTTCATATTATCCTTTGTTTAATTATTTAGGCGAGGGGATTAGTAATTTTCAATTGAATAATTCTTTCATTTACCCTTTTTACCTAGATTGAGCAAGTTTAAGTCCCTTAGATTCAAACAGATTTTATTTCTGGCAATTTTTGGCGATCCCCTGTAAATAGCCCCAGCGCTATCTACAGGGATCGGCAAGAATCTATACTCATTCCACTTCAAGAATTGAATGGCGGCTTAGCCAAAACCTCGGGTTTCGACGATAGAAAACGGGCTCTTTATCACTCACCTGACGCAAAGAGAGTAGCATTTCGGCTAAGCCAAAGCCCCAGGGCTCACGGCTCGCAAGAGGGGTCATATCAAACACCCCTCTTGCGCGTCGTCAGCTGTGCGAGCTTTTGCTTGAGCCCAAATATCGCTCTTTTTGCGTCAGGTGAGTTGATAATATGGGGGCATTTTCTGCGACTGGTGTGGGCAATGACTCGTCGGCCAAAATCCGATCAATATATAGGCGATAAACAAGGGCTTTTGATTGATCCACATTCAGCAGGTTTAAGTCCCAGCGAGTTTTTTTGCCAAGCCCCTATAGACAGCCCGAACACTCTCTAGAAGGATCAGCAAGAATCTAAATGAAATTGTTTGAATATGAATCACTTAAACGTGCTCAATGTGGGTTCTTAGGGACGGGTAAAAGAAATTGACTTGTTTTATACCCCAGTAAAAAGAGCTCAAGTGGGGATTTTTGGGATCGTTCAAACTTGGGTAATACTCAGGTCACAGCTGTGATAGGCCATCTTGTTGGCTTTGTTCCTTCCCAATAGAGGCTATTTTGTCAAAAATTAGCTATCTGTGACCTAACTATGACTCAAATTTGAACCATAAGGAGTGGAATATGAGCAAATGCTCTTTTGCTATCTACAAAGTTATGCATGGGTATATCATCCCTTTTTTGTTTGCCTTGGCATTTTTGCAGCTCCCTGAAGCAAATGCAACATGTGCGTGTGAATCTAGATATGATTTCGATGAGTGCTCAAGTGATAGGTTGAAGATTACCGGTATGCTTAGTGTGGAGTTATTCTTTCTACCACGCCCGCCAGGCATTGATATAAAAGTCACATCATTTGTTGTTCTCCCTTGTGGAGTGACTCGCTATGGTAAACCACAACACATCTCTTTAACCAATAGTGGTTATAGTCACTTTACTCTTAATCCGATTCAAAAGAGTTTTCCAGGTAGCGCTGGAGAATATATTGCAGGGGTGACCATTTCTTCTTTTTCGAGACTTTATGCCATGACCTTCTCTTTGAGTCATTTAGTCGGATCTTCTCTTGATGAACCATTAATAGTGATACCAGGTTCAGATCGTTTTCTGTTTGATCCGCTAGACGTAGAAAATATTGATTTTCAATTGATTAATTCTTTCATTCACCCTGGTTACTCCCATTAAGCAGGTTTAAGTCGCTTAGATTCAAATAAATTTCATTTCCCGAGCTTTTGTAGATAGCCCCAGCGGTATCTACAAGGATCGGCAAGAATCTGTCCCGATTCCACTTCAAGAATTGAATTGCAACTCAGTCAAAGCCTGGGGCTTGAATGATAGAATCCCTTCATAGAATCGCGAGAGCTTTCGCTTTGTCCAGATCCAATTCTTGAAGTGGAATGGGTATAAATAAAAAAGAATTTGAAGATGAGGCACCTAAACGTGCTTAATGCGGGTCGTTAGATAAGAGAAGGAAGCAATAATAATTGCCTCTAAATTAATCTTGGGCGATTTAAACCTGCTCAAAATCATATGTAAAGGGTGCAACTCAAATCTAAAAGTTCTCTCCAGCTTAGCGGTCCTGATATCAGCAGCCTGCCCATCAAGCTTGCAAAGGATAACAAGATTCTATAACTAACAATCGCGCCAAAGCTACGCAACATGAAAATGAGTGGTTCTTTAGCCGTTTTAGTCAATCCAAAGCCCATCCCTGCGAGAGATGTTAGTGACAGAGAGCTAAGAATTGAAAAGGACAATTCGCTCAACTCTATTAAGGGGCCTTGCTGGATGCCTAATTGGCGATGAATTTGATCGAAAGCTTTTTTGAAAAGATAGATTAAAGAGAAGGATAAGGCTATGATGAGGGTGCTCGGATAGCTTGCTTTGAAAACATCAGAGATTGAATCAGCAAGGCCTAATCCCACGGCTGTGGCCATCGTTAAGCAAGTCGCAGCTACTGTTGCCACCCCTCCTTCGATTAGTACACGTCTAAGTGTGTCTTGAAAGCCTAAATCATTGAGTGTTTTGTGCACTCCCATACCGATTAATACTGTGAGTGAACAAGCTAGTGTTCCCATTGCTAAGAGTGCTCCCGTGACTGAGAAGGAGGACGAATACGTACATAATGCAAAACATTTTATCGCAACCCCGCATGTTCTAATAGCAAGTGCTATATGTAGGACTGTTCTCAGAACAATGTCTCCAATCAATACAGTAAAGTAAGCCGCCTGTTTAATTGGATCGAAGAGGGGACGATGATAAAGGTTGCTTATTCGATCTGCTATTGCTGCTCGATGTAAAAACATGAAAGAGATTCGATAAGTGGTATCTGCTAACAAGCAAGCTGATGATGCATAGGATAGGACATGCTGAAAGGAGGGATGCGTTGTTCTCCTTTGAAGAATCCTCATTGCAAAGCTGCTAACATTAAGCGAATGCAAAAAAATTTCTTCTACAACGCATTGGGGGTCCCTGTTTGCATCAAAGGCTAACCGGTAGATTCCTTGCCCAATGGCTAATAGGCGTAAAGGGATAATGGCATTCCTAAAGCGTTCTAAACTAAGGGAAGGGTGAGTATACTCGCCAATCGTGAAAAAGGCGTCTACCAGGGCAATGTTGGCAGCAATCACACGCTCGATTCTTTCCCCGATTCCGGAGGTCGCTGAAAGTGAGGGCTGAAAAAGAGCTTGTGTTGCTTCGTAAGAAACGCGAAAAAGGTTGGCAACTGTTGCTGCTGCGCAAGTAAAAGACATTGGTTCTCCAAGTAAGAATTTTTATTAAAAACTCAGCTGATGCAAAGAGAGCGACATTAGTTAGGATTTTATTTCTAGCTTTCAGATGGAAGGCGTATATACCCTTGATGGAGTAGAGGATACATTATTTGGGATTTTATTTCTAGCTTTCAAATGGAGGGGGTATGTAAGCTAACATTACGACCAAAACATCTCCTCTCGTATTCTCTTCACTTCGCACGTAAACAGATCTTAAGTCTAAATTGCTTTGAATTGTTCTAAATAAAGTGGAAATTGCGTTGTAAGGAAATGAAACGAATATTGAGGCTTGGAGACCGCTGCCAAAAAAGGAATACAATTAGAGCTTTGGTAAGAGTAATGCAAGCAACTATTTTGGAAAATCTCGAAATGATAGAAAAACTTGGATTTACAGTGCCTATGATCGCATGTATTTTACGTAAAGCTGCATAACGTCAAAGACAAAAACTCCCAAACTTTAGGCCTCTTCCTTTAGGGAGGAGTGGTTCACTCGAACCATGAGAGATCCCTAACAAATATTCCATGGGAATTCTCTTCTACATCGGCTCTGGTGAAAAGCTCCCAATTTTGCATAAGGAGCCCCGAACTCTTAAGTTTGACCGAAGTTATATCGCTCAAAACCCGCAACATCCAACCATCCGCATC
>Ga0116226_10001087_pt1 | contig 23620 bp, 16 predicted proteins | sample S1TSphfallax_FD_89692 | JGI IMG/M metagenome (GOLD analysis project Ga0116226, IMG submission 89692) | Host-associated microbial communities from peat moss isolated from Minnesota, USA - S1T2_Fa - Sphagnum fallax MG | ecosystem: Host-associated > Plants > Peat moss > Unclassified | place: USA... | reverse complement strand
TTCGCCGGCGCCGACTCCGGTGGTGAACGTGCCGCTGCGATTGACAGCCTGATCGGCACGGCCAAGCTCAACGGTATCGATCCCGAGGCGTATCTGCGTCATGTGCTGGGGCACATTGCCGATTACCCGATTAACCGGGTCCACGAACTCACCCCGTGGGCTGTCGCTGAACAGCTAACGACACGGGCATAACGGCCGTTGACGTCAAGACGGCGCTGGTTACACGCTTAGACCTAAACGTGCGGATCGCACTGATTTTATCAATTTCGGTTGTGATGGGATTGAACCAGTTTTGACGGATCGGCATCCTAAATATGGCAATGATCAGCATAGTGAGGTCGCCAAGAATAACCCCGATAGGCGATTTCCAAGGGTCTAAAAAAGACACTACACGGTTATCTTGTCGTCACGTTGAAACATTTTAGGCGGCATATAGCAAAGCGCTGGATGCTGATCAGTCCTGGCGTACTACTCTTCGACAAATATGTCTGAACGTACCCAAACGTTTCGCTGCGCTAAGATAGTTCACCACGAGGTACCAGTTCGTCGTCCGTCTCTACGGAGTGTGTCCGCCACGATACGTGTCGCCTGTCGTGACGCTCGGGTACCTCGCGTGTCGGCTTTATTACCGCTCCCTCGCTAGCTTCCCGTCTGGACTTAAACCCTTAGAGCTTCACTTCCTTTGGGAATGTTGAAGGATCGAGCCCGACAAGTTTTTGCATGTTCGAGAGAATCGTGTTCTTTACTACGCCGTTGGCGCGGTTTTTCGCGATCCACTCATTGACGTGCGTGACGAATTCAATGTCGTCCTCTCGCTGGATACCGATCGAGGTTGGGGAGCCAGAATACGGTGTCGGAACCACGAGGCGACCAAGAGAGGGGTTTTTGGCCAAGACAGTAACGGCCAAAAGTACCACGAGTACCTGTGCATCCACACGTCCGGTCTGAAGTGCGAGCGTTGCGTCTCCCGAAGTGTCGAATCGCTGCAAATTCGAGTGGGTTAGAGAGTGTGTTGCAAACCCATCCTGATTGGAGCCTACGTCGACAGATAACTTGACTTCCGGCTTGTCGACATTGGCCCAGGTCTCCGGTTCAAAGCCCTTGCGTGCGACGAGGGAGAAAGTGTTTTCGAACAGCGGTTCGGTGAAACCGATTACCTTTTTCCGCTGCTCTGTCGGGCCCAAGCCGAACATACAGTCGATCTTGTTCGATTGTAGGTCGAGAACTGAGTTGCCCCAAGTTGTTTCGACGACCTGCAACTCGACGTTGAAGGATTTCGCAAGATCCTTGGAGAGGTCGACGCAGTATCCCTGCCATTCACCCGTAGCCACAGACTTTGTGAAGTAAGGAGCGGCACCGGCGACAAAGCCCGTGCGAAGTACTTTGGTGCGTCTAATGCGCGCCATCGTAGTTTCAGCCGTCTGGGCCGATGAAGGAACCGCAATGCCCCCCAGACCGGCGACGCACAATCCTGTGACGAAATCCCTGCGACTGATCATATTAGTCTCCTAGGCAAACGAAATTGACGAAACCGACAAAATATCGAATCTAATCACCGCAGCGCACGCATCCCACATGCATCACTAATTTTACGCGCCGAAATCGCCATGCAAAAACGTTAAATCGACCAAAACATCAGCCATAGGCGTCAAAGTGACGAGGTTTTGCGTCAGCTCCGAGTGAGGTGCGCACACTATTGACACTCGACTTCGTACGTTGTCAGCCCTGAACAATTCGGTTTGTCGCGCTCGCAATTGAAGCTACGCTGCCGACGGCGCAGCAATTTAGAAGCTAAGCAAAGCGGCGAGAGCCAGGGCATAAAAAAGCCGCAGCCTGTGCAGGATCATCCGCAGGTTGTGGCAGGCGCCGCACAGTACCGCATGAATCGCATCGCCCAACGAACCCTTGAGCGCGTTGCGATCGCGTTGCGCCGTCGGATCATCACTCGCAGGCCGCGTGTGATGCCGCGTCGCAAGCTCGGGTGATAGACCTTCACACCATCGACACCGACGCCTTTGTAGCCGCGATCAACGACAGCAATCTCCGGCTGAACATAGCTCAGAGTCGCCGCCTACTTCAACGCTTCGGCCAGCGTATGGCCCGCTTGGCTGCTTCGATCGTCTCGGCCAGCAACTCTTTAACGCCAGCTTCGCCCAATAGCTTGCGTCAAATAGCGTTTCTCGGTCGAGACCAGAGAATTATCGGCTCAATGCCAATGAAAAACGTTGCACGCCTTCGGTAATTTCCGATACTGACGGTGCTGCAAACGAAAATCGAAGGGTCGAATGATCCGCCTCGGCTGCATAGAACGCAACGCCAGGAACAAATATCACCTTCTGTTCAATCGCGCGCTTCAACAGATCAACCGCATTGACTCCATCCAGAAGCCGCGCCCACACGAACATCCCACCGTCCGGTTCATGGAATTCGATTACATCGCCCACCTGCCTGCGTAACTCTTCGCACAGCGTCCGGCATTTCGCTCGATATACGGTTCTGATATGGCCAAGATGTTCGGGCAACTTTTCGCTTTCAAGATACTTCGTGGCGATTGCCTGTGTCCAAGGCGCGCTGCACAGGTCAGCCGTCTGTTTTGCAATGATACAGCGGTGGATCACTTCCGGCGGGCCAATCGTCCAGCCTACTCGCAAACCCGGCGCCACGATTTTCGACAGGCTCGAAAAATGGATGACCCAGGACTTTGCACCAGGTACACCATCAACGAGTGACAAGATCGAAGGAATCGCCGCCCCCGAAAATCTCAGGTCACCATATGGATCATCCTCGACAATAAAGAACTGGTGACGGACTGCCAACTCAAGTAGCCGCACGCGGCGCTCCTTCGACAACGTTGCACCCGTAGGATTGGCGAACGTCGGAACGGTGTAAAGGAGTTTGGGGCGCTGGGTGTCGGGAAGCTCTTCCAGCATGCGCTCGAGCACGGCGACGTCAAGTCCATCGGCGTCAATCCCGACGGACTTGATAGTCGCCCGTTGTAACTTCAGCGCCTGAAGTGTGGCCGGGTAAGCCGGCTCCTCGACGATCACGGTGTCTCCTGGTTCAAGCAAAACGCGTAACAACAGATCGAACCCTTGTTGGGACCCCGTAGTCACAAGAAACTCCGAAAGGGATGGTGTCACGCCACGTTGCGTCATCAGTCGCACGATCTCGTTCTTCAGTGCGGGAAGTCCGTCTGTCGGGCCGTACTGAAGGCACACACTGCTATCCTTGAAGGCTTCCTCTGCGGACTGGCCGAGACCTTTCGCATCGAACAGGTCCGTCGCCGGGTATCCCCCGGCAAACGAAATCATGCCGGGTTCACTCAAATACTTGAACAGCTCGCGAATCGGTGAGCCAGCCGGATTGGCAAAGGGTGCACTGAAGTTGTACATGGTTGACGAAAATTCCATTGAACGCGTTGATTGTCTGGTGCAGCAGAATAAGCTGGTCAGGCACTCTCTGATTCGTGGCTGGATCGGTGATGTTCGGCTGCTTCAAGCTGTTGAAGAACGAGTTCTGCAATATGCATCACGCGCCGACCGGTTCCGTCCTGGATCTGCTCTCGGCAGCTAAATCCGTTCGTGACGACGATGGCATCTTCGTCGGCGGCTCGGATCGCCGGGAACAGTACGGACTCGCCGACGCTCTGCGAGATCTGGTAGTGCTTCCTGTCGAACCCGAACGAGCCAGCCATTCCACAACAACCAGACTCTAGGACGGTGAAATCGGCGCCCATGTTCCCGAGAAGTGCTATATCTCCCGCCATACCAAACACCGCCTTCTGGTGGCAGTGCCCATGAAGGACCAGCCTTGATTCCAACTTCGGCCACTGAATATTCGCCTTGCAGATGAATTCGGAAAACAGATACGTTTGCGACGCAAGCTTGCGCGCCCTCCCGTCGTCGGGAAACTGCTTCAGCAGTTCGTCCTTGAACACGGACAGGCAACCCGGTTCCAGCCCGACCACCGGGATGCCTAACGCAATTTCCTGTCCTAGGTTTTCGATAATCGCCTTGAGCTGTTCCCGGGCCTTGTCGATTAGACCGAAGTCGTACAATGGCCTTCCGCAACACAGACCGGCCGACGGAATGATGACGTCATAACCTAGTCGTTCGAGTACAGCGTACGCCGCACGCGCAATGCCCGGCGTGAAACTTTCGTTGAAGGTATCAATCCAAAGGATGACCTTTTGCGCGATGCCGCTCCTCTGCTTCCCCGATGTTGCCCCCGGCTTCATTCCCTTTCTGAAACTGGTTGTCGCGAACTTCGGTAGGCTCCGCTCGGGGGCGACGCCTGCCACCCACTTCCCGATATGCGCCAATCCGGGCGCAGACGTCAGAAAATTTGTCAAGCGAGGGAACCTCGAAGCAATCGGTGCCCATTGGCCAATCCGTCCCATGAAAATCGCCTGGCGAGGACGTGCGTGAGTCCTGTAGTACTGGGAAAGAAACTCCGCCTTGTATGACGCCATGTCCGTGTGTGTTGGACAGTCAGAACGACATCCCTTGCATGCGAGACAGGCGTCAAGTGCCTCCTTCACCTCCTCACTCTTCCACCCGTCGACGATGACGTCTCCCTGAAGCATTTCCCACAGAAGGTGCGCACGGCCACGCGTCGAGAAGCGCTCCTCGCGCGTGGCACGGAAGCTAGGACACATAGTTCCACCTTCGAGAGAACGGCACTTCCCCATGCCAATACAGCGCTCTATCCCACGCTGGAAGCCGTCGCCCTCCGGGCTCCGGAAGTTGAGCTTGGTGGCGAGATTGACAACCTTGTAGTCCGGGCCCATCCGGAGATTTTCATCGGCCCGGTACGCGTTCACAACCTTGCCCGGGTTCAGGCGGTTGCGCGGATCCCAGATGGCCTTGAACTCCTCCATGGCCTGCATGAGCTCCGGGCCATACATGATCGGGAGGAACTCTGCCTTTGCCTGACCGTCGCCGTGTTCCCCAGACAACGAGCCACCAAACTCGACCACCAGGGTTGCAGCTTCCCGGAGAAACTCGCGCCAAGCACGAACGCCTTCCGTCGTCCGGATGTCAAACGTGATGCGCGCGTGAACACAGCCATCACCAAAATGACCATAGAGGCACGTCTCATATCCGTACCGGTCGACCAGCGCTTGGAATGCCCGGAGATAGTCGCCTAGGCGGAGCGGATTCACCGCAGCATCTTCCCACCCAACGATCGGGTCGGGCTTCGCAGGGTCGATAGTCAGCGCAACTGCCGAAGCGCCCGTTTCCCGGATCGACCAGATCCTTTTCTGCCCTGCCTTTTCAAGAAACGTACGTGTTGAGATGCCATCGCCAGCCTGGCCACTTTCGAAGTATTGCCGCGCCCCTTCAACAAAGCCTGCGGCCTCCTCGGGCGTGTCGCCGCCAAACTCGAGCACGACCCAAGCGTCTCCCGCAGGCAGCAGGGAGATCTCTTCGGCCTTGAGTCCTCGGGCCTGCAGGCCACGGATGATCCCACGATCGAGACCTTCGATAGCGATTGGGCTGAGTCGGATGAAATGTGTGACAGCATCGGCCGCTGAAAAGATATCTTTGAAGCCCACCACGACCATCGTTCGATACTGGGGGCTCTTCACGAGCCGGACTCTGGCATTTAGGATGACCGCGCATGTACCCTCGCTGCCAACCAAAGCCCTGGCTACATTGAATCCGTTTTCAGGCAGCAATTGATCAAGATTGAATCCTGACACGCGCCGCTTGATGTCAGGGAATTTCTCCCTGATGAGGGCCGCGTACCGGTCCCGCAGTGCCACAAGGCCAGCATAGATCTCCCCCCGTCTGCCTCCGGACGCGACAATCTCCTCCAGTTCCGCGTCAGTAGTCGGCCCAGCCCAGAATCTCGTGCCGTCATATGTCAAAACCTCGAGGGCTTCAACATTCTCGACGGTTTTGCCCCCCATGATGGAATGTGCGCCGCAGGAATTGTTTGCGATCATGCCACCGAGCGTACATCGGCTGTGCGTAGCCGGGTCGGGCGCAAACGTCAGCTTGTGACTTTCAGCCTCATCGCGCAAGGTATCGCATATGGTGCCTGGCTCCACGAGTGCATATCGCTCTTCGGGCTTGATCATCCTTACCCGATTCAGGTATTTGCTAGTATCGGCCACAACCGCGACGTTCACACCCTGGCCGCTCTGTGACGTTCCGCCTCCCCTCGCGACGAAAGGGACATCATGCTTCGCGCAGAGCGCCACGGTCTCCACGAGATCGTCGATGTCCCTCGGAATGACCACGCCAATAGGCACCTGCCGGTAGTTTGACGCATCCGAGGCGTACATGGCCTGGCTCGCGCGATCGAACCCTACCTCTCCACGGATCCGGTTCGTGAGGTCGTTCCTAAGTGCCTCGAGAACGTCTGTGCGAATGCGAAATGGCGTGGCTCCGCTCATTATTTCTCGGCCTGCCCGGCTGTCATTTTGAAGATGCCTTGCGCGTTACCTGCATCGAAACGAAGATCTGTCTTCCACGCTCCCGCCGCCCGGTCTAGCTCCCGTCGACGGGTAATGAATTCGTAGAACGAACCAGGTACCTTACGATGGATCCGTGTGCCGTCGACCCCGATGAATTCGCGCTCGACGATGTCGGCGTGATAGGCGGTCTGGAATATGCGCCCTGAGCGGGAGCGTTCGACCTCTGCCTTCATCGGCCGTCCCTTGCGTTTTTCCGAATCACTCAGCGCAAACACATCGGCGACCCGGTCCGTCGCGTGGTTGAAAGCGTTGCCTTCGGTCGCAATCCATGCCATTTCCGGCGACTCGCGTAGCAACGCTTCGTAGTTTGAAATAGTTGGCAAATCATGCTGACGCGAGAAGCATCCGACCAACACCGGCAGCAACGTCTTCGCAACTTCGACAGGCAGGAATCCATCGCGCTGCAAATCGAGCAGTTGGGCCTGTGCAAGCGGCGTGAGTGGGTCGCGCGACGAGTTAACGACGTTAGTCACGGCTGCCTGAAATTCTGGCGAAAAGCGTTCCGGGTGAAGTTCGCTCAGAAAGAACTGGGCGATCTCATTCGGGGCGTCCTCATGGGCATAGGCACGTCCCGTCATCCCTAGTTTGTCCAGCGGATAGCGACCGTTAAGTCTGAATCCGAGCGGAAGCAGGATTCGCGTAAAGGCTGCTTCGCCCGGCGGCAGCGCACCGTTCTTCTCCCAACGCACGGTCCGCAGCGCCCCATGATCAAAAAATACACTGCCACCAGCCCCAACCACCTCATTCGTATACGTACGCCCCGACGGCGAGCGCTCCAGAAGGTCATCGAACAGCACCATATTCATGGCCTGTGCGAGCTCCGCGCGCGTCACCGATCCTGGCTCGAAGTCACGCAACTGCTCGGGAAAATTGAGAATAGCAGTCAGATATTCTGTCTTAGCACTACCAATGGTCGCTTCAAGAAGTTGTTGAACATTTGAGTTACGCATGAAGAGGTGCTCCGGTGTAGTATTCACGACCATATCTTTTAATTTGGTATATTTTCGATCCCCACAATCACGGCGTAAAGCGAGTTAAACTTGCCACGTAATGCATTTTTGGAACAATCAAGGTGAGACGCTACCGGATACCGAGCATGGGAGCCTTGGTCGCTTTTGAAGCCGCTGCGCGGCACGAAAGCTTCACATTGGCGGCCAAAGAGCTTTCGCTGACAGAAAGTGCCATTTCACGCCAAGTCAACGGTCTAGAAGCGACATTGAACATCCAGCTTTTTGTCCGGGTCAAACAGAGAGTGATCCTGACTAAAGCCGGGCGTCTATACAGTTCACAGGTCCGGGAAGCACTTCAGATGCTCGATCGCGACACGCTTTCGATCGTTGCCCACGGGACCGGGGGAGGCTACCTTGAACTGGCAGTTCTTCCGACGTTTGGCTCTGAATGGCTAATTCCACGTCTATCAGCGTTCTACACGGAGCATCCCGACATTCGCGTCAACATGGGTGTCCGGACCAATCCTTTCGCGTTTGAAGAAGCTCACTTCGATGCAGCGATTCACTACGGACAGCCTACCTGGCCCAAAACAAACGCTGATTATCTCTTTGGCGAGCGCATGGTTGCTATAGCCAGCCGTACGTTGCTCACCGACGTTCGCAAGCCCATTGATCTATTGCGCTATCCACTACTGCATTCGACCACTCGTCCAGATGCCTGGACCAAGTGGTTCGAAGCCGCAAAAGTCGTGGACCCGCGCACAACCCGAGGAGTGCGGTGTGAGCTTCATTCGATGCTAATTCGTGCGGCCGAGGCAGGTCTCGGCATCGCCCTCGTGCCTGAATTCCTACTACCACAGTCACTAGAGGAACAAGACCTCGTGCGGCCTTTCGAACTTGGGCTGACCAGTGATGACGCGTATTACCTTGTATATCCGACAGACATGAGTCACAGCGCGCCACTGGAGGCTTTCCGGAGATGGATCCTTATGGCTTCCCAAGCTTTTTTCCCTGCGCAGTCCTCACGTATCGAATAGACGTCTAGTTTATTGGGACGTTTTAGCGGAAAGCAATGGCAAGCAAGGTTTGGCGCCCCTTACCAAGTGGCCTGACATGCTTAAGCAACGGTTTGGGGTCATCCTATTGCTCGCATTCCTGCCAGTTCCGCCGCGAACAGTGATTCTAATGTTTCCCGCGGGCGGGCAACCCGGACTTCCTGGTCGTCAATCATCAACTCGATGGGTCTCGGACGTGAGTTGTAATTTGAGCTCATCGTAAAGCCATATGCACCACACGAATGAATTGCCAATACATCCCCCACATCGACGTTAAGCCGACGTTCCTTTCCAAGCCAGTCGCCACTCTCGCATACCGGTCCCACCACATCACACACAAATTCCTCGCCCAGTCTTTCCGATGTGCCGGTTATTCTATGGTACGCCCCGTAAATTGATGGTCGAGCGAGATCATTCATGGCTGCGTCCACGATCACGAAGATTTTTTCGGCCGACGGCTTGATATGCTCAACACGAGTGAGAAGAACCCCGGCATTGCCGACAACACTACGCCCCGGTTCGAAAACCACCTCTCGGTGCCCATGACCTCGTCCCTCAACGTGCGAAACAATGGCACCCACTAGTTCGCGCGCGTCCGGCACTTTCTCATCGCGATAACTAATTCCGAGCCCTCCTCCCACATCAATCTTTCGTAGCGGAATCGACGCCTCTTCGAGTTTCTCCACGAGATCCAGAACACGGTCCAAGGCTTCTATATATGGCGAAATTTCCGTGATCTGTGAACCGATGTGGCAATCAATGCCTACGACTTCGAGATTACTCATGTTTGCCGCTCTTTTGTATGCCGCAATCGCGTCGGCATAGGCGATACCGAACTTATTCTCGCGGAGTCCTGTCGAGATGTACGGGTGAGTCTTGGCGTCAACATCCGGGTTGATACGAAGTGAAATCCTGGCACGCTGCCCAATACTCCATGACACCCGATTGATTCTCTCGAGTTCCCCAATCGATTCGACGTTAAACGTGCCGATGCCGTTCAGCAGGGCCGTCTTTATTTCATCGGAAGTCTTTCCAACGCCTGAAAAACACGCCCTTGCTGGGTCGCCGCCAGCGGCAATAACCCTTGCGAGTTCCCCACCTGACACGATATCGAATCCGGCGTTGACGTTTGCCAAGATTCGCAGAACCGAGAGGTTTGAGTTAGCTTTTACCGCGTAATACACGGAGGCATTCCGCCCCTCGCATGCGTCACTATACCGGCCAAACGCATTAAGAATCGCGGCTGACGAATAAACGTACGCAGGAGTACCAAATTCTTCAGCGAGAGCGGTTGCCGGTATGCCCTCGATCATAAGGTTGCCTTGTTCAAAGCGAATGAAGGCGGAAGTCTGGATCATTGAAGTTCACAAAAAACGCGAGCCGCTGCTCATCCGAGCATTAGCTCCCTGAATTACTTCCAACTGCGCGAGGCCGTTCGGCTAGCGGACGATTTGAGGTCCGTTGAATCTCGACAGGAACGAACGGGTCGCGGCCTGAGTAGGATTGTCGATCACCTGCGCGGCTGGGCCGGCCTCTACTACTACTCCATCACGCATGAATATGACCTGGTCCGCAACTTCTCGGGCGAACGCGATCTCGTGCGTCACTAGAATCATTGTCATACCCTCCTCCGCGAGCGATTTCATTACTGAAAGGACTTCGCCGACCAATTCCGGATCAAGCGCAGACGTCGCCTCGTCGAACAGCATAACTTCCGGACGAAGCGCCAGAGCCCGAGCGATGGCAACCCGCTGCTTCTGGCCACCCGAGAGCATGTCAGGATACGTATCGGCCTTGTTCGCAAGCCCGACGCGAGTCAGCAACTCCATGGCGTAGGCTCTTGCTTCCGCCTTCGGCACTCTCTTGACAGTAACCTGCCCTTCCATGACGTTCTGTACGACCGTCATATGCGGGAACAGGTTGAAGTGCTGGAACACCATGCCAGTAGTCGCGCGGTAGCTCGCGAGATCCTTCTCGTGCATCTTGCTCGCGTACCCGTTTTTGAACTGCATCGCGCGACTGCCAACGCAAATTGATCCGCCATCGGGCATTGTCAAGAGATTGATGCAACGCAAAAGAGTCGACTTCCCGGAACCGGAGGGCCCAATCATGGCAACGACACTTCCTCTCTCGACTTTCAACGAAATATCTTTCAGGACGACGTGTTCGCCGAAGCGTTTGCTCAGATTGCTGATCTCGATCATCAAGTCGCTCATGTTTAGCTCCTGTCCTGCTTACCGAGGCGGCTCTCGAGCCGTTTGGACCATACCGTCGCGGGGAAAAGGACAGCGAAGTAACATACGGCTGCTATCGTGTACAACTCGAGCGGTCGATACGAATCATGTGCTGCAGACTGTGCCTGGTATAGGAGATCGGGAACCGCTATTACCGACAGCAGGGAGGTGTTTTTCAGTTGCATGATGGACTGGCTCATCAGGGGGGGCAGCATGCGACGAAACGCCTGAGGCAGAATAATTCGGCGCATGATCTGCTTACGTCGCATCCCCATGGCCATGCCGGCCTCCGTCTGCCCCCAATCCACTGCCAGAATCCCCGCTCGGACGATCTCAGAGTAAAACGCCGCGCCGTACAATGTGAGCGACAGTGCTGCGGCAGTTGACGGAGCCATCTCGATTCCGGTGAGGATCGGTAGCGCGTAATAGAACCAGATAAGTTGTACAAGTACCGGAGTGCATCGGAATACCTCAACGTAGCCGCGGAGTAAAACGGCAATGATCATGGGAGCACGCACACGCCCTATGCCGACGACCATGCCCAGCAACAGTCCAGCGACAACAACAATCAGCGTGTACACGAGCGTGTACGCCAATCCACTCAACAGCAAATTGCGGTAAACCCACACCGCCCCAAAGTCCCAGTGATACACGTTATCTCCTTAACTTCGTTACTCTTCAGCTCCAGCGGATTGATGTGATTCTGGCCTCACGGCCGCACCAGACTCTCCCGTCTTCATGTCAAATGATCTCCCTCAGACTATCGTGACAAATGGCACGAACGGATTGCCGGAATCCAAAATTACATTGTCGAACGATAATAACTCACCATATTATTCCGAAAACGCATTAAAAAATAACATCGTTTCTTCTTGGCCGCGCTTTCGATTTCTTGTCATACTTGTTCGTTATCCATATTATATTTTTCGTAAACACGATCCACTTGAATTAGGTACTGAAAACAAGATAGGCAAACATGAATATTGAACATAGTGAACAAGCTCACCGCTTCATAGGAAACTGTCATTGCGATCGCGTTCAGTTCGAATTTCACGCAATCGTTCGCGAAGCTGTCTCATGCAACTGTACCTATTGTCGCCGTAAGGCCGCCTTACATCTGCGTGTACCCACGGAGCGGTTTGCGATCCTGCGGGGCGCTGAGGTGCTGAGCAGCTATCGATTCGGGACCCAGCGCGCGGAGCATTGTTTCTGCAGTTATTGTGGCGTCCATACCCATTGCCACCCACGCTCGGCACCGGAACAAGTCAACGTCAATCTGCGTTGCGTTGATGACCTTTCTACTGTTCTCTATACGTTACGTATATGGCCGTTCGATGGCCTGCACTGGGGGTTAGACGCCTCACATGGGTGATGCACATCGTGAATCACCCATTACTCATTCGACAAAAATGCGGTTAGACGTCGAACTTGATGCCCTGTGCAAGCGGGAGATCCGCACTGAAGTTGATCGTGTTCGTCGAGCGTCGCATATAGCCTTTCCAGGCATCCGAACCCGATTCGCGTCCACCTCCGGTATCCTTTTCCCCACCGAATGCCCCTCCGATCTCGGCCCCACTCGGCCCCATGTTCACGTTCGCAATACCGGCATCGCTTCCTAGTGCCGACAGGAAGCGTTCGCTTTCGCGCAAACTGTTGGTGAATACACTGGACGACAACCCGTATGACGTTCCGTTTACCAGATCAATCGCTTCGTCAAAGCTCTTATACCGAACCACGTAGAGGATCGGCGCGAACGTCTCCTCCTTCATGATGGCCGTCTGTGCCGGCATTTCAACGAGCGCAGGTTGCACGTAGTACGCACCCTCACCCAGCGAACTGGTCACTCGCCCGCCACCGTGTACGGTACCGCCCTGCTGCTGCGCTTCAGCTAATGCGTGCTGCATCGCATCGAAAGCAGCCCTGTCGATAAGAGGCCCGACCATCGTAGAGGCATCCAGCGGGCTGCCGATGCGGAGTTGTGCATATACGCTCTTGATACCGTTTACCACTTCGTCATACACCGAATCGTGCACGAACAGGCGCCGCAGGCTGGTACAACGCTGGCCGGCCGTGCCTACCGCGGCGAACGCGACCGCCCGCTTCACCAACTCAAGATCGGCGGTCGGACATACAATGGAGGCGTTATTCCCGCCGAGTTCAAGGATCGTGCGTGCGAACCGCGGCGCCGCAGCCCTTGCGATCGCCCGACCCATGCGGGTGCTTCCAGTCGCACTTATCAAGGGGATCCGGGCGTCGGCAACCAGGCTTTCGCCCAGATCACGCTCGCCAATGACGACCTGGTTAAGATGCTCGGGGGCCAGGCCGAAACGCGCGGCGGCCCGTTTGAAAACGCCCTCGACGGCGAGTGCGGTAATCGGCGTTTTCTCGGATGGTTTCCAGACTACAGAGTCACCGCATACCAGCGCCAGTGCTGCGTTCCATGCCCACACTGCCGCAGGGAAGTTGAACGCCGTGATAACTAGGCACGGACCGATCGGATGCCACGTTTCCGACATTCGGTGGCCAGGGCGCTCGGAGGCGATCGTCAGGCCGTAAAGTTGCCGGGACAAGCCGACCGCGAAGTCGCAGATATCGATCATCTCCTGAACTTCGCCAAGGCCCTCCTGGAGGATCTTCCCGGTCTCGATAGATACGATTCTGCCGAGTTCCCCCTTGGCCACCCGTAACTCTTCGCCCAGCAGCCTGATCAGTTCGCCCCGTACAGGGGCGGGCGTGCTGCGCCACTTCCGAAATGCAGCAACGGACCGGGTGACGACATCTTCGGCCGAATCAGCCTTCAGCGTCTGCACGCGGCAAAGCTCTTCACCAGACACAGGGGTGCGCACCGACAAGCCAGTTTCGTTCAGTTGATTCATGTCTACGCCGAGTTTGGCGAGCAAATTTAGAACATCACGTTTCATGGTTCATCCAGATAAGAAAATGGAACTTAGATTGCCTCGACGTTGTACGCCGAGCCAAATCTGTTCGCGAGGAATTCATCAAGCGACACCTGCTCCTGCGAGACAAAACCGGCCTGCGGCAGACGCTTCTCGCGGAAAAGGTCAATCGCTGCACATACGCCGGCAGCGGTTGTGATCTGAATGGCACTTACACGGCCGCCCTCGCCATCTTTGGCGAAAATCTTGCGCGTAAACGTATCCTGCACCAGCTTGCCGCCACGCACGCCACTCACCGTGACGAACACCAAAACCACGTCCTGCATCGTCGTCGGAACGGAAGCGCGGAGAATGTCTTTCAGTTCGTCCGTGCGCGTAGAAAGACGTAGCTCTTCGAGCAGAAACTTCATCAGGGAGCAGTGCCCTGGGTAGCGGACGGACTTGTAATCGAGCGTGCGCACACGACCCTTGAGCGTTTCGCACAAGGTTCCAAGGCCGCCCGACGTGTTGAATGCTTCATATTCAACACCGTCTAGAGAAAAGTGTTCGAGTCCTTCTAAGGGTTCGACCGAGCGCAGCTTACCCTCACGGATCGCCTCGCATGGGTGACAGTATTCGTTAATCAGACCATCGACACTCCAGGTCAGGTTGTATTTGAGCGAGTTCGTAGGGAATTGCGGAAGCGCACCGACGCGCATCTTTACGTCATGCACCTCGTCGAAATTCTTAGCCAAGCTATTTGCGGCGATACCGATGAACCCTGGCGCCAAACCACATTGCGGCATGAAAACTGTACTCGCTCCACGTGCGAGTTCGTGAATAGCGTGTGTCGCGCGCACGTCTTCAGTCAGGTCAAAATAGTGAACGCCGGCTTCCTTGGCGACGCCTGCAACATGGATTGCCATGTCGTACGGCAATGCGTTGACTACCACTTCTGCCTGCTCGACGAAGTTGTATAGCGTTTTAGCATCAGAGAAATCGACGACCCTTGTGCCAACGTCGATTTTCTCGATAGCAGCGAGCGCCCCTGCATCTCGATCAGCCACCGCAACCTCGTAGTCGCCGGCACCCTTGAGCAGCCGGGCAATGGTCGTGCCGATATGTCCTGCTCCAAGCAGCGCGATCTTCATGAATAATCCTCTAAGATTTGTTGGACGGGACGATTCTAGGGCGCACCCCAGCCAAAAAAAATGCTCCAATCGCCGGATTCGCTCATAAATCCCGTCGAAACGCCATAGACACCTAACGAAATGTCAAGAATGCCTGTCAAGACATCCGGTTGCCCCGTCCTAGATCTGAATCGAACGACATCCACATGTCGATTTTTAGCTAGCCTACTTGATTCGCACTTCTATCTAATAATCATAGAATTGATTTTTGCGAGAGATCCACTAATAGCAAAAGTTCTAGATATCGCCACTGCCGCGATCGACTTTTCTGGCAAGAACGATAGATGTGGTGGTCTTGTCAACACCCTCAATATCGGTTATTTCGTCTAGCAGTTCATCAAGACGCTCTGGTGAGTTGGCGCGAAGCCACGCGACGTAATCAAATTCACCGCTGACAGCGCATAGCACCTGAATTTCCGGCATTTTTCCGAACTTCTTGACGACATCGCGTCCGGACTTCTGCTGCAACTGAATGCCTACATAAGCATTGATTATGTTTGCATCCACCTCTTTTCCAAGGCGAACACTGTATCCCGCGATGATGTTGTTACGTTCTAGGCGTGTGATTCTCGACAGGACTGTTGTCCGCGCGACACCAAGTTTTCGCGCAAGATTCGTCGATGTCTCGCGAGCATTGACCTGCAACATGGCAATCAGGCTTCGGTCAATTTCATCAAGTTGGTCGAATCTCAGACTCATGTCTCGCCCCCTCTCGTGGCGTGCTAATCGTATTGAACATGTTTGCCGCCGCGCAGCGCAGCGTCCAGGCATATAGGTATCCAAGATATGCGAATTTGTGAGCCGTGAAGAAACTGCGGGTCTGCCGACATATCCAGTCCATGACCGCAATAGTTTCCGCGCCAACCTCACATGTTTTGGTAGCTTGTCCGTCGCCTGCGAAGGGCGATCAGATTGGTTGAATCGAGCTTAGCCAGCCATATTTCGAAGATCGATATAAATGAAGACCGCTAAATTACAAGGTTTCTTATATGTGCCAAGCGTTCGAGCCCGTCAGCCTCCATTTGAAGACGGCTAGCTTCGTATGAGGCTATATATAACATGTTGATTTATAAAGTATTTTACCCAAATCAACCAGGTGACGCGTCGACAGATCAGTAGGTTCGGTACGAATAATGGAAGTTCAGGCTTCAGAGATAACCCCATTTATATCGGGAATTCTGATGTGCGACTGGCGCTTCCTAAACTTTCCCCGGGACCCACCGACGCAGTTCATGTTTGACTAGAACTAGTTCGTGCGTCGCATCATGATCTGAATTCGTACTTCACCCAACGTAGCGACACGGAATGACGCCTCTCAGTTTCTCGTGCCGTCAATAGGATCGCGATAGTTGACTGGGGTACTTGTCAATCAATGCGTCCGTACCGGTCAACGCATGACGCCGTCATCGCTAGCTAACGTTTCGTCAACCAAAATATTCGACGTGACGGCAATACGCCCGATATCCGACAGTTCGGCCCTTTCTTCTGTTTCACCGCCCCCTTAGAATCTAGATTAGCCGGACGGGTCCGTGCGACTACCTATATTTGTGGCCTACAAACCTTGGGGTTTATATGCGTGTAACCGTCATTGGTGGCGGCATTATTGGTGTAACAACCGCCTATCAACTGAACAAATCCGGTGTGGAAGTTACCCTGATTGAGCGTGAGCCTGATGTTGCCTGCATGACAAGCAAGGGTAATGCGGGCGTAATTGCACCCGGATACGTAACCCCATGGGCTGCTCCAGGGATGCCGGCTAAGATCATTAAGTACCTCTTTAGATCAGCTTCACCCGTGATCTTCCGTCCATCATTGGATGCGCGCCAGTGGGCCTGGGTCTACCAGTGGCTCAAGGAGTGTAACCTGGAGCACTTCCGCTCCAACAAACAGCGGATGCAACGCATCGCCCATTACAGCCGAGAATGTCTGATCGAATTTCGCAACCAGCGACCGTTTGAGTATTTCCGCAGCCAGGGATACCTTCAACTTTTCCGCAGCGACTTCGACGAGGAAATGGCGAAGCCCGCCATGCAGGTGCTCGTTGATGCCGGTATCAACCATCGTCTGGTCACTACGGCTGAGTGTCTTGAAATCGAACCGGGTCTTCGATATGCGGCGATCAAACCCGTGTCGGGGCTACACTTACCTGACGACGAAGCCGGAGACTGTGCAGAATTCTCAAAGCAGTTGCGCACCGTGTGCGAAGAGAGCGGTGTTCGATTTATGTTCAATACAAACGTCAAACGCCTTTTGTCGGGTGCGGGTCAGGTCGAAGGAGTGCAGTACTACGATGAACACGGAATCGAGCGCAAGCTGCTGGCGGATGCCGTTGTAGTGGCCGCAGGCATTGAGAGCCGCGAACTTCTTGCACCGTTTGGTATCAAGGTGCCGCTCTACCCAATCAAAGGATACTCCGCAACGCTGAAGATAGAGAACGCGGATCGGGCACCCCGTGCTGCCATCATGGACGAGGCTCTGAAGACTGCCATCACGCGGATGGGTCCACACGTCCGCGTGGCGGGTACAGCGGAACTCGGAGACTCGTCGCTCAAAATTTGCGAGCGTGCGAGCAAAACCCTCCTTAAGGTCATGCAGGACTGGTTCCCGGACGCGACCGATCTGAGCACGGCAAGTTTTTGGGTCGGCCGTAGACCTATGACACCGGACGGTCCTCCGCTACTGGGCAAGACGCCCACACGCAATCTCTACGTAAATATTGGACATGGCTCGACGGGCTGGGCGATGTCCATGGGATCTGGACGCATTGTGTCCGACCTTATCACCGGGCGAGAACCCGAAATTGATCTGTCGGGACTCACCCTGGAACGCTACAACCGTTGACCACTGAAGGAGTTGATTGTGACAGGCGCAGACTACCTCGTTAAGCTGCTCGAAGCATATGACGTCGAATATATATTTGGCCTTCCGGGCGACACAAACGTGCCGTTTTACAAGGCGCTCAACAAGTCCACCAAAATCAAGCACGTGATGGCGCGTGACGAGCGTGCGGCTGTTTTCGCAGCGGATGCCTATGCCCGAATCACCGGCAAGCCTGCCGTTTGTGAATGTCCCAGCGGCGCGGGTGCCATGTATTCACTTCCCGGCATCGCCGAAGCGACTGCTTCGTCGGTACCGATCATCCTGCTGACCAACGACATTCCCCTTAGGGGCGAAGGTCGAGGGATGATCACGGAGCTCGACAACGCGAAGCTCTTTGAAACGATTACCAAGCTGTCCGTGCAGCTCAAAACGACAGCGAAGATTCCGGAGACGATCCGGCGCGCGTTCCGTGTCGCAACGACCGGCCGTCCAGGCTCCGTGCACATCACCTTGCCAGAAGATGTACTCGCACACGAAGCGGACTTCAGTGACGACGAAATTTACGCTGAATCGCAGTGCAAAACGTTCCCGGCGCTGCAGACTCGCGCCCCACAGTCCGTCGTAGAAGAACTCGCTTCACTCATCAACGCAGCGTCGAAGCCCGTTATTGTCGCTGGCGGCGGTGTAAACCTGTCGCGCGCAGCAGATATCGTGAAGGCGATTGCCGAGAAGACCCAGTCTGCGGTGGTCACGACCATTACTGGACAAGGAACGCTTCCCGACGAACATCCGCTCGCACTTGGGGTGATTGGCGACAATGGCTTTCACCCCCATGCAGCCCGCGCGGTCAACGAAAGCGATCTTCTCGTCTACGTGGGATGCAAAGTCGGTTCAGTTGTCTCCATCGGCTGGACATTCCCTTCGAAGAGTTCCTCACGCAAGATCGTCCAGATCGATATCGATCCTGAAGTCCTTGGCAACACCCAAAAGAACGAGCTGAGCGTAGCGGGCGATGCGCGACTCGTCCTGGAGGACGTGCTGCCGCTAGTCAGGCAGCACGAAGCGCGGCCGTGGTTGCAATCGCTGAATGAGTCTCGCGTGCGGTTCTGGAACGAAGCGCAACCACTTCTCACGTCCGACGCCGATCCGCTTAAGCCGCAGCGCGTGGTGTACGAGCTCAATCGCCGGCTCCCGCCAGGTACCAAGATTCTGTCCGACGCGGGCACCCCGACTCCGCACATGTCACGTTTCCTCAAACTGCCTGGCGATGGCTCGCGCCTGATCATTCCTCGTGCGTTTGGTGGACTTGGCTGGGCCATTCCCGCTGTGGTCGGTGCGTGGCACGCAAGCAGGAAGACTCGCCCTGTCGGTCTGTTTGGTGATGGCTCGTTCGGCATGACTTGCGGTGAACTCGAAACGCTGACCCGTCTCGAAGTTCCGGCGATTCTCATTCATTTCAACAACGGATGCTTCGGCTGGATCAAAGCGCTCCAGAAGATTTACAACGACCAGCAATATCTTTCGGTCGATTTCACGAAACTCGACGCAGCAAAGATCGCGGAAGCGTTTGGACTGAAGGCATGGCGAGTTACGAACGCGCGCGAACTCGAGTCTGCACTTGACAGCGCATTCGCCCATAACGGACCGGTACTACTTGACGTGGTTGTGGAATCTATCGTCGACGAGTTGCCACCCGTATATAGCTGGATGAAGGCAACCGGTCGCGATCCGCTTACGACTGTATAAAACTGGCTGGCCAGCGACCTCACGGTTGCTGGTCGCTTTCGTAAACGCGGACCACACCGCAGCTCATTGAAACGTTCATTGCCCGATCACGAGAGCTTGTGAAAGACGACTGCCGCCACCCGGACTCGTAAAGGCGGGTTTGTCGTGTCACCACACCTCTATGTAGCAAGGCGGATTTGTAGCACGAGCGAGACGCCGTTCGATCAGCCGGAATCTGAGGGTGTCACCCAGGCTATTACCGGAGAGTTCCGATCAAACTTCCAAACGCTAAGAAGACCAAGTAGTTATTACCACTATGATAACGACCATTCGCGGGAAAATAGTTTGCTTCTGCGTGATCATCGTAGTTGCCTCCACGATGATCACAGGCGTCATCGGGTACACAGTATCGGCATGGGCAAACACAGCGATCATCAAGTCTAACGCAGGAGCATTAGCGAACAGCCTGAGCCGGGATATCACTACCTGGGTTTTGGCCTCCCAGCAGATGGTCGTTTCTCTCACAACTCCCGCGGCCGAAAGCGACCCAGTTCCTGCGCTTCGACAAATCAGGGATGCCGGCCATTTCACAAATGTCTACGTCGGTTTTTCTGATAAGACAATGAAAATGGCGAATTCTGTACAACTTCCGCCAAACTTCGACCCTACCAGTCGGCCATGGTATCGCCTGGTAGCGGAAAAGCATAGCCCGGCAGTTACACCACCCTACGTTGTGATGCCATCAGGTCGGCTCGTCGTTTCATTTACCGCGCCAGTGATGGTCGAGGGCACTCTCAAAGGGGTGGTCTCTGGCGACGTTTCGATGGACACCGTTATCGAGATTGTCCGCTCAATACATCCGACGAAATCGAGTTTTGCGTTCCTCGTTGATGGACAGAACCGTATAATTGCTCATCCTGATGCCAGTTTCACCCTAAAGCCGGTCCAACAACTCGCAGAGTCCCTCACACGCGAGCGTCTCGCGGCGCTTGTTACATCTGGCGATGTCGAAGGTGCGAAAGTCGGCTCTCAGAACTTACTGCTACGTGCGGTGTCGATTCCAGGCACCGACTGGACAGCAGTTCTTGCATTGGATGCCGACGATGTGAACGCCGGCCTAAAATCCATACTGATATGGGTAACATTCGCGACCGCCTGTGTCACGTTCTTCGCTGCTATTCTGGTATGGGGGGTGATGGCGCGCACCTTTAGGCGACTCGCTGACGTTCAACATGCTATGCAAGAAATTGGACGCGGGACAGCAGACCTTACTCAGCGTCTGCGGGACGAAGGGCGCGACGAGGTTTCTCAAATCGCAAATTCTTTTAATACCTTCGTTGAACAGATTCATGCACTCTTGATCAAGGTCAACTTCGCCGCTGTGTCCGTCACACGAGCAGCGGACGAAATAGCATCGGGGAATGTGGACCTCTCGTCCCGAACAGAACAAGCAGCTGCGAGTTTGCAGGAAACAGCTTCAGCCACGAGTGAAATCGCTCAAGCGGTTCAGCAAACGTCATCAGCCGCTGAATACGCAAACAAAACAACTGACGATGTACGTCGGATAGCGAAAACTGGACTCGATATTGTCTCAAAGGCAGTAGTGACGATGGAGCGAGTAGAGATAACCTCTGGGAAAGTCGCGGAGATCACCACCTTGATCGATGGCATCGCATTTCAGACGAATATTCTGGCATTGAATGCGGCTGTCGAATCGGCTCGTGCGGGTGAACAGGGTCGGGGATTCGCAGTGGTTGCAGCGGAGGTTAGAAGCCTTGCCCAACGTAGCTCACAGGCCGCCAAACAGATCAAGGCTCTAATCGATGAGAGCGCTGAGTCGGTGCGGGATGGGTCGACCCTTATTCGTGAGGCAGGTGCATTTATGGATAGAACATTGGCCGGGATTGACCGCGTAGCCGAGATTATGGATAAAGTGACCGAAACGGCCATAGAGCAAGCACAAGGCATCTCGGATGTGAACCGCGCTGTAAGCCACCTCGACGAGATGACGCAACGCAATGCAGCTCTGGTGGAACAATCTGCCGCTGCGGCAGAATCGCTTCGGGATCAGGCGACGTCCATGATCAATGAGATTGGGGGATTTAGTCTGTAACGGCACATCGAGAGCGGTCGACAACTCTAGTCACCAGAGGTCAGCTGAATAATTCGGCGCAAAGCCTACCAAATGGCCAGCGTAGCAATTATTTGCGATCTGCGTCGAGTTTTTTCTGATGTTAGTCGGCTGCAACAAGCTGACAGTGCCAGGTTGGGTGTTCATTCAGCTGCGAATTGGTGTAAGCGTCAGTTCGATACCGTCTTGACGTTCAGAGCTTGATCTCAAGGAGTCGTTCATTGACGGCATCGAGATTGAGATCAAAGGCATTGGGCTCGAAACTACCGTCACACCAACCCAGCAAGTGCCGATAATCTTCATGGACAGGGTTGCAGATGACCTCCACAAACTGGATATATCCTGGCAGTCCGCCGACATCTTCCGGTGGACACGCAGACACGCATTGCGCTCGTTCACGCAGACGGGTTAGATCAGTTCTGGATCGGGTGGTAGTACCTTCTCGATTTTCGGGGCTGCCAGTTATCGCCTTAGTCGTAGACGTAAGTGAACGATTTCAGTGCGCCGAGCGCCTTACTCAACGTCACGCGTGCTTTATAGCGCATCGGCGGATCACTCGGGAAGTCCGGATCCGGTACACCGCAGTTGGTATCCCCTAAGATGAATTCATGCAGGTGTCCGCCCTCCCAGGTGTTGGGGTGTGCGTCGACTCAAAACTGACTCGGCGCGGATACGCTTGCAGCTTCAGAGAGTTCGGCGATATTAGCCAAGATCGCTTTCGCACAAAGTTTATGAAGTGACCGGACAAATGGGTTGGTCCTTAGAAACAACGCCTCTCCAAAATAAATCGGGATTTTGGGGGCCGAAGGGAGACGTTGGATCGCCACGCGACTGTTAGCTTTCGAATAACACCAGCAGGGGATGATTGCAAATCCAATACCTTCTTCGACGCACCGCATCACGCTTGAACTGGCGGATGTTGAGACAGCCACGACCGGGGGGCGCTCGTCGAGCGTTAGAAGATCCATCGCAACGCTCCGCAATAACTGTCCCGGTTCATGGGTCACAAAAGGACGCCCTTCTGCCCACTTTGGCACTTGCTTTTCATCCGTGGGACCATCCCAATCTGCCGGATAAACCAGTGCAGGTTCGTAGCTGCAGATCACGTGTTGTGGTACCGCGTGCTCCCCGAAATAACGCTCCGTCAGAAACGCGTCAAGCCGTCCCTCTTTGACAAGGTCGGCCAGCACTGTATCCCTCTCATAACAGATGATTTCGACGGAAGGATGCAACGCACGAAAATCGCGCAACACACCCGGTATCAGGTAATGAAAAATTGCCTGTGGCATGCCAACGCGAACTACAGGTCTCTCCTTGTCAATTAAGTTGCCTAAGCGCGCGAGCATGACGTCAAACTCAGGCTCCAACAACTGATAAAGGCTCACGCCGCGTGCGGATAACTTGATTGACTTACTTCCTCGTTGCGCAATAACCAGTCTTTCGCCGACTAGTTGCTCCAGTCGGCGCACGTGATTCGCGACTGACTGATAGGATATGTTCAATGATCGTGCCGCAGCGGAATAGGTTCCCTCTCGTGCCACGAGAAAGAAAGTTTGGGTCAGACTGAGACTAACCTCTCTCATATTCTGCTCTTCGTTATCATTGGAACTAATCGATATTTCTGCGCGGTTTCTGATCAGGATTCCTGAAACCGAATGCAGCTCGGTGGCACATGCCCCGCAGCGACTGCTTGTCAAACATCGAGCAGGCAACCACGTCGCTCCTTCGGGCTGATCCGGTTCAGCCGCCATGCCACCTTAAAAAATACTACAGTACCGGAAACTGCGCTTCGAGGCTATGTGTGCCTACATCATGTCTGTTGCCAACCTTACGTCAACACAAAAGCTAATAACACCCAACGCTCCTAAGATCATCACCGGATCCATCCGACAACGGTCTGTCCGGTTGCGCACAGAGGTGGAGACAGTGGCGGGCCACCGCATTGATGTATTGACCCAGCGAAACCTGCACAGGTTAAGCAGCTAAAGCGAACGCCTCAGCTGGGGTTTTCATCTTCAGCGCCTGGTGGGGTCGTCGATGGTTGTAAAACTGAATCCAGTCGGCAATCACCCGGCTGGCGTGCTGCAAGGTTTCGAACCGATGCCGATGCACGCATTGCTCTTTCAGCGTGCGTATCACCCGCTCAACCATACCG
>Ga0116226_10001086_pt1 | contig 23621 bp, 12 predicted proteins | sample S1TSphfallax_FD_89692 | JGI IMG/M metagenome (GOLD analysis project Ga0116226, IMG submission 89692) | Host-associated microbial communities from peat moss isolated from Minnesota, USA - S1T2_Fa - Sphagnum fallax MG | ecosystem: Host-associated > Plants > Peat moss > Unclassified | place: USA... | reverse complement strand
CCCTTCCGAAGCAATTTTCTGTTCGGCCAATTGCACAGCTTGTGCCGCTTCAATACGTTGCAGCGGTACTGCCTCGTCACTTTCCAGGAATACTGTTCGCAGCACCTCATGTCGCTCTACTACTACGCTAAGCGCTTGTTCCAATGCGGTACGCTGTGTGTCCCGTGGCATATCAAGCACAGTCGAGACGTGATAGGCAGTGCTGCCTGGATCAAGGCGATGTAATATCCATAGGCGTCTTTGCGCTGCAGATACAGGATAGGTATCACGCAGTTCAGCGCGTTCAATAGCTGGCAAAGCAGATTTATTCAGTTCAACTCCCGACCGCGCAGCTTCAATTTGCGAAGCCAGATCAGCAATCGTCGGCGCTTCAAACAATACCCGCAACGCCATGTCCACATTGAATCGTTTACGAATGCGCGCAACCAAGGTCGTAGCGCGCAACGAGTGCCCACCCAGAACAAAAAAGTCGTCATGTATACCGATTTGATCCAGCTTAAGCACATCTCCCCAGATTTCGGCGAGTGCCTGTTCCAGCTCGTTACGAGGTGCAACGTAACCCGCTTCGCTATGGTTGGTGTCGGGTACAGGCAAGGCTTTGCGGTCAACCTTGCCATTGGGCGTGAGCGGTAACTGCTCCAGCAATATGGTGCGCGCCGGGATCATGTAGTCGGGAAGATTTAGCAATAGCGCCTTACGTACCGTGGCGTTATACAATGCCACTGTGTCGACACCATCTCGTGCAACCAGATAGGCGACAAGGCGTTTCTCGCCCGCCTGATCTTCGCGTGCCAGCACCACTGCTTCCTTCACTTCCGGGATCGCACCAAGTGCGGCCTCTATTTCCCCGAGCTCAATACGGAAGCCTCTTATCTTGACCTGATTGTCTACGCGACCAAGATATTCGATATTTCCATTCGCAAGGTAACGTGCCAGATCGCCGGTTTTATAGAGTCGAGATCCGTGTTCTTTGTCGAATGGATTGGGGACGAATTTTTCGGCAGTCAAATCGGCACGGTTCAGATAACCACGCGCCAATCCAGATCCACCTATGTACAACTCGCCTGCCACGCCGATTGGTACAACATTGAGGTTGCTATCAAGCAAATAAATCTGGGTATTGGCAATCGGTTTACCAATCGGCACATTCAGCGCGCTTTGATTGTGCGCAGTATTAAATACCGTGGCCCAGACGGTACTTTCAGTTGGACCATATTCATTAAATACCAGCAAATCAGACGAAAGGATACGGCAACGACGCAGTAACTCTGGTGGGCAAGCCTCGCCAGCCAGGATCAATTGCTGCAACGGGCAAATTTCGCCCGGTTCGAAGCTCTGCAAGATTTCGGAAAATAGCGAAGGAACGCAAAGCAAGGTGCGCACATCGGCTTCGGAAATTAATTGACTCAACGCAGCTGGGTCACGCGCCTGATCTTCGTTCGGCAATACCAAAGTTTGTGTGCTGAGCAAAGTGCCGAAAATGACAGCGACCGAACTATCAAACGAAATCGACGACACCAGCAAATGCCGCACAAACGGCGCATAGTAGCTTGTTCGCGCGTGTGTGGACGATACTAGACTATCGTGTGTCACTGCTACGGCTTTGGGTCTACCAGTCGAACCGGACGTGTAGATCACATATGCCAGATGACCAGGCCGCGTGAGATTGTACGGGCTACTCTCGGGGTAATTCGCAAGAGTTGCGGATTCTGTATCGAGACACAGGCCACGAATCGATGTGAGCACGCCAAGTTGTAATCGCTCACGCACCGCACTTTGCAATAGCACCATCTTCGGTTGTGCGTCACCGATGATGTAGCTGAGACGGTCTTCAGGATAGCCAGGATCAAGTGGCAGATAAGCGCCACCTGCCTTCAAGATGCCCAGCATCGCAACCAGCATCTCAGGCGATCGTTCCATACATATGCCGACCAGTGTATCTGCGCCCACACCGTGCTCGCGAAGATAATGCGCCAATCGATTAGCTTGGGCGTTGAGTTCCGCGTAACTAACTCGCCGATCTTCATATGTTATTGCAGTCTGGTGCGGCGCTGCCAGAGCCTGAGCCTCAAACAATTGATGAACTGCAGCCTCTACAGGATATGCTGTTTTTGTCGCATTCCATTCGACCAGCAATTGCTGACGTTCAGCTTCAGGCAGAATATCGAGCCGATCAGTCATGGTTTGCGTGTTGCTGTCCAGTGCAAGCACGAGGTTTTCCAAAGCTGTGTGCATGTAGTCGCACACACGCTGTGGATCGACACTGTCGCTAACTTGCACGGTCAACCAGAAACCCTGCCCCAGATCGTCAACGATCATATTGCAAGGATAGTTGCTGCGTTCCTGCGCATTCAATACAGTAATACCTTCCCAACCGGCATTCACACCAGCTACAGCATCAATCTGGGTCGTAGCCCCATGTCGATAATTCAGCAAGGACGTGAATAGCGGAGCCGGCGCGGCAACACCACTGCATCGTTGGCTCATTGCCAGCGATGCATGTTCATGCAGCATCAGCTGCGCCAGCTTTTCATGGGTATCCAGCACACTTTGCTCGATGCCCACTGTGCCGATTTTAATTCGCAAAGGCAGGGTATTGATGAACATACCAACGACACGTTCCGCCGCTGGTCCACCTTGCATACGCCCAAGTAGTACTGTGCCAAACACGACATCCTGTTGACCCGAAATGCGCGACAATACTTGCGCCCATGCCAAATGCATCAAGCTGGCAGAGCTGACCCCCATGCCACGTGCCCTCTGACGAATCTGCAATGCCAGCTCGTGTCCCACCGCACGGCGTGCTTCGACCAGCCCCTGACTGCCGCCTTGCACATCGGTCAGACCAAACGGCGTCGTCGATTCCATCACATCCGATAGCATGGCGGTAAAGAACTGTTCGTGTTCCTTCTGATCGGATTTCAACCTACCTTGCGCAACGAAATTGCGGAACGGATGTGTTGCACCAAGTTGCTGCTGTTGTCCACGTAAAATGGATTGCACTTCGTTGATCAGAATTTCCAAGCCAGTGTGATCCGTGGTCACATGGTGCAATACCATTTGCAGCAACCAACGTTGGTCTTCGTCCTGTGCCACCGCGACATGCAGTAACGGCGCTTTACGCAGATCAAGCCGGTAGTGCTGCAAGTCAAAGCGTGCATTCAGTTGCCGCGCGATGCTTCCTTGCGCTGCATCCAATGTAAGCTCTTCCACGACAAGCGGCGCCTCGCGCCAGACGACTTGTACTGCCTCGGAGAGCCCCTCCCACAGGATGGCGGTACGCAAAATATCGTGTCTGTTCACGACATGTTGTAACGCCTGCAGGAAATTATCCAATCTTGCCCGCGTGTCAAAGTCGATCAGCACCGGCAGCAAATAGGCGTCACCCTTTTGGTTCAGCAAGTAGTGGAATAAGATACCTTCCTGCAAAGGCGCCAGCGGATAGATATCCTGTATGTTTGCAGCACCTCCCGGTACTGTAGCAACGACTTGCGTAAGCTCTTCTGTCGTGAGATTGACCAGGCTGAGCATGTCCGGCGTGATGTCGGTACATTCTGCCGGAATCAAATTGGGCGGTATATCGATCGTGCCTTCATTTTCCCCTATGGTCGCAGCCAGGGCGGCGATGGTCGGCATTGCGAACAATGTTCTCACCTCAGTTGGGAAACCAGCCCGGCGCATTTGCTCGATGAGCTTCACTGCCAGCAGGGAATAGCCACCGAGTGTAAAGAAATTATCGTGGATGCCGACCTTATCGAGCTTCAACACGTCGGCCCAAATTGCCGCAATTGCTTCCTCGGTCGAATTGGTCGGAGCTACATAGCCTGCTTCGCTACGGATGACATCAGGTGCAGGCAACACCTTGCGGTCGATCTTGCCACTGGGGCTGAGGGGAAAGCGTTCGAGCAGCACGAAGTGCGCAGGCACCATGTGTTCCGGCAAACTACGTAGCAAGGCATTGCGCAATGTCTCCGGTTCCAGCGCGGCAGGATTGGCCCCCTTGCGTGCAACCAGATACGCTACCAGCCGCTTGTCGCCCGGCTGATCTTCGCGTACCAATGCCAAAGCTTCTTTGACTTGCCGAAGCCCAGTCAAAGCAGCTTCAACTTCACCGAGTTCAACGCGGAAACCGCGAATCTTGAATTGATTATCTATACGTCCCAGGAATTCGATATTTCCGTCTGGCAGTCTGCGCACCCAATCGCCGGATTTATAAAGCCTCGCCCCACCCTCCGCAGAGAATGGATCAGGAATAAATCTTTCTGCAGTCAAAGCTGCCTGGTTTGCATAGCCACGCGCCAATCCGATTCCGCCAATATACAATTCCCCCTTGACACCAACTGGGACAGGTTGCAAACGAGCGTCCAGCACATAAAGCCGCATATTGTCGATCGGCATACCAATCGGCGGCGAAATGTCATGAAGTTCTTCAGAACAATCGAAAGCTGATGCGCAAACGGTCGATTCCGTAGGGCCGTATGCATTGAAGAATTTCCTTCCATCTTGCCACAGCGCGATCAGCGAGGAAGCACACGCTTCACCAGCAACGATAATCGTTTTCAGGCTCGGCAAGGCTTCGCTATTGAGCAAAGCCAGAGCGGTTGGCGGCAACGTCGCCAGCGAAACACCTGTTGTTTGAATGCAGCGTTCAAGATCAGGGCCGGGCATTAATTCGTCGCGGGAAGCAAGGCATAAGGTTGCGCCCCAGGACAAGGTCATGAAAATTTCCCAGGTCGATGCGTCGAAATTGAACGAGGCAAATTGCAAAACGCGCTGCTGTGGCGTCACCGCGAATAATTTAGCCTGTGCATGGGCAAGATTGATCAAACCGCCATGATGCAGCAGAGTACCCTTCGGCAGGCCCGTAGAGCCCGAGGTATAGATAACGTAGGCCAGCGAATCTGCAGTGACCGCGCATTCGAGATCACTATCAGGAAGAGATTGCCAGTTCGCTTCGTCATCGATGCACAAAGCATACACGTGTGTAGCAGGGAGAACGTCCAGCAAACGCTCTTGCGTCAGGAGAAGCGCCAGATTGGCATCGCCTACCATGTAGCTCAAACGCGCCGCCGGGTAATTTGGGTCCAACGGCAAATATGCACCGCCCGCCTTCAATACAGCGAGCAAACCGATGATCATCTCTGGTGAGCGATCAACGCAAATACCGACCAACATTTCCGGCCCGACGCCCAGCGTTTGCAAATGCCGGGCTAAACGGTTGGCTCGTTTGTTCAATTCGCCGTATGACAACTCGGCACCCTGGAACACCAAGGCTGGGTGATCCGGTCTCAGTCGCGCTTGCGCTTCGAATAGCTGATGAATCGCAGTTGTTTGCGGCAAGCCGACTGCGCTATTGTTCCATTCAACGAGAGATTGGTGCCGCTCGAATTCACTCATCAGTGGCAGATCACCGACAGGTATAGACACGCCGTCGGCTACGGCCTCCAATAAACAAACAAAATGCGACGACATACGTACAATAGTCCCGGCGTCGAACAAATCTGTGCTGTACTCAAAATAGACCGACAACTGCCCATTTTCCTCAGTCACGTTGAAGCGAAGATCCACTTCGCACATCGTCGACTGGTTCTCAATCTCTTCCAGTGCCAATCCCGGTAGCTTCAAATCGCCAACCGGCATGTTCAACATGGTCAGTACAGCCTGAAATAGCGGCGCATGGCTCATTTGACGCGCTGGGGCCAGAAGCTCGACCAAATGCTCAAATGGAACATCTTGATGGGTATACGCCTCCAGCGCGATTGCACGAACACGTTGCAGCAGCGTTGCAAAGTCGAGACCGAGGTCTATATGCGTACGCAACACCAATGAATTGACGAAGAAGCCGATCATCGGTTCTACTTCGCTATTCGAACGATTGGCAATCGGCGTACCAATACAGATATCATCCTGCCCCGAGTAACGCGCCAGCATGATTTGGTATGCCGTGACCAGCACCATGAACAACGTGGCATTCTCACGCTCAGCAATCGCTTCTAGGCCAGTCAATACATGGCTTCCGACCGCAAAGTAATGACGTGCACCGCGATTACTTTGCACCGGCGGACGTGGGTGGTCTGTCGGTAACGACAGCATATCTGGAGCCCCTGCCAACTGTTCCCTCCAATAAGCGACTTGCCGCTCCAGCAACTCTCCCTTCAACCAGTCTCGTTGCCACTGCGCGTAATCTGCATATTGCACCGCTAGTTCAGGCAGCGGCGAGGGTTCACCCCGGATAAACGCCGGGTATAGACTGGTCAGTTCCTTGGTCAACACACCCATAGACCAACCATCAGATACGATATGATGCAATGTCAATAGCAACACGTGCTCTTGCGGTGCTAGCTGCAGCAGACTGGCACGAATCACCGAATCGGCTGATAAATCAAACGGCATCTGGATTTCTGCAAGTATCTGCTCATCGATGCTGGATTGATGCTTGGTGGTGTCGACGTCAGTCAGGTCGACAATCCTCAAAGCAACGGGGCTTGCCGGCCGGATAAATTGTCGAGGTTCGTCACCAACCACACGGAAGACTGTGCGCAAAGATTCGTGACGTCGTACGATTTCGCTGAGAGAAGCATGCAGCGCAGTAACATCAAGGTTACCAGACAAGCGCAAAGCATTCGGCGAATTATAAAAACCGTTCTCCGAACGCAGCTGCTCAACCAGCCAGAGTCGTTGCTGGGAAAAAGACAGAGGGATCTCGTCGCTTCGTACCAAGGGCTTGATACCTGGCAGCACGGCGTCCTGAGCTTCTTTCAGGATCTTATCGATTTCCACTGCGAGCAACGCGACATTGGTCGCATCGAACAAAACATGAATCGGTAACTCGATGCCAAACCGCTCGCGTATCATGGAAATCATCTGCGTTGCCATGACGGATTGACCGCCGAGTGCGAAGAAGCTGTCGTGTATCGATACGACCTCCTGATCCAGCACGTCCTTCCATATCGCCGCTAGCTTGTGTTCTGTTTCACTGCGTGGACCTAGGTATTCCTGAGTCACTGTAGATTCAATTTGCGCTTCTTCACTCCACTGCCAGATCACATCAAATTCATTGTCGAGAAAATATTCGCGACATTTGCTGCGTTGAATTTTACCGCTCGACGTACGTGGGATACGCCCACTTTTCACAAGTAGAATGTGAGCACAATCGAAAATTTCATGTTGTTCCGCCAGCTCCGTTCTTATCTTGCCTACCAACCCTTCGGTTTGTGCTGTAGCCCTTGATTCGACCTCCTGCACAATCACCAGTTGTGTCAGGTCGCTACGCTCAATCGAAAATACCGCGCAACCGTTTTTACGGAATGCGTCATCAAGCACTTCGACAGATGCTTCTACGTCCTGAGGATAGATGTTGCGGCCATTAAAGATCATCATGTCCTTAATCCGGCCAGTCACATAAAGCTCGCCTTGTTGAACAAAACCAAGGTCACCTGTACGCAAGTGATACTGGCCTTGGCCTGCAATCTGCCCTTCAAATGCAGCTCGACTTTCCTCCGCGCGATTCCAGTATCCCTGCGCAACCGAAGGGCCACTCACCCAGATTTCACCGACAGCACCTTCCCTACATTCAAGCAAGGTATCCGGGTCGACGATCATAACCTGGGTGTCATCCGAGTTGGCGGGACCGACAGATACGATTTCCAGAGCATCGCTATCGTCTGTAAGTGAAACGCGTTTGGATACGCTCAGCACATTCCTGTCGATACGTAACGAACGCTGCGTTTCTCCGCGTTTCTGATGTTGCGCATGCGACACCAGCAAAGTCGATTCAGCCAATCCATATACAGGTGTGACAACATCAGGCTGCAAACCGCATTCGGCGAATGTTTCAACAAATCTGCGTATCGCTGCCGGACGTATAGGTTCGGCACCGTTCAACATGTACTGCAGCGAACTCAAATTCAGCGATTTACGCTTTTCCTCGGAGATTTTTTCGACACAAAGTTCATAGGCAAAATTCGGCGCGGCTGTACCACGCGCTTGAAATGTCGAGATAGCTTGCAACCAGCGATGCGGACGCATCAGGAACGCAGCAGGCGGAAATTGGACGCAATGACAGCCCGCGTAGACCGGATACAGAATCTTGCCAATCAAGCCCATATCATGATGCGGAGGCAGCCAGGAGACAAGCGTATCGGATTCCCGCATACCAAATGCTGCATGGATTGCCTGAACGTTAGCCACGATATTTGCATGCGTGACTTTGACACCTTTCGGTACACCGGTTGAGCCTGACGTGTATTGCAAAAAGGCGATGTCGGCACCGCTGATGGCGGGATCTGCCCAATGTGCCATATCTGCCGACAACTCGTCCGAGGAAAGCCATTCCAACGTATGCTTTTTCAGCGCAGAATCTGCTTCAAGCTTACTTACACGCTGATAAACGGCCGCCGTGGCCATCGCCACCCGCGGTTGTGCATCATCTGCAATTAATTGCAGGCGCTGTAGAGTACGGGCGTTAGACGGTGGTAGCGCCGGGACAGCTACAACACCAGCATAGATACAAGCGAAGAAGCTGACAATGTAGTCAAGACTAGGCCCATATACCAAGAGAACGCGATCCCCTCGCTGCGTCCGCGTTTGCAAATGTGCTGCAATCGACTGCGCACGCTGCGCCAGTTCCAAGAAGGTGATAGACGAGCTGACGTGCTCACCGTCTTCCAAGTATGAGAACGCAATATTGGCGCCCCCGGTAGTTGCGCGAAATTGCAACAGCTCGAACATGGTGGAAAAACCGGTTTTGCTCAAGGAATCCATATTGCCGCACTCTCTTAGGTTTCGTACTACCTGACTACGTCAACTTGCAAAATGCATAGACGACAGAACCCGTCCAATACACGCGATTGGGTATCAAATTCTATGGGGGATGGGCGCTCATCTGTGGACAGACCAGCACAGATCGAACTGAGGGCAGACACCAAGTTGCTGGAGAACCAGCCTGGCAAGCTACTGAAGAGAAATTTGCGAATTCACAGCGTATTGATGCGGGCGCAATAATTTTGAATCGACTTCTTGCACCAAACTCAACGACAGCGGTTCAACTACGTTGAAATGAAGAGATTTGATCGATACTCAGATCCCCTCGTCACACAACGCTTTTCCAGTAACCCGTCAGCGCCTTCTTTTCTTCGCTAACTTTGGCAACACGCCCTCAATCTTGGTCAGAGTGAGTTGTACACCCACTCGTCGATCTGCAACTTACACGATCAGTGTAAGGTCGCCATTTGCTTACGCAGAGACAATGGACGCATGTCGGTCCATACTTCCTTGATGTAGCCTAGACATGCCTCTTTCGTTCCCTGCTTACCAGCTTTATTCCAACCGAGAGGAATTTCCTTTTCGACTGGCCAGATTGAATACTGCTCTTCGCCGTTGATGACTACTTCGTATTGCGCTTCAGCTTGAATATCGTTAGTTGACACGTCTCATCCTTTTAAATTTTGTTATGCAGGCGGTTCAAATACTGTTACTTGCTGTTCTGGTGCAGGGCTTTTTTATAGATTCCAGGTCGTTTTTCTCATTGTAGGGTGCTATTACCCCTTATATATTTCATGTTGAATATATAAATTCAACATTCGATTTACCTTATTGCGCTTTGCACATTTGCAAACTCGGCTTGTCGATCTGAAATTATATAGTGACAGCGTTTTTTTGCTTTAACAACCTTGTAGACCACTTTAAAACAAATGATTGTTAGGCATTAATTCAATATCCAAGGATATTATTTAAAGCATAGAAAAATCGCAGAATTTAATTTCTTACAGCAGAATGACAAATTGCATTAGAGTAATTTTCTCGCCATGAGATCTAGCACATCAGAGTCTCACTACCAACTCAAAAAGTGCGTCAACAACACCCCGTTTACAAATCAATGCGGTGTATTAAACAGCCAAGCTGAATAAGCTCCCTTTAGAGCCTGATATAGGGTCGAGATATAGGTAGTCCCGATCCAGAAATTGGATCGGGCTCGCGCTGGAACAACGGGCCACTATCGGCTAAACACCATACCGACTTGCAAGTTTTTGAAACCTCTCTTGCGCGCGCCTATAGAGCTCAATATCTGCCGCACAGTGATGATCGACTGCCGCCTTTACTTCTGCATCGATTTCGTAGGTTGCACCTTGTCGATCAGGATTGGTATTGACACGCCGCATATCTTGCGAAATCTTCTTCCCGAAGATCGCTTCGAATAGCGCGACACTACGCTCATATTGCTCTGTCAGGCCAACCATCGCCAAGTCTCCAAGTGTCACCGAACCGAGAAAAGGTGACTGCATATTCGAGAATGCAGCGATAAATTGTGGCAACGTAGGGTTAAATTTCTCAAACGACTCCTTTTCCTTACGTTTCATGAAATAATAAGCCGAGACCATTTGCTGGTAAGGGTCGCGAAAGGTTGCCACGAAATCCGTTGCGGGGAAGACACCGACGTATTTATCCGCAACGAAGTGGCCATGGATCGCATCGTAATCGCGCATTAACGTTTCCCGTTGCTCAAGCAGCTTGGCCCTTTGTTCTCTATCCCGCATCTCCGCACGGGGAGTGTTTTTCTCAAAAATCTCCCGGTATGACTCAATCGAATTCACCTTGTCTTCAAATTCTTTATCAAGTAACAAGCGGGGTCCGAATGATGCGCCAAGTTGAGCCTCCCACGATTGCCCTGCGGTTTTCGGAATATGAATTGAAACGCGCATGCTGATTTCCTCTTATAATATTTTTTACTCCGCGCATCGGCAAGCATGCTTATCCAATGCGCGAATTTACACACCAATCAATAACGTAATTTCAATTTGTAGATGCAACACGTTCCATAGCAACTGCGTTTGTTCCGGTTAACTTATCGGGCGATATGGGCGCCCGCCTTCACCGATAATAGCCTCAACTTTTCCACGAAGGAAAGTGATTCCAAAACCAGCTTGTTGTCGAGGCCAAAATCAATCAGGCAAGCAATCTCCTTCACACCACACTCCATGAGATTTTTAACCAGGGGTGCGCAACTCTCAGGTGTCCCTAACAGCGATTGGGTTCTCATATAACGATGAAATGCGAATTCGATCAAGTTCTTGCGCTGATCTGCCGGGAGCGTTTCAAGATCGATCGACTTTTGCCGCCACAGGTCGATGGAATCCTCAAGATATTTCGTCATAGGTGCTTGCACTTTCTTTCTGACGTCGTTGATCTCAGCACCAAGAAAGGTATGCATCATCAATGTAACTTTCCCCGTGTTCGGATCAAACCCGCTTTTTGCGCGTGCATCCCGGTAAGCCTGGAGCTTTTTCTTGAGTTCTTCGATATCTTGAAACAACAATGCAGTCAATACATTCGCACCCATTGCGCCAGCCTCAATAAATCGCTCGGTCCCGCCGGAACATGTAATCCACACGTTCAGGTCGGATTGCAGTGGTGGTGGATAGACAGTAATCTCGACGTCTTCTCCAACGCCATTCTGTCGCGTCAAGGTGCCCCCCTTCCATAAGGATTTTACCTCGCGAATACTGTTGTACATGTCCGCTAGCCTGCCTTCATATTTTTTCGGCGCCAAGACAAAATCGTTCGGATTCCATCCCTGTCCGAAGGCAAGATCGACGCGTCCGTCAGAGAGATTGTCAACCATGCTCCATTCTTCCGCTACGCGGATGGAGTCTTGCAGCGGGATGATGACGCTTCCTGCACGGATGCGTATATTTGACGTCGTCGCCGCAATCGCCGCACCCAACACCGCTGGATTGGGAAATGGGCCGCCAAAGCGATGAAAATGCCGCTCCGGTATCCATACTGCTGCAAAGTCATTTTGATCAGCAAAATCCACGCATGACATCAACAATTCATACTTGCGATTTTGCTGTCGAGCCGCATCACTCGCAAAAAACATGATGCTGAAATCCAAGGCGTTGGCGTTAACATGGCCATCATGTAAATGCTCTTTCCTTTCGATATTAGCGATTCCTTGATTATTCATTTTTCATATCCTTTGATATCAATCCAAGTAGGGTCACGCTGCAGCTGCCGCGAAAGATTCGGGTAAGGAAGTATCGGTCGAAGTCGTACTATGCGATGAATAAACAAGTTCACGCCCGCTGATCAGGCGTTCAGCAAAAATATTCGACTGTGTACACAATTCGAGAAATTTATTTGACTCCATCAGCTGGACACTATCAGGCTCATATTCGAGGCCCATAATGTATTTCATCCATGGGTCTTGTCCCATCGCATAAACAAAGACGTTAGAGGCTTTGACTTCGCTCAGGATATTCCAGGCGCGTTCGCAATCTGCGCCGCAGAGACGACGAGACTCGTTGTTTCGGCGACTTACCGGCTTTGTCAAAAGCGGTTCGTAAAGCCAATTCAGTGGCGCACCTTGGCATTCCATACCAATGAATAGCACATCAACCTCACCAATCCTACGCATCATCCGCTTATACAAGGCGATATCACGTCCATCGGAATCGATGAGAAAGAGGAAAGTTCGTCCCATCAAGGTCAACGCGATTGTATGTTTGCTATAGACATTTAAATCGGCGTGCTCACCGGTAAATGGCAAACTCAAAAGACTTCCATCAGGAACATCCACACGATCGCAAGAATTGAGTACATCAATTTTCGTAAAACCCAATTCCATCAGCATGAGCTTCATCGATGGGTCAGCAATCGCGCCGCTATTGTTGGCAGGAACGACTATGCGGCCGATACGATGACGTAATTGAATTAACATCTCGGCACAGAAATGATCCTGATGCGAATGTGTCAACACAACATAATCAATGAAGTCAGGAAGATCATTCAATGTCAGACGACCATCATCACCAGATTCGATGGCGACAAAAGGGTCGAATAAAATCGATACGTTCTTTGTCTGCAACAATACGCAAGCGTGCCCGAAAGCGCGCATGCGCACGCCATTATCGGCATAGTTTTGATTTCCCTTCGATACAGGGCGTTCAGTCGTGAAGAAATTACGGAACGTTGCCATATCGTGCTCGGTCACATTGAATTGCTTAGCAACAGTGGAAAACGAAGCTGCTGTAGAGCGCATCGCAGACAAGGTATCGAGCCGTTGATCATCGAACTTCATTTTGAAAGACATGCTCTCCGGCGAAGGCAGACGCGGCGTGCTCATGAAAAATGGCCGATCATTTTCGCCAATCGGCTGCAACATGATTTCCATCGTGTCTGTCATCAGTTCTTCATCGTAGAGGAATTCCTCAAACAACCGAATACTGGCTTGATCGTTGGCGTCATAAAGGAATTCGATCAGCCCCTGCAAGGTTTCCGGGAGCGTGTCATAGAATTCATTCAGTGAATACCCATCGGCTCCTTCTTTCAATTGCTCGGATAAATCGCGTAGGTCATTTGCCAGCGCGATCAGCTTGTCGCAACTCGCATTTGTTTCCTCCATGAGTTTTTTGACTTCCGACAGATCCGTCATTTTCAGATCCATGAAGGGTCCGCCATAGTTCTTGGGATCGTTATTCGCTGCGATGTGAATGGCCGCGTTCGTTGCAAAGGACTTGAGCAGTGGAAGAATACGGAAGGTGATATGCAGTGCCAACTGCGCCGGCGACAGTAAATGCACCCACGCATACCATCGACAGACTAGAGGCTCCAGCTTGACGATAGGTTTCAGGAAAACAGCGTCATTGTGATCGTGCGTTTCAAATACTGACATACCAACTTCCTCTCCGATTTATTGTTTTATATCTCTACTGTTGGTCGATTGATCGATTATGAGTGTATAAAGCACCCATACCGCATTGCTTTTACGTATGATTGAATGACATGGATTGCAGCCCCGCGCTACTCCTCGGGCGACACAGATATCCGTCGTGCGACTAGCTGCTCATCGCTACAAGAACCTTGCGTTCTCCGGTGAACGGGCTACGCCCATGGGCGGTCAGCATATTGTCGATCACCATCAGATCGCCGCTTTCCCATGGAAACGCAACAGTATTTTTCGCCGCAACAGCACGTACTTCATTCAACATTTCATCAGCAATTGGAGAACCATCGCCGAAGCATCCGTATTGCGGCATATCGAATGGATCATCCTCGTAGATCATTTTGATCGCCTCATACACATCAGGAGGATTTGTGGACGGATGAAATTGATCAACCTGGTTAAACCAGACTTTTTCTCTGGTCGTCGGGTGGCTGACGATGGCAGGCCGGGCCTGGATCAAACGCAGGCTTCCATCCGATTTCCATTCGTATTTGATCTGTCCATCCCGACAGAATCTCTCGACGTCGGATTTGCTTGAGGTCTCAAATGTCTGCTGCCAAGACTTTCCTATAGTCGCACCATCGCCGCCATGCAGGTTTCTCACGTACATGACGCCTTTTTCCTCGAACAGCTGAACGAGGCCAGGCGAAAGATCACGCAAAATGGCGCGGCTATCTGCAATGGTAGTGCTGCCGCCAGTCTCAGCGGCAATAACGCAGCAGAAATATAATTTGGCAGGCCAGGAATGGCTATACGACAATTCGTTATGCAGGGAAATCGCTAGCTCCGGCGGATATTCAGTCGATGTATAAACGTTTGAAGTCAGTTTAGTGCGCGGCGAATTGCCGTCTACGTAACTCGCCATATTCTTTGGAAGGATATCGGTACAGCTTTGAAACTTGTCTACTGAATTTACTCCATAACCCCTGAACAATATCGCACCATGATCAAGTAACAGTCGCTCCATTTTCTCCGCTTGCCCAACCAATACATCCGCAATTTTTTCCGAATCTGCTGCTACGCATTTCCAAACAAAAGGTAATGTCGACGAAGGCATAAAACGCTTTTCCTTTATGTATAACGCTGCCAAACTTGAAGTGGTGGATAAAACAGGTAAAGCCAATACGGTAGCAACTACATCAACTCCTGAGATTTTCCATGCTCGACCAACATGGCATGCCATCGGCTTGCACAATGACGGGCCAGGACCTTTCCTGCATCGACCGAAGGAAAATTATTGTCGTGACCCAGAGTGACGCCGATTTCCGTACATGCAAGTAGCAGCATATCCGCACCGCGTTCCATCAGATTCATTGCTGCACGCTGAAGCAAGCGAACGGCCTCCTCGTGTCTTCCAGCCTTGACGGCAGCAATACCGGCCTCAACCAATACCTGCTGATCGATTTCAGAAGGATGCAGCGCTTTATAACCACGCGTTGCAAGCTGTTCGCTGTAGAGGTTGGAGACGAGCGTACCGGTTGTTGCGAGAATGCCGATCGTTGCCTCTTTGATGGCATGGGTGTCCAGCCAATCAAGAACGACGTCGCCAATGTGCACAATGCGCACCTTGCTGTTGTTCGTGCTCAGGTCGGCATGCCAATGATGCGCAGTATTGCAGGGAATGGCGATTTCATGCACGCCAGCATCCACCAGTGCCTGCACGCCATCTAAAAGTGCCGGAAGCGGAGATGGGCCGCTACCACGGATGGCATTGGTACGATCAGGTATCTGTGGGACGCTACGCAATATCACAGGCAGGTGATCCTGATCGCAATTTGCTGGCGTAAATTCCACCAGTTGGCGCAGAAACTCTGCCCCTGCAAGAGGCCCCATTCCTCCCAATATTCCAAAAAGAATCGGTCGGCTACCTAATTGATCGTCTCGTTTCATGAGCGATACTTCCCTTACACAGCTTGTTGAAGCATTTCAGGATTCTCTTGTGGAGCAGCATCTGATGCAGCGCTTAACTCCGCAACCATTTGTGACGTGATTTCCCGGCTTCGCAATGGATAAACGCGTGGAGGTATGGACAATTCAGCCTTGAGACATTCGTATAACAGTGCCTTTTCCGGGGTGATGTAGAAATGGTCGCCCTCAAACCAATGTACTGTGCATCGATTGGTGGTCTCTTTCTGCCAATTCGCGATCTGGTGTAGCAGGAGGTGATCGTCCAATTTTCCTGCATAGACAGTGATAGGAATATCCAGAAGTGGGGCATTGCGGTATTCATAGTTTGCTGCCAGGGAGAAATCGGCACGAATCATGGGGAGCATCATCTCCATCAATTCTCTATGCTTCAATACCTCAGGCGGTGTACCGTTGTACTTGCCAAGCGCCTTAATCAATTCATCATCAGGCATCTTGTGCATTCCCTTTGATGGACTCCGATGCTGCGGTGCATCGGTGCCGGAAATAATCAATTTCGATGGCATCGGCAGGGCATAACGTGCACAAAAGCGCGCGAGTTCGAATGCAACCAATCCACCAAGGCTATGCCCAAAAAACAGGAATGGCGTTGCGTCTTGGGTCGCAAGTACATGCGCCAGCTCCGTGATCAGTTTCTGCATGGATGTATAGGGTTCTTCCAACATACGCGAACCACGTCCAGGAAGCTCTATCGCGCAGATTTCGATATCTGGCCCAAGGGCTGTCTGCCAGCCGTTGTAAGCATGTGCCCCGCCACCAGCATATGAAAAGCAATATAACCGCTGCTTACGTGTTGCCAACGGGGTTCTGACCAACCAATTTGAAGATTTCATTTTACTCAAGCCAAGTGCAATGCAACGTGTGGTGGTTCCACATGCGTCGTTTCTGAAATGGATGACAACTTCCCCTCGTCCAACTTGATGACGCGATCAGCGCAATCAAAATATGAATCGTCATGCGTAATGACGATGACGGTCTTACCGCGTGCCTTTAAATCTGGTAACAACTCTGTATAGAAAATCCGCTTGAACTTCGGGTCCTGGTCAGCAGCCCACTCATCGAAAACATACACTTGCCGGTCTTCCAGATACGCGGAAACCAGCGCCAGCCGCTTGCGCTGCCCGGTAGATAGCTCAAGCGTGGAGAAGCGACCATCTTTCACTTTGACCTTATGATGCAGGCCAAGCAGATTGATGTAGTGCGTCGCACGCTTACCGAGTTCGTCCTGGTTGATGCCAAGGATTTGCTCGAACAAATGGAAATCGGAGAACACCGCAGAGAAATGTTTTCTGTATTCGCTTAAATTTTCGGCATTGATTTGTACACCATTCAGGGAGATTGTTCCCTCTTCGGGTATATAGAGACCCAGCAGTAGCATCGCCAGCGTTGTCTTACCGCTGCCGTTGCCGCCAACAATGTAAAGGATTTCACCTTGATTGACCGAAAGATCCAGTGGACCAAGAACAAATTTTGAATCGTCTGCAGCATTGACGAATTGATGGCACACGCCATGCAATTTCAACTGCCATTCCCTATGCGCCGCAAATACCTGACTGCCTCCCTTTGTTACCGGGCGATAACTGAAATCAAGATCGGCATCAAGTTTGCGGATGTTTTTCAGCGCGATATTTGCCTGCTCCACAGCGGGGAAAGAGTTCATTACTTCCGTAATCGGTCTGATCAAATACATCACCACGAGTACCACAGTTGCCAGCGCCTCAGAGCTTTGTGGAAACCATGCCGGAAGGAGAAATAACATGACCCCCATCACAATATAGAATGTCGTCGCACCGGTTTGGGAAACCCAAGTAAATTCACTGTTGAATTGATCATATAGATCTCTGAATTGCCGCGCTTCCGAGACAATGACCTGTTCCACGAATAGCTCGCCGCGCTCGGCATTGAGGCGTAACTCCCTACTGCCATTGATCAGGTTATACAAATGCGTATAGATGGCTTTCGCGTGTATCTGGACCTGATCCAGTTTCCGCAATGGCGATTGCCGCAACTTGTGAAAAGCAAACATGCCGATTGCCGTAAGCATCGCAAAGACGACAAAAAGCTGCCACGACAACCAAGCAACATATACGACACAGCTGACGATGACGACTCCATTGGAAATCAGCAAGGGGCCAAGCGGGAGCGAATCGATGAAGGTGTTGATATCGCGAGTGAGGATTTGCAAGACACCGTTGTTGCCCAACTCCATTTGCTTTTTGAGGGGCGTGGCAAGAAGTTTGTAGCAAAGCTCAGTGCGTAATTTGAAGATTTCGGATTGCGTCAACCTGACGAGCGTGATCTTGGAGATGGCCATGGAAAGGATCATGGTCAAACACGCTCCAAAAAACGCCCATGCAAGTACCACGTGTGAGCCTTTTCCCGCGATCGCCTTGGCAAGGACTGCGACAATCGCCGTATTGCTGATGCCGCAGAGGATGCTGGTCACCACCGCAAGCAGCAGCAAGTGCCACGATTGACGGAAAAGATTGCTGATCAAATTCATATTGCGATTTCCATTCACCTTAAATTCAACAAGCCAACAGGCAGAGCCGTCACACTGATGACACCACTACTGGCATAGCGACGGCAAGAGAACCTACTCCGCATCCTGGCAGGTGAAGGCGCAGGCATTTTTACGGAAAAAATCTCCACCGTATTTATGGCACAAACAAAATCAATACTTCAAGATCAACTACAAAACCTACCGCAGCCACCAACTATATTTCACTCGCAGGTATCTACGTTCAAACACGCAATCGCATTTATTTATGGCAATGTCTTATGTTGGCAGCAGCATGATTACAACAACTTACAAGACTATAATTAGGACATTAGTACCAGCAAAGACATAAATCGCGATTATTTGACAATCGTTTCTTTTACAAACTCCATCAAAATAATTGTTGCAAAGAAATTTAAAAACTAATAGTCAGCAACTACATTAATGTTTGGTTTGCATTATCGCTTCGATTCGATAGCAATTAGCTGCCGGAACACACAAATTGTCAAATATGCCAGCTTTCTACAAATTAGGCAAATTTCACCAGAATGTAATAAACAAATTTCTCCAATGAGTTCAAAGATCCGTCTGCCATCGAAAACTAAAGTAGCGATGAGGAGACTACATGGTGTCGCTGCACAAATAATTCCACCAAGGCAATATCAGAACAAGCCACTTATAGACATGGCCCGACAATGTACGCGAATTTCAACGTGGCGGGCAATTCATTGACATGCGCAAGCGTGGCTCCGGCATAGTTAGTGAGTCATGCAGGAATGAGTTTGCGTATGAAACACGGTCATATCGAAAATGTCAGAAAAAGTCTTCAAGCCAGGCTTGATTGCTGCTCAGGGTATTTTCGGCCAGCGTCACGCCCCAGGCATGCAAAGATCACTATTGCACTGAGCAATGTCGCCACCGCAAGCCCGCCAAGCAAAACGCTGAATGCTTGGGCATAACTATGCTGGGCCATGATATGGTCAGCGTCGGGAAGCAGTGCTGATGCGTGGGCCAAATCACCTGCCGCAAGTCGTGCCGCAGCCTCGGCAAGATTACTATCACCCGTGCCGATATTCAGGTTCGCCTGCAAATGTCGCTGCGTCAGCGCAGCAAGTATTGCACTCACGATGGCAAGAGCGACGCCTTCGCTGGCGACTCTCGTGGTGCTGAAGATGCCGGTCGCCATACCAGCGCGTTCCTTCGGTACGACACTTACTGACAAGCCATCCATCAATCCCCACGGCAATCCGGCACCAATACCAATCACCAGCATAGGTGCGATGGTGGCCGTGTGGGCGCTATCGGTAAATGCAATGCTTAACCACACAAGCCCGCCTGCAGCGATCACCAGTCCTACTGTGGAAATCACACCGGCTGACCACCAGTGCGTCAACCAACTGGCGATGAAAGGAATGACAAGCATGGGGACAGATAACGCCAGCATCAACCAACCCGCTTCGATTTCAGAATATCCTGCGATGCCGATAAAGCGACGTGGCAGTATCACGATCAACACGATATAACAGCAACAAGTCGCAATCGGTAACAGCTGAACACCAACAAAACGCAGATAACGAAATAACGATAAATCCAGCATAGGTCGTGCGACACGGCTTTCCGCTATCACAAACGCAATCGCCAGCAAGACCGAAGCCAACAGTAGCATGATGACGATTGGACTCACCCATCCACTTTCAGGTGCCGCGATGACGCCGGACGTGAAGCACGTCAACGCACCTGTGAAAGTCAGCGTACCAATGCTATCGAAACCCTGCGCACCGGGATCGCGCGATTCGCGCATACGTGACACGCCAAACAACAATGCAAGCACGCCGACAGTTGCACATAAAACGAAAATCGTGCGCCAGCCGAGATAGGTGATCAGCAATCCCGCAAGCACCGGCCCAAATGCAAGGCCAAGCCCGAATGTTGTACCAAGCAGGCTGAATGCACGCGTGCGTTCAGGGCCATCAAACTCTTGCGCCAATGCTGCCGTGCCACCAGCGAGAACACCTGCCGCAAACGCACCTTGCGCAGCACGCAGAAGGTCGATCACCAGCAACGAAGGTGCGGCCCCCAGGGCAAGCGAGCATGCCACGAAGCCCCCCAAACCGGATAGGAACAAGCGCTTACGCCCGAATTGATCAGCCAGCGCACCAGCCGCCATCAGCAAGCTACCAAAGGTCAGCATGAATGCGTTCGTGATCCAGTTCATTGCGACGGCGCTGCCCTCCAGCTCACGCCCGATAGCAGGCGTTGCAACTGCCCCGCCCGAGAAACTGAGAGGCAAAACCAGTGCAGCCAGGCAAACCGCCATCAATACTGCAACACGATGCTTTGATGTATTGCTGCCAACGGACTCTTTCATCTTTCCTCCTTTGATATTTGCGATCCGAAGTGCGTCTTCCGAACGCACACTCGTGTAGAGGTGCAAATGGTAATGAGGAATTTTTGAATGATAAACAGTCAATTAATCTGCATATAACGGAATATAATTCCTGAATTAAATAACCCCAAAAGCGTCCCGCACAACATGGACAACCTGAACAGAATCGTCGCCTTTGTACGCACCGCAGAAGCACTCAGCTTTGTCGAAGCGGGAGAGAGGCTCGGCATCTCTGCATCGGCAGTTGGTAAAACCATCGCAAAGCTGGAGCAATCACTGGGTGTGCGACTTTTCCAACGCACCACGCGGAGAGTTGCCCTGACAGAGGAAGGCCGTCAATTCTATGAGAGGTGTCGGCGCATACTGGAGGATTTGCATGATGCGCAGGCGATCCTTTCCGAATCGGCACAATCGCCGCGTGGCAGATTACGGATCAGCTTGCCGACGATAGGTTATCGATTTCTGATGCCTGTATTGCCGGACTTCTCTGCGCGCTATCCGGGCATCGAGCTTGATCTCGATTTCAATGATCGCCTCGTGGATATCATCGATGGGGATTTTGATGCAGTAATTCGCAGTGGCACGCTCACCGATTCGAGCCTGATGGCCCGACGTCTCGGGCAATTTCAGTTTGTGCTTTGCGCCGCGCCGTCGTACTTATCCAAGGTAGGCACGCCTCGCAAGCTGCAAGCACTAGAAGCACATACTTGCGTACGTTACCGATTTCCAACTAGCGGCAAACTGGAATCATGGGCGCTGACAAAAGACGGCAGCGAGCCGCCGAACTTGCGTAACGCAATGGTCTGCAATAATATGGAAGCCGTACGGGAGGCTGTCATCGCTGGATATGGCATTGGTTATATGCCCGACTTTCTCGTACGCGGTGCAATAGAGGATGGAGCGCTCCAAACAATATTGGAAGGTCTACGTATCGCCCCGGGACAGTTCTCAATCTTGTGGCCGTCGAGCCGACAGTTGTCCCCGAAACTCAGAGCGTTTGTTGACTTCGCCTGTGCAAAGTTGTTCAATCCTGTGTCAATGAAATGAACAAACTTTGCTGACGAGATTTTCCAGCGCTGCGCTTCTTCAGCGCATCAGGAAGATTTGCGGATGTCCCACGTACGGATCGCAGCTTCCAGACATTGCAGCAGATTCGGTGGAATCTCACCAAAGCCGCGATTGCCGAAAGAGTATGCGGACTTGCTATGGGTAATAGCGACGCCTTTTTCAAAATCAATCGCTACCAGTGGTGATGTGACTTTCGGTCGTTGATCAACAGTACTATCGCCAACCAATACGACGTTGGCTGCACCATTGGATTTGTCACCCAACGCTACCAGATACCAATTCTCCAAGGTATCCTTGCTTTCAGTCGGTGCATCGACACCGGTTGCCAAGGCGTCGATATCCTTCACGTCGGCAATGCGCAGTTTAACGATGTCACGCAACTTCCAGCTCAAGCTTTCCAGAGATGTCGGAAGGCTATCTTTTGTCGAAGATGACGAAAAATGAATCATGTGTTCCTCAATGAGTAGCGGTTATGCCAATCTACGCTGGCTGTTGATGCAATACGGATTCTCCGCCTTAAAACTCAGTGCTGGATATTCTTTACGAATCATTCTAACAGGTCAGGGGAAAAATTCAGAAATTTACTTGTTTAAAATGATACATATGATTTACGGGCAACTTATTGCTACAGATAACGATTAACCATAAGCAATATAAGATGCCGCCGTCATGCAAAGTACGCATTAATTCGAGACGGACATGATGCGCACATCCGGCACCTTTTCATCACGCTGCTCACAGGCAATATCGACTTTTTCCCATGTATCGAAAATGAGCCCAGCATTACGCTCACGCGCCTCTGCATGGAAATGAACCTGGCGTAGCAAATGACCAGCAACTTCGGATTCATTCATGATGGCAGTATCCGAATCATCGTCAGTCCAGCGCAACGCCGCGAACTTTTCGTTCTTACGCACGTCTGCCAAGGCTGCGACCATGCAGGATGCAACCTCGGGTCTTTCGCCACGCACAATCAGTTCACGGAAGTCCTTCGCTGAATGATAAGTCACCGGTGCGCTGAAGGAATAATCGCAGATCGTACCCAGCAAAATAGCCAGCGCGACGGCAGAAGCTTTCGATTGCATGTTCAAACGCATCATGATTTCACTTTGCCTTCCACACAGATAGATTGCGTTCATCCTTGATCTCTGCCCATGACGATTCGATACGCGCAACGAGGGCTTTATCATCCAGGGAGAAATAGCGGTTTTGCTCAGCGAGAGATGCACCGCTGTGTTGTATCCAATCGAAGAACTTCAGCACATCCAAAGCATCCGCAGCATTTTGCTGGCGCTTGTGCATCAATACGAATGACGCGCCGACGATAGGCCAGCTATCGTTACCGCTGGCGTTGGTCAGCACTTCATAGTAGCTAGGGCGCGACCAATTGAATGAAGCCAGTGCAGCACGAAATGCATTGATGCCCGGTGCGACGAATTGGCCGGACTTATTACGCAATGCAACGCCGGTCAAGCCATAGGTTTGCGCATACGAAAACTCTACATAACCAATCGCGCCAGCATTATCCTTGACGAATTCTGCAACGCCGTTGTTGCCGGTCGCTTCACTACCTATAGGCCAATGCATGCGCGATGCAATGCCGTAATGTTGCTGCCATTCCGGGTTGGATTTGGACAGGTAATGTGTGAACACGAAACTGCTACCGGAACCATCGGCGCGATGCACAACCTTGATCGCGAGATTCGGCAATGCAAGGCTGGGATTCAGCTCACGTATCGCAGGCGCGTTCCAGTTAGTAATCTTGCCAAGGTAAATCTGCGCTAATACGTCCCCGGTCATTTTCAAATCTGCTACATTCACATTGGGGAGATTCACAACCGGAACAATACCACCGGCAACAATCGGAAATTGCAGCAAATCGTCCTGCGCCAATTCCGCTTGTGTCAGTGGAACATCGGTCACACCAAAATCCGCACCGCGTGCCGTCACGCGCCGAATGCCTTCGGCCGAACCGACGGAGCGATAGGTGACTTCGATCTTGCTTTCCTGTGTAAATT
>Ga0116226_10001085_pt1 | contig 23623 bp, 29 predicted proteins | sample S1TSphfallax_FD_89692 | JGI IMG/M metagenome (GOLD analysis project Ga0116226, IMG submission 89692) | Host-associated microbial communities from peat moss isolated from Minnesota, USA - S1T2_Fa - Sphagnum fallax MG | ecosystem: Host-associated > Plants > Peat moss > Unclassified | place: USA... | reverse complement strand
TCGACAACTACGACTCGTTCACCTACAACCTGGTCCAGGCGTTTCTGATTTTGGGGGCGGAGGTCGACGTGCGGCGCAATGATTGCATCACGGTCGACGAAGCGCTCGCGCTCGATCACTCACACCTCGTGATCTCACCGGGACCCGGCACACCGCGCAACGCCGGCGTGTCGATGCGCATGATCGAAGCCTTCGCCGGTCGGATACCGATTTTTGGTGTCTGTCTCGGGCATCAATCCCTGGTCGAAGTGTTCGGCGGTCAGGTGGTGCGCGCCGGTCGGCTCATGCACGGCAAGACCTCGCCCGTCCTGCATGACGGGAGGGGCCTGTTCCGCGGGGTGCCCGAGTCATTCCACGCCGGTCGCTATCATTCGTTGATTGCCGAACCGCACTCTCTGCCCGACACGCTCGAGGTGACGGCACGGACCCCAGAGGGCGAGATCATGGGTGTGCGTCACAAACGGCTCCCCATCGAGGGCGTGCAATTTCATCCCGAGAGCGTGCTGACGCCCGACGGGCCGCTGTTGATGGGCAATTTTCTGAACGCCTGACGATGCAGCCCGCGCGCCGACTGTTGGAGTTCTTGCTGCAAGGCCACGATCTCAGCGACGACGATGCCGCCGTACTGCTGGGTCAACTCATCGATCCTAAGTGCGAGCCTGCGATGGCGGGTGCACTGCTCGCGGCGCTGCGTGCCAAGGGTGTGACGCCGACCGAACTGCGCGGTCTCGCCGGCGCCATGCGCGGCCGCGCGCGCGGTCCTCTGCTGCCGGCGGGACTCGATGCGATTGACCTCGTCGGCACCGGCGGCGATGCGTCGGGCAGTTTCAACCTGTCGACCGGGGCGGCGCTGCTCACGGCCGCCTGCGGCGTGCCGGTCGTAAAGCACGGCAACCGTTCGATTTCGAGCCGCAGCGGCAGTGCCGATGTGATCGAACAGTTGGGCTTCCGGCTGCCGCTCGATGAGAGTGTCGCTGCGGCCTGTTTCTACGCCACCGGCTTCACGTTCTTGTTCGCACCCTACTTCCATCCGGCGATGAAATCGCTCGCTCCGATCCGCGCCGCGCTCGGCGTGCGCACGGTGTTCAATCTCTTGGGTCCGCTCACCAACCCGGCGATGCCGCGCTTCCAGCTGATCGGCGCCTTCGATGTCCGCGCCGCGCGGTTGTTGGCCGACTCGCTCGCGCCCATGGCGACCGGTCGTGCCTGGGTGGTGCACGGAGCGAATGGCTGGGACGAGGCCACTCCGGTCGGACCTTTCGTGGCCTTCGACGTGACGCCAGGTGCGGTGCGGCGTCTCGACATCGATCCACAGGACCTGGGGTTGGGGCGTTGTGCGGCCAGCGACTTGCAGGGCGGCGACGCGGCGGTGAACGTCGCGGCGCTGCGCGCGGTGTTCGCCGGCCACGACCAGGGGCCGCACCGCGCGGCCTTGCTGCTGCAAGCGGGGCTCGCCATCCATATCGCCGGCCGCAGCGACTCGATTCGAGCCGGGATCGAGCGGGCGGCTCGTGCCCTCGATGACGGCGCCGCGCTGCGCTGGTTGCGCACGCTCGAGCGATTCGCGCGGCCGGCGACGGTGGCCGACGCCCCATGAGCCGTTTCCTCGATGACATGGCGCGCTCCAGCGCCGCGCGAGTCGATCAGGCGCGACGCCTCGAGTCGTTGGCCGACCTCGAGCGCCGTGTGGCCGCGATGCCGCCGGCCGCGCCGCTCTGTCTCTCGTCGGCCGGCTTCGACGTGATTGCCGAATTGAAACTACGCTCGCCGGCGGCGGGTCAGCTCGGCGCCCCCACCGATGATTGGCGCGCACGCGTCGCCGCGTATGCGCGAGGGGGCGCGGCCGCTGTCTCGGTACTCACGGAGCCGTCGCGCTTCGATGGTTCGTTGGACCATCTGCGCGAGGCGGCGGTGCTCCTCGCGCCCTTCGGGGTACCGGCCATGCGCAAGGATTTTCTGGTGGATCGCTATCAAGTGCTGGAGGCGCGGGCGGCCGGCGCGGGAGGAGTGCTGGTCATTCTGCGAATGTTGGCGCGGGCACAGATTGCCGAGTTGTTGGATCAGGCTGCGGCGCTCGGCCTGTTCGTGTTGCTGGAGGCCTTCGACGCCGCTGACCTCCAATTGGCGCGGGAGTTGCTCGCCGGCCGGCCGTCAATGCCAGCGGTGTTGGTCGGCATCAACTGCCGCGATCTGCAAACGCTGGCGGTGGTCCCACAACGCTTCGCCGACTTGAGCCCGCTGCTGCCCGGCCATCTGCCCTGCGTGGCTGAGAGCGGTGTGGCGAGTCCGTCCGACGCGCGGGCAATGCGCGGGTTGGGCTATCGGCTGGCGTTGATCGGCACGGCGCTGATGAGCCGTGACGATCCGGCCGGGTTGTTGGCCGAGATCTTGAACGCCGCGCGGACACCCCTTCCTTAAATGGCTACACTCCTCGCCATGTGGATCAAGATATGCGGTATGACCAGTGCCGATGCCATCGCCGCGGCCGCCGAGGCCCAAGTCGATGCGATCGGTTTCGTGTTTGCGCCGAGCCCGCGCCAGGTGACTCCGGGGCAGGCCGCGCAACTCGCCGCGCTCGCTCCGCGCAACATCGTGCGGATCGCGGTGGCCCAGCACCCGTTGCAGATGAAGGTCGACGAAATTTGCCGCATTTTGAAACCGGATTATTTCCAGACCGATATCGAGGACCTGCGCGAGCTGAAGATCCCGGCGCACGTCAAGGTGCTGCCGGTGGTGCGCTTCGGCCGCAAGACGCCAAATCCGTTGCCCGCTCGAATGTTGTTCGAGGGACCGTCGAGTGGCATCGGGGAACTGGCGGACTGGGGTCGGGCGGCGGAGCTCGCGCTCGAGACCGAACTCATCCTCGCCGGCGGACTCAACGCCTTGAACGTGGCCGAGGCGATCCACGCGGTGCGGCCGTTCGGGGTCGACGTGAGTAGTGGCGTGGAGGAGGTTCCGGGTGTCAAGGATCCGGAGAAGATTCATCAATTCGTGCAGGCGGTCAGATCCGCCGCGGCTCGCGGAGGAGCTTGACGTATGAACTCACCGCTGCGCTCGACGGCCCCGGCCATGGAGTCCTTTCCCGACGCGAAAGGTCGTTATGGCGCCTTCGGCGGTCGGTACGTGCCCGAGACGCTGGTACCGGCGTTGGACCGTTTGCAGGCCGGCGTCGATCAGCACCTGCATAGTGCCGCGTTCCAGGCTGATTTTGTGCATGAACTCAAAACCTGGGTGGGACGACCCACGGCCTTGTCGTTTGCGCGCACGTTGAGCAAGCGCTGGGGCGCCGAGGTTTGGCTCAAGCGCGAGGATCTGGCGCACACCGGTGCTCACAAGATCAACAACGCGGTGGGCCAGACGCTGCTCGCCAAGCGCCTCGGGGCGAAACGCATCATCGCGGAGACCGGCGCGGGACAGCATGGCGTCGCGAGTGCCGCCGCCGCTGCGCGTCTCGGCATGCCCTGTGTGGTCTACATGGGCGCGGTGGACGTCGAGCGCCAGGCACCGAACGTCGGCCGCATGCAGCTGATGGGTGCCACGGTGGTGCCCGTCATGAGTGGCGATCAGACGCTGCGTGCGGCCATCGACGAGGCGCTGCGCGACTGGGTTTCCGATCCGGATGGCACCTATTACTCGCTGGGGTCGGCGGTCGGTCCACATCCCTACCCCTATCTCGTGCGCGAACTTCAGGCGGTGATCGGCCGCGAGGCGCGGGCGCAGATGTTGGAGCTCGCCGGCGCACTGCCGGACGTGGCGATCGCCTGTGTCGGTGGCGGCTCGAACGCGATCGGTCTGTTTCATCCGTTCTTGGGCGATGAGCGGGTTGCGTTGCTGGGAGTCGAGGCGGGCGGTCGTGGCGCCGGCCTCGGTGACAATGCCGCCTCCTTGACGTTCGGCACCCCGGGTGTGCTCCAGGGCAGTTATACGCTGATCTTGCAGGATGCCTTTGGTCAGGTACGCGAGACGCATTCGGTATCGGCCGGACTCGATTACTCGGGCGTCGGTCCCGAGCATGCCTACCTGCTGAAGAGCGGCCGCGTCGGCTACGAGTCCGCCACGGATGATGAGGCATTGGATGCGCTCACCGAGTGTGCCCGGTACGAGGGCATTCTACCCGCCATCGAAACGGCCCATGCCCTGCATGGCGCGCGCCGCTACGCGGCGGCACATCCTGGAGCGCGCATCCTCGTCGGCTGTTCGGGTCGCGGCGACAAGGACATGCCAATCCTGCAACGAACCGTGCTGGCGACGGCGTGAGTGGTGGTGACAGCATGAGTCCGGGCGACACCATTGGGGCGGCGATCACGGCCGCCGCCTCTGCCGGTCGGCCGGCGCTGATCGGCTTTCTGACGGCAGGCTATCCCAATCGGGCGCGCTTCAAGCAAGACGTTGCGGACGTGCTGCGTGCCTGCGATGTGGTCGAGATCGGCGTGCCCTTCAGCGACCCGATGGCGGACGGCACCACGATCCAGCGCGCGAGCTTCACGGCGTTGGCGGACGGCGTCACGTTGCCGTGGATCCTCGAGGAACTCGCGTCGATGCCGCCGCCGCGGCCTGCGCCGGTGTTGCTGATGAGCTATCTGAATCCATTGCTGCAATATGGGTTCGACGCGCTGGCGCGAGCGGCGGCCGCCGCCGGGGTGGCCGGCTTCATCGTGCCGGATCTGCCGTTCGAGGAGAGCGCCGAACTCAAGACCGCGCTCGCTCCGCAAGGGCTCGCACTGGTCCAGATGGTGACTCCGGTGACGCCTCCGGAACGGTTGGCGATGCTGTGCAACGGCGCGCAGGGATTCATCTATGCGGTCACGATGACGGGTACCACCGGCAAGTCGGCCGTCGTGCCCGATGACGTGCTCGACTACATGGACCGCGTCCGGCGCTGCGCCACGATTCCGGTGTGCGCCGGTTTCGGCATTCGCTCGAAGGAGCAGGTCGCACGCTTCGCCCCGCATGTGGACGGCGTGGTGGTCGGTTCGGCGCTGGTCGAGGCGCTCGAGCGCGGCGCCGACGTGCGGGAATTCCTGAGCTCGCTGCGTTAAACCGGCCCGTGAAGCGCGTCTATCGAGCGGCGTCGTTGTTGCAGGTGGCGCATGCCCGCAACGTGCTCATCACAGCCGGCATTCGCTGCGAATTGCGGAATCTGTATCTGGCCGGTGCGATGGGCGACCTGCCGATGATGGAAACCTGGCCGCAGCTCTACGTCGATGATGCCGACGAGAGCTTCGCATTGAGTGCGCTCGCGCGCGCGGCCGCGACCCCGACCGGCGCTGCGTGGATATGTGCGGGTTGCGGGGAGCCGCTCGAACCCCAATTCACCCAGTGCTGGCATTGCGGTGCGGAACGCGTGCGCTGACAGGCGCACCGACCCACTCGCGTGTCGGACAATGTCGGACAAACACCGACGCCAAAAAACCTAAAGTCCGAGTCGAGGTTCAGCCCCGCACGCTGGTCACCGTTGGCAGCGCACGTTACAAGTAACACGGGCGCGATCAGGAGGAGCGAGTGATGACCATGGCGACAAGCAGCGTCGAGACCCCACTGGGGTTCTTCGCGCCGAGCCCCCTGCTCGGCGAGTCTGACGCGATGCAAGAAGTATTCAGGTTGATCGAGCGGGTGGGTCCCACCGACGCGAGTGTGCTGCTGACCGGTGAAAGCGGTTCCGGCAAGGAACTGGCCGCCCAGGCGATCCACGCTTGCAGCGCCCGGCGGGACGGCCCGTTCGTCGCGATCAACTGTGGAGCGATACCGCCAGGATTGATCGAGGCCGAGCTGTTCGGCTACGAGAAAGGCAGCTTCACGGGGGCCGTGCGCTCGCACGCCGGGGTGTTCGAGAGGGCCGAAGGCGGAACGCTGCTGCTCGATGAAGTCACCGAGATGCCGATGGATATGCAAACCCGGCTGCTGCGGGTGCTCGAGAGCCGGAAATACTACCGCGTGGGGGCGAGTGTGGAACTCGTCTCGGACGTGCGCGTGGTCGCATCGACCAATCGGTGTCCCATACAGGCGGTGCAGAGCGGTCAGCTGCGTGAGGATCTGCTGTATCGACTGGCGGTGTTTCCGATCGAGTTGCCGCCGCTGCGCCAACGCGGAGCGGATGTGGAATTGCTGGCTGAGCACTTCCTCAAGGAATTGAATGCTCAGAGCCGCACCCAGAAACGCCTCTCGGCGCTCGCCCGGATGACCTTGAAGCAGCACTCCTGGCCCGGTAACGTGCGCGAGTTGAAGAACTGCATCGAGCGTGCGTTCATCCTCGCCGATTCCGTGCTGGAGCTCGCGCCCCTGCTGCAAAACGCCGCCACTCGCGGCCTGGAGCCGGCTGTCGACCGCGAGCGCTTGGAGATTCGTGTCGGTTCGAAGATCTACGACATGGAGCGGTCGTTGATCGAAGCGACTCTCGACTACTTCCAAGGCAACAAGCGGCGTGCCGCTGACGCACTAGGTTGTAGCCTGAAGACGTTGTATAACAAGCTGAATGGATATTCACAGAGTCAAGAGTGCGCGAGCAACTGAGCGCCGAGTGGGAGATAGTCAAGTGTCACGAGTACTGATCGCCGACGATCACGCGGTCGTTCGCGCCGGGTTCAAACAATTTCTCGAGACCGATTCGAGCATCAATGCCGTCGGTGAGGCGGCGAGCGGCAATGAGACGCTGGATCTCTTGCGCAAGGAAGAGTGGGACCTCGTGCTGCTCGACATCCATATGCCTGACCGCAGTGGGCTCGACATCCTGCGGCACATCCAGACGGGCCATCCCAACGTCAAGGTGCTGGTCATGAGTGGATTGCCCGAGCAACAATACGCGGTCAACGTGCTGCGGGCGGGTGCGAGCGGCTATCTGTCCAAGGACAGCGCCCCGGAGGAACTGATGAAAGCGGTTCGCACGGTGTTGTCCGGCCGTCGCTACGTCAGCGCGGCGCTCGCCGAAATTCTGGTGGCGGACTTGGATGGCGATCCGGATAAGCCGTTGCACGCCCGTCTGTCGACCCGCGAGTTTCAGATCTTCTGCAAGTTGGCGGCCGGCCGCGGCGTGTCCGACATCGCCAACGAATTGAGCTTGAGCGTGAAAACGGTCAGTACCTACCGGAGCAGGATTCTCGAGAAGATGAGCTTCAGCGCCAACGCCGACATCACGTCGTATGCGCTGCGCAATGGCTTGATACAGTAGACTCATGAACAGTGCGGATGTCATGGTAATGGTACAAGGCCTGCGCGTCCTGTTGGTCGAAGACTCCAAGGTGCTGACCGAACGGCTCACCGAGGCCATCCGCCAGATTCCCGAGGTCGAACTGATCGGGACCGCCGATACGGAGGCCGGAGCGCTTGCCCTGGTCAATCGCGATTCCGTCGATGTGATCATTTTGGATCTGCATCTGAAACAGGGCACCGGTTTCGGTGTGATGCGGGCGTTGGCGACCGCTCAATTGAAGCCGCAGATCATCGTGCTCACGAACTACGATCTGCCTGAGTACAAGAACGCCGCGATCGCGCTCGGTGCCACACATTTTCTCGATAAGGCGCGAGATTACGGCCGTCTCCCCGAAGTCCTACACGAGATTTGCGAAGCCTATTCGGCCCGGCATTGAGCCGCACATCGCGACCTTCCGTCGAGGTTTTCAAGGCCGAGTAAGGTCTACTCGCCGACCCGGCAATTTCTACATGCGCTGCTCGCCGCTGCTCTGTAAACGCTTGATTATTATCAGTGTTTTCACTTGGCACGCGGCTTGCTCATTGACTCCCGAGCCGGCCTTTTGCGAAGGCCTCACCATCAATCCGCATGTAGGAGTAGTCGTCAGTGAAACCGAAGAAAACCAACCTGGCCGGCGGGGTGGCGCTCGGCGCCAGCGTGCTGGCCTTGAGCGCCTGTGCGAGTTCACCGGTCCCGTATGAAAAGATTGCCGTCGCCAAAGCGTCGGTGCAAAGAGCGGAACAGAACGGCGCACCGGAATATGCGCCCGTGGAATTGTCGACCGCGCGGGACAAGCTGAATCGCGCCGAGCAAGCGGCAGCCCACCACGACGCCATGCCCGCCTCGGATCTCGCCGAACAGGCCGACATCGATGCCCAGCTCGCGGAAGCCACGGCGGCCGAAAAGCGTGCCCAGAAGGCGGCCACGGAATCGCAGGCGAACCTTCAGGCGCTGCGGCAAGAAGCGGTGCGCCAACCCGGGAGCCAACCATGAAGCGCCCTCTCATCGTAACTCTGGGCATCGCGCTGGGATTGGCAGCCTGCGCGTCGGCACCCCAACCGAATGCCGCACTCGAGAGCGCGAAGGCGGCGATCCAGACGGCTGAAACCGATCCCAACGTGGCGAAGTATGCGGCGCTCGATCTGGCGGCCGCGCAGAAAGAATTGAGTAACGCGCAGGCGGCCGAGATTCGTCACGATGTGGCGGTCGTCAATCAACAATCGTACCTGGCCGGGCAGACCGCGCGACTCGCCCAGGCGCGGGCCGCCACGAAAGCCGATGAGGCAGCGGTGGCGTCCAGCCAATCGACCCGCGAGCAGATCCAGCTGCAAGCGCGTGCGCGCGAGGCCGAGGAGGCGCAGGCCCGAGCTGCCGCTGCCACCGCGCAAACACAGGCCTTGCAGGCGGAGATCGAGAAACTCAAGGCGACCGAGACCAATCGCGGCCTGGTGCTGACCTTGGGAGATGTGCTGTTCGATACCGGCAAGGCCCAATTGAACCCGGGCGCGGCGCGAAAACTCGATGATCTCGCGCAATTCCTGCAGCAAAATCCCCAGCGCCGCGTTGAAATCGACGGCTTCACCGACAGCACGGGCTCCAGCGCCTTCAATCAGGAGCTGTCGCAAGACCGGGCCGCGGCCGTGAAAGCCGCGCTGATCGCGCGCGGTATCGATCCCTCGCGGATCACCACCGAGGGATATGGCAGCGCCTTTCCGGTCGCGAGCAACAACGATGCCGCCGGCAGACAGCAGAATCGCCGGGTCGAGGTGGTGATAGGCGGTCCGAACGGCTCGAGCATCGCGCCCCGCGGCTGACTGTGAGCGCCGTCCTACATGAAGCCCGGCGCAGGGGCGGATGGGTTTGGTACGATTCTGGGTTACTGTCTCGAGTCAACAGGAGAACATCATGGAAACGTTTGGGACGACGGACGGCGTGCGCGCCTCCGCGCAGCGGGCCGGCGACACGGCGGTCGGCGCCGCCGGCGAATTGAAAAACTTGATTGCGGACGTCGAAGATCTGGTCGCGCGCATCGCCGACCTCAAGGATGTCGATGTTGCCCGGGTGCGCACCCAGGTGCGACACGCCATGGACGCGGCCAAGGAGACGATCGCCGAGCGCACGGAGTCGCTGCGGCGTCGGGCCGAGAGTGTGGCGGCCAGCGCGGATGATTTCGTGCACGATCGACCGTGGCAGGCGGTCGGCATCGCGGCGTTGCTCGGGGCCTTGGTGGGCGTTCTCGCGACTCGGCGTTCCTGATCGGCACCATGCGGCTGCTATGGTCTCTCCCCAAGGCGGTGCCTGCGCTGCTCAAGCACCTGCTCGGCTACGTGGAACTCGCGGGTCAGGATCTCGAACAAAGCCAGCGGGATTTCGGTGCTCGCCTGCTCGCGGGCGCTGTGTTGGTGGTGAGCGGGTTCTTCGTGATCCTGACCGCCTGCATCCTGGTGCTGGCGCTCACTTGGGATACTCCCAGGCGGGTACCGGCCATCGGCTGGATGATGGGGGTGTTCATCGTGATCACCGTGTTCGCGGCTGTCTATCGATCGAATATTCTGCGCACCCAAGCTCCGCTGCTCGCGACCGTCCGCAAGGAGTGGGCGCAGGACCGCGTGATCATCCAGCATATTCTGTCGCCCGACGAGGAATGAGCGATGCCTTCAGTCTATGACTCACGGGCCGAGACGTTGGCCATGATGGCCGCGACCCGCGCCGAGATCCGCGCCCTGCTCGAGCCGCCGGCAGCGAATTCCGCCATCGAGGACGGCGGCGAGCATGAATCCGGTAGCGAGTTTCCACGCAGCCGGACGATGCGGCTGTTATTGAGCGGGCGGGGTCTCGGCACGGCGGCCGCCCTGATCGGTGGTCTGCTCGTGGCGCGCCCCGCGCTCTTCTTGCGGGCCTTGCGGCTCATTCCATCGGGTGCCGTGGCGCGGATGCTATTGGTCAAGGGAATCGCTTGGATGAGGACCGAGCGCTGAGCCCGAGCGCTGCTTGGCGGCTTTAGACGTTGTGCCGCCAAATGGCGAGGTTCAACGCCATCGCAATGCTCACCCAGACGAGGTAGGGCACCAGAGCCCAAGCCGCGGCGACGCGAACTTTGGCGAATTCGCGCACCGTCCACGCCAGCGCCAGCCACAGCGTAATGATCAAGAACAGCCCTCCGCCTAAGCTTCTGGCGCCGAAAAAAGTGGGGGCCCACAACGCATTGACGATGAGCTGTGCCGCGTAGCTCGACATCGCATACCGGCGGCGAGGATGGTAGCGCTCGCTCCATACCAACCAGGCGGCGCTGGCCATCGCCAGGTAGAGGACCGTCCAGATCGGTCCGAACCAGCCATTAGGCGGCGTCCAGTCGGGCTTGGTGAGCGTGGCATACCAGGCCGCGGTGGACGCCGTCGCGGGCGAGAACAGCGCACCCACGCCACCCACCCCGAGTGCGATGAGAATGAAAATGCACAGCGCCACCCAGTTCGGCCGAGCATTTCTGCCGCGATAGCGGAGCGGACCCGCGACCTCGATTCTCATGCGCGTGCCAGTCCCAACGAACGATAGCGGATGGCCCAGGCGGCCGCGGCGGCCACTTGGAGCCAGCCCACCCATGGATAGCGGGTCGCGAGCGCGAGCCACAACAGACCGCCCACCCAGAGCACCGCCGCCGCGATCGCCGCATCGGTGCGTTCGCTGACCCGACGCAATTCATTCTGCAACTCGGTCATCGCCGGCGCATCGACCTTCAGCCGAAAGCGACCCTCGGCCGCTTCGCGGACCGCCGTTTGGAATAGCTGTGGCATCTGTTTCAGCGCCTCGATGGTGTCGGGCAGCTGGTTCTTGAGCCCGCGCAGGATCGCTCGCGGGCCCATCCGCTCGCGCATCCAGATTCTCAAAATCGGTTGCGCGGTCTTCCACAGGTCGAGCTCCGGATACAGGTCCCGTCCCAGGCCTTCGATGTTGAGCAGCGTTTTCTGCAACAGGATCAACTGCGGTTGGATGGTCATATCGAACCGGCGCGCGGTCTCGAACAGACGGAGCAACACCTGGGCGAAGGAGATTTCCTTCAACGGCTTGTTGAAGATCGGTTCGCAGACCGTGCGCACCGCCGATTCCAGCTCATCGACCCGGGTGCCCGGCGGCACCCAGCCAGATTCCACGTGCAGCGCCGCCACCCGCGCATAGTCGCGATCGAAGAATGCGAGGAAGTTGGCCGCGAGATAGTGCTGATCGCGCGCCTGAAGCGTGCCCACGATGCCAAAGTCCACCGCGGCATAGCGTGGATTTTCCGGATCCTCGATTTGCACGAAGATGTTGCCGGGGTGCATGTCGGCATGGAAGAAGTTGTGGCGGAACACCTGGGTGAAGAAGATCTCCACGCCGCTCTCGGCGAGCTTGGCGATGTTCGTGCCGCGCGCCCGCAACTCGTCGATGCGATTGACCATGACGCCGTGAATGCGCTCCATGACCATCACATTGGTGCGGCAATGATCCCAGTACACGGTCGGCACGTAGAGTAGATTGGTGCCGGTGAAGTTGCGTTTGAGCTGGGCCGCATTGGCCGCCTCGCGCATCAGGTCCAATTCATCGAGGATGGTCTTGCGATATTCGTCGACGATTTCGATCGGCCGCAGCCGGTGCGCTTCCGGCCAGTAATCGTTCGCGAGCCGCGCGAGCAGATCCATGACCGCGAGGTCGAGATCGATGACCTCGCGCATGCCCGGCCGCAGGATCTTGATGACCACGTCCTCGCCGGTGCGCAGCGTCGCGCCATGCACCTGCGCGATCGAGGCGGCCGCCATGGCCTGCGTCTCGAAATTCGAGAAAACCTCGGAGATCTTCGCGCCGAGTGCGGCTTCGATGGTCGTGACCGCGAGTTCGCTGCTGAACGGCGGAACCCTGTCCTGGAGCTTGGCGAGTTCGTCCGCGATGTCGACGGGGATGAGATCGCGCCGCGTCGACAAAGCCTGACCGAACTTGATGAAAATCGGTCCCAGCTCTTCCAGCGCCAAGCGCAGGCGCGCGCCGCGACTGTCCCCCGCGCTGCGTTGGAACCAGGTCCACGGCGACAGATAGAACAGGAAGCGGAATGGCCGGTACAGATGGGTGGCGCGGATGAAGTCATCCAGACCATGCCGCACCAGTGCGCGTTGTATCGTCAACATGCGCCCGAGTACCCGCAGGCGCATCAACGTGTGTCCTTCAGATGCTGCTCGAGCCCCCGCAAGCGTGCTTCGACGCGAGCGGCGGTATCGCGGATCTCATCGACGCCGTTGAGAAATTCATCGAGCTCCGTGCGAGTCACCAACAGCCGGCTTTCCTCCTGGAGATACTCGGCGACGTTGTCGGCGGCGGTGGCGCGGGTGCGGCGTACCCAGGTCAGCGCCGCGGCGCCGAAGCGCGCCAGGCGCCGCGCCGCCAGGTCGCCGACCCTGCGCGCCAGCTCCTCTTCCCAATCCGGTTTCGCTGCGCTCAGCAGCTGGCGGTAGAGGTTGGCGATCTCGGCATCGCCGCGCACCTGGGCCGCCGTACCCGACGAGTCGCGGCCGGCGCTGGCACCACTCAAGCGCAGCAGCGCTGCGATCGATCCCGCGATCGCGGCATTGGCGGTGTCGGGGGCCGCGGGGTCGGCGGGCGGCGGCGATTCCAGCAGCAACCGGCCTTTGAGAACGGCGACCCGGATCGAGATGAGATCGGTCACATCGATGCGCAGCGCCGTGGCCTCCAGACGGCGTGTCAGCACTTTTGCATCCGGCGAGGACTGAATGCCGCGATTCAGCAAGGCTTCGACGGCAGCGAGCCATGCCGGGGTTGCCGCCATGTCAGATCTTGTAGCCGCGATGCAGGGCGACGATGCCGCCGCTCAGATTGTGGTATCGCGTCTCGGCGAAGCCGGCGGAGCGCAGCATGCCCAACAGCGTTTCCTGGTCCGGATGCATGCGTATCGACTCCGCGAGGTAGCGATAGCTGTCGGCATCGTTGGCGACCACACGCCCGAGCAAGGGGAGCACGTTGAACGAGTACGCGTCATACAACCGCTTGAGCCCCGCTGCCACCGGCGTCGAGAACTCGAGCACCAACAGCTGCCCGCCGGGGCGCAGCACGCGGTACATCGAACTCAAGGCGGCCGCCTTGTCGGTCACGTTCCGCAGCCCGAAGCCGATGGTGACACAATCGAAGGACTGCGCGTCGAACGGCAGCCGTTCCGCATCCGCAACCAGGCAATCGACGTTGCCAACGTACCCCAGGTCGAGCAGCCGGTCGCGACCCAAGTCCAACATGTGGGGATTGATGTCCGAGAGCACCACGCGGCCCTCCTTGCCCACCTGACGCCGCATGCCGAGCGCGAGGTCGCCCGTGCCGCCGGCGACGTCGAGCGCATGCTGACCCTTGCGCAGGCCGGTGAGCGACAGCGTGAACTGCTTCCATAGCCGATGCACGCCGAATGACATAAGGTCATTCATGACATCGTACTTACCGGCCACCGATTCGAACACGGAACGGACTCGCCTGGCCTTGTCCGTCCAGGCGACCTTCTCGAAACCAAAATCGACCATGCGGTCCGGCTTGTCCATGACGCTCCTCGTGAGGGAAGCGCCATTGTAGCCGAGTGCGGCGCTCTCTAGCCGGCGGCTGCGCAGCGTTCCAAATAACGGGCCCAGTTCCGAGGCGCGTCACGGCCCAAGCTGTAGAGCAAGGGCCACGAATACAGTCCCGTGTCATGGCCGTCGTCGAATACCAGCCGCACCGCGTAATTACCGATCGGTTCCACGCCGATGACACGCACATCCTGCTTGCCGGTTTGCAGCAGGCCCTCGCCACCGCCATGGCCGCGGACTTCCGCGGAGGGCGAGAATACCCGCAGATATTCGAACGACAATTGGAAACGACAGCCGTCGTCGAAAAGAACGTCGAGCAGGCGGGATTCGGTGCGCAGCTTGATCTCGGTGGGCTGGGGCATCGGCGGACTTCAGAGGATGTAGCGGGACAGGTCCTGGTCGCGCGACAACTCGCCGAGATTGCCCTCGACGTAGGCACGATCGACCAACACCCGGGTGCCGCTGCGATCGGCGGCATCGAACGACACGCCCTCGAGCAACCGCTCCATGACCGTGTGGAGGCGCCGTGCACCGATGTTCTCGGTGCGTTCGTTCACCTCGAATGCCACCTCGGCGAGGCGCTGCACGCCGGATCCGTCGAACTCCAGCGACACACCCTCGGTGGCGAGCAGCGCCGAATATTGACGGCATAGCGACGCATCGGGCTCGGTCAGTATCCGCACGAAGTCCTGCACCAACAGCGGCTCCAATTCGACGCGGATCGGCAATCGTCCCTGCAGTTCCGGGATCAGATCGGATGGCTTCGACATGTGAAAGGCACCCGAGGCGATGAACAGCATATGGTCGGTCTTCACCGTGCCGTACTTCGTGTTGACCGTGCAACCCTCGACCAATGGCAGGAGATCGCGCTGTACGCCCTCGCGCGACACGTCCGCGCCCTGCGTTTCCTGACGGCGGGCAATCTTGTCGATTTCATCGATGAAGACGATGCCGTTCTGCTCGGCGTTGTCGACCGCCCGAGCCTTGAGTTCCTCCTCATTGATGAGCTTGCCGGCTTCCTCGTCGATCAGCAGTTTGAGCGCCTCCTTGATCTTGAGCTTGCGTTGCCGGCTGCGGCCGCTGCCCAAGTTCTGAAACATGCCCTGCAGCTGCTGCGTCATTTCCTCCATGCCGGGTGGCGCCATGATCTCGACCCCGACGGGTTGCGCGCGCACCTCGATGTCGATCTCCCGGTCATTCAGATCGCCTTCGCGCAGCATCTTGCGGAACCGTTGGCGGGTGTCTCCGTCGCGCGGGGCCTCGGCCGTGAAGCCGGCACTCGGCCGTGGCAGCAGCGCGTCGAGCACACGCTCCTCCGCCGCATCCGCGGCTCGATGACGCACCTTGGTCATTTCCTCTTCGCGGGTCATCTTGACCGAAATGTCGACGAGATCGCGTACGATCGAATCCACTTCGCGCCCCACATAGCCCACTTCGGTAAACTTGGTGGCCTCCACCTTGATGAACGGCGCTTTCGCGAGACGGGCCAGGCGGCGCGCGATCTCGGTCTTACCCACCCCGGTGGGACCGATCATCAGGATGTTCTTCGGGGTGATTTCCGGGCGCAACGCCTCGGCCACCTGCTGGCGCCGCCACCGATTGCGAAGCGCGATGGCCACGGCACGCTTGGCGGCTTTCTGACCGACGATGTGCTTGTCCAGCTCTTCGACGATTTCGCGCGGCGTCATCTGCGACATGTGGGCTCTAAAGCTCCTCGATCGTCAGCTTTCGATTCGTATAAATGCAGATATCGGCGGCGATATTCAGCGACCGTTCGACGATGTCGCGGGCGGACAGCTCGCTCGCCCCGAGCAGGGCCTGGGCCGCCGCCTGCGCATAGCCGCCGCCGGAACCGATGGCGATCAAATCGTGTTCGGGCTCGATCACGTCGCCGGTCCCCGAAATGACATACGTGCTGACGAGATCCGCGACGCACAGCAGCGCCTCGAGTCGTCGCAAACTTCGGTCACTGCGCCAGTCTTTGGCCAACTCAATGGCGGCGCGGGTGAGATTGCCGAACTTTTCGAGCTTGCCCTCGAAACGCTCGAACAGCGTGAAAGCGTCGGCCGTGCCGCCGGCGAATCCGGCCAGCACCTTCCCGCCATACAGGCGGCGCACTTTGCGAGCGTTTCCCTTCATGACGCTCTGGCCCAGGGTGACCTGTCCATCGCCGCCCACGGCCACCTGGCCATTACGCCGAACGGCGAGAATGGTCGTACCGTAAATACGCTCGGGGTCGTGGTTCATGAACTGGTCGGATGTGGGGCCGGCAAGAGGCCTTTCAAGCGGTGGGCGGGCAAGCGGGCCGAGGAGCGGAGCGGGGCGCCCGGCGCAGACGCGCTAACGCCGCCGGGCGCGCGGATGCGCCGCGTCGTACACCGCGGCCAAGCGCTGGAAATCCAGGTGGGTATAGATCTGGGTGGTGCTGATATCCGCATGACCCAGCAGTTCCTGCACGCCGCGCAGGTCCGCGCTCGATTCGAGCAGATGGGAAGCAAACGAGTGGCGGAACATATGGGGATGCACGTGGACCGGTAGTTTCGCGCGGCGCGCCCACGACGACACCCGGTGTTGCACGGCCCGCGGCGTCAGCCGGCGGCCCGTCCGGCCCACGAACACCGCATCCGGGTCGTGAAGCGGCAGCGAGCGGCGCCGTGCCAACCATCGGTCGAGCGCCTGCAAGGCCTGCCGCCCGACGGGCACGATCCGCACCTTGCCCCCCTTGCCGTTGAGCCGCACGGTTCGATCGGCGAGATCGAGCGCGCACAGATCGAGTCCGACCAGCTCGTTCAAACGGAGTCCCGACGAATAAAACAGCTCCATGATGGCGTGGTCCCGCGTCGAGAGCAGGTCGTCCGCCGCCGTGCCGTCGTTCGGGCGTGTGAGTAGACGGCTCATCTGGTCCGCATCGAGCGTGGTCGGCAGCCGCTTTTTCGATTTCGGCGCGCGCACCTCTTGAGCCGGGTTCCGCGTGCCCGTTCCCTCCCGCCGCATGAAGCCGAAGAAAGTGCGCGCCGCCGAGAGCCGCCGCTGAATGCTGCGTGGTGCCAAGCCCGCGGCATGCTCGGCGGCGGCAAAGCGGCGCATCTCACGATTGTCGAGAGCGCTCCAGTCGGCGATCCCGCCTGCCTCGCAGAAGTCCGCCAAGCGCTGCAAATCCCGGCGGTAGGCGGCGCCCGTGTGCGCGCTCACGCGCCGCTCGAGTAACAGATGCGTCACGAAGCGCTCAATCCAGCTGCGCTGCGCGGCGGTCACGTTGAATGACTCAACGTACCAATGCGTAAGTGACGAGTTCCCCGATGCGTGACAAAAATTCGGTGCTCATGGCCGGATGGAATCGATCCGCATCGCTCGCGCCGATGGCAAGGATGCCGAGCGCTCCCTTGGGACCCAAGGGGGTCAGCGCCACCGATCCAATCTCGATCGAATCCTTGCCGAACAGATAATCCCGCTGCGCATCGCGGATCTGTCCGCATCGCGGCTTACCAGCCTGCAACAACGATTCGAAGGTCTTGATGTGGACGCCGTCGAAGTCGTCGGTACGCAGAAAACGGCCGGGGGTCAGCGCCTTCGCATCCTCCAGGAACAGCACCAGCACCGAATGCATGGCGCCGAAATCTTCGCGCAGCGAACTCTCCACCGCGTCGATCGTCGCCGCCAAACTGTGGGCGCGTATCAGGCGCTGACTCAGGCGATGGATGCGATCGGCCAGCGCATCATTGGCGCGCGCCACATCGACCAGCTCTTTCAATTTCCGTTCGAGCGTCTGGTTGCGCTCGCGCAGCACTTCGACCTGGCGTTCGACCAGGCTCACCGTGGTGCCGGCATCGCGCAGATGCGGTAGACGCAATTTCGCGAGCAACGACGCATTGCGCTCGAAGAAATCGGGAAACGTTTGCAGATATTCGCCAACACTGAGGTCGGTGAGAGAGTCCTGTTTCATATCGCGTGCCTGACTCGTGGTCATTATTCTCAAATCTCCTGCCTACGGATTTATAGGTCGATCGTTCCGGAAAATACCGTGGTCGCGGGTCCGCTCAGCCAGATGGGTTGCCCCGGACCCTCCCAGCTCACGACCGCGGTGCCGCCGGGCAAGTGTACTCGCACCCGCGTCTCGAGCAGCCCGCGACTCTGGCCGACCGCCGCCGCGGCGCAGGCCCCGGTGCCGCACGCCAGCGTCTCGCCGGCGCCGCGCTCGTAGACCCGCAGTTTGATCTGCGCGCGATCGAGGATCTGCATGAAACCCACATTGGTGCGCTTGCTGAAACGCGGGTGACCTTCGATGGCAGGTCCCCAACGTTCGACCGGTGCGCTCGCCGTGTCCGCGACGCACAGTACGGCGTGCGGGTTGCCCATCGATACAGCCCCATACTCGATCGTCTCTCCATCCAGGGTGAGCTGATAGACGGGTTGGATCGCATCGGCCTCCATGGGCAGCGCGCGCGGATCGAAGTTCGGAATACCCATGTCGACCGACACCGACCCGTCGGTGCGGATCCGCGCGCGCACCGTGCCGCCCGGGCTACCGAGCAGAAGCTCGGGCCCTAACTCGGGGTTCCGGGCATACATGAGCGCGGCCACGCAGCGTGCACCGTTGCCGCATTGTTCCACCTCGCTGCCATCTGAATTGAAGATGCGATAGAAGATGCGCGTTTGCGGATCGCGGGGCGGCGAGAGCATCAGGGCCTGATCGAAGCCGATGCCGGTGTGGCGGTTGCCGAGAGCACGGAACCGGCTCGCGTCGATGGCGTTTGAACCGGCTCCCGGTGGCGTGTCGAAGACGATGAAGTCGTTGCCAAGGCCATGCATCTTCAGGAACTCGAGGCGCATTCGCCAAGCATACCATCCCGCCGTGCCCTCATTGACCTTAAGGGGGGTTGCGCATTGCGCAAGCGAGTTTTACCTTAGCCGAAATTAGGGATTTCATCACCGGAGATGCACAGGACTTTATGCGTCATGTGATGGTCTTGAACGCCAAGGGCGGATGCGGCAAGAGCACGATCGCGAGCAATTGCGCCGTGGTATTTGCCCGACAGGGACTCGAGGTGTGCATCGCGGATTACGATCCGCAACGCTCGAGCCTCGATTGGCTGGCGACTCGACCCGCCGATTTGCCAGCCATCGTCGGAGTGCCTGCCTTCGAAGAAGGCTTGCGGTCGGTCCCACGCTCCACCGAGGTGTTGGTCATCGACGCGCCCGCACGGGTGCATGGCATCGAACTGAATGAACTCGTGCGCCGTGCCGAAACCATCCTGATACCCGTTCTGCCGTCGAGCGTCGACATGCGCGCCTGCGAGCACTTCATGACCGAGTTATTGGAGCTCGGCAAGGTGTCGCGCAAACAAGCCCGGTTAGGACTCATTGCGAACCGGGTGCGGGAAAATACGCTGATCTACGAGCAGTTGGATGATTATCTCGCGAAACTCAAGGTGCCCTATCTCGGCGGCCTACGCGAGGCGCAGAACTATGTGCGTGCCTATGCTCGCGGCATGGGTGTGCTCGAATTACCTGAATATCTGGCGGCGCCGGACTGGGCCCAATGGAAGCCGATCGCCGACTGGTTGAACAGCAAGCGCAGCCAGCCCTGAGATAACCGCTCGCCGCGATGAGAGCGCCCCGGTTCGTGCTCCGGCTCACGCCTCGAGGCTCGCTCGGATGCCGTCATCCAGGTCGCCATAGGCGAGCACAATGTCCAGTTCCTCCAGCATGCGTCGATTGCGCACACGGCGGGATTCACTCAAGAACGACCAGGACATCGGCGTGGCAATTCGCTCGGCCTCGCGGCGGCTGACGAGCGGTGGAAGCGGCAGGCCGGCTAGGCGGGCGACCCGCTGAAGATAGGCGGTGAGGCTGTCGTCGCTGCCGTCGGTGACGTTATAGATACGCCCGTCGGCGCGTGCCGACCGACCGGCCGCCACACAGGCCGTCACCAGATCGTCCACATGAATGCGATTGCTCGGCGTGGACTCGCCGGGCTCGATCGCGGGCTCCGCGCGGCGCAGCCGCTCGAGCGGCAGGCGACCGGGGCCGTAGATGCCGGGTACGCGCAGGATGCACCAGGAAACCGACCGAGATTGCGCCCAGCGACGCAACAAGGTCTCCGCGGCCAGCCGCCGCAGGGCGCGTTCCGAGCGCGGCTCGGGGGGTGTGTCCTCGTCCACCTCGGCACCGCCGCGATCTCCATAGACTCCGGTCGTACTGAGATAGACCAAGCGTCGTGGCCGACCGCTGCTGCCTTCGAGCAGCCGTTCCAAGCGCGCATCGTGATTACCCGACGGCGCCGGCGGTACCGCGTAGTAGACCAGCTCACCGTCGAAATCGAGGTGAGGCGTGCCCAGGTCGAGATTCAAGGCCTGGGCGTCCGCCCCCACCGTCGCGATCTCGGCGAGGCTCTGCGCGCGGGTAGCGAAGCCGCGGACCGCAGACCCCAGCCGCCGCCAGCGCGCCGCGAGGCGTAAACCCGTGTAACCGCAACCGACGATCGAAACGGGGTGCATGCTAAGGTACTCGATGAAAGGAAAAGCCGTGCACGTCAGTCTAGCCAACTCTCCTCGCCGTTTCAGCGTGGCGCCCGGTCAATCGATCCTGGCGGCAGCCCTCGAGGCGCGGCTCAACCTGCCCCATAGCTGCCACGGCGGCAATTGCGGCGCCTGCCGGGCTCGCCTGCTTAAGGGTGACATCGAGTATCCGCACGGCATGCCGCTGGGGTTGTCCGCGGCCGACGTGGCCGACGGCTTCGTGCTGCTATGTCAGGCGCGCGCGCTGACCGATTTATCGATCGAAACGCGCGAGATCAGCCCGGCCGACGAGGCGCTCATCAAGCGCCTGCCCTGCCGGATCGAACGGGCCGAGCCGCTCGCACCCGATGTGCTCGGCGTGTATCTACGGCTGCCGGCGGCCGAAATTTTTCGCTTCGAACCGGGCCAGTACGTCGATATCATCCTCAGCGGCGGACGGCGGCGCAGTTTTTCGATTGCGTCGCCGCCGCATGCGTGCCGGCCGATGGAATTGCATATCAGGCGGGTCGCGGGAGGCGCATTCACGGACGCATTGTTCAGCGCGGATTCGCGCCCAGCGCTGTTGACGATCGAGGGGCCCTTTGGACAGTTCGCCTACCAGGACGGCACTGATGCGCCGATGTTGTTGGTGGGTGGTGGAACCGGTTTTGCGCCCCTGAAAAGCATCATCAGGCACGTGCTCGAGAACGACCTAGGTCGGCCGATGACGTTGTATTGGGGTGCCCGGACCGTGGTCGATCTCTATGCGCACCGCGAACTCGAGGAGCTGGCGGGGCGTCAGCGGAATTTCCGCTATCGACCGGTACTGTCAGAACCGGATGGCGCCTGGCCGGGCCGGACGGGGTGGGTGCACGAAGCGGTGCTGCGCGATGCCGAGCCGCTGTCGGTGCCGGACATTTATGCCAGTGGACCGCCAGCGATGATCGAGGCCTTGCGCCGCGATTTCGTGCAGCAGGGCGCGGAGCCGCGCCGGCTGCGCGTCGACGTCTTCGATTACGCGCGGGACCCCGACGTTGTAAAGCGGACGACGGCCTCGACCAAATCGTGATCCTCGGCCGAGCGCGCCTCGAGAATCGGCGCGGTCACTGCCAGCGCGCGCAGCGCCGCGGCCACGCGCGCGCCCGGCACCAGCCAATGCAGTCGATCGAACTCGTCGCGCAGGCGGGGCGTCGCCGCCGCGAGCAGGGCCGCGGCAATCTCAGCGCTGGTGGCCGTGATGAGCTGCAGCTCGTGCGCCGCCACACGGGCTTCGAGGGCCGCGAGTTCGGCCGCGTCATGCGCGGCGCGCTCGCGCCGATAGACATCCACCGAAACCAACCGCGCGCCACGTCGTTCGATCTCCGCTGACAGCAGTTCGCGCCCCTGCTGGCCTTTGACCAGCAGCACTCGCCGCCCCTCGAGGTTGGTGAGCAGCGGATGCCGCAGCAAACTTTCCGAGTCGAAAACGCCCTGCGGAGTGGCCGGCACCGGGTAGCCAAGCGTCGTCAGTGCCCGTGCCGTGGCGGGGCCGATGGCGGCCAACGTCGGCGTGCGGTCGCCGAGACCGTGCAGCAGCGAATGTCCGAAACGCACCGCGTTGGCACTCGTGAACACGATGAGGTCGAAATCCGTCAGGGGTCCGATCTCGCGAACGAATTCCCCGGCATCACCACAGGGTGCGATGACGATGGCCGGAAATCGAACGGCGATCGCGCCGAGTTCTTCCAGCAATCGGCATAACGGCAGGGCTTGGGGCTCGGGGCGGGTGACCAGAACTCCAACGCCGGACAACGCGCCCATGTTGATCAATCGCTGCGCAATCGCTCAAGTAGCGTGTCGGCGCCGGCGGCGAGTAGGCGCTCGGCCAGCTGCTCGCCGAGGGCTTGCGACTCGTCGATGCTGCCCGAAACGCTGTCGCGCAGCAGCCGTGACCCGTCCGGCTCCGCCACGAGGCCGCTCAAGTGGAGTCGATCGCCGTCGAGGGTCGCATAGGCTGCGATCGGGGACTGACAGCTGCCGCCGAGACGCCCGGCGAAGCTCCGTTCCGCGTCCATCGCCGACCGCGTCGCCGGGTGATTCAGCACCGTGAGAAGCGCCTGGGTGGCGCCGGCTTCCTCGCGACACTCGATGCCGATGATCCCCTGGCTCACCGCGGGAAGGCAATGCTGCGGTTCGAGGCGCGCGGTGATCCTGGCTTCCCATCCCATGCGAATGAGCCCTGCGCAGGCTAAGATGATGGCATCGAGGTCGCCGTCATCGAGGCGGCGCAGGCGCGTGTCGACGTTGCCGCGCAAGGCGCAGATCTGAAGGTCCGGACGCGCCGCCAAGAGCTGAGACTGGCGCCGCAAGCTCGAGGTACCCACCCGCGCCCCGGGCGGTAAGTTGTCGATGCGGTCGGCTTTGGCGCTCAACAAGGCATCGCGCGGATCGGCGCGTGGCAGAACGGCGGTGATCAGGAAGCCCGGTGGCAGTTCGCTCGGCACGTCCTTCATCGAATGCACGGCAAGATCGGCGCGACCTTCGTCCAAGGCGACTTCGAGTTCTTTGATGAACAGACCCTTGCCGCCGATGGCGGCAAGGCTGCGATCCTGGATGCGATCGCCCTTGGTGGAGATCGGTACTAATTCGATCGCGAGGTCGGGATGCGCTTGCCGCAACAGTCCGGCGACATGCTCGGCCTGCCACAGGGCGAGCGGGCTCTTGCGCGTCGCGATGCGCAGCGTGGTCGGCTGGCTCATGTCGATTCCGGAAACAGCGCGGATTTCAGACGGTAAATCGCCGAAATGTCTTCGTCGCCAAAGCCCTGCTCGATCAATTTTGCATACTCCTCGAGCGTGGCTTCGACCACCGGCAGCACCGCGCCGCGTTTGGCGGCCATGTCACGACAGATCTTGAGATCCTTATCGTGCAGCCGGACGCGAAACCCTGCCGGGAAGCGATTGTTCGCCATGAAGGGTGCGCGGTTCACGAAGTACCAGCTGGAACCCGCTCCCTTGCCCAGGGTGTCGATCAGGCGGTCGAGCGGCAAGCCCTCGGCGTGGGCGAAGGCCATGGCCTCACCGACGGCCTGAATGATGCCCGCGCACATGATCTGGTTGGTGGCTTTGGCGGCTTGGCCTGCGCCGCTCGGGCCAAAATAGGTGATTGTCTTACCGAGTTTGCCCAGAATGGGCTGGGCGCGTTCGAAGACGCTTTCATCGCCGCCCGCCATGATGGCAAGGGTGGCCAGACGGGCACCTTCGACTCCGCCGCTGACGGGGCAGTCGAGAAAACCGACGTTGAGTTGCGCGAGGTGTGCATGCAGTTCGCGCGCGGTTCCGGCTCCCACGGTGGAGCAGTCGATGATGATCATG
>Ga0116226_10001084_pt1 | contig 23630 bp, 17 predicted proteins | sample S1TSphfallax_FD_89692 | JGI IMG/M metagenome (GOLD analysis project Ga0116226, IMG submission 89692) | Host-associated microbial communities from peat moss isolated from Minnesota, USA - S1T2_Fa - Sphagnum fallax MG | ecosystem: Host-associated > Plants > Peat moss > Unclassified | place: USA... | reverse complement strand
TGCCGCCATCCGCGTTTGCCGGCACCGTGGTTGATGAGATGCAGAAAGTCGACACGGCCGGCGGCAACCTCGCTGGCCAGATTGAATTCCGGCCAGACCGCGAGTTGGTCGAGCCGCGCCGTGGCGCGCTCGCGATCGTCCAGCCCCCAATGGCAGTCCAGCACATGGTTGAAGCGGCGCGGCAGCGGTGTGAGCGCTTGCAGCCCGAGTGACCACGACGTGGCGGCAAGCGTCGCCTGGTCGCGCGTGTGCCAGTACGGGTTGGTGAAGGTCGCAAGCGTGAGGCGGTGCCAGTGGGCGAAGAAATCCCCCGAGCGCGTATCGGCCACGAACACGCCGCCATTCCACATCGTCCAATCCGGGTCGCGCACATCCACGCCAAAATCGCACAGCAAAGCCTCACGCAGATGCGGGCAGACGAAGGTTTTACAGCCACAGCGCACGGCCCAATGGCTGAACACATCGATTTTCACATGGTCGGCGGCGAAGGCGACGGGCCCTTGCTGATGCGCGAAAATATCATCCACAGAAGGCGAGACGGCGATGACGTCGCTGTCCAGATAGCAGAATTGCCGTCCGCCGAAGCCGTGCTGCGCCAGAATCTCCGGCAGCTTTGTTTTCAGCCAGAGGCTCGCCTGATGGTCGCTGAAAGAAGAAGGCGGCTCGACCTCGATGACCTGCCGATGCGGCGCGCGTATCGTGCTTCGCCCTTGCACGACGAGAATTTCCGTGCGGGAGAAAAATTTAAGAAAATGTAAAGCAAGGCTCAGCGCTTCGACATGCGCCTCGCCAATAACCGCAAACACGAAGATGGGCGCTTTTTTGGCCGACACTTCTCTCCCCACGGGCAATCTCAGGCGGCTTGGGCGGTGGCGGGGTGGCAGCGGCGGCGCAGGCGCTCGAACTCGGCGAACCAGACGTTCTTGTTCTTGCCCAGCCGGCTGGCAAGCTTTGGCGCTTCACGCTCCATGCCGCGCACCACGTCCCGCAACTCGGCGGTCGGCATCGTGTACAGGCCGAATTCCGGTGGGTTGAGCACGGTGTTCACCCAGATGGAACAATCGAGATCATCGGCAAAGGCGCAGTAATCGCCGAATTCATGCCAATTCTGGCGCATCAGGCAGAAGGTGAGGGAGAAGGAGGTTTTGCGCTCCCGGGCATAGGCGCGGAAATGTTTCACATTCCGCATCAAAACCTCGTAATCGGTGTTCACCCGGATGCGCTCGATCGTTTCCTTCGTTGCGCCGTCGAGCGATACGGAAATCGAGAAGGGCAGCGCGTCCATCACCTCCCGCACGCGCGCGTTCATCTGCGTGCCGTTGGTGGTGACATGGCAGGGGATGACCAGATTCTCGGAGATCATCATATCCCAAAGGACATAGTATTCCCGCACCAGGAAAGGTTCGCCGCCGAGAAACTTGGCGCGTTTGAGGTGCGGTAGATATTTACGAAGCGAGAGCAGAAACTCTCTTGAATAGAGATGCGGGAGCTTGGGCAGCTTCTCGCGGCGGGACCGGATGGTCGAGGACCATAGGCCGCCGCACATGATACACTCAAGGTTGCAGGCATTGCTGATGGAAAATTCCATCTGCTGCGGCCATTCCGGCACCGCATCTGGAATGTTGAACTCGTCGAACCGGCGCATCGAGAGATTGGAAAACCAATCATCTGAGGCCTGTAGAGCACAAAATTCACATCCCTTGCCAAATTGATACGCGCTCATCGCCTCCCGCAACGAGGTGATGCGGGCACTGCGCCAGATCTCGTCGATGCTCTCTTTAAGGATATTGCCGACCGGGAAAGTTGAGTTATGGCAACAAACGCGCACGTCCGCGCGGTTGTCAAAGTATAAAGTTGTGTAAGGCGCGTAGCACAACGCCGCATGGGATTTGTTGGAAAAATCCCGATATGCGTCGTATTCTGCGAAGCGGGCGCGCCCATTTTCCAGTCCAGCCGGTGAAACCATGCAATTTCTCCCCGTCGACAAACATATGTTTGCAGATCGCAAGGTTTTCGCCAAGCACAGAGTTGCGCGATATGCCGTTTCAATCGGCCCGGCCTGCATCGCGGGCACGGCGCACGCCTCTGTAACGATATCTATCACAAAATCGCCGTTGACAGGCCTTTGAGTGGCATGGAACACTAGGTTATTACCGAATAACTGGCTGAATAACTTTCAGATTTATCTGAGCGGTTTTATCTGAGCGGTTGGAGGCGCCCCTCACAATGATATCCGGACTTTTGGTTTCCGTTCCGCGCGGGCGCAGCATCCCCGGCGTAGCGTTGTTGTCGGTCGCGCTGCTTGCTGCGGCGCTGCATCCGGCCATCGCGCAAGATAGCGACCAGCCCGCATGTTCGAACGTGGGCTCCACGACCGGCGAGGGGGCCGTGATTGGTGGTGCGGCGGGTGTAGCGGCCGGCGGTTTGGCTGGACGTTCTTTCGGGAGCGCGCTCATCGGTGGCGCGCTCGGCGCGTTCGGTGGCGCGGTGGTGGGAAATGTGGTCGGTAAAAATAACTGCAGCCACGCGAATACCGATGCTTCGCTGAACGAGCAAATCGCAAATGCTGATGAGCAGACTCAGGAATATCAAAGAGATGCGGCGCTTTATAATGCGCGCGCGGCGGATGCGCAGCGCAAGGCGAGCGTGCTGCAGGCGGAATATAATCAGGGCAGCCTCTCCGCCCAATCCTACCGGGACCAGATGGCCCGCTACCGGGAAGACCAGGCGGCGCTGGGCCGGAGGCTGACCGAGCTGGAGGCGAGCCGCGAGAAACTTGAGCGGGAGGCGCAGGAGGCAGGGCCCAATGGCGGTCAACTCGCCGAGGAGGCGCGGCAGGAAGCCGACACACAGCAGCAATTGCAGAATGACTACGATGCCATTTCCAACAGCCTTGCCGCGGTGCCCTCCGCATGAGGCTTTTGAATCTGCTGCCTGTTTTGCCCGTGTTACTGCTGGCGGCTTGTTCGGCCAGCGACTGTGACCCTAATCAGGCGGGGCTCATTACCGGCATCGGCTGCGCCATCGGCGGGGGCTTCAACACGCGCGACGATAATTTAAAGACTGCTGATGAGATCGCGCAACAAAATGCAGACATCGCGAAGAAACAGGACCAAGACGCGATTATTGCCAACAACAACGCGCAGGATAAGGTCGCTCAGCTTGAGGCTAAACTGCAGGCCATGAATGACGGGCTCGACCAGGACCAGCAGCAAGCCAACCTTGACGCCGCCCATGCGACGACGCAGGCGCAGATGGCGAAGATCGATGCGGTTCAGCAGGAAATCGACGCGCTGAGAACCCAGATCAGCAATGCGCAGAACCAGCCCTCCCAGCAACAGGTTGAGGCGCTGAAGGCCAAGCAGGAAAAAGAGAAGCAAGACCTGCTCAGCCTCGCATCGCAGATGTAACGAGCGCTGAATGCCAAATAATGGTTCGGCCCGGCCGCGCGCGCTAGAGTATTTTGCCTTCGGGTTTGCCGTTTTTGTGCTGCTCTTCGCCATTGGGATGTGGCTAGGACTCTCCTTCATCTGGCCTGCCCGTATCGGTGCGATGCCGGGGCTGGATCAGCTCGGCGCCGTGAACGCGGCGCGCGATGCGCAGAACCAGGCGCTGCAGGCGCATATCGATGCGTTGAAGGCCGGGTTGCAGGGCAATATCTGTCTCGTCGATCCAAAACTCATCGGCCCGGGCGGCATCGATCACAAGGCGCCGGTTTCTCCCGGCAATCTGCCGCCGCCAAAGCAGGGCGAAAACAAGCCGAAATTCAAGGGCGATCTCGCGGACCTGCTCGACCAGGCGACCGTGATGGTGATCGCGCCGAGTGCGACGAATTCCCATGAATTCGAGCAGGGCTCGGGGTTCTTCATTTCCAGCAGCCTGATCATGACGAACGACCACGTGATCGCGGGCGCAATTCCCAACCAGATTCTCATTTTCAACGATAAAATGCCAAAGCCGCTGGTTGCACAGCTCCTCGCGAGCACCGGCACGGAGGCGACCGGCGGCCCGGATTTCGCGGTGCTGCGCGTGGCGCCGCAGCCGGCCATTCAGCCCTTGGCGCTTACCTCCTCGGTGACGCAGCTACAACCCGTCACGGCGGCCGGTTTCCCCGCGGCGGAGGAATCGAGCGACCAGAAATACGAGGCGCTGCTGCATGGCGACCTCTCCTCGGGCGTGCCCTCGGTCGATCTGACCGATGGCGAGATCTCGGCGATCCAAACCTCGGAGCTCGGCTCGAAAATCCTCCCGCATACGGCGCAGATTTCCAAAGGCAACTCCGGGGGCCCGCTGGTGGACCAATGCGGGCGCGTGGTGGGGATCGACACGTTCGAGGGGGTTTATACCGATGAGGCGGTCCATCTGAACTATGCGCTCGAAGCAGCCGACGTGGCACGTTTTCTGAACAGCAAGCAGGTGGACGAACCGCTGTTGAGCGATGCCTGCTCCGGCGCCCAACCGGCATCGCCGGGCGGGCAGGGAGCCCCACCCTCATGACGATGATGCGCATCGCCACGACCCGAAGCCAGGAGATGCAGGCGCTGCGCCTGGGCGGCCAGCGCGTGGTGGATGCTGCCGCCGCGATCAGCGCCATGCTTTCGCGTAGCCTCTCGCCAGAGCATGCGGCGTTGTTTGCCGAGCCGGAGGGCGATGCCGAGCGCGGCGAGATCGACTGGTATGCCGAGGTGGAAGGTCCGGTCACGACGCTCGCGGATTTGCCGGAGCCGGCGCAGAGCGCGGCGCAGCAGGAGCTGAACCGTCTGACGACCGATATCAGCACGCTCGCCTCCCGGCTTTCCGCCAGTCAGGAAGCCAATGAACGGCGGATCGGCGAATTGCTGATGCTGGCGCTGAACGTGCCTGCGCCATATTGCATCAAGGTCACGGGCGGCCAGCCCGTTCTCATCGGCTGGGGCCACCGCTCTGCGGATGCCAATAATCTGCCGATGGCGATTCAGGGCATGACAAGGGTGAAGCCTGAGGCGCCGGAACGGCCCATGGAGATCTTGCCGCCGCCGCCCGTCATGCGCGGAGGCGCCGGGGCGCGCCCGATGGCCTGGGGCTGGCTGGCGCTGGCGCTCGCCTTGCTCATCATTGGGCTCGGCCTGCTGGACCATGATTTATTCCTGCTGCAAAGCAACCGGGTCTGCCAGGTGAACCGGGCGGATCTGGCAAGCCTCGACCATTGGCGGCAGGCGCAGGCGCAGGGTGCGGCACTCCAGGCGGAGCTGGAAGGCTTGCAGAAACAGGCGAATGCGGCGCGCTGCAATTGCCCGCAAACGGGTTCCGGCCAGCCTGGGGGCGCGCCGCCCGGCGGTGCCCAACCCCTTCTCCAGCCGGGCAGCCCGCAACCGGGAAGCAAAGCATGAGCAGCCGCGTCATTCTCTGCCGCACGCAGGCCGGCGCTTATGTCAGCACGCTGCCGCCGGATCGGGACATCGCCTCCTGGCACAATGCCCTGGTTTCTGAGATCACCTTGGGACTCAGCGCGGCGCATGCGGCGATTCTCGCGGCGCCGCATACCAGCACGCAGGGGCTGGAATGGGTGGCCCAGGGTGACCGTGCCGTGCCTGCAGAGAGTCTATCCCCGGAATCTCAGCAGGCGCTGCGCCGGGCGCTGGGCTCCATACTCGGCGATATCGACGATCTGGCCGGCACAGGCCGCGCGCCGGCGCTGGCCGCTTCCTGGCCCGCGATACGGCGCATTCCGGATGAAGGCTTCATGTACGCGCTGGATGGGCGGCCCGTGCTCGCCGCCTGGGGGCATGCCCCGACCGCCGCGGCTTCCTGGCCAGACCCGCTCGCCGCCCTCATGCCGCCAGCCTTGCCGCCTACCGCCCCAGCGGCGGCCGCGCGTGCGCCGCGCCCGCTGCTGGCCGCCTTCATCGCCGCCGCTTTTATTCTGGGCCTCATTATTCCTGCTTTGGCCCTATGGCCGTTCAACTGCGCGCTCTCCGGCACCGCGCTCGCCCAGGGGCAGCAGGAGATCGCGCTTGATTCTGCGCTTGCCAACCAGCCGCAGGGGCAAGCGCCGTTGCCCGCCTGCACCCGCGCGCTGCCGAAGGATGCCTGGGATGCCGGAAATCTCAGCATGCTCAACGGCTGCTGGCATCTGAACTCCAATCTCGTTCTGTATTTGGAAGCAACCCAGAAACCTCACCCGCTCGCCAATTGGGTGATCTGTTTCGACAGTCAGGGCAATGGCGAGCAGACTGCGACCTTCACGGATGGCACGATGTGTACCGGCCCGGTGAAGGCCAGCTTCAACGGCCAGCACGATTTGGTCATTCGGGAGCCCGAGGAATGTAGCGGCGCCTCCCCCATCGTGATCGGCCAATGGCGGTGCAAACGAATGTCCGACAGCGAGGCAGATTGCCTTCGCAGCGATACGGGCGGCCATAGCGAGGCGATTTTCAAGCGATGACGCAATTTCACCATCAGCACGCGCTGCAACGGAGTTCCGGCCCATGCCATCCCTGATCACGCTGGTGCCGGATACCTCCTTGCAATTCTGGAATGTCAGCCTCGACCTCGCGCAATCCGCCTTGCGCAGCCGCAGCTTTTGGGAAGTGCCGACCGGCGCAGCGGATGCGGATGGCAAAACCATGGTGGAGCTGCGCCCGCTGGATATGGACGCTGCCGGTGCGCTCACCGACCCGATCACGGAAAAGGCGGTGCCGGAGGATGACACCTATGCCGTCTCCCGCGCCCAGGCGCTGGAGCCGTTTCTGGACCGTTGGGTGCCGCTGCCCTATTTCGCCGTGGCGGCGCGCGACCGGGACGGGCGGCTCACCTATCAGAAGGGCCCCAGCAACTGGGTCCGTGCCAAGCTCACCGCCCGCACGGAACCGGCGGGAGATGCCTCGCATGATCTGACGCTCGTCTTCGATACGACATTGCGCCCCCGCCCCGACGATATTTATCTGGCCCTCTCGCGCGAGGATTCCGCGCAGCAGATGGAGTTTGGCCTCGTGGCGGATTTCCGCTCGATGAGCTGGTTTCTGAACGAGGCGTGGATCGGTGAATGGCTGGATGATCTGTTCCGCAGCTTTCTGCGCCAGAAGCGTAATCGCCCCTTGAGTCCGGCGGATTTTCCGTATGGCTGCGAACATTACGCGCGCTACCTCACTTTTCTGGAGTTGCTGGCGCGGACCGACAAGCTGCCGCAGATAAGGCTGATCGATACCGTGTCGACGGATCTGCCCTATCAGCCGGTCACGGTCGATCTCGTCCTCGATGTCGGCAATTCCCGCACCTGCGGGCTGCTGATCGAGGAACATCGTGGCGAGGGGCAAAATCTGTCGGATTCTTATCCGTTGGCGCTGCGCGATATGGGTGAGCCATCCCGGCTGCATGACAAGCCTTTTGCCTCGCGCGTGGAATTCGCCCAGGCGCAGTTCGGTAATGACCGGATTGCGCGCCGCTCAGGACTTGCCAACTCCTTCGCCTGGCCAAGCCCGTTGCGCGTGGGTCCGGAGGCAACGCGGCTTGCCGCCGCGCGCTCGGGCAATGAGGGCGCCACCGGCCTGTCCTCGCCCAAGCGCTATCTGTGGGACGAGCGCGCCATGGCGCAGAGCTGGCGCTTCAACGAGCGCGGCAACGCCGAGCCGGGTGCGGCGGTGACCGACCCGCCGGTACGCGGCGCGCTGATGGCGCATGTCTCGGAAGACGGCCAGTTGCTCGAGAGCAACAAGAATTTGCAGCCCGCCTTTCACGCGCGCTTTTCGCGCAGCTCGCTCTTCACCCTCATGCTCACGGAAATCTTGTTGCAGGCGATCTGCCAGATCAACGCGCCCGCCACCCGCATGGCGCGACGCGATGCCGAGAAGCCGCGTGAGCTGCGGCGGCTGGTGATGACCCTGCCCCCGGGCATGCCGATCTTCGAGCAGCAGATACTCCATGCCCGGGCGGCGGATGCGCTGAAACTCTGCTGGCGCCTGCTGGGCTGGAACGATCCCAAACGCCAGGCGGCGATGCCGCGCATCATCGATAATCTGGACGAGGCGACGGCGACGCAGATCGTCTGGCTGCATAATGAGGTCACGATCAATTTCGCGGGCAATGCCGGCGCCCTGTTCGACACGATCGGTCGGGTCCGTCCGGAATCGGGGACAGGGCGGACATTGCGCATCGCCAGTATCGATATCGGCGGTGGCACGACGGATTTGATGGTGACGACCTACAGCATTCCGGAGGGCGAGCGCTTCGAACCTGTGCAGAATTTCCGCGAGAGTTTCAAAATCGCCGGTGATGACGTGGTGCATCAGGTCATCACCGCCGCGGTACTGCCCGCTTTCGAGGCCGCGCTGAAAGCCGCCGGGGTTGCCGCCGCGCATGATCTGCTGGTGCGGATGCTGGCGCAGGATTTGATGGGCCAGTCCGAACAGCAGCGCCAGGCGCGGCGTGTTTTCGTTGCGCAGGTGCTGGAGCCGGTGGCCCTTGCGGTGCTGGCGGCGAATGAGAAATCCGATACGGATATCCCCGCCGAGACGTTCCGCGCCACGGTCGGGCAGATTTTTGCGCATGATTCAGCAGCACTTGCCGCCAATGCGGGCTATCTGGAAGCTGCGGCGGCACAAGCGGGGGCGACGGGTTTCCGTGTCGCGGAAATCGACGTGAACGTGCCTGCCGGGCGCGTAGATGCGGCGGTGCGATCCGTGCTGGGCCGGGTGATCGCCGATTTATGCGAGGTGGTCTGGCATTACGATTGCGATATTCTGCTGCTCTCCGGCCGCCCGACGCGGCTGCATTCCGTGGTGGATATGGTGCTGGCGAAATTGCCGCTACCGCCGCATCGGGTCATCCGGATGCATCACTACAAAGTCGGCGCGCATTACCCGTTCCGCGACGGCGCGAACCGGATCGACGACCCGAAAACCACCGTCGCCGTGGGCGCCATGCTCTGCGTGCAAGCGGAGGGCCGGCTGCAGAATTTCTCGCTTCCCGCCAGCCGCTTTCGCATGCGCTCCACCGCGCGGATCATCGGGCGGATGGATAATGACGGGCAGATCCGGGAATCCAACGTGTTACTCTCGGATGCCGAGCTGGATGAATCCGGCGAGGCGGGGTTCAGCCTGAAATTCTACAATAATCTGCAGATCGGCTTCCGCCAGCTGCCCATTGAGCGTTGGACCTCGACCGCGCTGTATCAGCTGGAATTCAGCGACCCGGATTCCGCACGCGGATTGGCGCTGCCCCTCACCGTGAAGGTGCGGCGGCGAGAGACGGACCCTGAGAAAGCCAGCTACGAGGCTGACCGGGAGCGTTTCGTGATCGAGGAGATCTCGGATGCCAACGGCGCGCCGCGCCCGCCAAAATCCTTGCGCCTGCGCCTGCAAACGATGGATGATGAGGCGGGCTACTGGCGCGATACCGGAAGGTTGAACCTGAATTGACCCAGATGCGCATGGATATCGAAAACCCGGCCGTGGTCGGCAAGCGCGCCACGGATGTGGCGAGCCTCGCCTCGGATGCGGCCCTCTGGCTGGAACGCAACCGGGCTAGCCTGAAGGCGGACCCAGGCTCGCTCATCCGGGACTTCCGGCGCAGCAGCAGGCGTGCGGAGCGCCTCGCCGTGGCGGCCGCGCGCCCTGTGGGGGTGGCCGTGTTCGGGGCGTCGCAGGCGGGTAAATCCTACCTTGTCTCGCGGCTTTGCGCGGCCGGACAGGCCATGCAGGTGCGCTTCGGCGACGCGGAATACGACTTCCTGCGGGACATCAACCCGCCGGGCGGCATTGAATCCTCCGGTTTGGTCAGCCGTTTCACGACCAGCGCGCCGGCGACCCCGCCGGGCGCGCCGGTTGCCGTCCGCCTGCTCTCCCAGACGGACCTGGTGCGGATTTTTGCCAATACATTTCTGGAGGATTTCGATGCGGATGTCGCGCTGCCGACGCCGCAAATCCTTGAACAGGTTATGACCAATGCCGCCAACCGCGCCGGGCCTGTGCCGCGCGACGGGATGGTGGCCGCCGATATTGAGGATCTCGCGGAATATTTCGACCGTCATTTCCGGGGTCATGCGCTGCTCGCCGCGCTCGACGCTGCGGGCTATTGGCGGCGCGTGACGGATCTCGCGCCGCGCCTCGCGGCTTCCGACCGGGCGGCGATATTCGCCCCGCTCTGGGGCGGCGTAGCGCAATTTACGAACGCCTGCGGGGAGCTGATCGAGGCGCTGGCCAAGCTCAACTTCGCCGCCGATGCGTTCTGCGCCGCCGATGCGCTGGTGCCGCGCGAGACCAGCATTCTCGACGCGCAAACCTTGTTCAAAATGGGCGATGCGGCGGCTACAGCCAACCCGCTCACCGCGCGAACACTCTCGGGTTCGCAGGCGGTCATCTCCGGCCCAACCCTGGCCGCGCTGGTGGCCGAGGTCATTATCCCGATCTCCGAGCGGCCTTTCGCGTTTCTGGACAATGCCGATCTGCTGGATTTCCCCGGCGCCCGCACGCGCGAGATGATTACCAATATCGAGCGTTTCTTCGCTGAGCCGGACCGCCTCGGCCGCGTCTTTCTGCGCGGCAAGGTGGCTTATTTGTTTCAGCGCTATAATGCCGAGCAGGAAATCGCCGCCATGGTGCTCTGCGTCGGCCCGAGCAACCAGGAAGTCCAGACGCTTCCGCGCATGGTCACGGATTGGATCAACAGCACGATCGGGGCCACGCCGGAGGCGCGTGCCAGGCAGCGCAACAGCCTGTTTCTGGTGCTGACGAAATTCGATTCTGAATTTGAAATCAAGCAAGGCGAGGATGTCGCCTCCGGCCTGCGCTGGACCAACCGGCTGATGGCGAGCCTGATCGACTTTTTCGGCAAGGCGGCGGAGTGGCCGAGCCATTGGGCGGAGGGCAAACCGTTCAACAACCTGTTCTGGCTGCGCAACCCCGCAATCGGCTTCGGCGCGGTGTTCGATTACGGGCCGGATGGCAAGGAGCTGGGCGTCGGCCCGCGTACGGAAAGCTTCGTCCAGCCGCGGCGGGAGGCGTATCTCGCCAACGAGCTTGTGCGGCTGCATTTTGAGGACCCGGCGGCTGCATGGGATGCGGCACTCACACCCAATGACGGCGGTATCGGCCGCTTGGCTGCAGCCCTCGCCCCGGTGAGCGCGCGCGCGCTGAAATGCCGCCAGCTGGCCGCGCGGACGGAAGAGCTGGCGCATAGCATGTTCGATCGGCTGCGCATGCATTGGCGCTCGGACGACAAAGCGGCGGAGGTGAGCAAGGCGCGCGAGCAGGGCGCGCTGCTGGCCCGCGCGCTGGTGGGTGTCACCAAGGCGCAGCGTTTCGGGGCGCTGCTGCTGCGGCTTTGCGTGAGCCCGGAGCTGGTGAGCGGCGTGCTCTGGCGCATGGAAATGGAACCGGCGGAGGCGATGCCGATTGGCATTGTGAGCGATGCGAGCGAGCTGGAGGATGAGCTGGGAGATATTCTGGGCGGGCTGAACGCACCGGGTGCGGCGACCCAGGCGCGCGACCGGTTCGGCCAGTTCGTGGACCTGCTGCTGGCGGCCTGGCAGGACCAGGTGATGGCGCTCACCCGCGATGAGCCGCATCTCGCCTCGCTCAAGCTGGATGCCGAGCAATGCGTGGTGCTGGCCGATGGGCTGAGCACGGCGGCGCGCCGGCTGGCGCTGGCCGATAAAATCGCCGATGCGCTGCGCCGCAACGGGGGATTCCATGGCGCGGGCGCGGCGGGTGACCAGAAGAGCGCGCGACTCGCGGAGGAGATGATCAACCATTTCGTCGCGTTTCTTGGCTTTGACGACATGCCGGAAGCCGCCCGTCCGCTGGTCGGCAAGCCGCCGCGCCCGGTTTTCATGGCCCGCCCGCCGGTGGTGGGATTGCCCGCACTCGGCCCGACTCCCACGGCGTATGACACGCGCTATTATGCGGAATGGATCAGCGCCGTGGTCGAACTCATCACCGCCAATGCCGAGAGCGGGGCGGGGGCCGGGTTCGACCGCGCGGCGAACAGCGCCTTGGGTGCCCTGCTGACCGAACTGGCACCTAGGGAAGCCGCATGAGCCAAGCCGAGGTGACCGCCGACCCGGCAAGGCGCGGTGGCTATGCACTGGTGCGCGTGCCGGACGCCGCGCCCTTGCTGAGCGATCCGAGATTCCGCATTCAGCGGCAAGACGAGCGCCACCCGTTCCTTGGCCCGCATGGCTGGCAGACGAATGAGAGTTTTTTAAGCCCTGCGAATTGCTGGACCGAGGGCGATGACCTCGTGCTCGAACTCGGCCCCGCGGTGGTGGATCAGGTGGAGGAGGGCACGGTGGTGTTCTCCCTGCCGGCGGGCAAGCTGAATCTCACCCTTATTTGGCCGGCTTTGGCACCTTCGCGCCGGGATCAGCTGAACATCGCCCATGTCGAGGACCGGCCGAAGCCTAAGCCCAAAGGTTTGACCGGCGGCCTGAATGGCACGAATGGCGGGCCTACGCTGCAGGAGACGCCGAAGCAGACGTTGAAGGAGCCGGAGGTACCGCAAGAACTTCCGAAGCCACCGGAAGAAAAGCCTACGATCGTGAAGGAAGAGGAGACATTTGTCCCGAAAGAGCAAGAGAAAAAACAAGAGAAGAACATTCCAAAACCGGTGCCAAAGCCTTTTCCGTGGCCCTTGGTCGGCGTGGCGTTCGCACTAATTGTAATTGGCATCGTGGCACTGATATTTTGGCCAAAGCCTAGTCCGAACATACAGAATAATCAGCAAAGCCAGGGCAACCAACCGATCCCGCCGGTCCAAGCGACGAGCACCTGCGACAGCGAACCCTATCCGGCGGTCCTGCAATGCGAGAAAAACCGTGAGCGCCTCTATTATATCGCGCTGAACTTGGAAAAGGCGGGGCAAATGCCCGCGGCCGTCGCGGTGCTCGGCATTTCCGCGGAGGACAATTTCGGGCCGGCGGCGCTTGCTTTGGCGCAGCTCTACGACCCCGCGACCTTCGAACAGAACGCCGCCATTCAGCAACCGGACCCTGCAATGGCGGCGCGCTACTACAAGCTGGCGGTGACCGATGGCGACCAGGCGGCGATGCTGCCGCGCTCGATTCTTTATAATTATCTACAAAACCTGAAAGCCCAGGGGGATATGCAGGCGCCTCTCACGCTGAACGATTACTGGCCATGAAGGCATTTCTCGCCGCGTTGGCGTTTCTGCTGGCGGCAGGTGCCGCGCGGGCGGGCGCGCCAAGCTGGCCACAAAACAGCTATAATCCAGACCCGGCGACAGGCGATCTAACCCTGCCAATGCCCTGCGGCGGCGCGATGGTCTTCCGCCCCGTTCCCGTGCCCGCCACCGGCAGCCCCATCGATGACCTTGCCGTGCTGCTCGGTAATTTCCATGGCCCGGTGGATGATTATAACGATGGCGCGCATGGCGCGTTCATCGCCGCGCCGTTTCCCGCCAGCAGCGGTCCGCCCGTCTTCTGGCTCGGCAAATATACCGTCACCCAGGCGCAATATGCCGCCATGTCCGGTCACTGCCCGGCGACGATTTCCAACCTGCCGCAGACCAGCATCAGCTGGTTTGATGCGGTCGGGTTTACCCAGCAATATTCCTCTTGGCTGCTCGGCAACAGCCCCGGCGCGCTGCCGGTGCGGGGCAGTTCCATCGGCTTCATCCGCCTGCCGACCGAGACGGAGTGGGAATTTGCCGCGCGGGGCGGCGAGTCTGTGCCGCCCTCGACCTATCTTGCCAGCGCCTGGGTGCCGCCTGAGCAGCTTGGCGATTATGCGGTGGCGGGGCAGGGGCCGGGCGCCGGACCTAGTCCGATCGGCAGCAAGGAGGCCAATCCGCTCGGCCTCTACGACATGCTGGGCAATGTCGACCAATGGACGTTGAACCTTTACAACTTCACCCGGCTGGGCAGGCTGAGCGGGCTGACCGGCGGGTTTGTCATTCGCGGCGGTAATTATGCAACGCCGCTCGCGGATCTTTCGACTGCCGCGCGCTGGGAGGTGCTGCCCTTCGACCCCGCAACCGGCGAGGCGACGAAACTCTCCGAGCTTGGCTTCCGGGTGATGATCGGCGTTGCCATCGGCGATACGCCGGCGCGGGCCGCCAGCATGCGGCAGGCGTTGAATGCCGCTGCAGCGGCGCGGGTGGACCCGACGCAGCAGCCCTTACAGGCTTTGCCCGAACTGGAAGATGACAGCGCCGACCCGGAAATACGGATCGGGCTGCAAGCGGTGGGTGCCGCGCTGGCAAAAGCGCGTGCCGATACGCTCCACCAGCAGATCGATTCCGTGATCTCTCTGACCTACGCGATTTATAAAATCCAGATGGATACGCATACGCTGTTGGAAATTTACCAATCCGCCTTATTCGCCGACATGAACCGCACGCCTGCGCTGCAGGCGCTGGCGGTGGATAACGACAATCTGAAGCGGATGGTGGACGCCTATTCCGCGACGCTGCAATCCATCATTGCCTATGCGCCGCGTCCGGATATCGATCAGGCGGTGGCGATAGAGCGCGGGCAGATGCAGGCCGACGCCGACCCGAGGCTTGCTTTCGTCAACCTGACCCAGGGTTTTCTGGACCAGATGTCCGGCGGCGCGTTTCTGACCTCCGAAGATCTGCTTGCCACGATCAAATCGGTCCCGACCGCCCAGCCGGCACATTAAAGTCTGAATCCGTCGCTAATTTATATCTGTCTAGAGTGCGATGACATTAAGATGAACCGCTCGCGGTTCAACTTAATGTCATCCGGCTCTAGAGCGTTTTTAAGGGCTGAGGAAAAGGTGAAGTTTGGATGGCGGCAAGATTGCCGCCATCCAAACCAATCAGGCTTTCAGCGAGGCCATGTCGATCGAGAACCGGTATTTCACGTCGCTCTTCAGCATGCGCTCATAGGCTTCGTTGATTTGCTGGATGGGAATGATTTCCACATCGGCGGAAATACCCCGCTCGGCGCAGAAATTCAGCATCTCCTGCGTCTCGGCGATCCCGCCGATCATTGAGCCGGAGAAGTGGAGGCGCTTCATGATCAGCGGGAACACCGCGATCGGCATCGGATGCTCGGGCGCGCCGACCTGCACCATCGTCGCATCGCGCTTCAGCAGGGCGAAATACGGCATCAGATCATGATTGGCGGAGACCGTGTCGATGATCAGGTCGAAGCTCGCGACATGCTCGGCCATCTGGTCGGCATTTTTGGAGATCACAACCTGATCCGCACCGAGGCGCTTGCCATCTTCGACCTTGGAGGGCGAGGTGGTGAAGAGCACGGTGGTCGCGCCCATGGCGTGGGCGAGCTTGACGCCCATATGGCCGAGGCCGCCCAGACCGATGATGCCGACTTTTTTGCCGGGACCGGCTTTCCAGTGGCGCAGCGGGGAATAGAGCGTGATGCCGGCGCAAAGCAGCGGAGCAGCGGAGGCAAATTCCAGAGAGTCCGGCAGGTTGAGCACGAAAGACTGGTCCACCACGATGGCATCCGAATAGCCGCCATGGGTGGGGCCACCGATAACGGGTTCAGTGCTGCCATAGGTGCCGATCTGGCCGACCTCGCAATATTGCTCCAGCCCTTCCTTGCAGGATGCGCAGGTGCGGCAGGAATCCACCATGCAGCCAACGCCGACACGATCGCCGATTTTGAACTTGGTGACGTCCGGGCCGACATGGGTGACGCGACCGACGATTTCATGGCCGGGGACGGCCGGGTATTGCGTGAAATGCCACTCATTGCGGGCGAAATGCAGGTCCGAATGGCAGACGCCGCAAAAGGCGATTTCGATCCGAACGTCCTGGGCGCCGACATCGCGGCGGTTGAAGGTGAAGGGGGCGAGCGGTTTGTCGGCTGCGGTCGTGGCAAAGCCGGTACAGGTAAGCATGAATAGTCTCCGATGATTAAAAAAAGCGAACGGGCAGTGCCGCCGCGACCCGCGCGGCGGCACTGCCCGTTTTGGTCGTTCAGCCTTCGAAAGGCTTCGGTATCCGGTTGGAGCCCTGGCGTTCCAGCATCCAACCTGGATATTCGGGTGGCAGCGCGCTCACCTCATCCAGCCGCGCGATTTCCGCAGCATTCAGAGTCAGCTTTACGGCTGCCAAATTGTCGTCCAGCTGCTCGAGGGTTTTGGCGCCGATGATGATGCTCATCACATGCGGCTTGGCGAGCAGCCAGGCCAGCGCCACGCGGGCGACGGAGACGCCGTGCGCCGCGCCGATTTCGCGCATTGCCGCAACGCAGGCCCAGCCGCGCTCGGTATCGACGGGCGGGAAGTTGAAGTTCGAGCGCCGCGCGCCCTCGGGCGTGTTAGCGCCGGGGCCAAATTTGCCCGAGAGGAGCCCGCCCGCCAGCGGCGACCAGACCATGAGGCCGAGCTTGTCCTCGTTCAACATCGGCACCAGCTCGCGCTCCAGGTCGCGCCCGGCGATCGAGTAATAGGCTTGCAGCGTTTCGAACCGCGCATAGCCCTTGGCCTCGCTCAGCCCGACCGCCTTGGCGATTCTCCAGGCTGCCCAGTTCGACACGCCGACATACCGGACCAGCCCCTGGCGCGTGAGATCATCCAGAGCGCGCAATGTCTCGTCGATCGGTGTAACCGTATCCGTTCCATGGATCTGATACAGGTCGATATGGTCGGTTTGTAGGCGCTCCAGGCTCGCATGGACGGAATCCATGATATGTCCGCGCGAGGCGCCGCGGTCATTCGGGCCGGTTCCCATGTCGCCGAACACCTTGGTCGCGATTACGACATCCTTGCGCTTGACGTCCAGATTCTTCAGCGCCTGGCCGACGAGACGCTCCGACTGGCCCATGGAATAGACATCCGCCGTGTCGATAAAATTGACGCCCGCGGCAAGCGCGCGGCCGATGATGGCATCGACCTCCGTTTGCCCGAGCGCGCCGATCGCCTTCCACATTCCGGCATCCGCATTGCCACCGAATGTCATGGCGCCCAGGCAGATTTCCGACACGAACAGCCCTGTGCGGCCGAGTTGTTTGTATTTCATATGAACTCCTTCAGGCAGTTCGCGGCAGCATAGGATATGATCTGCCGGACTTCCATGGATGTTTCAGACAGCCCAGCTGCCCCAACATCCCCTATTCCAATTCCACTCCGACGGCATATGTATGGAGGCTAAGTGGATCTGGACCGAGATATGCGCCGGATATATTTCCTATTATTTGCCGTTCCCTTCTTTCTGGCGCCCGCTGCCGCGCTAGCGCAGAGCACAAACTGCCGGGCAGACGCGTTGAGCACCGCTACCGGCCCCGTTCTTACGGCAACGTCCGGCCTCAAGTATGAGTTGTTTCCCGGAAATGATTTGCGCGTCTCAGGCGCCTGGCTGCCGTTGGACCGTTTGCGCATCTGCCGTCTGGGCGGAAACGCGTATGAGATCACGGACCTGGACCGCAAAGGCGAACAGATCGAGGGGCTTTTTGTCGACTGAACAACCCCTTGCGCGCCGGTTCCGCCCCGCGCGGCAGACATGGCGGCGTTTCCGGCTCTGGACGCCTATTACAACTTTGCGACGGCTCGCCATATTAAGGACATAACGGAGTCGTTGATTGTTCCATGACGGCGTGCAGTTTATTACTGATACATTAAACTATCACAATTTCGAGGACGGTCACATTTGTTGTCGCGAATCGAATGGGGCCGGGCTTAGACTTCATAAATAAAGACGATGGCAATTGGTTTGGTTCATCGTTTTAATGTTGAGATGGCCGTCGGGTCGGCAGGATGATCCGAAAATTAACTTGCTGCTTTCGCAGCTCGACCAAATTGGGCATTATACTTGCTTACTCATTTTTGGGACTAAAATTTCGGGTCTCTAAAATTCGGGGTCGCTAAAATTCTGGTTTGAATTTTTGGGTCGAATTTTGGGAGTGAATATTGGGCTTGGTGTTGCGGCGTGCGGGTTTGGCCGCTCCCAGACGAAAGAGGGTTCAGATAGACGCGTAAAGTCAAAAAAGCGTTGAAGTTATGAGATAGGAGTAGCGGATGGGTATGGTTGATCAGCTTTTCTCTCGTTCCTTGCAGTCCTACGAGAACCAGCGACAGCAGGAGATGCCCCTGCTGGAGTACCTCGACCTCTGCCGCCGCGATCCTCTTGCCTACGCCACCGCCGCTGAGCGCATGGTTGCCGCCATCGGCGAAGCCCAGGTGATCGATACCGCCAAGGATGCCCGGCTTGGCCGGATTTTCATGAACCGCACGATCAAGGTCTATCCGGCCTTCGCGGAATTTTTCGGCATGGAGGACACGATTGAGCGGATCGTGAATTATTTCCGCTATGCCGCCCAGGGCTTGGAGGAGCGCAAGCAGATTCTCTATCTCCTCGGCCCGGTCGGCGGCGGCAAATCCTCGATTGCCGAGCGGTTGAAGCTGCTGATGGAGCAGCTCCCGATTTACGTGTTGAAAGCCGGCAACCAGCTGAGCCCGGTCTTCGAGAGCCCGCTCGGGCTGTTCGATCCGGACCATATGGGCCCGGAGCTGGAAAGCCATTTCGGTATCCCCAGGCGCCGCCTGACCGGGCTGATGTCCCCCTGGGCCGTGAAGCGGCTGGACGAGTTCCACGGCGATATTTCCAAATTCACCGTGGTCAAGCTGCTCCCCTCCAAGCTGCGCCAGATCGGCGTGACCAAAACCGAGCCGGGCGATGAAAACAACCAGGATATTTCCAGCCTCGTCGGCAAGGTGGATATCCGCATGCTGGAGTCCTTCAGCCAGAACGACACGGATGCGTACAGCTATTCCGGCGGGCTGAACCGGGCGACCCAGGGCCTGCTCGAGTTCGTCGAAATGTTCAAGGCGCCCATTAAAATCCTGCACCCGTTGCTCACCGCCACGCAGGAGAGCAATTATGTCGGCACGGAGAATATCGGCGCCATCCCCTTCAACGGCGTGATTCTCGCCCATTCCAACGAGGCGGAGTGGCAATCCTTCAAGCATAACAAGAATAATGAGGCGTTCATCGACCGCATCTGCGTCGTGAAGGTGCCTTATTGCCTGCGGGTGACCGAGGAGCAGAAGATCTATGAGAAGCTGATCCGCACCAGCGAGCTGGCCGCAGCACCCTGTGCCGCGGCGACGCTGGAAATGCTCGCCCGCTTCGCCGTGCTCTCCCGGCTGCGCCCGCACCCCAACTCCAACCTGTTCTCCAAGCTGCGCGTGTATGATGGCGAGAACCTGCGCGATACCGAGCCGAACGCCAAATCCATGCAGGAATACCGCGACCTCGCCGGGGTGGATGAAGGCATGGACGGGATTTCCACCCGTTTTGCGTTCAAAGTGCTGTCGGCCACGTTCAACTATGATTCCCGCGAGGTGGGCGCCGACCCGGTGCATCTGATGTATGTGCTGGAACAGGCGATCCGCCGCGAGCAGTTCGGCGAGGAGATTGAGAAGCAATATCTTGATTTCATTAAGGGCACATTAGCGCCACGCTATGCTGAATTTATCGGCAATGAGATCCAAAAAGCCTATCTCGAATCTTATAACGATTACGGGCAGAATCTTTTCGACCGTTATCTGGATTATGCGGATGCCTGGATCGAGAATCTCGATTTCAAAGACCCCGATACCGGGCAAATGCTGGATCGCGAGCAGCTCAACCAGGAGCTGACGAAGATCGAAAAACCGGCGGGCATTGCGAATCCCAAGGATTTCCGGAACGAAGTCGTTAAGTTCGCACTGCGTGCCCGTGCGCAGCGCGAGGGCAAGAACCCGTCCTGGACGAGCTACGAGAAAATCCGGGAAGTCATCGAGCGCCGTATGTTCAGCCAGGTCGAGGACCTTCTGCCGGTCATCAGCTTCGGCAGCAAAAAGGAAGTCGAGACCGAGCGCAAGCATACCGAGTTTCTGGAGCGCATGATGGCGCGTGGCTATACCGAACGGCAGGTTCGCCGGCTCGTTGAGTGGTATATGCGTGTGAAACAGGCAGGGTGAAATGAGCCACTGAACCATGAACATTGTTGATCGCCGCTTAAATCCTCAGGGCAAGAGCCTGTCCAATCGCCGCCGGTTCATCCGGCGGGCCAAGCAGGAATTGACTGAGGCGGTCCGCAAGGCCACGGGCGAGCGCAGTGTGAGCGATTTGGGTGGCGAAGACCGCGTCTGGGTGAAAGCCGACCGCCTGAAGGAGCCGGTGATCCGCCCTTCCTCGGCGCATGGGGAACGGGACTACGTGCTGCCCGGCAACAAGCAGTATCAGGAGGGGGACCGAATCAAGCGGCCGCAATCTCAAGGCGGCGGGCGCGGCTCGGAAGCTTCCGAGGAGGGTGAAGGCGAGGATGGTTTCCAGTTTGCGCTGAGCCAGGAAGAGTTTCTGGATATCTTCTTTGACGACCTCGAACTGCCGGATTTGCTGCGCAAGGAGATGAAATCCGCCGATAGCTTCACGCAGGTGCGCGCCGGCCACGCGATCAGCGGGTCTATCCCCAACCTTAACCTCAAGCGCACCATGCAGAACAGCCTGGCCCGGCGCATCGCGCTGAAGCGGCCGCGCCCTGCGGATATTATCGAGGCGAAAGCCGAGCTCGCCGCCTTGGAGGGCGAGGCCGATGGCGCCGATGAGGCGCGCGGCAAGGAGTTGGCGCTTCAGGTTGAAATTCACGAGCGCCGCAGCCGCCGCATCCCGTTCATCGACCCGGTGGACGTGCGCTTCAACCGCTACGAACTCGTGCCTCAGCCGGTTACCAGTGCGGTGATGTTCTGCCTGATGGATGTCTCCGGCTCGATGACCGAGCACATGAAGGACCTCGCCAAGCGCTTCTATAAGCTGCTCTATCTGTTCCTGGTGCGACGCTACAAGCATGTGGAAATCGTCTTCATCCGGCATACGCATCTGGCGCGCGAAGTGGATGAGGAAACCTTTTTCATGAGCACCGAGACCGGCGGCACCGTGGTTTCCACCGCTTTCGAGGAAATGTTGCGCGTGGTCGCCGCCCGCTATCCGCGCAATCAGTGGAACATCTATGCCGCCCAGGCCTCGGACGGCGACAACGTGCCGAGCGACAATGCCAAGGTGGCAGCGCTGCTCAAGCAGAAAATCCTGCCGATGTGCCAGTATTTCGCCTATATCGAGGTGAAGAATCAGGATGGTTTCGCGCAGACGACGGATTTATGGCGGACCTATGACCAGCTCATTAAAGCCGGCCAGCCGATCGAGGCGCGGCGCGTGAGCGAGCGTGGCCAGATTTTCCCCGTGTTCCGGGAGTTATTCGCCCCCAACCGGCAAACCCAGAAAGCGGCGACATGAACCATACCTCTCCCCTCCGCCCAGACAAAGACCGCGAGAAGGATTGGGATTTCGACAGTCTACGGCGATCCTACGACGCCATCAGCGATATCGCGCTGAAGGAGTTGAAGCTCGATATCTATCCCAACCAGATCGAGGTCATTACTTTCGAGCAGATGCTGGATGCCTATTCGTCGATCGGCATGCCGCTGATGTACCAGCACTGGTCCTTCGGCAAAAATTTTGCGCGCGATGAACTTTTATACCGCCACGGTCTGCGCAACCTCGCTTATGAGATCGTGATTAATTCCAACCCGTGCATCGCCTATCTCATGGAGGAGAATTCCATGATGATGCAGACGCTGGTCATCGCGCATGCGGCGTTCGGGCATAACCATTTCTTCAAGAATAATAATCTCTTCAAGCAATGGACGGATGCGGACGGGATTCTGGATTATCTCGAATTCGCCAAGACCTATATTTCCCGCTGCGAATCCCGATATGGCGAAGATGCGGTAGAGCGCGTGCTGGATGCCGCCCATGCGCTGATGGCCCAGGCGGTCAACCGCTATCCGCGCCGTAAATCGCTTAATTTGCGCGAGGAGGAAAAGCGCGCGCGCGAGCGGCTGGAGGAGCAGGAGCGCTCCTACAATGAATTATGGCGTTCCGTGCCGGCGACCGGCGCACGCTCCGCGCAGTCGCATAACATCGCCGAGCGCCGGAATCTGCTGGGCCTGCCGGAAGAGAATATTCTCTATTTTCTGGAAAAAAAGGCGCCCCTTTTGAAGACCTGGGAGCGCGAAATTCTGCGTATCGTCCGCCATGTCGCGCAATATTTTTATCCGCAGAAGCAGACCAAGATGATGAATGAGGGATGCGCCACCTTCGTGCATTATTATGTGATGAACCGGCTGCACGATACTGGCTTCCTGACCGACGGCGCGATGTTCGAATTCCTGCAATCCCATACCGGCGCGGTTTTCCAACCGGATTTCGACCATCCGGGTTATTCGGGCATTAACCCCTATGCGCTGGGCTTCGGCATGGCGGAAGATATTCAGCGGGTTTGCATGAACCCGACCGATGAGGACCGAGCCTGGCTGCCGGAGATCGCCGGCTGCAAGGATTGGGTGAATGTTCTGAAGGACGGTTGGGCAAATCACCGCGATGAGAGCTTCGTACGGCAGTTCATGACGCCTGCCCTCATGCGCAAGATGAAGTTTTTCGACCTGCATGATGATGGTAGGTCCGACCTCACCGTCAAAGCCATCCATAACGAGCGCGGTTATCGCACCGTGCGCACCAACCTCGCGGACCAGTTCGACGTGGTGCAGAACGAACCCGAGATTGAGGTCGTGGATGTGGATTTGGACGGCGACCGGCGGCTGATTTTGCAGCACCGCGTCTATTCCGGGATTCTGGTGAAGGAGAGCGATACGGCGCAGGTACTGCGCCATCTCGCCAATCTTTGGGGTTATGAGGTGACGCTTGCCGAAGTCTCGGCCGAGTCCGAGGCGGTTTTGAAGAAGCACAGCGCACGGCCGACCGGCTGAAATGAGCCGCCCTCTTTGCCATGTCTGAAACGTCTTCTACCGCGATATGCGCAAGTCAGCCATGTAACACTGCGAGAGGGTTTTTATCTTTCAGTCGCGCTCCGAGCGCCTATGTTAGTAGGGTCCGGCTCTTGGGCCGGGCAGGGGACTTCGGTCCCTACGTCTCCCAGACGTGAAGCCTCCCTGTTGACTTTACCCGCCGGCTGCACGCAGCCAGCGGGTCTTTTTTTATCGGGCTTCGCCGGAATAATCCGCGCCATGCTATCTCCCCAAACCGCTGACCAGGGTGCAGCATAGGGGGCATGAGAACGCTTTTAATCGTTTATCACAGCCTCACCGGGGGCACGCGCCAGATGGCCTTGGCTGCGGCCCATGGCGCAGCGGCGGAGCCTGATGTCTCCACGCGCCTCTTGCTCGCAACTGAGGCAGGCCCGGGCGATCTGCTTGCTGCGGATGCGTATATTTTTGCAACGCCGGAGAATCTCGGCGCCATTTCCGGGTTGATGAAAGATTTTTTCGACCGCAGCTATTACCCTGCCCTCGGCGACATTGAGGGCCGCCCCTATGCCAGCCTGATTTGCGCGGGCAGCGATGGCGAGAACGCGGCGCGGCAGATTGCGCGCATTTCGACAGGCTGGCGGCTGAAAGCGATTGCCGAGCCCACCATCGTCGTCACCCGCGCGCAGACGGCTGAGGCCATTCTGGCACCGAAGATCATCCAGCCTGCCGATCTGGCTATTTGCGCGACGATCGGCGCGACGCTGGCGGCCGGCTTGGCCGCGGGGATATTTTAGAAATATCGGTTGCGGCTGAACGTCAGTCTAATTGTCCTTTAAAACGGCTTCCCGAATAGGATTAGGCCGCGAGCTGCGTCATCCATTCATAGCTGGCCGCGTT